>ERZ887849.707-NODE-707-length-34631-cov-146.188541_pt1 | contig 34631 bp, 26 predicted proteins | sample MGYA00521267_ERZ887849 | MGnify/ENA primary metagenome ERZ887849 (study PRJEB32303, sample SAMEA104408601) | aquatic metagenome | biome: Brackish water; feature: Pelagic; material: water | place: Baltic Sea | collected 2014-06-06T16:11:00 | depth 2,863 m ... | reverse complement strand
TTGCCCCTAGTACGAGAGGACCGGGGTGAACGATCCACTGGTGGACCAGTTGTCGACTACGGCAGTGCTGGGTAGCTATGATCGGACAGGATAACCGCTGAAAGCATCTAAGCGGGAAGCCCCCCTCAAAACAAGGTATCCCTGAGGACCGAGGTAGACCACCTCGTCGATAGGCCAGAGGTGTAAGCGTGGTAACACGTTCAGCTGACTGGTACTAATGGTCCGATAGGCTTGATTTGATCCAGTAGAAGGCAGACACGCCAATACAGATCCAAAAGCCATACACAATTGCCGCATAATATACTTAACTTGGAACAACCAGTTTGATTGCAAAACGCAATCTATAATCTATCTTGGTTTGGTGATCATAGCGCCAATGAAACACCCGATCCCATCCCGAACTCGGAAGTTAAGCATGGTCGCGCCGATGGTACTGCAGCTCAAGCTGTGGGAGAGTAGGTCATCGCCAATCCTAGATAGATTAATATCTCTCATACGATAAAAAAATATAATCAAAACACATTCCCAACGCACAGTTGCAATTCATTTACACATGAAATGATATCAATATGGCTTACAAAATAACAAAAGCTGTAAATGATATGCAAAATAAACATATTAAAATAACAATACACGCCGGTGCCCATAAAACCGCAACCACGCATCTACAAAACAGGCTACTCGAAAATGAAAACCTGTTTGCGAAAGGCGGTTGCTCATATCTGGGGCCCGAAAAAATCCGTGAGGAATTCGGAACTCTCTGGAAAGCATTGGGACGAAAAGAGAAAAATCAACAACAAAAAAGAAAACTTGCGGATTTGGCGGCTGGCCAACCACGACTTTTGATTTCGGAAGAAAACATCATTGGCGGGTTCAAAGATTTGATGAATGGCCCCAATCGGGAGATGATATATCCCAAAGCCATTGAGCGCTTGACCCGTCTGGCCCAACTTGTCGCGCCCAATCCGTTGCACATCGCCATGGCCGTGCGGGAACCTTGCTCTTATTATGTCTCTGTCTACAATCAATTGCTGATGTCAGGACGGTTCCAGACTTGGGAGCGGTTCTCAAAAGGGTTGGATCCGACGGCGGTCAAATGGTCCGATATCCTGCGCCCCATGACCAAAATCCCGGGCGTGGCTCAGGTTTCGATATGGCGATATGAGGACTATCACAGGGTGTTTCCACAGGTTCTGGACAGGCTAATCGGCCAGCCGCGCCCTGAAATTCCATCACTGCTGGAAAAACGCCTGCACGCCGGCCTCTCGGAGCGGGCCGTAAACGCCTGCTGCACCTGGCATGCGGCAGGTTACGGCGGGCGCCTGGGTGCGGTTGCGCGGGAAGATTTCCCCATTTCTGACGTCTATCCCAAGTTTGCGCCTTGGCCGGAAGCGCTGGTGCGCGAAAGCCAGGCGGCCTATGGCCAAGATATTGACGCGCTTGGCCGAGCCCACGAGATCACAGTTCTCGAATGATGTGTTTCAAAGGGTTGAAACACCGCTCAAGTCAGCGTATCTGCGCTTAATCACTAATGTTCTGAGGATCATCATGGCGCGCACGAACCCATTTCAATTTATCCAGCAGACACGGGCGGAGATCACAAAGGTTGTGTGGCCCACCCGCCGCGAGGTTTTGATCACCACTGCGATGGTCTTGGTTCTGGCGATCATTGCTGCGATTTTCTTCTCTGGCATCGATGCTGTGATCCGCTTGGGGCTGCGCTCTGTCTTAGGCATGTTCTAAACAAGTCCGATGCCGGCTCTTGAAAATAGGGGCCATGGAGGGTACTGGGCTTACGAACAACTCATGGCGTGCGGCGATTCGGCCTCACGCCCGTTTTCATTTAGCGCCGAATGCGTTGACGTTTGAATTTTCGGGCCAGGCCCGATCAAGGTGAAGGGCCATAAAATGGCAAAAAGATGGTATTCCGTAAGTGTTCTGTCGAACTACGAAAAGAAGATCGCAGAGGCCATTCGCCAGTCGGCTATCGATTCCAATATGGAAGAGCAAATCGAAGAGGTTTTGGTTCCTACGGAAGAGATAATCGAGGTGCGCCGTGGTAAGAAAGTGACCACAGAGCGCCGCTTCATGCCGGGCTATGTTTTGGTGCGGATGGAGCTGTCTGACGAGGCCTATCACCTGATCACCTCCATCAATCGCGTCACTGGATTTTTGGGCCCACAGGGTCGCCCCATGCCGATGCGCGATGCCGAGGTGAACCAAATCTTGAACCGCGTTCAAGAGGGTGAAGATACACCGCGCACATTGATTCATTTTGACATCGGTGAGCAAGTTAAAATCAACGGTGGGCACTTTGAAGGCTTTGACGGCAACGTCGAAGAAGTCGATGATGAGAACCAACGCTTGAAAGTGACCGTGTCCATTTTTGGCCGCGCCACCCCCGTGGAATTGGAATTCACTCAGGTCTCAAAACAGGTCTGAGCGATCTGCGCCTCTGGCGCAATCTGCCCGTTGGGGCATGTGGGAGGTTTCTGTCACGCGTGACAGGCCGGACCACATCAACATAGCCCAGTGATCGCGATCATGGGTGTTTGAAAAAGGAGCAGCCGAAATGGCTAAAAAAATCGCTGGTACGATGAAACTGCAGATTCCTGCAGGTGCAGCAAACCCCTCCCCGCCAGTGGGCCCTGCATTGGGTCAACGCGGGATCAACATCATGGAATTCTGTAAAGCGTTTAACGCAAAAACAGCCGATATGGAGCAAGGTGCACCTTGCCCGACTGTGATTACATATTACCAGGACAAATCTTTCTCCATGGAAGTTAAGACACCGCCGGCGTCTTACTACCTGAAGAAAGCCGCGGGCCTGAAGCCTGTTGGCAAGCGCAACCGCCCACGCGGTGCGGAAAATCCAGGTCGTGAAACTGTGGCAACCGTTACAGTCGCTCAGGTGAAAGAAATCGCTGAAGCGAAAATGAAAGATCTGAATGCCAACGATATCGAAGGCGCAATGCAAATCATCCTGGGCTCAGCTCGGTCTATGGGCATAGAGGTGAAGTAAGATGGCAAAATACGGAAAACGCACCACCACCGCACGCGCTGCATTCGCTGGCAAATCCATGGTCACAGTTGAAGAGGCTGTGGCGCTGATCAAAAGCGTCGCGACTGCGAAATTTGATGAATCACTTGAGATCGCGATGAACCTTGGTGTTGACCCACGTCACGCCGATCAAATGGTTCGCGGCACAGTGAACCTGCCCAACGGCACAGGTAAATCCGTTCGGGTTGCTGTCTTTGCCCGTGGCCCGAAAGCTGAAGAAGCTTTGGCTGCCGGTGCAGATGTTGTTGGCGCAGAAGATCTGATGGAAATCGTGCAAGGCGGCAAGATCGACTTTGATCGCTGCATCGCGACACCGGATATGATGCCCGTCGTGGGTCGTTTGGGCAAAGTGTTGGGCCCACGCAACCTGATGCCAAACCCGAAAATTGGGACGGTGACGATGGATGTCAAAGAAGCGGTTGAAGCGGCTAAAGGTGGTCAGGTTCAATTCAAAGTCGAAAAAGCTGGCGTTATTCACGCGGGCATCGGCAAAGTATCCTTTGATGATGCGAAATTGGCTGAAAACGTGCGCTCCTTCGTGGATGCAGTCTCCAAAGCCAAACCGTCGGGTTCCAAAGGCGCTTACATGAAGAAAATCGTTTTGAGCTCAACAATGGGCCCAAGCGTAACTTTGAACGTTGACAGCGCGACAGGCCAATAAGCCGCACTGTCTCTTGTATTCATAAAAATGGCGGGCTCTTGGGTCCGCCATTTTTCGTTTGTGGCGTCCGCAGGGCGCGTCGATTTTAGTCTTTGGCCAAAAACCATTTGAGCCCTTGCCCAATCCTTGCGAATCCCCTAAACGAACCCTCGACCCCCTGGCACTTTGTGACCGGGGTGTCATTCTGTCCGAGATGGTGGGTGCCGTGAGGCTTAATTTCCTGCCTGAGATGGAGATTAGGACGAATTTCCGGAAGGGTTCCTTCGGGTGATTTTGGCTTTGGTCTCATATCATGGACTCTAACGTGGCGGGAAACTGCCACAGAACTGAGCCGAGGGGACCTTAAAAGCCCCTCATAATTTGGAGTGAAACTGTGGATAGAGCACTGAAAGGGAAGTTGGTCGAAGAACTCGGTCAAATCTTTGAAAGCTCTGGCGTCGTGGTGGTTAGCCGCTACGAGGGTATGACAGTTGCTGAAATGCAGGACCTGCGCGCGCAAATGCGTGAAGTTGGTGGGTCTGTGCGTGTTGCCAAAAATAGGCTCGCCAAAATCGCCCTTGATGGGAAGCCTTGCGCAAGCATCGCAGACCTTCTGACGGGTATGACCGTTCTCGCTTATTCCGAAGACCCTGTGGCTGCTGCCAAAGTGGTTGAGGCGTACTCAAAAGGCAATCCAAAGCTGGATATCCTGGGTGGTGCGATGGGCGAAAACGCATTGGACGTCGCCGGTGTCAAAGCTGTTGCCGCAATGCCAAGTCGCGAGGAGCTTATTGCTTCCATCGTGGGTTGCATTGGTGCACCTGCCAGCAACATCGCCGGGGCCATTGGCGCACCTGCAAGCAATATCGCAAGCATTCTCTCGACCATCGAAGAGAAGGCTGCTTAAGCAACCAAACATCCTCGTGGGTTTAAACCCGTCGTTGGAACACACTTATTAATTGGAAAGAGTCTAAAATGGCTGATCTGAAAAAACTTGCAGAAGACATCGTTGGTCTGACACTGCTCGAAGCACAAGAACTGAAAACTATTCTGAAAGATGAATATGGCATTGAGCCCGCTGCTGGCGGCGCTGTCATGATGGCTGGTCCTGCTGGCGATGCTGGCGGTGCAGCTGAAGAGCAAACAGAATTCAACGTAATTCTTGTTGCTGCTGGCGCATCTAAAATCAACGTCATCAAAGAAGTCCGCGCCATCACTGGCCTGGGTCTGAAAGAAGCTAAAGAATTGGTAGATGCTGGCGGCAAAGCTGTCAAAGAAGGCGTCGACAAAGCTGAAGCTGACGACATCAAAGCCAAGCTCGAAGCTGCTGGCGCTGAAGTCGAAGTAAAGTAATTTCAGACCTGTTCTGAAATTGGCTGGGGGCAGTTTTCTGCTCCCAGCCTTTGCCGTCTTAAAGCTACAGGGCGAAAGCCTTTGCGATAAGACAGCAGATCTTTCCTGATAGGCGCCCAAATGGGGGCGTCTTTCAGGGTAGGTTCATAGGTCGGGCGAGTGTCTTTGGGACGACATTCAAGAATAGGCCGAACCACAACCCGTTCTCAGATGTGCGCATCGCCGGTCCCCGACGGCAATGCGACAGTCGAGATGAAAGGTTACGTAACGCATGGCTATGTCATTCCTAGGTCAAAAACGTTTGCGCAAATATTACGGTAAAATCCGTGAAGTTTTAGAAATGCCAAATTTGATTGAGGTTCAAAAATCCTCATATGATTTGTTCTTGAAATCCGGTGATTCCCTACAGCCGCTCGACGGCGAAGGCATCAAGGGTGTTTTTCAATCGGTCTTCCCGATTAAAGATTTTAACGAAACCGCAATTTTGGAGTTCGTAAAATACGAGCTGGAAAAACCAAAATATGATGTGGAAGAGTGCCAACAGCGCGACATGACATATGCAGCTCCCTTGAAGGTGACGCTGCGCTTGATCGTGTTTGATGTAGATGAAGACACCGGTGCGAAATCGGTTAAAGATATCAAAGAGCAAGACGTCTTCATGGGCGATATGCCGTTGATGACACCGAACGGCACATTTGTGGTCAATGGCACAGAGCGGGTGATTGTTTCCCAGATGCACCGCTCCCCTGGTGTGTTCTTCGATCATGACAAGGGCAAATCCCATTCTTCGGGTAAATTGCTGTTTGCTTGCCGGATTATTCCCTACCGCGGCTCTTGGCTCGATTTTGAGTTTGACGCCAAAGACGTGGTTTACGCGCGCATCGATCGCCGCCGTAAATTGCCTGTGACCACTTTGCTTTATGCGCTGGGTCTCGACCAAGAGGGCATCATGGATGCCTATTATGAAACCGTGGATTATACCTTCAAAAAAGGCAGCGGTTGGGTCACCAAATTCTTCCCAGAGCGTGTGCGGGGCACACGTCCAACCTATGATTTGGTCGATGCAAAAACGGGCGAGATGATTGCTGAAGCCGGCAAGAAAGTGACGCCACGCGCGGTCAAGAAATTGATCGACGAAGGGGCTGTGTCAGATCTTCTGGTGCCTTTCGATCAAGTCGTTGGCAAATTCGTTTCCAAAGACATCATCAACGAGGAAACCGGCGCCATTTATGTGGAAGCGGGTGATGAGTTGACTTGGGAGCTGGACAAAGATGGCGAAGTCATCGGCGGGTCTTTGAAAGATCTGTTGGATGCCGGCATCACCACAATCCCAGTGCTCGACATCGATAATGTGAATGTGGGCGCCTACATGCGCAACACAATGGCGATGGACAAGAATATGTCTCGCGACACAGCATTGATGGATATTTACCGCGTGATGCGTCCGGGTGAGCCGCCCACCGTGGATGCGGCCTCTGCCTTGTTTGACACGTTGTTCTTTGACAGTGAGCGCTATGATCTCTCTGCCGTGGGCCGGGTGAAAATGAATATGCGTTTGGCTTTGGATGCAGAAGATACCGTGCGCACATTGCGCCGCGAAGATATCGTTGCCTGTGTCAAAGCCTTGGTTGATTTGCGCGATGGTCGCGGTGATATCGACGATATTGACCACCTCGGCAACCGCCGGGTGCGCTCGGTTGGTGAGTTGATGGAGAACCAATATCGCGTAGGTCTGTTGCGTATGGAACGCGCAATTAAAGAGCGGATGTCCTCTGTCGAAATCGACACTGTGATGCCGCAAGATTTGATCAATGCGAAACCTGCGGCTGCTGCTGTGCGTGAGTTCTTTGGCTCCAGCCAGTTGTCACAATTCATGGACCAAACCAATCCCTTGTCGGAAGTCACTCACAAACGCCGTCTCTCGGCGCTTGGCCCTGGCGGTTTGACCCGTGAGCGTGCTGGTTTTGAAGTGCGCGACGTGCACGCCACCCACTACGGTCGGATGTGTCCTATTGAAACGCCAGAGGGGCCGAATATTGGTCTGATCAACTCATTGGCGACATTCGCACGTGTGAACAAATATGGCTTTATCGAAACACCTTACCGCAAAGTTGTGGACGGTGTTGTGACCGATGATGTGCAATATATGTCTGCCACAGAAGAAATGCGTCACACGGTGGCGCAGGCCAACGCGGCATTGGATGAGAACGGTAAGTTCAAAAATGATCTGGTCTCAACCCGCCAAAATGGTGATTACACTTTGGCGCAATCCAGCGCTGTTGATTTGATCGACGTGTCGCCAAAGCAGTTGGTCTCCGTTGCGGCCTCCTTGATCCCATTCCTTGAAAATGACGATGCCAACCGTGCTTTGATGGGCTCGAACATGCAGCGTCAAGCCGTGCCATTGCTGAAGGCGGAAGCGCCTTTGGTTGGGACCGGTATTGAAGAAGTGGTGGCGCGCGATTCCGGTGCGGCGATCATGGCCAAGCGCGGCGGTATCATCGACCAAGTGGATGCACAGCGGATCGTGATCCGGGCCACGGAAGATCTTGAGCTTGGTGATGCGGGTGTGGATATCTACCGCATGCGCAAATTCCAGCGCTCAAACCAAAATACCTGTATCAACCAACGCCCCTTGGTGAAGGTTGGCGATTATGTTCGCAAAGGCGAAGTGGTCGCCGATGGTCCCTCCACTGATATCGGTGAGTTGGCCTTGGGCAAGAACGTGGTTGTCGCCTTTATGCCTTGGAACGGATATAACTATGAAGATAGTATCCTGATCTCAGAGCGTATTGTGCGCGATGACGTGTTCACCTCGGTTCACATCGAAGAATTTGAAGTGGCCGCGCGCGACACCAAACTTGGCCCTGAGGAAATCACCCGTGATATTCCGAACGTTGGCGAAGAGGCTCTGCGCAACTTGGACGAAGCGGGCATCGTGTATATCGGTGCGGAAGTGGGTCCAGCGGATATCTTGGTTGGTAAAATCACACCAAAAGGCGAAAGCCCGATGACACCAGAGGAAAAGCTCTTGCGGGCGATCTTCGGGGAGAAGGCCTCTGACGTGCGCGACACCTCTTTGCGTCTGCCACCGGGTGACTATGGCACAATCGTGGAAGTGCGTGTGTTCAATCGCCATGGCGTTGAAAAAGATGAACGTGCTTTGCAGATCGAGCGTGAAGAAGTTGAGCGTTTGGCGCGCGACCGTGACGATGAGCTGACCATCTTGGATCGCAACATCTATGCACGTCTGCGGTCGATGATTGAAGGCCGCGAGGCTGTGAAAGGTCCAAAAGGCACCAAGGGCGGTCTTGTGAGCGCTGAATTGCTGGATGAGACACCCCGCAGCCATTGGTGGCAGTTCGCCATGAAAGAAGAGGGCGATGCCCAGGTCGTTGAAGCGCTGAATGAACAATATGAAGCGCAAAAACGCACCCTGGATGCCCGCTTTGAAGATAAGGTCGAAAAAGTTCGCCGTGGTGATGATCTCCCGCCGGGCGTGATGAAAATGGTCAAAGTATTCGTAGCGGTGAAGCGCAAGCTGCAACCGGGCGATAAAATGGCCGGTCGTCACGGCAACAAAGGTGTCATCTCCAAAGTTGTCCCAATGGAAGATATGCCTTTCTTGGGTGACGGGACACCTGTGGACTTCGTTCTGAACCCGCTCGGCGTGCCGTCACGGATGAACGTCGGCCAAATTCTTGAAACCCACATGGGTTGGGCCGCGCGCGGCTTGGGAATTCAGATTGATGAGGCCTTGGGTGAGTATCGCCGGTCTGGTGACTTGACCCCTGTGCGTGACGCTATGCGGATTGCTTACGGCGATGACGTCTATGCGGAAGGTATTGAGGGCATGGATGAGGCCTCATTGCTGGAATCGGCTGGCAATGTCATCAATGGTGTTCCAATCGCAACGCCTGTGTTTGACGGTGCGAAAGAAGCAGATGTGAACGACGCATTGCGCCGGGCAGGCTTTAGCGAAAGCGGACAGTCGGTCTTGTTTGATGGCCGTACAGGCGAGCAATTTGCCCGCCCTGTGACGGTTGGCATCAAGTATCTTCTGAAATTGCACCACCTTGTGGATGACAAAATTCACGCACGCTCTACTGGTCCATACTCGCTGGTCACCCAGCAGCCATTGGGCGGTAAAGCGCAATTTGGTGGTCAACGCTTTGGGGAGATGGAAGTTTGGGCGCTGGAAGCTTATGGCGCGGCTTACACCTTGCAAGAAATGCTGACGGTGAAATCGGATGACGTTGCTGGCCGGACGAAAGTCTATGAAAGCATCGTGAAGGGTGAGGATAATTTCGAAGCTGGAATTCCAGAATCGTTTAACGTTCTTGTCAAAGAAGTCCGTGGCCTTGGCCTGAATATGGAACTCCTGGATGCGGAGGTGGAGGAGTAGACTGCGCGCCCGCGCATTCTACGCCCACCGTCCCTCCCTCTGATTAAAAGGAATTTAAGATGAACCAGGAACTATCAACCAACCCGTTTAACCCGATTGCGCCGCCCAAAGCCTTTGATGAAATCAAAGTCTCTTTGGCCAGCCCTGAGCGGATCCTGTCTTGGTCTTTTGGTGAGATCAAGAAGCCAGAAACCATCAATTATCGCACGTTCAAACCCGAGCGGGACGGCCTGTTCTGCGCGCGTATCTTTGGCCCGATCAAAGATTATGAATGTCTGTGCGGCAAGTATAAGCGCATGAAATATCGCGGCGTTGTCTGCGAGAAGTGCGGCGTGGAAGTGACCTTGCAGAAGGTCCGCCGCGAGCGGATGGGCCACATCGAATTGGCCAGCCCCGTTGCGCATATTTGGTTTTTGAAATCTCTGCCGTCGCGCATTGGTTTGATGCTGGATATGACTTTGCGCGACCTTGAGCGGATCTTGTATTTCGAAAACTATGTGGTCATTGAACCGGGCCTCACGGACCTCACCTATGGCCAGTTGATGAACGAAGAAGAGTTCCTCGATGCGCAGGATATCTATGGCATGGATGCCTTCACCGCCAATATTGGCGCGGAAGCCATTCGTGAAATGTTGTCCTTGATTGATCTGGAAGCGGAAGCCGAACAACTGCGCGTTGATCTGTCAGAAGCCACCGGTGAATTGAAGCCAAAGAAGATCATCAAGCGCTTGAAAATCGTTGAGAGCTTCATTGAATCTGGCAACCGTCCAGAGTGGATGATCTTGACTGTGATCCCAGTGATCCCACCTGAGTTGCGCCCCTTGGTGCCTCTGGATGGCGGCCGTTTTGCGACTTCTGATTTGAACGATCTTTATCGTCGTGTGATCAACCGCAACAACCGTCTAAAGCGCCTCATTGAACTGCGCGCGCCCGACATCATTGTGCGCAACGAAAAGCGCATGTTGCAAGAATCTGTTGATGCCTTGTTCGACAATGGCCGTCGGGGCCGGGTGATCACCGGGCAAAACAAACGCCCGTTGAAATCCTTGTCTGACATGCTCAAAGGCAAGCAGGGTCGTTTCCGTCAAAACCTCTTGGGCAAACGCGTCGACTTCTCTGGTCGTTCGGTGATTGTGACCGGTCCTGAGCTCAAGCTGCACCAATGCGGCTTGCCAAAGAAAATGGCGTTGGAGCTCTTTAAGCCCTTCATTTACAGCCGCTTGGAGGCCAAAGGCCTGTCCTCGACTGTAAAACAAGCCAAGAAACTGGTTGAAAAGGAGCGGCCGGAAGTTTGGGATATCCTTGATGAGGTGATCCGTGAACATCCCGTCATGCTCAACCGTGCGCCAACTCTGCACCGCTTGGGCATCCAAGCTTTTGAGCCGGTTCTGATCGAAGGCAAGGCCATTCAGCTGCACCCGCTGGTCTGTTCTGCTTTCAACGCTGACTTTGACGGCGACCAAATGGCGGTTCACGTTCCTTTGAGCTTGGAAGCGCAGTTGGAAGCGCGGGTTCTGATGATGTCCACCAACAACGTTCTGTCGCCAGCCAATGGTGCGCCGATCATTGTGCCGTCACAGGATATGATCTTGGGCCTTTATTATACCTCCCTGATGCGTGAAGGCATGAAGGGCGAAGGCATGATTTTTGGCTCCGTGGATGAAGTTCAGCACGCGCTTGATGCGGGGGTTGTGCATCTTCATGCGAAAATCCAATCGCGCATTCCGCAGATTGATGATGAGGGCAATGAGGTTATGGTGCGGTTTGAAACCACACCGGGCCGCGTGCGTTTGGGCGCTTTGCTGCCTCAGAACGCTAAGGCGCCCTTCAGCTTGGTGAACCGCCTTTTGAAAAAGGGCGAAGTTCAGCAGGTCATCGATACGGTCTATCGCTACTGTGGTCAGAAAGAATCTGTGATTTTCTGTGACCATGTGATGACTTTGGGTTTCCGTGAAGCCTTCCGCGCCGGCATTTCCTTCGGCAAGGATGACATGCTGATCCCAGACAACAAATGGACCATCGTTGATGGTGTGCGCGCTCAAGTCAAAGAGTTCGAACAGCAATATATGGATGGTCTGATCACCCAGGGTGAGAAATACAACAAGGTGATCGATGCCTGGTCAAATTGTAATGACCAAGTGACCGACTCTATGATGGATGCGATTGCCTCGGTGAAATACGATGAGACTGGCGCTGAAATGGAGCCGAATTCGGTTTACATGATGGCCCATTCCAAAGCGCGTGGCTCGGTCACTCAGATGAAACAGCTGGGCGGTATGCGTGGCCTTATGGCCAAGCCGAATGGCGATATCATCGAGACGCCGATCATCTCGAACTTTAAGGAAGGTCTGACCGTTCTTGAGTATTTCAACTCAACCCACGGTGCGCGGAAGGGTCTGTCAGATACGGCTTTGAAAACGGCCAACTCTGGGTACCTTACACGTCGTCTTGTGGATGTGGCTCAGGACTGCATCGTGCGCCAGCATGATTGTGGCACGGATCGTTCGATCACTGCACGGGCTGCGATCAATGATGGGGAAGTGATCTCCTCTTTGTCAGAGCGGATCTTGGGCCGGGTTGCGGCCGAAGATGTGATCAAACCTGGCACGGATGAGGTTCTATGCGCCAAAGGTCAGATCATCGACGAGCGCAAAGCGGACTTCATCGAAGAAAATGGCGTGATTTCCATGTTGATCCGGTCGCCTTTGACCTGTGAAACGGAAGATGGCATCTGTGCGGCCTGCTATGGTCGTGATTTGGCCCGCGGTACTTTGGTGAACCAAGGTGAAGCGGTCGGTATCATCGCGGCGCAATCAATTGGTGAACCCGGTACACAGCTCACCATGCGGACATTCCACATTGGTGGTGTTGCGCAAGGTGGTGGCCAGCAATCGAGCCAAGAAAGCAGCCAATCTGGGAAAGTGCATTTTGAGAATGCAATCTTGCTGAAAAACTCAGCCGGTGAGCAGCTCTCCATGACACGGAACATGGTGGCCAGTATTCTTGACGTGGGTGGCGCTGTGATTGCCAGCTATAAGGTGGCCTATGGCTCGAAAATGTTGGTCAAAGATGGCCAAACGATTGAGCGTGGCGACAAGCTGTTTGAATGGGATCCGTTCACATTGCCCATCATCGCTGAGAAATCAGGTGTGGTGAAATATGTTGATCTGGTGTCTGGCATTGCAGTGCGCGACGAGACCGATGACGCCACTGGCATGACCCAAAAAATCGTGACAGATTGGCGCGCTGCGTTAAAAGGCAGCGAATTGGCGCCAAAAATCATCGTCACCGATGAAAAGGGTGAAATGCTGACCCGTGAAGATGGCAATCCAATTGCCTATGCCATGTCCGTCGATGCGGTTCTCTCCGTTGAAGATGGTCAGGACATCAAGGCGGGTGACATTCTTGCGCGTATCCCGCGTGAGGGTGGCCGATCCAAAGACATCACCGGTGGTCTGCCGCGGGTTGCGGAATTGTTTGAGGCCCGTCGCCCCAAAGATCACGCGATCATTGCAGAAATTGATGGCTATGTGCGCTTTGGCAAAGACTATAAAAACAAGCGCCGCATAGCGATTGAACCGGCTGACGAGACTTTGGCAAAAGTCGAATACATGGTGCCAAAAGGCAAGCACATCCCTGTCCAAGAAGGTGATTTCATCAAGAAGGGTGATTACATCATGGATGGCAACCCCGCGCCGCATGACATTCTTGCGGTTATGGGTGTTGAGGCTTTGGCCGATTATATGATCGACGAGGTCCAGGACGTGTATCGCCTGCAAGGGGTGAAGATCAACGATAAGCACATTGAAGTGATTGTGCGTCAAATGTTGCAGAAATGGGAAATCACTGACAGTGGCGAGACAACCTTGCTTAAGGGCGAGCATGTCGACAAAGCTGAATTTGATGCGGCCAATGAAAAGGCCCTCTCAAAAGGCACCCGTCCTGCACAGGGTGAGCCGATTTTGCTGGGGATCACAAAAGCCTCCTTGCAAACACGCTCTTTCATCTCTGCGGCTTCATTCCAAGAAACCACGCGGGTTCTCACCGAGGCCTCTGTGCAAGGCAAACGTGACAAGCTGATTGGTCTTAAAGAGAATGTCATCGTTGGGCGCTTGATCCCAGCTGGCACCGGTGGCGCGACGCAGAAAATGCGCCGTGTGGCGGCAGATCGTGACAATGTTGTGATCGAAGCGCGCCGTGCGGAAGCCGAAGAGGCGATTGCCTTGGCCGCGCCGGCAGCTGTGGCTGAAACGCCTGATGAGATGTTTGAAAGCCTGTTGGTTGATACAGTTGAGAATAACGAAGAGTAAGACAGTTACACTTTGTGATTTAGGGCCGTTCTTTTGAGCGGCCCTTTTCTTTTGCAGTTGCACTTTTTGTCGAAATAGAGCCCGGTAGATCCGAGACGGTATTGATTTACGCAGCGAAGGCAGATCCATGACTGACAATATCCGCGGAGCGCTCTTTATGGTTTGCTCAATGATTTGTTTTGCTGTGAATGACGCGGTGATCAAATCTTTGGGCGGGGTGCTGCCGATTTTCCAAACGCTTGCGGTGCGCGGCGGGATGGTGGTGGTCCTTCTGGCAATCTTGGTCATGCGCTCTGGTTGGCGGGTGCAGGAGCTTCGGCGCCGCGATCAGATGATCCTATTGCTGCGCGTCGCGGCAGAAGTTGGCGCCGCTTTCTTTATCGTTACGGCTCTGTTCAATATGGAATTGGCCAATATGACGGCCATCTTGCAAATCTTGCCGCTCACCATCCCATTGGCTGCCTTCATGTTCCTCGGGGAGCCTTTGGGTTGGCGCCGATTGGTGGCGATTTGCATCGGTTTTCTGGGGATGTTGTTCATCGTGAAACCGGGCAGTGATGGGTTTAATATTTACTCATTATTTTGTTTGGCAGCGGTGATCTGTGTCACAATTCGTGATCTGACCGCGCGCAGTTTGGGGGCCAAGCTCTCCTCCCAGGAGATGTCGCTCTTTGCCGCCGTCGGCGTGTTCGGCGCGGCGAGTGTGGCAACAATGTTCGAGCCCTGGGTGACGATTTCCCTAGCATCCTGGGCGGCACTATGCGGCTCTTCATTTGCGATTTTATTGGGATATCTGGTCAGTGTTTATGCCATTCGGACAGGGGATGTCAGCTTCACCGCACAGTTTCGCTATATTGGCCTCATTGCTGCATTGATTTTGGGCTATGTGTTTTTTGGCGAATGGCCAGATCGTCTGGCTTTGATAGGGGCTGCGATTATTGTCGGTACAGGCGCCTTTACCCTCTATCGCCAGCGCGCGAGTCGAAAAGTGAAACCTGCTTAGCACTGGCTTTGCGCGGTCGTCTGCGCGCAAGAGCAGATATTCTGCACTTCCGGCCTTGACGTTGAATTTGCGCTGGCATACCTCTCTGACACGGCGCGGGTATGGTGAAATGGTATCATAAGAGCCTTCCAAGCTTAAGGTGCGGGTTCGATTCCCGCTACCCGCTCCAAAATTACCCAATTTTTTCCATCAATAAATACAAACGTATAATGGAAATTGCGTTGTTACGTGCTTTGGATCTTAGGGTGCGGGCTCGAGGGTCACATCAAAGTCGCATTGAAATTCAAGAACACCGGCGCGAGTTTGCGGACCCAGCCTCAACTGTGCGGGAAACGTGAGTTCAAGCCTGAGTTTTTCTTGCGGCTTCAAGGACAGCGGCGCCAGGGCCTGCGGCTCTGCTGCATCAGCTGCCAATACCAGGCCCGCGCCATCTGCGGTCTGATATTCCGCTATGGGGCAGAGCGGGCCGGGAGTAATGCGCAGTTGTACCTGCGCGTTCTGCTGCTGCTGGCTGAGGTTTTCACAGTCTAGTTTCACCAGCCCATAGCTGTCGAAATATCGACCCGCAGAGGCTGAGACAGAACCGAAATTCAAACTTGACGAAGCAATCGCGCAAAACACTTCGCCGGCCGCGGCGGGGCCGCCCGTCAAGCCAAGCAAAATGCAGCCCAGCCGTAGGGCGGCCGCGGCGTTAGCGGCAGGTGAACGGGCCGAGCGTGGGTTGCAGGTCGTCGGTTGGCGGAAATTCAATGGCTGTTTCACAGGTTTCTTCTCCCATTGTGACATTCAAAGTGGTGGAGGCTGGCAAATCTTCAAAAAATACTTCCCCGAAATCTATGACATAGGAGGGATATTCTGCGCCCTCGAATGTGACCTCACTTCCGGCTGGCAAGGCCCTGCCAGAGGCATCCCGAAGTTGCACGATTGCCGAGCGCCGCAGGCGGGTTGAGAGGTTGATAAAGGAGGCGCCAAAGGGATAGGGGTAGACCGTAACCATCGTATTTGTGATGTCATATTCAAACGGAATTTCTTCTGGAGAGATGCTTATTTTATTGGCCTTGCCGCGCCGCAGGTTTGGCACAATGGCATTGCCGTTGCGATCGGTTTTGGTCACTTCCTGACTTTGCAGGTAGACGGGGATGTCGGATGCTTCGCCGGTGGTCACCACCGCATATTGTTGTCCCAGTTTTGGCGCTGCGAAAAATGTTCCATTCGCGCGGCCTAGCACACCGCGACGGGCGTAATATCCAGAGGTGGCAGATGTGCTGTAGCTGAACCTAAGTTGATGATTGGCCGTGCGGCTTGGTTTTTCGAATTTGGCGTCAAGGCGGACCGGACCTGTTTGATCGATGCTGCCGCTGTAGGTTTGAGAAAGCCCCGACTCGCTTTGGCTAAACTTTGAGAAATTAACATCCAATGTGAGCCCGTTTTCACCGATGGCCGAGTTGGCAGTCGTGACCCGTTTTGTGCCGAAGGTTCGGCTGACCAAGAGGGATAGATCCAGTTTTGCGCTCCGGGCGGCGGCGCGAGCCGACAGGGTCCATTTTTCATTCAAGGTGCGAGTCCATTGGGTGGAGAAAGCCGTCACGAGACCGGTGTCCCATTTCTTTTGTACCATGAGCGAGGTGGAGAGCGTGTCCTTCTCCGTTAAGTCCAGCGCGAGAAATCCGCGGATAGCGGCTTGGAAATTGGGCGCATCCTCCGGCCCCTGGCCGACTTGTCGCCAGGCGTGGTTTTGGAAGGTCAGCTGCGCCCCCCAGTTGAAGGTTTCTGGCCGCGTGGCGGGTGAGAGATTGGCCTTCACTTGCAGGCCCAACCCGCTGGCGCTGGCACTGGCGGCGGCTGTCGCGTTGACCATCGTTTTTTCGCGCCAGGCATGTTGTGCGCCGCCGCCGAGCAGAGCGCCCCCTGGCCAAAAGGCGACAGACCCCGATGCGGTAATCCGGTCGGTGAGACCATAGCGCTGTACGCTCGAGCCATAGAGCCCGCGATAGATGCCGCGGCCGCGCGATATAAGGCCGAGACCGTATTGGAACTCATAGGCGCCCTTTCTATATATGCCGGGCATGTTGAAATAGGGAATGCTTTGCGTGGTTTTTCGACCAAATTTATCCGTCAGGACAATGGAGACCGTGCCGTTGCCGTCAATTGAGGGGATGTCTTCCAGGCGAAATTCGCCGCGGTCTACGGAGATGGTTTCTCCTATTTTTGCCTCCCCGATGTAAAATTCAACATCACCCGGCAAGCCAGTTGCGCCCTCGAAAGACAGCGTGTTGAAATGGCTGTGATTGGGCGTGAAGCCAAAGTCGCTGACATAGCTTACCCCGGTGAATCCGGCACCATTGAGGCCAGGTCCTGAAAATCCCGCCTGTTCGCCAAACCGCCAGAGGGCATTTTGTTTGGGCCGGTGGTAGCGGCCTTGGATGCCAAATAGGTCGAGCTCCACCCCGCCTTCGCTATCAGCTTGTATGCGGGCGTTGGCTTGCGCCTGTAGATGTGCGTTTGAATATTCAAACAGACCGGAGGCCTGTGCTGCCAAAGCGCCGGTGCCGGACAGTTGGCTCGTAATGTCGTAGCGCAGGAGCATGCTGGGGATGGGCTCGGCCATGACAGGCGGCGCGCCACCGGCGCCGCGCTTTGCGCTGGAGCCGAAAAGCTGAGGTTGAGCGGTGAAATAGGCACGGGTGGCATCGCCGCTGAAGTGAAGGCTCAAACCGCCAATTTGATCGAGAGCCACATAGTCGAGATCAAACAGGCGCGCCAAGGGCGGGGTGACCGCCAGGCCAAGCTGGGCAAAATCTTCTGGGTCAATATAGGCTTGGCCATTGTGAAACTCAAAAAAGAAGAAGAATGGAAGTTTCTCCCCGTTGAGGTAGAGGTCGAAAAAATCTGGCACGAGGTCGGCGCGATCGGCCAGATCAATCCAATAGGCACGCAGTTTTTGGTCAATTTCGGATCGGGTGATGCGCCCATCCTCGTCGATATCCAGTGGCGTATAGCGGGTATAGGATTTCGGGGTGTTGTCTTTGGTAAAGACAGGTGTTGTTTCTGTCCCGTCGATATGATCGGGCGCAATGAGTGCGATGCAGATATCGGCCAAGCTGAGCGGCGCCGCGCGGTTGCTTTGAGCGCGGCCTTCGAGCAGCTGACCGATATAGTGTAAGTGCTGCTCAAAGCTGGCCTTGCCCAGATCTTCCTGGCTCGTGCCCAATCGCTGGGCCAGTTCTGGGGTGAATTGGATCAACCCGAGGGTTTCATTCACTGGATTTCGAAACCGATGGTCAAAACTGCCATCGGTTTCAAAGGCGATCACCGCCATTAAGTGCTCAGGGGCCACTAAGAGGGCCTGGGCCAGCGCGGTTATGGCATCCACTTTGTTCTGCGGGATGCCATTTCGCACGACGGCTGATGGTGCGGTCGTGCTGGCCTGCGCCAGGGGTGCAAGCCAGATCCCGCAAGAGATTGAGAATAAGCGTACATATGTTTTAATACCGGCCACGCTGCCCTATTCATGATTGGCGAGCTGATAGGTTTGGTTCAAGCCCGTCAGTTTGTAGACCGCTTTGCCTGGCAGCATACCTTCCGGCAACTTCACTTGCCATTCACGCCAGGATCCCGCCAAAACATGTGCCAAGCTGTTGTTGGCATAAACGGGCGTGTTTTCTTGGTTGGGGTTCGGATGCAGACCAACGCTCACCACGGTGGCCCGCTGGTTGCCTGAGTTGGTGGCCCGTAGGGTGGCGGTGTCGCCTTGGGTTGTGATGGTCCAGCTCAATTTCGGCCCGCCGGGGGTTTGCGGCGCAACATAGACTGGCAAGACATGGCGCAGGGTCACATCGAGGGTCGATGTGCCTTCCGCAGCTTTCTTCACCTCCGAGGGGACTTCCGCGACGATAAGACGGAAGGTCTGTTCCGATGGGGTGCCGCGCTTGCCGCGAAACCCGAGGCGTACTTTTTTCGATTTTCCGGGGTGGAGTTTGAAACTTGGTGGGCTGACGATGAATAATCTTGTGTCTTCATATTCGTCGACCCCGTCAACCACCGCCCATTTCAAGACTTCGATGTTATAAAGCGTGGGCTGGGTTCGCAGGTTTGTGATTTCCACAACTCCGCGGCCCGAGGCTTCCACGTCAACAATGACGGGAACAATCGTGGAATTGGCTTGAAGGGTGGTCGCTAGAAAAACAATGGTGAAAGCGGAATAAACTATGCGCAGAAAGCCAGTCATAGGAGGTCTCCTAAAAATGTGGCCCGTTTGGGGCCGATAAGTGATAGGTATCGCTATACTTAAGGAGTATTAAATCATTGCTTAAAACCGAGGTAAGACATTAAAATTGTATATGAAAAATCAAATAAGCAGAGAGATTTCTGGCCAGTAACGGTGGACTGAACTGGGCCCTGTGAATGGAATCTCCAGGGCCCAACTCAAGGGATCTAATCGGTCGGATTAGTATGTGATGGTGATGCCCAATGTGTCGGAGTAAGTGCCAACCACACCTGCGCTGTTTTCTTCAGCCAGAACGCGGCCGTAGACTGAGTAGTTCACGGCTTCGCTGCTTGCCGCTACGGCATTGCTGACCAAGGCACCATTTGCTGGGATGTAGCTGTCGACGGCCCGCGATTCATCAAACGCGATGATATACTCCAGATAGTTTTCGCTTTCGGCCTCAGCCAAACGCCGGTTGGTATCAACCAAAGAGCTGCCACCATCAATGGTGATTGTGTAGGTTGTTCCGGTTGTGCAGGCGGCGCCGATGCTGCCCTCTGCGTCTGTTGCTGAACCCGGTGTAATGGCGCCAAAATTCAGCGCAACAGCAGAAACGGTGCAGGAGCCTTGAACGTTGCCAGAGACATTCATTGTGCCAGTTGCACTGCCAGCCTGCGCGACCTGCGCAGTTGTCAATGTTGCCAAGAAAAGTGGTGCAGCGAGTTTCATTGCATATGTCATTGTGGTGTCCTTAAATATCTATGTCGTTTTAGATGAAGTCTTGGGAAGAATTGAGAGACTTCGCTGCTCAAATAGGTTTCAATATGCTAACAAAGGGTAAATCTTTCCGGCCCTGTGTCTCAATTGGACAGTTGGCTATAATGGGTCTTCAAAAGTGTAGAAAATGCGCTTTTTATTGTTATCAATAGACAATTTAGTGATCTATTAGCCTTTAAATTAAACCTGTTAGTGATTGGTTTAAACTTTGACGTGTTTTGATCGCGCGAAAGCGTGTTTTCGGAGGGATCGCGCCGCAATAGCGCACGCGCCCGCCGGCTTATGATCCGCCCGCCTATCTGCGGCCATCGAATGTGCGACACTCTGATTTTATTGAACGCGCCCTCTTGTTGGTTGCCCTACAGCCGGATACATCGTGTGGACGAGTTTAAGGGGCGGGCATGGCACAGACACCAAATTCAGCGGCAGAGGTGAGCGAAGAGCGCGCAGCCTCAAAACGAGTTGGCGTGTTACAAGCTCTGCTTCCCTATTTTGCCCCTTACAAAATTTGGGTTGTATTGGCACTGGCGGCCCTCACCATCACGGCCAGCGTGTCATTGATTTTGCCGGTTGCGGCCCGCCGGGTGATTGACGGATTTTCGGTTGGGGATGTGTCCCTACTCAATCAATATTTCATGGGCGCCATTGCAGTGGCCGCGATCTTCGCTCTGGGCACAGGCCTGCGCTATTATGTGGTGACACGTCTTGGCGAGCGCGTGGTCGCAGATTTGCGCAAGGCCATTTTTGACCGCATGATTGGCATGTCACCGGCCTATTTTGAGAAATTGATGACTGGCGAAGTTCTCAGCCGTATCACAACCGACACGACGTTGATCCTGTCGGTCATCGGGTCCTCTGCCAGCTGGATGCTGCGCAATATGCTGATGATGTCTGGTGGATTGATTATGATGCTCTGGACCTCTCCAAAGCTGACCGGTTTGGTCCTCTTGATCGTGCCTCTCATTTTAGGGCCGATTTTGGCATTAGGGCGCAAATTGCGCGGCTTGTCGCGACAAAACCAGGACTGGATTGCGGCCTCCTCTGGGAAGGCGTCGGAATCGCTTTTGTCGGCACAAACCGTACAAGCCTTTACCCATGAGGCCCGCAGCTCGACAGAGTTCTCAAATGTCACCGAGAAAGCCTATGACAGCGCCCGCGCAAGGATCAAAACGCGCGCGCTGATAACGATGATCATTATCTTTGTGGCATTTAGCGGCGTGATGGGGGTTTTGTGGATTGGGGCCATTGACGTGCGCAGTGGCGCCACCACCGCCGGACAGTTGGTGCAATTTGTCATCTATGCTGCCATTGTTGCCAGCTCAACTGCGGCCTTGTCAGAGCTTTGGTCCGAGCTGCAGCGGGCGGCCGGGGCCACGGAACGCCTGGTTGAGCTGTTGGAGGCGGAGGATTCGATTGCCGATCCACAGGAGCCGATCCCGGCGAAACCGGGGGCCTTGGTGTTTGAGGATGTAAAGTTTGCTTTCCCAAGCCGGCCAGACCAGCCGGCGCTCAATGGGGTGAATTTTACGATCAATCCCGGTGAAACGGTGGCCCTGGTAGGGCCTTCTGGAGCTGGCAAGTCTACGATTATTCAGCTGGTGCAGCGGTTTTTTGATCCGCAAGCCGGCCATATCACCTTTGGCGGTGTGGCTTTGCCTCAGATGCGGCGCAGTGATTTTCGCCAATTCATGGCGCTTGTTCCGCAAGATCCGGTTGTTTTTGCCAGTTCCGCCTATGACAATATCTTATTTGGCCGCCCAAGTGCCAGCCGCGATGAGGTGATTGCGGCGGCCAAGGCGGCGGCGGCAGATGATTTTATTCGTGCGCTGCCTGATGGCTATGACAGCTATGTCGGCGAGCGCGGCGTGATGCTTTCTGGCGGGCAGAAGCAACGGATTGCCATTGCCCGCGCAATCCTGCGCGATGCGCCGGTGCTCTTGCTGGATGAGGCCACCTCGGCTCTGGATGGCGAGAGTGAGGCTTTGGTACAAAAAGCATTTGAGGCGCTGTCAAAACATCGCACCACCTTGGTGGTGGCGCATCGTTTGGCGACGGTCAAAAATGCCGATCGCATTCTGGTGATGGATCAGGGCCAAATTATAGCGCAGGGCACGCATGCCAGTTTGGTCGCAGAAGGCGGGCTCTACGCGCGCCTGGCCAAATTGCAGTTTTCTCAAACAGATGGTGCCTAGAGGCAATCTGCGCCCAAGCGCGCAAATTCCTTGCGAAATTGATTAATATTTAGCATCCTCCATCATGGCGTGCGGATTGGCGCGCGTGAGTTTGGGAGATGCTTATGGGATTTGCAACTAAAGCTGATCGGGACGCAGTTGAAAACGAAATGCCCTGGGCAGAGCGTGATGTTCCCAAAACGATGTATGAGTTCATCGACCGGGTGGCCGCGCGTCATGGTGCCCGCCCCGGTGTGAGCTTTCAGATCACCTCGGGGCAGGCGGACAAGGCGGAAACGCTGAGCTGGCAAGAGTTTCGAGATAAATCGGTGCAGGCCGCCAATCTATTCCGCCGCTTGGGTGTGGGTAAAAATGACGTCGTGGCTTATCTGTTGCCCATCTGTAACGAGGCGGCCTTGACCCTTGTGGGGGGAAGCATTGCGGGCATTGCCAATCCAATCAACCCTTTGCTGGAACCAGATCAAATTTCTGCGATCCTGCGCGAGACCAATGCGAAGGTCTTGGTCACCCTGCGCGGGTTCCCAAAAACGGATTTGCCACAGCTGGCAGCCGATGCGGTGGCGCAGGCGCCGAATGTGCAGACTGTGTTGGAAGTGGATCTCAACCGCTACCTGACACCGCCGAAATCTTGGATCGTGCCGCTCATTCGTCCGAAAGTCTCCGTCACCCATGCGGCGCAGGTCATGGATTTCAACGCAGAGCTGGCAAAGCAGAACCGCATACTTGATTTTCAAGATGCAACTGAAGATCGTGTCGCTGCCTATTTTCACACGGGTGGCACAACGGGTATGCCGAAGGTTGCGCAACATAAATATTCCGGCATTGTCTATAATGGCTGGCTTGGGGATCGAATGCTGTTTGAGGCCCAGGACACAATCATTTGTCCTCTGCCGCTGTTTCACGTTTTTGCCTGTCATGTGATATTGATGGCCATGATCAGCTCTGGCGCCCATGTGGTCTTTCCCACGCCGCAAGGCTATCGGGGCGAGGGGGTGTTTGATAATTTCTGGAAACTCATAGAGCGGTGGAATGTGACTTTTATGATCACCGTCCCGACCGCGCTGTCAGCGCTGATGCAGCGCCCGGTGAATGCGGATATCTCGTCGCTGCGAACGGCGTTTTCTGGCTCTTCACCATTGCCAATTGAACTGTTCAAGCGCTTTGAGGCGGCAACAGGGGTTGAGGTTGTCGAGGGGTATGGTTTGACTGAGGTGACTTGTTTGGTCTCTTGCAACCCTGATCAAGGTCTCAAAAAAGTTGGGTCCGTTGGGCTGCCCTTGCCGCATACCTCCGTTAAAATTCTGCGTGATGGGCCCAAGGGACCTCAGGAATGCGATGTCGATGAGATTGGAGAAATCTGCGTTGATAATCCGGGGGTCTTTGCAGGTCACACCTATACGGAAGCGGCCAAGAACAAAAATCTCTATCATTTCGCGAGCTACCTGCGCACTGGGGATTTGGGGCGGATGGACGCGGATGGCTACCTGTGGATCACCGGCCGCGCCAAAGATCTTATTATTCGCGGTGGGCATAACATTGATCCGGCCCTGATCGAGGAAGCTTTAGCGGGCCATGAGGCCGTCGGATTTGTCGGCGCAATTGGCCAGCCTGATGCGCATTCGGGGGAAATTCCCTGTGCCTATGTGGAGCTGGTTGCAGGTGCACAGGTCAGCGCTGAGGAGCTCGTGGCTTTTGCCAGTGAACGCGTGGCAGAACGGGCTGCGCAACCAAAATATATTGAGATCATGCCAGAGCTGCCGAAAACGGCGGTGGGAAAGGTCTTCAAACCTGCGCTGCGCAAATCTGCAATCACCCGCATTTATAATGCGGCGCTGTCAGAGGCAGGCGTGCCTGCGGAGGTGCAGACAGTGATTGAGGACAAACAACGCGGGCTTGTGGCGCAAGTGCGTGGCAGCGCTGAAGATGAGGCGGTGAACCAAGTGCTTGGTGGCTTTATCTGGTCTTGGGAACGTGCAGGCTAGAGTGTGCGGGCCAAAGACGCGCCGGCTCAAAAGCCTGGACAGGCTTTGGAGCGCTCACTAGGCTGCGTTTCAACTGATGGATGAGGTAAATTATGGACGCGTCGTTTTCACGCCGTAAACTGGTCACCCCAGCCGAACTCAAGGCGCTTAATACACGCTCAAACCTTTGGGGGGCTGCGCAAATGGCCAGCCATCTGGGGGCAATCGTCTGCGCGGGTTACCTGCACAGCTTGGCTTTGGGCACTGCATGGGTCTGGCTGACAGGCTTTGTCTTGGGTGTTTTGCTCAATTTCCTCTATGCCGCCCAGCATGAGCTGAGCCATGCGACCGTTTTTGCGACCCGCCGGATAAATGTGCTCTTTGGCCGGTTGATTGGCTTTGTGATGATCTTTCCACGAGATTACGATCAGGTCATGCATTTCGCACATCATACCCACACGCAAGATTGGGAGAAAGACGGCGAATTGGTGCGCGCGCCCTATACGCTTGTGACATATCTCTTGTGGCTGTCCGGCGTTACGTATTGGCGCAATCGCATCTTTGGTGTGATCCGCCGCGCGCGGGGGGTGATTATTGAGCCGTTTATCCGCGCCGAAGAAGAGGCCAAGATCGTTCTTGAGAGCCGGGTTCATGTGGCGCTCTATGCGGTGATCCTCTTGGGCTCTGTTGCTTTGAATTCATGGGCGGCGATGAGCTTTTGGCTTTTGCCGATGCTTTTGACCAAACCTGTGCATCAGTTGCAAAATACAATTGAACATTTGGGCCTCAGCCATGAGGACGATATACTAAAAAACACACGCTCCACGCGGACCAATGCGCTGATGCGCTGGCTGTGCTGGCAGATGCCCTATCACACGGCGCATCATGTATTTCCCTCTGTGCCCTTTTGGAAGTTGCGGCAGCTCAATGCCAAGATCGAGGCGCAGGCCGGGCCTGTGCATCGGATGGGCTGGATCGAATTTCAGATTGAAGTCATCAAGCGGTTTGCGCAAAAGGATGAAAGCCAATGGCCCATGGATGAGGTTTGGATTGTGCCGACCTCAGCTGGACGCGAGACGCGCGTTGAGGCTTGAGCTCGCCGCCGCATAGGCGCGTTCCAGCTCTATTAACTTCTGCTTGCGCCACAGCCCGCCGGCATAGCCTGTCAGAGTGCCGTCAGCGCCAATGACGCGGTGGCAGGGCAATACAATTGCGATTTGATTGGCCCCATTGGCGCGAGCAACGGCACGCATGGCCGTGGGTCGCGCTATAGATTGCGCCAATTGCGCATAGGATCGGGTTTGTCCGGCTGGGATGTCTTGCAAAGCGCGCCAGACAGTTTTGGAAAAATCTGTGCCGTGCAAGGCCAGAGGCAGATCGAATTTCGGCCGCCGCCCCACAAAAAATTCTGTCAGCTGCGCTTGCACCCGATCGGTCAAGGCAAAGCGACCAAAACCCAATTGCCCTTTGGAATATTGAAACAGCTGCTGCACCTCGCGGGCCAGGCCCTTGCGTTCGGGAAATTCCAACAAATGCACTTGGGTGGCGTCACAGATGGTCACCATCGCGCCAATGGGTGTGTCGATCCAACTGGCCCGCAACAGGGCATTTTCGGCAAATTCCCCTGGGGCTCGTCCCATGAGCTTTGCGAAAGCGGCGCGAAATGCGCTGGGCGATTCAAATCCTGCGCTCAGCTGGGCCTCGACGACCTTATCGCCCTTGGCCAAGACCTCGGCAGAGTGGCGCAATCGGCGGTGACGGGCCATTTCCAAAAAGGTCATGCCAAAATGGCGCTTGAAGGCGCGCCGTACGGTAGAGGGGTCAAACCCCATCGACGCGACGCAGGTCTCGCTCCAGCGACGCATCGGATCTGCGTCAAAGGCTTTCAGCATCTGATCCACAAGCGGATCCAGCCGCGCCACAGGCGCCAGCGGGTGGCAGCGTTTACAAGGCCTAAATCCCGCAGCGATACAATCGCCGGGGTTCTCGAAAAACGTGCAGTTTTCCGGTTTGGGATTGGGGGCCGGGCAGTTGAGGCGGCAAAAAATGCCGGTTGAGGTCACGCCGACATAGGCGCGTCCCTCATAGGCGTCACTGCGGGCGACAAGTGCGTTATAGAGCACATCTGGATCAGGCAAGGAAAACATCATTTCAGCACCCTAGCGCGATTCGCTTCGTCTTGGCGCCGTTTTTCGGGCGTGACTGTGAGTTTTCTTACTAAAGGCCTCTGCATACCCCAACCGCCAAGCCAAACACTTTGCCCGGTGGCAACACCGGGCTGTCACCATCTGGGCATTCTGTTATCTATGGCTATTGCTCAAATTTTGCAGTGATGTCACCACCAAACATATGCGCCCGCCCAGGCAGGCGCTGCCCTCATTTCGTGTTGAAATGGCGTTTTTACCATTGCCTGTCAGTTCGGGCCGGGCTGCGGCCGGATGCGTGAAAATTGCTTGCCTCACCTAGGAACTCATTGCAGGCTGACCAGATGACACAGACTCTCAAAACCTTCACCAGCCTTTGGGCCATGCAGCCGCACGATCAAACAGGGATTAAACTGCCCTATGAGCAGGTCTGCGAAATGGTGGCCGAGGCCGGTTACGACGGGATGGCGATTGATCTGGGGGCCGGTGATGTGGCGCAAGCCCATGAGGTAAGGCCGCATATGGAGCGTTATGGCCTAACGCCTTTGATCGTTGCCTTTCCCAAGAGTGTTGAAAGCCTGCGCGAAACGCTGGTGATGGCAAAGGATTTTGGCAGCCCTTTCGTGGATGTGATTGGTCAGGTGATGCCACTTAGCGTTGATGGGATGATCCCCGTGATCCGGCAATGGATGGATATGGCCGATGAGATTGGCGTTCCCGTACAATTTGAAACCCACCGCAATTGCATCACCAATGATCTTTATTCCACACTTTGCCTGCTTGATGCCATCCCGGAGATGCGGATATGTGCGGACTTGAGCCATTATGTGGTGGACCGCGAATTTTGGTTTCCCCTCTCGGAGCGTGACATGGGATTGATTAGACGCATTTTGCAGCGCTCCGACAGCTTTCAAGGCCGGGTGGCCAGTCGTCAGCAAATTCAACTGCAATTGGATTTTCCGCAGCACCAAAAATGGGTTGAACTGTTCAAAGGCTGGTGGCGCGAAGGGATGCAAGATTGGCGTGCGCGCGCGGAGGGTGATTGCATCTTCCTATGCGAGCTTGGCCCGCCAGAATATGCGATGACCGATGCTCAGGGGCGCGAGATGTCCAACCGCTGGGAAGAGGCTTTGCAGATTAAAGCTTGGGTCGCAGAGATTTGGCAAGAGCTCGGCGGCGATCGTTAAAAGCCGCTCATCGCCTTTGGTGAAAAATAAAGCCGATGAAATTCAAGAGCAATTGCGCTGCCAGAATTTGTGTGCTGTCCGTTGGGTCATAGGCCGGTGCCACTTCAACCAGATCAATCCCGGCGACATGCCCGCGCTGGGCCAGACCCTGTAAAATTTCCAACACGTCGTAATAGAGAAACCCGCCATGGCTTGGCGTGCCGGTGCCCGGGGCGATGGAGGGGCAGAAGGCGTCGATATCGATGGTGACATAATAGCGCGCTCCGGCGGGGATTCGCGCCAGCACGGCCTCAAGCCCTAATGCTCGCACTTGCCGCACCGACAGGATGTCAGACCCGCGGGCCCTTGCGTCATCATAGCCTTCTTTCGCGGTGGAGCTGACGTTGCGAATGCCCAGCTGTGTCATGCCACTGACCCATGGTTTTTCAATTGCGCGGCGCATGGGATTGCCATGGCCCGCAGTCACCCCATGACGGCTGTCCACAAAATCCAAATGGGCGTCAATCTGAACCACATGCACGGGCTCTTGCTCGGAAAAGGCGTTGATGCAGGGGATATTGATGGAATGATCCCCGCCGATCACCACTGGCAGCGCGCCGGCGGCCAAAATCTTGCGCACACCAAATTCAATATTGGCATGGCTTTCATCCGTTTTCGTATGGATGATATCGGCATCACCCAAATCAACGATACGCACATCGCTTGCGAGGTATGTCGCGTCATCCTCATGGTCATAGGCACCGGCATGACCGAAAGAAAATAGAGTTGAGGCTTCGCGGACTGCGCGCGGACCGAAGCGCGCACCGGGGCGCCATTGGGTGCCAAAATCGAAGGGAGCACCCAAAATTGCCACATCGGCCTCAATCGCATCCCAATCTGCGACATAGGGGCGTTTGCCAAAGGTGGAAATTCCAACAAAAGGCAAGTTCAGCCGCCCGGCTTCATAACCATGATCTGACATAGAGGCTCCGTTTCGCTTTTACTGGACCAGTGTTGTGCGATTGGGCTGAAAATGTCGATGAAAAATTGGAGCGAAAAGAGTGAACGCGCCTGCGGCGGGCGTAGGTGAGGGTGAGGGTGGCCACAGACGCGTTCTATCCCAGTTTGCGGAGGGTTTGGCAGGCAAGGCTGGCCTCATCCACTCCGGTGTGGGAACTGTATGTTCTTGTCCCCTTCCAAAAGGGGCTGCAGCAGGTGATGAGGTCAGGATCACGTAAGAGATGCGACAGTGAGGCCGGTGCCATATGGCGTGGCCTTGCCTATTTCGTCCCACCCGCCTTTGCCTCATTGCGCGCTACACTGACACCGCTAAAGGAAGCTTTCGGCTAATGTAATTGCGCTATAGTATACAAATTTGTGCGAATGCGCTTAAATTACCTGTTTAAATTGCATTGGCAGGTCATTTATTCACCTTTCTTTCACAACTTATTTTGCGCCAGTGTTGGCGCAGTGCACGGCCTCTGCTTTGGAGGCTGCCAATAGATCATTTGGCTGCACAATTTGAGCAAAAACGCTCAAAATCATCCCTACTGAAACGACAAAACTACGCGGTATATAGCAAAAGCATTGCAATGTGGTGGGAGTTGGAAAATATAGGCGCTGTATTTTATGCGTTTATCTGATCATGATTTTTTAATTTGGGCGAATTTTATGACTGAATTTGGCGAGAATCTGAGATGGCTCTGCGGTCTGCGGAAATCTGTATCCTTTGTTGCCCGCGAATTGGGGATAAACCGTCAGCAATTCGGGCGCTATGTGAACAATAAGTCCTATCCCAATACCCATAATTTGATCGCCATTTGTGATTATTTCAATGTGCAAGCCGCAGATTTTGAGTTGCCGCACAGCGAATTTTCTCAGAAATATCGCAAGGTGTCTTTGCTCAAACAGGGGCCTGCGCAGCGAACCTTGGAGTTTCCACTGGATGCTTATTTTCGCCAGTCGCCGCGCCTTTTAGAACGGTTTCGCGGAGATTATTTAATATATTTCAACACGAAGACCTGGCCGGATCACTATATGATTGCATTTTGTCGCGTGTTTTCGCGTGAGGATTCAACCTTTTTGCGCTACATCATCCGAGGGCGCGAACCGCTTTTGGGCAATCGAATATTGTTCAAAGGTGGCGGGCAGGCGGCGAAGTTTGAACATAACGTATTTATTCAGTCCTATTCAAAACCCTTGGCTGGGCCTTTGGTGTCGGAGATCATTTCAATTCGGGACTGGAAGCATACGGATCTGCTCCCGAGCCGCATGATGTCGACCCATATAGATACAAATGAAATCCTATATAAAGCGCGCCTCTGGCGCCGCCTTGGACTTGGCACAGATCTTAGGGCGGGGCTAAAAGCCAGCGGCTTGGTCCGAAAGACATCACCGCGCGTCTCCACTATGATTCGCGACATACTGGAGGGTCCAAATTTTCAGGTCCACACTGTTTGAGCTTGAGTCTGCGACATGCTCGAAACGCTCTGCGCAGCTCTTTGCGGAAAATTGATTTGAGAGGTAAAAATCTACGATTTACCCCTTGTGGTTTGCGTGGCGAGGGTCTAGCTAACAGGAACTTGGCGCGGGATGGAGCAGCCCGGTAGCTCGTCAGGCTCATAACCTGAAGGTCGTAGGTTCAAATCCTACTCCCGCAACCAAAGTAAATCGCGCTAACTCAATAGGTTAGCGTTTTTTGCGTTTTAAGGCCTATTTGCATCACAGAATAATTGCCGCGTCCATTGCCACTTTTTAACATTCCCTGATGTCCGTCGAATCTCTGATCGAGGGAAAAGCAAATTATAAAGCTTAATCTGCTGTGAATACTCCCGTACCAATCATAGCTTGACCGTTCCCCGAGCTAAGCATTCCTGTGAGGTGTCGGCCATCTTGTTTGGGGGGTTACTTAGCCTAATCCAAACAGATGAAACGCGCCAGGCTCACACAAGGCCCCCTATCCCAAGGCCCCGCGCCTCGCACCTCGGGCCTTTAGTGTTGGGGTGGTGGATTCATTGGGAGGGGGTTTTGTTTGAGGTGGTTATCTCTATTCATGCTCTAATTTCAAGCTGAACCGAGCCGCTGATCTCACCGAGTGACGTCAATTATTGAGCGCATAGGTTCAGGCTGCGCCATTAATTCGATGCGAGTTCTCATTCGTCTGACAGCATCCTTTACTGGTTTGATGCCATGTGGGGCTAGACCTGAACCCAGATGCGGCCGTCGCGCAGTTCGACCGGATAGGTCTTGAGGTCGACAGTTACGGGCGAGGACAAAGCTTTGCCGCTACATATGTCGAACCGACCGCCATGAAGGGGGCATTCGATCACGCAGTCGATAACCAGCCCATCCTCTAGGCTCTGTTCCTCATGGGTGCACATCAGATCGGTAGCAAAGAATCCTTTTTCTGTGTTGTAAATCGCGATCTTTTGGCCATTGTGGTCCCATGCGATGAGGTCTTCTTCGTCAATGTCTTCGGGCGCGCAGGCGTCTATCCATTGGCTCATTTTTTGGCTCCTGGGTGTTCTGACTGGGGATCATTGGTGGGTCGGCGTCCAGCCCTCGAGGGCGTCGAGGAACTTGTCCTTCTCATCTGGTTTCATCCCGATATTGGTGGGTGCATAGGGAAAGTTCCCATCAACTACCTCGCGGTGAAACTCGCCAAGGGCTGCCACACGTTCTTCGTGAATCTGTTTGTGCAGACGGCCTACATCGCCAAAGGCATGGGCATGCTTCGGGGGTTTTTCTTCTTCGCTTGCCTCGCCGCAGACATCGGCCACAAAAGAAAAGATCGCGTCACCGCCCATGCCGGAGCCAAGAGAGAACGTCACCACGGACGTCTTGTCGTTAATGGCAAGGAGCACCTCTTCCGCCAGGCATTCCACTTCGACGGCAAAGACGCCTACATCTTCCATGCGCTTCAACCTCTCCCAGACCTGCATCGCCTCCTCAGAGGTCCGCCCAAAGGCGCGCAGACCGCCGTAATGATGGCTGAATGTCGGTATTAGGCCGATGTGGCTTTGCACGGGAATCCCTTCGCGCGCCATGCATTCCATCACATCGAACGAGCGCAGCGTGTAATACATGTCCGCACCGCGACGCATAGCCTCAAAGGCATGAGCCACAATCTCGTCATCAGAGCCAAACTGCGCCCAAGTGGAACCCGCTCCGGCGAAGTGTGTCGGGGCAAGCTCGCGCACGTCTTCCATCTGATCCGTGCCAACTACGAACAGATCGATCCCAGCATCGACGCACGCTGTGATCTGGTCGCGATCTGCGGGGTTCGACATCGAAAGTTTGCGGTCCGACCCTTTAAGGGCCTTCAGGTCTGTCACAGTATAGTTCCGCTGTGCGGGGTTGCGGCCGAAATCATAGATGCGTTTCATTTTACATGGTCCTTTGGGCCACGCGGACCACCGGGCCGCCTTCTGTGATCATATGGGGCGCTTGCCGGATGGTTGGCGCCTTGGTGGGCCGCCCCAATGACCGGCGAAACACCACCAGCAGCACCTCGAAATTGGTTCGGAAGAAGCCAGGGTCCGGCTCTGGTAGTTGATCCTGTACTGCCTCGGCTAACCGCGGCAGGGCGTGAAACGGCACCTGTGGATAGAGGTGATGTTCAACGTGGTTGTTCATGTTCATGTACAGAAACCGTCCAAGCCAGCTTGTCCGGAAGGACCGCGTGCTTTCCAGGATTGATGGCGAGTTTTCCTGCAGTTCGACATGCTGGATCAGTGTGAAGAGCAGCATGACGGGTGCGCCCAGGATACGCGGCAGAACATATAACCAGAAGGGCCACCAGACTCCAAAGATTGGCGCCAGCAACACCGCTGCATAAATTGCGATCATGATCCGCGCGTTGCGGGTCATCTTGGGTAATTCCTGCTCCGGCGCGACCAGGCGCAGGGTGTCGGTATATCGCCCCAACGCCAAAAGCCCGAATACGGACAAATGAAAGCGTAGCAATGCAAAGCCTGTAGCCTCTGCCACCCAGGCGCCAAAGCCCATAGGGGTGTCAAACGGCATTTGACTATCCTTGCCGATGTGCCACGTATGCGTGTGGTGATTGGTGTGTGTGAAACGCCGGTGCAGGGGCTCCTCCATGTAAAGCAGCGAAGTCACCCAAAGCACGGCTTCATTTAGCCAACGCGTCCGGAACGCTGTGCCATGGGCGGTCTCGTGACTCGCCGCATAGGCTGGTACCGTAAGACAAACGCCATGCAGCAGCATGGCAGGCCACACCCAAAAAGTGCCGAGCGACATCATGACAAGCGCACCGGTCAAAGCCAGACAGATGACCCATTGGCCGAGCCAAATCAGGCCAGGTCGGTCCGTGCGGGCGGCAATCGCCTTTAGTGTCTTCTTGTCAAGTTTGACGCCCGAAGAGGCGGCATTTGTAGGGACGTAGTTAGGCATGGTCAGCTCCCGTAGTTTGAGCCTTCCTCGTCGAGGATGGCTTTGAGTTCGGCCAGGTGGCACTCGGATTGATCTGGATAGTCTTCGAGTTCTTGCGCCGTCTTTTCAGCAATCTCGTCAGATAAGATCCGCAAGGGCTTTCCTGTTTGGAGAGCACGGATATAGGTCTCGGCCGCGCGCTCAAAATAGTAGAGGCGGTTAAACGTATCTGCGACCGTATGACCGATCACGAGTACGCCATGGTTGCCCATGATCATGACCTTCTTGTTGGGGTCGCCGAGCATGTCGGCGCAGCGCAGACCTTCTTCTTCAAAAGCGAGGCCAGCAAAGTCGTGATCGGTCATAGTGCGGTTGAAAAAGATCGCGCTGTTTTGATCAATGGGCGGCAGGGTGCTATCTGCGAGACATGCGAGAACTGTGGCATGGACCGAATGCACATGCATGACACAGCGCGCATGTGAGCACAGTTTATGGATCGAACCATGCAGCCCCCAGGCGGTCGGGTCTGGCGCATTGGGCGTATCCATTGTTGTTGGGTCGTTGGCATCTAGCAGAAGAAGATCCGAGGCTTTGACGCGCGCGAAGTGCTTTTGATTGGGGTTCATCAAGAACCGTGTGCCATCCTCATTCACCGCAAGGCTAAAGTGGTTGGCCACACCCTCATGCATGTTCAGGCGTGCAGCCCAACGGAACGCGGCTGCCATATCAACCCGCTCCTCCCAATAGGCCAGGTTTGCGGTTTTTTGCACATCCAGCATCTCGGTCCTCCCTCAATCTGCCGAATGACCTATACCAAAGCACTTTAGAGGCTGACAAACGATAGATTCTACGCTAATGCATCAGTTCAACTAATGCATAGGTTATGTGTGGAATGCAGTTGGACGGATTACCACCCTTGAACTGGCTGCGCGCGTTTGAGACCAGCGCGCGTCATCTGTCGTTTACCTTGGCGGCTAGTGAACTCAACCTGACCCAATCCGCGGTAAGCCAGCATGTGCGCAGCCTTGAATCCTTTCTTGGCCGTGACCTGTTTCTGCGCAAAACCCGAGCGATTGAACTCACCGAAGCAGGGGCCAACTATTTGCCTGTAGTGCGAGAAGCGTTCCAAATGCTGGCGAGCGGCACGCGCGCCTTTACAGGAGGCGACCGCGGCCGCACTCTGACGCTTCATTGCAATATGGCGTTCTCAGTGCATTGGCTCGCTCCACGCCTGAAACGCCTTTATGCAGCGCATCCATGGATCGTGCTTAACATCGTTACCCCGATCTGGGATCCCGAAAGGCAGGCTGCAAACGCCCAAGTTGAAATCCGTTTCGGTCGTCCAGAGGACATGTCTCCAGCCGCTCAGCAACTCACCAAAGAGCGGTTCTTTCCAGTTTGTGCGCCAAGCTATCAGGAAGGTGAAATTGACCTTGAAACCGCTGTACTGCTCGACTGCGCGGGGATGACCGGATCTTGGGGCACTTGGTTTAAATCGCAAAACCAGCCATTCGACAGGGATGGTTCTGTGACCCTGGTCTCAACATTCGTGATTGCAATTCAGGCAGCGCTTCACGGTGCTGGAATAACCATGGTCCACGACACACTCGCGAAGGATCTCCTCGCCGATGGTCGGGTCATCCAGCCGTTTGATCACTGTCCACCACTGACAGAGGCCTATTTTCTGTCAGATCCGCCTGAACACGCGTCAACGCCAGCATCGCGCGCCTTTAGCGCCTGGTTGAACAGTGAGCTGGTCGGGACCATGTGAGAGGCCAGCCTAACTTGGCAACTGCCATGAATCTTAACATGGGACAGTCGGGTAGGTGAAAAGCAAAAGCGGACATCCAAGTATAGTGCAGCATCTGGTAGGTCTAGGCTCACGGTACTGTCAGACAAACTAACTTGAGACGGGGCGGGCGGTTTCGTAACCTGGCCTTGATGACAAAACACTCCCCATCTGGCTACATGAAACCTGGCCCGGGGTTCCTCGACCATCCCGCCTAGGCCCGAGGACT
>ERZ887849.698-NODE-698-length-34791-cov-8.148463_pt1 | contig 34791 bp, 29 predicted proteins | sample MGYA00521267_ERZ887849 | MGnify/ENA primary metagenome ERZ887849 (study PRJEB32303, sample SAMEA104408601) | aquatic metagenome | biome: Brackish water; feature: Pelagic; material: water | place: Baltic Sea | collected 2014-06-06T16:11:00 | depth 2,863 m ... | reverse complement strand
AAGTTAAATAATTTCGTTGAATGCTTGAAATTCTTACCTTTAACTAAAATTGAATCATTATGAAAAGAATAATTGTAGCCCTGATGTTTGTTTTTGCAGCAGGTTTGTTTAGTACAACTGTTAGCGCAATGACGTCTGACAATATTGAAGTTGTTCACACTGAAAAGGACAAAGACAAAAAGAAAGACAAAAAGAAAAAGAAAAAGAAAGCCAAAAAAGGAGAAGCGAAAGAATGCACTTCAAACGGTGAGAAAAAAGCTTGTTGTTCTGGAGGAGGTTCTAAATAAGAACTTTTCTTTACTCGAAAATATTAAGGTTGGACAATTTGTTCAACCTTTTTTTTAACCTAAAACTAAGTTTACCTTATCCTTAAGAACACAAATCAATAAACCAAAGGATATGAAAATGCTTAAAACAATGTTCGCTTTGATCCTTTATCTTTTAGCTTTGCCTTCCTTAACGAAAGACGGAGACGATAAAAAAATGGTAAAATAGCTAACAATTCTACTGAAATGTCAGCAAAAGATATTCCTCAAGTGAAAAGAAGGTTTACAAAAGTCGTTCGCACAATGGAAGCAGCGAAGAACAGCAAAGAAAATAAAGATGGTTAAGTTGCCGCTTACGGAAAGTTTGATGCAAGATAATACCCAATTACACTAAACAACAACCCCTACTGGACAATGGTCCGAGCCATGAATGTCGTTAAAGATGATAGACTCCTTAACGAAATTTTTGATTTTATCCGAAACCAAAAAGTAATCTATCCTCCAGCCTACATTCTTGTTACGGGCACCACCACGATAGCTCCACCAAGAATATTTCACCTCATCCCCATTTTTAAAACGGAAGGTATCAACGAAACCGTTTGAGGTGTACGCATCCATTCCATCAATTTCTTCTTGCATGAATCCGGCCGATTTATTGTAATTCGGTTTTGGGCGAGCCAAATCAATTTCCTTGTGTGCTACATTTAAATCGCCACAAACAATAACCGGTTTTTTCTTTTCTAAATTTTTCAAATACGCTAAAAAATCAGCATCCCATTTCTGACGATACTCCAATCTTCTTAAATCGCTTCCCGAATTCGGAGTGTAAACTGTGATGACATAAAAATCAACGTATTCGGCACAAATTACTCTTCCTTCCGCATCGTGCTCTACAATCCCCATGTCAACTTGAACAGAAATCGGTTCGATTTTCGATAAAATTGCCGTTCCAGAATATCCTTTCTTATCCGCTTCGTTCCCAAAAACATGATATCCTTTCAAGTCTGCCACGGCTTCTTTCATTTGCTCAACAGTTGCCTTTGTTTCTTGCAGACAAATCACATCTGCATCGACCTTTTTCATGTCTTCGACAAAGTTTTTTTTAGTTATTGCACGAACTCCGTTGACGTTAAAAGAAATGATTTTCATAGTTTGAATCTTTGACTCTAAAGGTAAAGATTTAATGGTATTTTTGAATTATGGAGATGGATTTTCTGAAAGATTTAAAAGTAATTGATACGAGTTCGGTTTTGGCGGGACCATCGGTAGGTATGTTTTTGGCGGAATTAGGTGCCGAAGTGATTAAAATTGAACATCCCATTCATGGAGATGTGACACGAACATGGAAATTGCCCAGTGAAAACAAGGATTCTAACGTTTCGAATTATTTTTCATCCGTCAATTACGGGAAGAAATATTTAAAAGTGGATTTATTGACAGGGGAAGGACAAAACACTTTTATAGAAATGGTTCGGTCAGCCGATATTTTAATTAGCAATTTTAAAAACGGAGATGCCGAAAAATTTGGCATTGAAGATGAAAAGTTGATGGAATTAAACCCGAGACTTATTCACGGAAAAATCAGTGGTTTCGGTGATGACAGTGATAGAGTAGCGTATGATTTAATTCTTCAAGCAGAGTCTGGATTTATGCATATAAATGGTCAAAAAGATGGGCCACCGACCAAAATGCCTGTTGCATTTATTGATGTTTTGACCGCTCATCATTTGAAGGAAGCTCTATTCTTAGCTTTGTATCAACGAGAAAAAACCGGAAACGGAGCGACCGTGAGCGCATCATTGTACGACGCTGCTATTTCAAGTTTGGCCAATCAAGCATCCAACTATTTGATGAGCAACGAAATTCCACAACGAATCGGAAGTTTGCACCCCAACATTGCCCCTTATGGTGAGATTTTCGAGACAAAGGATAAAGCTCAAATTGTATTTGCCATTGGGTCTAACAAACATTTCGGTATTCTTTGCGAATTTCTTGAACTTTCAAACATCTCAGTTGATCACAAATTCTCGACGAACAAGGCCAGAGTTGAAAATCGAATTGAACTCAAAGATCATATTCAAAAGAAGGTTGGGTGGATAGCATCAGCTGACATTCTAAGTTTCATGGAAGTCAAAAAGGTGCCTTGCGGAAAAGTGAAAAATTTGAAGGAAGTTTTTGCAGATAAATCGGCAAAAGATTTAATTTTAAATGAAGAAATTGAAAACCAAAATACGAAACGTATTCGATCTGCTATATTCAAATGGAAATAGAAATTAGACTGCCGAAAACTGAGGATGAATGGGAAGATTATTATGATCTTCGCTACCGAGTTTTGCGCCAACCATTGAATCAACCGCGTGGTTCTGAAAAAAATGACGGCGACGAAGACGGAATTCATTTTGCTTTATATGAAGACAAGGTGCTAAAAGCTATTGCACGACTAGATGAAGTAGACATGGATGTTTGTCAAACGCGATTTGTTGCGGTAGAATTAGGCGAACAACGAAAGGGCTTCGGGAAATTAATCATGTATGCGTTAGAGCATGAAGCCTTCGAAAAAGAATACCGAAAAATAATTCTCCACGCCCGAGATTATGCGGTAGATTTTTATTTGGAGTTGGGCTACACCTTAGTCGAACCTTCGTATAAATTATTTGATGTGTTGCAGCATTTCTTGATGGAGAAAGAATTAGAAGATTAATTATTAATCGAATTCTTCCGATTTTGCTTCATCTGCGCCTCAACTCTTTTCGTTATCATTTGAAAGATTATTTTCGCATCTTTTTCAGGCAGTTTCCTTCCGAACCGAACTACTTTTCCTGCATAATCAAATTCCAATCGCTCACCTCCTGATACCCATGGCGATTCTTCCCAAGCGGCTTGAATAGAATTTTCTTTTGGTTGATGCACGCGCATTTTGTCTATGTTCTCGTGAAAGTATTCTTTCGCTTTGCCGTAGCCCCGTATGGATCTTTTGATGGAAAGGCCCACTTCATTGATTTTCAACATTTCTTTCCCGTAAAGTAACCAGAGAAATGCCCGACCCACTCGTTGTGCATAATAGGTCCAAAAAACTAAGAATATTCCGATGATTAAATTTTCTTGCTGAGTTAGTTTCAAGGTGAAAAACGCCCAAATCATTGTGATTCCGATCACCAACCACATACCACACCAAGCACCCATCAGCATATTGACGATAGCCTTCTTTTTGGGATAAATAATAAAGGTGAATCTGTTTTTATCCTCGTGAAAACTTATTTGCTCGCCTATCCATTTCATGTCGCAAAATTACAATTTTAAAGACAAAAAAAGAACCGCAATATGATATATCACGGTTCTCTTTACATGTTTTAATGAATTCTTATTTAATCGCCAACTGACGTGTCAATCGTTCTCCATTTATTGTTACCTCAACCATATAGATTCCAGGTTTCAAATCTGATGTATTGTAATTGATCGAACTTGATCCATTCATAGAATCGTACGCTCTGCTTGCCAAAACTTTTCCAGCCATGTCGATTATTCGTATAGCAACATCACTTTCGTTTTTCAAATTGAAAGTCAAAGCAACGTGTGTTGTTGCTGGATTTGGATACATTTTGAACGTAGCATCGATATGATTGATTTCGGTTAAACTAAGACCACTTGTCGATGTTCCAACAACATATCCGTTAGAAACAGCCGTAGCAATTGAAGCCTGACCTGCATTATCAATTTGTCCATTTGGTGCAACTAACATCACGATTATGTGAAGTGAGTCAGCATTCCAAGTTGAAGGTATCATGATTGTATGATTAACCGCATGCGTTGACATTGCTGGAATTGTCGCTGGGAAACTCCCTGTAAATCCACCAAATGAAGGCTCAATTGTTCTAGCTACGTGATCATAAACCATTTGAGAAGCAGGCACTGGACTTGGCAATAATTCGTATCCGCCCATTGGACCTTGGCCTCCACCAGCATAAGCGTTAGACTGCGCATAACCAGTTCCACCAGTAACACCATCTTCCGTTAAAACGAAAACAGCTTTGTAACCATTCGTCGCGGCAACTTGGAAATCGAAATCACCTGAGATTTTAAGTTCGCCAGTGTTCGCATCGAAAAGTGCGCCTACTTGAATAAAAGCAGTAGGAGCCGTTTGTAATCTTGTAAGGAAAGGTGTTTGCATAGCCGAAGGATCAATTGCTGCTCCTACTCTATCCACTTTTGCACCGGGGTAACCTGAGAAATTCATTCCTGTGTCATATGGATCAACTACCATTGGGTCGCCATTATGAACTGCAACTCCTGCCCAAAACGAGCCGTAATCATTCGCAAAACGATCCATGAAAACAGCACCTCTTGGACACCATTGACACCACGTTCCAGTTCCTTCCTCACCAACAACCACTTTACCAGCTGCAGGTACAATAGGATTAACTGTTAACTGAGAAACATCATCCGAAGCAACATCATCCGTTCCTCCGTTCACATTTGAAATTGTTGCTACCGCTACATTTGAACCTGCAACTAAAGTCAAATTTAAAAAGTTTACGGTAGAATTTCCTAAAGAAGCAATATTCACTCCTGTTACGTTTTCTGTTAAAGTGGAACCGTTATATGTCAAGTTTACATCGAATGAAGTGATTGCTGTAGTTCCAGCGTTCACCATCACCAAAGATGGATTAGCTAATTGTCCAGCAATTCCACCGCCCATATTCAAAGTTGCAGCCGCAGCGTTCAAACTTGAAAGTGTATAAGTCGAATGATCGAAACTTACGTCATCTACCCAAAACTGAGAGTTTAAGATGGGATATAAATCCAAATAACGAACTGTATTTACTGCATTCAACCAATTTCCTTCTGAAACTCCATTGATTTTCACATTCCAAATTCCTGTGGTTAAATTACACTCTACTGCTAATGTAAACCAAGTCGCCTCAGGATACGTTGTTGTAAGAACATTTGCACCACCAGATTGAAAATTAAGACTTCCACCGTCCATATAAACGTCAAGCGCGTAAAGTCCTCCAATTGTGTTATTTCCCTGAAAATTGAAGTAAGCTGTTTTTCCTGCATTCACATAAAAATCAGATGAATACGAAAAAACGCCAGATGAATACATAACACCAAAATCTAGCACTACATCTTGAGGTCCACCATTGGCAGAAGTCGACGAAAAGTAAATAGATTGTGTTCCGCTGCTTGCTTGATTGTTCGTAGTTTGAACATCTTCAGCTGTGCCTTCGCCTGTTGCACTCCATGTGCGCCACTCCGTAGATTGCGGTCCGATATACGATCCGAGTGCATAGCTCTCAAAATCATCGGTAAAAATTTGAGCACTCGCTGTACCCAAAAAAGAAACTGCCAAGACAGCTAGAGTAATTTTTTTCATGAATTTTAGTTTAATTTGATTTTTAAAGATATGAAAAAAAACCTGTCACTAGTTGCAGCAGGCTTTCGTTTTAGAAAGTCTTTCTTGGATTGCTATCGCACTATTTTGTGTGGTATTTAAAGCTTTGTCCATCCTTCAATGCGAGTAGATTCTCATATATCAAACGAATTGTGTTCTCTACGTCGTCTTTATGACAGCACTCAACGGTCGTATGCATATATCTCAAAGGCAAAGAAATTAATGCGGAAGGAACACCATCGTTGGAGTAAGCAAAAGCATCTGTGTCTGTACCGGTAGAGCGAGATGCTGCAGCTCTTTGGAATGGAATCTTATTCTTCTCTGCGACTTGAATCAGTTGCTTCAACAAATTATTTTGAACTGCCGGTCCGTATGTTAAGACAGGTCCATCACCACCGGTGAAATCACCTTGCTCTATTTTGCTGACCATAGGTGTTTGTGTATCGTGACAAACATCTGTAATGATGGCTACATCCGGTTGTATTTTTTGAGCGATCATTTGTGCTCCTCGAAGTCCAATTTCTTCTTGCACCGCATTAACGATGTACAATCCAAATGGCAATTTCTTTTTGTTTTCTTTCAATAAACGCGCTACTTCGGCAATCATGAATCCACCCATTCGGTTATCCAATGCACGACCAACGTATTTATTTTTGTTCAAAATCATGAATTCATCTTCGTAAGTAATCACACAACCGACATGAACGCCAAGTTTTTCAACCTCCTCTTTTGATGAGCAACCACAATCCAAGAAAATATTCTTCGTACTTGGAGCGGGATCTTTTTCAGCACGCATGTGAATTGCTGGCCAACCGAATATTGCTTTTACGATTCCTTTATCCGTATGAATATTCACCCTTTTTGAGGGAGCGATCATGTGATCAGAACCACCGTTTCTTCTCAAGTAAATAAATCCTTCTTTGTTGATATAGTGCACGAACCAAGAAATTTCATCCGCATGTGCTTCTATAACGACTTTGTACTTTGCTTTTGGATTAATAACGCCAACAGCTGTTCCGTAATTATCGGTGAAATGATCATCGATATAAGGTTTCATGTAGTCCAACCATACTTTCTGTCCTTCGGATTCGAAACCCGTTGGTGAAGCGTTGTTTAAATATTTTTCTAGAAATTTCTCTGATTTGGCAGTGATGATTTTTTTCATCGATATGATTTTGAATTTTTAGTTGAAATTTGTTTTCTCAAAAATAAGGATATTAAATGGTTGTGCATATTAAACATAATACAACGATGCGTTTAATATAGTATTGAATTTTCAGCATGTCTGGCTATTATCTTCAATCCAAGTCTATTTTTTTTGATAAACAAATATCTCAAACTGTTTAAGGAGGACAGGATATGTCTCATTCGGGTTCCAAAAATAACATCTCAATGGTGTTGTAATTTTTTGATTTATCTCAAAACTATATTGTAGTTCACGCTCAGCATTATAAACATCTCCCATAAGATAATGTACTTGATAAAACGAACCCGTTGAATCAGACAAAACTAATTGAGTTTCCGTTTTTTTATTCTCTCCAGAAAGCAAACAGTTTATCACCACTTTTGTATTTTTAGGAAGAATACCGATTTCAATCGCTTTTGAAAAAGGATTGTTTTTATTCAGTATCGCTTCAGAATGGTCAGAATTGCTCGATGACTTTTTCCATTCATTTGAAACGATTACTCGAGGTGGATCTTTCTTTAGTTTTAGAAAATGACTCCAATACGCTTTACCATTCGATGTATTTCTAAACAAAATGCCTTCATGAAATTGATAGGTTTGTATACAATTTACGGCCACAAATGGAAGCGCTAACAAGAAATAGGCTTTCGTTTTTAACGTATTCAGGAAGCCTATAAAACCAAGAAGTATGATTGGGTAAAAATCAATCATTGGTCGCTGTCCGAAGGCTAATCCAAAGGTCCAGATCCACCAACATGAAAAAATGTAAGTAATACCTAGAATTGAAATAAAGAAGATATATCCCCTGATTTTCTGAGTCCGATAAAAATACAATCCTGCTAAAATAAGCATCACCGAAATGACTGGTGACCATAGTAACCAGCCCTTTTCGTAAGAAAACAAGAAATCAAAAAGATGGGGTTGTAAGAAATTGAAACCTTCTTCTCCATAGGAATATACGAGCCAATTCCCTGTTTGTATTTTCCAAAGTAAAGGAGCCGAAAATAAAATGAAAGAAGCAATTGCTAAATAAATCCATCGGTATTTTACGAACCATGTTTTAGGATTTACCAGTTTCAAAATGGACTTCCATTCTAGTAATAAGGGAACAATGAAAAGCATCATTAGATTTGTTGGTCGCACAATGAGTAGAATGGCCAACACACCCATAAAAATACCGACATATCGGAAGGACCGACTTAGTTGATAATTTACCAAACACCAAATTAGAGCGGAACAACCGAAAAAGCCAAATAGATGAGTTACGGTGAAATCGTAGACAACATAATACATTAAGTTCGTCGCGAAAGTGATGGCAATAAGGCCAGTTATAATTGCCCGTGGCTTGAATTTTAAATTGTTAAATGCATCACCTAGAAGTAAAAATGCTCCAAACAAATAAAACCAATGCGCAACCGATACTCCCCATTGAAATAATATGGAATACCCATCAACGGGAAGTCCAAAAATGGCAGACAAAAGCGATGCAAATGCAAAAAAAGGAAGGTAAAAAAGAGCAACTCCTGGAAAGTATTTATTCACTGCAGTTCCATTCGGCTGCTTTTCCAGGAATAATTTGGCATGTGACCCATCCTGAGGATAGTATTTTGCCTCTGCTTCATCCACAAACGAAAAAGTGAAGTCATTGTAGATGAACATAGCAGGCAAGTATGCATAATATCCTTTTCCATCACTGTTTATAGATCGCGAATAGGGGTTGTCAAAATTTAGTTGACTAACAGAAATAGACACCACAATGGCGACAATCAGTAAATAGAAAAAATGGATTTTTTTCATGCGTAGGAAATCAATTTGTGATAATTCACCTCGAAATTTTTGAGATTGACTTGATAATGATTTCTAGATTCATTAATTCAGCATTAATTACCTTAACAAAGTCACGTTCCCTTTCTGAATCTTCTCTTGTCCATCGACACAAACCGCGCGATAATAGTAATCGTAGACATCTGGATCCATTAATTTCCCTCTGAAAGTTCCATCCCAACCTTTACTCATATCTGTTGTTTCAAATACCATTTCGCCCCAACGATTAAAGACTCTGAAAAGAACTTCGGAGACCACTACACTCCGCACATAAAGAATATCGTTTTCACCATCTTCATCAGGGGAAAAGGCATTCGGGACATAAACGAACGGTTCATCGCAAATAAATTCGTAGTTGAACAACTTCTGTGATTTTGAGACCGAACAAACGCCATCAGAAATAACTAATGTAATCTCCTTATAATCATTTACTTGAGTTTGAGTGACCCGTGTATTTGGTGAAGTCACATCTCCAGCTGGAAGCCATTGATAACTGATCATACCAGCCGGATTCCCGGTTAATGTCACAAACGCTCCTTGAGGAACAGTATCATTGGGATCTACTGTGATACTAACTGTCAAAGGATCGATATAATGCACATCAATCAAGACAGAATCATTCACAATGCAGCCCAATGTAGAAACAGACTCTAGATACAAATATTGAGTTGATGGCGCATTAACCGTTACTGATGTTCCCGTATTTGAGCCCAAAATTATCGTGGTTGGCGTCCAGGTATGTGTAAAATTGACCTGGGGAGTTTGGTTGACTACTGTTATCACCGGTAAGGGATTTCCCAAACAATATGGAATCTGATCAACCAGACTTAAACTTTGATCAACAATAGCAATTTGAACACTATCTATTTTACTGCAATTTTCATTTCCTGCAAGTATATAATATGTTGCTAAACCAACAGATGAAACCAAAATCGTAGAATCGAGTGGGAAATCATTTAGGGTGTCTGTAAAATTGATGTTTGTCGACCACACGAAGTAATCAGCACCACCATTGGAATTTGCCCAAATATCAAAGTTCTGTACAGAACACAAAGCAGTGTCATTTGATGTGGTGAGAATAATCTCCGGTTCAACAAACACCTGAATTTCTGAAGTGTCTGATAAATTACAAATCGAATCTTGGATAATTAATTTGACTGTATACGTTCCTGGACTGGGAAATGTCAGTGTTGGCTCAAAAATGGTTGACGTATCACCATTGGGCAAAATCCAATAAAATGAATCTGAGCTTGGGGAATTATTCGTTAGCGTTATTGCTTCCCCAATGCAAATAGCAGTATCCGAAATACTAAAGTTGGCTTCAGGTGTTAACTGAAAATCGAATTTAAAAATGAGGTTATTGCAATTGGAACTTAAGTTTTGTGAAGACCATGCATTTGGTGTAGTTTGAAAATCGCTAAACCCACCACAGCCGCCACAAACACTTTGGTACACTATTCCATTTCTATCGAAACGAGATGTCCCACCATCCACATGCTCACTGGCTTGATTTCCACCAATATAGGAACCATAGACAATCGTATCGAACAATCGATCAATAACGAAAAGATAAAAATCGAACCCGTTGGGCGGAGTTGAAATCAAGGCATCAGAAGTAACAGGCATTCCACCTAGTGGTGTTGATTGAAGCAGATTTGCGCCCCAGCCCGAAACATACACATTACCGCAAACATCAACCAAAAAAGCAGATGGGGAAATATTGATACCACTATTTCCATTTCCAAATACTGTTGAATTCAGTGATGTACTTAGATCGGAGGACAATTTAATTATATATTGACTACTTCCAGGGTTGGAATACAAGGCATTTTGAACAGGAAAACTTCCTCCAACTGATTGACCGACCAAAAATATTTGGTTGTTTCGATCCACTTCAACGAAGAAAGCTTGATCATAATTTGCTGTTCCTATATACGAAGCCCCAAAAAAAGTTTGTGCATCCGTAGAAATCTTTGCAACGAATCCGTCCGCTGAACCTCCGTTATAGGTCGACTGCCAGCCTGTAGTATTAGGTAAATTCGTCGAGATAGTTCCTCCGGCAAAGACCACATTTTGGGCAGAATCTACTTTTACCGAATAACACGCATCATTGCTGGAACCGCCATAGTACGACGACCAAAGCAACGAAGAAAGTGATGAATTAAATTTAAAAATCACACCATCTTGATTACCACCGTTTGTGTTTTGAAATGCATTTTGCATCGGAAAATCTACGGAGTAAGTGCATGAAGCAATTATACAATTGCCAACCGAATCGAGCATTACCTCACCTCGAAACTGATCGCCATAGTTGGCAGTCAATCCAGTGTAAGCAACTAAATTACTATACGGTAAAGATGCTGGATTATAATTCACACCATCATTCGCCGTTCCACCAATAAAAGTAGAGGCCAACAAACTGTTTCCATCCGGAGATAATTTTGCTACGTAAATGTCCGTCCCTTGTCCAGTAAAATAAACTCCATTCTGGAAAAAATTCGTTCCGGCAACTCCTCCATTGTGTAAAGATTGATATCCCGATTGAATCGGAAAATCGATACTTGAAGTTGCGCCGTAACAAAACAGATTATCATTCGCATCGGCAATTAAACTATGTACCGTTTCCGTTCCCTGGGTATTATCTCCTCCTCCGAGAAAAGTGGTCCATAGCATAGTCGTTCCATCAGCAGAATATTTAGAAATAAACACATCAGTGATTCCATAAGTTGCACCATTTGAAACCGTGAAATTTGAATTAATATCGTAAGCCAAACTATCAGGAGTCGGATACAAATTTCCGTAAATTGTCCCTCCCGAAAAAGCGGAACCATCACTTGCATATGTAGCCGTCATTCCGAAATTATCGGTCACTGAACCAGCATAAGTTGCGAAGATCAATATAGGATCAATGATCAATTCAATGCTTTTGTCATAATCTCCCAATTTGAATGAAACAACCTGGTTAGTAATCACAAACTCACATCCTATTTCAATTATTCTTCCGTTCTTGATTTGATAGACATATGGCTTATTTTCAATGATTTGACCTAGACTGGTTTGGATTAACAAATCCCCTTTTTTATCGATAGACAGTTTCTCGTGTCCAGCATATTCTATTCGAATAATTGATGGATCGACCTGTTTTTGAACGTGAAACTCATACTTGATTTCCAGTTCATTTTCAATTAATTTCATGTGAATCCCTTCATAGAAATCTTTTAGAACTACTTCGGAATAGCCTTTCACATCGCTCACCCATTTCGCTTTATCGTTGCCTAAAAAATAATTGTAATTCGACTTAGTCGGGATGGATTTTTCAATTTCCGTAACCGTATTTGCCCCAACAAAATTACAATGCAAAACCGTTTGTTTGAGCTCTGGTTCTTTGGTGAATTTATAATTCACATGCGCCTCTTCCATGTCCGAATAATCCTGAATATGAAAGACAAATTTCTTTTGTTGAATCCACAAGTTTCCACCAGTGAACTTACTTTGGAAAAGAACGTCTTTGTGCCATTGACCTTTGTTTTCTATCATGGAGTGATGCATCGAATGTGCATGTTCAATTTCTTGAGCAGTTGATAGATTAAAGACAACAGTGAATGAAACCAAAAAGAAAAAAATTATTCTTGTCATATCTAGAAATCGAATATAAGGATACTCATAGAAAGGACGAAATATAAATTAGCTTCGTTGTCATCAATCTTTGATTTCTTTAACGAAAATAGATGCTTCACTTTATTTCGGAGCAATAAAACCACTAAATTCGCAACAGTTGAAAACAGTTATGGAAAATAGAATTACCTCCCTTTTTAAAATACAATATCCTTTAATTCAAGCTGGAATGATTTGGTGCTCAGGTTGGCGCTTGGCTTCGTCTGTTTCGAATGCTGGTGGACTCGGAATCATTGGCTCCGGATCGATGTATCCTGAAGTTTTGGATGAACATATAACCAAATGCAAGGCAGCAACTTCAAAACCCTTTGCTGTCAACTTGCCTTTGCTTTATCCGGATATTGACAAACATATTGAAACGATAATCAAACACAAAGTACCCATCGTTTTTACTTCAGCTGGAAATCCAAAAATATGGACAGAAAAACTAAAGAATGAAGGAATTACTGTTGTTCACGTAGTTTCAAGTGTGAAATTTGCTCTAAAAGCTGAAGAAGCGGGTGTTGACGCCATAGTGGCAGAAGGTTTTGAAGCCGGCGGACATAATGGACGTGACGAAACAACAACACTTTGTCTCATCCCTATGGTTTGCGAAAAGGTGAACATACCAGTCATAGCTGCCGGTGGAATTGGAAAGGGTCGTGGAATGCTTTCTGCTATGATTCTCGGTGCGGACGGTGTTCAAATCGGAAGTCGTTTTGTGACAACAATTGAATCGAGTGCACATGCGTCTTTTAAACGTGCCGTTGTAGAGGCCAAAGAAGGCGATACATTGTTGACGTTGAAGGAATTGACACCCGTCCGTTTGCTCAAAAATGGATTTTTCAATAAAATTCAAGAAGCCTATACTCAAGGAGCAAAAAGCGAAGAATTGGCTAAGCTGCTTGGTCGTGGTCGAGCGAAAAAAGGCATGTTTGAAGGAGATTTAGATCAAGGCGAACTAGAAATTGGTCAAATCGCTGGGTTAATACATGAAATAAAACCAGCTGCGGATGTCGTAAGCGAAATTATCACTGAATTGAGAACGGCCATGAAAGAAATGGAAGACTTACCAAAATACAACTTTTAATGATTCATTTTGAACGATTTACTTTAGAAAATGGACTTCGTGTTCTATTTCATAAAGATGTAACGACTCCAATGGCGGTTGTGAATACCTTATACGACGTTGGTGCGCGCGATGAATCTGAGGAACAAACAGGATTTGCTCACCTTTTTGAGCACTTGATGTTTGGAGGCTCAGTTAATATTCCAGACTTCGATGCTCCTTTACAAAAAGCTGGTGGCGAAAGTAATGCCTTTACTTCCAACGATATAACAAACTATTACAATATTTTACCAAAAGAAAATATTGAAACGGCACTCTGGTTGGAAAGCGATCGAATGTTATCCTTGGCATTTACGGACAAAAGTCTCGAAGTCCAACGACAAGTAGTTATCGAAGAATTTAAACAGAGGTATTTGAATCAACCCTATGGTGATGTTTGGCTGGAATTACGTCCGCTGTGTTACCAAGTTCACGCTTATAAATGGGCGACAATTGGAAAAAGCATAAAACATATTGAAGATGCACAAATGATTGATGTACGCACTTTTTTCGCGAAGCATTATCACCCAGGAAATGCCATATTGTGCATTGCAGGTAATTTTGAATTGGACGAAATCAAAACTATGGTCGATAAGTATTACAAATATATTCCTCAAATTTCAAAGCATACACGGAATCTCCCAGTTGAACCTGAACAAATGGAGTATAGAGAAAAAAGCTTGGAACGCGATGTTCCCGCTGATGCTTTTTACTTTTCGTTTAAAATGCCGGAACGAACAAGCGACCGATATTACACGGTTGATGTGCTAAGTGATGCTCTTGGTCGTGAAAAATCTTCTAAATTGTTCATTCAGTTGAAAAAAGAGAAAAAACTAGTTACGGATATCAGCGCTTATATCACGGGTAGTGCCGACGCAGGTTTGTTGATGGTAAGTGGAAAACTAAATTCAGGTGTTACTTTTGAAGAGTTTGAAGCAGCTTTTTGGGATTGTATTTCAGAGTTTAATCAAGAACAATTATCTGAAGTGGACATGACTAAATTGTTAGCTAAAATCAGAACATCTAAAGAATTTCAGGAACAAGGACTACTCAACCGAGCGATGAACTTGAGCTTTTTCGAATTGATGGGTGACGCCGATGGAATTAACAAAGAACTCGAAGAATATCAAAAAATAAGTGCTTCAGACATCAAGATAGAAGCAAAAAAAATATTGAGAAAAGAAAATTGCAGTTTACTTCGTGTACTTTCTAAAAAATCGAATAAAAATGGATAGAACTATCGCCCCAGAACTTAAAAAAATAGAATCCATAGAATTCGTTGAACCGAAAGTTTATCCTGTCAATGACAAGGTGAATTTGTATTGGATGAAGGAAGTGCCCAATGAAACGGCGCGTGTTGAATTGTATTTCGATGGTGGAACCATCAACGGTAAAAAAGGAACTTCTTCATTCGTAAATGGACTCCTTTTATCAGGCAATTCGGTAACCAATTCAATTAAAATCAATCATCAAATCGACCTTCTAGGCGGATTTTTCGAAAGTGGAATTACCACGGAGGGTTCGGCTATGAGCGTTTATGCTTTGAGAGAAAATATGCCCGAATTGTTGACCTTTTTGAAGAAATGCATTTCTGAAATGGATTGTCAGGAAAAGGAAATAAACGAATTGGTTCAGGATAAAAAGCAAAAATTTCAGGTTAATCTTCAAAAGACTCGATTCTTGGCGCAACGTGAATTTCAAAAACGAATTTTCGCTTCGAATATAAAGTATTCTCAAATAGTCACGCCAGATTATTACGAAAATGTGAATCGGATTGAATTGCAAAATTTCTTTGATGATAATTACCTCAATGGATTGACTAAAATTGCAGTGGTCGGAAATTTTGAAGAAAAACAAATTCAAGATATCATACAACTTTTTCAACCATGGGCGTGTAAAAAAGACTTGAAGTACATTTCTGACATGCAAAATGAAGCGGGAAATTTTCATATTGAAAAGGGAGACGCTATGCAATCTGCCGTTCGCGTTGGTCGAATTTTATTCAATAAAAAACACGCTGATTACCATGATTTCATGATCCTCAATACCATTTTGGGTGATTATTTCGGAAGTCGTTTGATGACGAATATTCGTGAAGACAAAGGGTATACATACGGAATTGGTTCGATGGTTGCAGAATACAACAACTTCGGATACTTCATGATCGGCACCGAAGTCGGTAAAGAGGTGAAAGACAATACCCTTGTCGAAATCAAAATGGAATTTGAAATTCTTCAAAAGGAATTAGTCCCGGAGGAGGAATTAGGTTTGGTTCAGAATTATTTGCTCGGTCAACTTTTGAAAAGCGCTGATGGTGCTTATTCCATGATGGATTTGTATTTGAGCGCGCAAGTGCACGACAAAGATTTGAATTTTTACAATGAAGAGATTAAACATATTCAAGAAATTTCACCCAAACGAATTCAAGAACTAGCTCAAAAATACTTGAACTGGGAAGACATGACAATTGTTTCGGCAGGCTGATTTTATTGGGGTTTAGCGCAACCATTTACCTTTTTTTGCGTTTATACTATAACGCTTAAAAATTCGTTATTTGCCTATGTTTCATCGACATATTTGTCTTCTTTTCACGTTTTTCATGGTTATTGGCCTTTCCAATGCCAATGCGAAGAGCGAAAAAGTACTATTGCCACCGCCCGTGTGGGAGTGCATACAGACGATTGGTGCCGATGTAGTGTTGAACTGGTCAGTAGTTCCCGATCCAGGTAGTAATTTCGTTCAATACGAGGTACACAGCTTGGAAGACGGATTGATAACCACCATTGCAAACATCAATACGACATCATATACACATGTGGGTATAAATTCCATTAAAAACTACTTCATCGTTGTAATCGATAATGTGACAGGACCTAGTTCTAGTCTCGTTATACAGAATTTACGAATGACCTTGAATAATCCGAATAATGGAACGGCGATAATCAATTGGAACAATACGAATTTTCCGATGGCTGGTCCTCCCGCTCGACCGGTGGATATCAATCGCAATTTGCCAACAATCCCTTGGATGGCGATAGATTCAGTAACGAGCAATACTGTTCTTTACCGAGACACAATCGACGTTTGCCAAGAATTAATTGAGTACCAAATCTCTTTTCCAGGAAATGGTTGCGATTTCACCTCCAACATTATAGGCGATATTTTTGAAGACAAAATTTCCCCAGATATTCCGGTTGTTTCGAATGTTACCATCGACAGTTTAACGGGATTAGTCAGCATTAATTGGAATCAAAACGGTCAACCCGACACGTATGGATATATCGTTTATTTGCAAAATGCGGCAGGGAATGTAATTGAATTAGACACCGTATGGGGAATTGGCAGTACAAGCTTCACGTATTCGGAGAACACCTCTTTGGGTACATTAACGTATTCCATCGCCGCTTTCGATAGTTGTTTTACGACATCCGTTCCTGCTACATACCAAACATCAGCCAAAGCTGACATTCATACGACGACGTTTTTACAAGGTTATTTTGATCCATGTGGTTCTTTGGGAATTTTAGATTGGACCGCATATGCAGGATGGCCAATTGATCACTATGAAGTTTTTGTTAATGCCCCAACAGGTCCCTGGACTTTAGTTTTATCTACAAATGCGCTACAACACTCAGAAATATTCACAGAAACCGGCTTTCACGAAGTGGTTATTGGAATAGTTGGTGTAAATGGCGAAAAAAGTTTCTCGAATAAAATCACCTTGAATGTCAGCACGAATCCTGCACCTAGTGTCAATTATATTTTAACGGCAAGTGTTATTGGTCAGCAGGTGCATATTCGACATTTAGTGGATACCTCAGGAAATGTTTCTGCGATTGCTTTTGAACGTCAACGGAAAGATGGATCATTCTACGAAGTAGGACGAGAGAATGTATTTTTACCAGTTACGAGTTTTATAGATGAAGAAGTAAATGTAGAAGAAGTGAATGTCTATCGTGCTATAATAGTCGACAGTTGCGGCTTTTTAACAACGATTTCGGACACCGTTTATACAACAGTTTTGGGCATTGTCGGAGATTCAGTTAATTATATAAACACTGTTTCTTGGACTCCTTACATTGGTTTCGACGGAACAATTCAACGCTATGATTTATTTCGCGTTGTCGATGGTCAGATTAGTCCATCTGCTATTGCCTCTGTTGGACCCAACACCTATTCCTATGACGATAATGTCTTGAATGAATTTGTCCGAAATGAATTGTGTTACTATGTCGTTGCTGTGGAGAATACGAATTCTTATGGCTATGCCGAAAGAGCAAATAGCAATCTCGATTGTAGCGAATTTACACCCACGGTTTTTATTCCAAATGCCTTTACGCCAAACGGATTTAATCCTATTTTTATTCCTAAATATTCGTACATGAAGCTTCCTCTTTTTCAAATGCGTATTTATGATCGTTGGGGTGAAGAAATCTATCAAACCGAAGATCCTTTGAAAGGTTGGAATGGTTATTATGATGATTCCTATCAGCCAGCTCCAGATGATGCCTACATTTATACGATTCGTTTTTACGGAATCGACGACAAACAAATGTTCTTCAAGGGACATGTCAATCTACTTCGATAATTCTATCTTTGTGCAGTGAAGAAATTCCTGATTATTCAAACTGCTTTTTTGGGCGATGTAATTTTGGCTACGCCCGTTGCTATGACTTTATGGGCGAATTTTCCTGATGCTGAAATTCATTTTTTGGTTAAAAAGGGAAATGAATCTTTGCTTGAAAACCATGAAGCTATTTCAAAAGTCTGGATTTTTGATAAAAAAGAAGGGAAACTAAAGAATATTTTTCGCCTCGGAAAAAGCTTTCGGAAAGAAAAATTTGATCTAGTATTAAACCTTCATCGATTCGCTAGCTCTGGAATTATTGCCTCATTAGCCAAAGGCAAGAAAACATACGGATTTAAAAAAAATCCACTTTCCTTCCGATATACAAAGTCATTTCCGCATGAAATTGGCAACGGAGACCACGAAGTAGATCGTAATTTGAGTTTGCTTTCTGAGATTTATGTTCCCTCAATCATTAGACGTCCTGCTCTTTTTCCAAGTAAAAGTGATTTTGATAAAACGAAAGATCTACAATCAGCCTCCTATTTTTGTTTAGCGCCTGCTAGTGTTTGGGCGACGAAACAATTGCCAAAGGAAAAATGGGTAGAATTGGTTCGAATTCTTCAGAAAAAAGGACAGGTAATTTTATTGGGAAGTCCGGATGATAATAACATGTGTCAAGAGATTATTTCTGAATCTGGTGTTGAAGCAATTAACCAAGCTGGCCATTTAAGCTTACTTCAATCGGCAGCATTGATGAAAACCGCTACCCGAAACTATGTCAATGATTCTGGGCCACTACATTTGGCTTCGTCGGTGAATGCTCCAGTAACCGCGTTCTTTTGTTCCACCATTCCTGACTTTGGATTTGGACCATTAAGTGAGGACAGTGAACTTCGAGAGACGAAAGAGAAATTGAGTTGTCGCCCTTGTGGATTACATGGATTCAAGGTATGTCCAGAAGGACATTTCAAATGCGGCGAAATTTCTGTAGAACAATAAAAACAAAAAATGGCTACAATAAATTGCAGCCATTTTCAAAATTTTTAATCAATTTCAATTAATTCTTGACCACTCTGTAGTTCTGTTTCTGTCCGCTTTCGCCAATTACAGCCAAGTAGTAAACACCAGAATCAACATTCGATAAATCAGCAGTATGCGAATTTGTTCCAATAAATGCGGATTCAATTTGTTTACCTTGAATATCCGAAATAATGATTGTATGAATCAATTGATTACTTGAACCTTTAATCGTAAACGTCCTTTTTGTCGGATTTGGGTAAATGCTAAATTCATTTTTCGATAATTCATCAAACCCAATATTGCTAAAGTTGAAGCAATCTGTCGTATCAGAACAACTTGACGTTGTTGTTACACAAGCATAGCTTCCAACTCCACCAGGAGCGGTATAGGTTTGATTCGTTGCACCTAAAATTAAAGTATTACTGCTGCAGTTTAGCCATTGATACGTTGCTCCAGTTGACACACCTACTTGTAAAGTGATACCGTTGTTCGTAATGGTATTTGATTCAGAGAACAAAGTCAAAGTCAATTCAATAGTCGAATCACAACCAGCAGAGTTAACCAATGTTCCTGTGTACGTTCCAGAAGCTGTATATGTCTCATTATTTACAGACCACAAATAAGAACTGCATGCATCTACAGTTATCGTCGCCAATGGAATCGGAGTAATCGTCAATACTAACTGAACTACTGAATCACAACCCGCAGCTGTTTGAACAGTATCGGTATACATTCCTGATGAAGTGTAGGTATTACCCGTTTGCGACCAAGTATAACTCAAACAACCAGAAGCAGCTACAGTAACTGGAGCAAGTGGGGCGATTGTTAAATTCAATGTAACAATCGAATCACATCCAGCAGATGAGGGGACTGTATCGGTATAAGTGCCGGTTGTGGCATAGGTTTGTCCGTTTTGTGCCCAAGTGTAATTGGTACAATTGGTAACCGATGCTGTAGGACCACTGATTGACGTAAAACTCAAATCCAAGATGTACACTGAATCACATCCCGCGTATAAATTCACAGTGTCGTAATACAAGCCAGCGCTTGAGTATGTTTGACCTGTTTGAGCCCAAGTATAATTTGAACAAGACGAAATGGTTTGTGTTATCGTATTATTAACCAAAGCGAGAATATTGGTGTTGTAATTAGAACTATTTCCTGTAAGGGTAAAACCAAATAAGGTGTTCACACTGCTAGGTGAAACTTCATCAAAGAGGGAGGTGATAGCAGAATTGTTTGAACTTGCTATTCCTTCATTCATTTTATAGTATGCCACCAATCCTGGTGATGTTCCACACAATTCTTTGTTATAACTCGCCGCGATAGCTGCCGCAGATAAGGGAATATTCCAAATTCGTACGTCGTCTAGTCCACCAGAAAGAGTGGTCATTAAGCTTAAATCGGTACGAATTCCAATTGTCATAGGGTTAGCGCTTGTTGCTGCTGTATTTAAGATAATCGCAATATCTCCTTGTACATCAAGAACCCCATCGACATATATTTTGTATTTATTTGTGGTTGCTGCATTATCGTATACAACAGTAAGATGATGCCAAAAGTTATTTGCAATGTTAGTGGTACCGTTTAAACCACCGCCGCCAATTTCTATTCTGGCAACGTTTGTTGAACCGTTAATTTTAAATGAAAAACGAGCTCCATTTCCGCCACCCGTGGCTCCCATATCCACAAAAAATCGTTGAGCAGAAGCAGAGAAACTCTTGAACCAACACTGTACGGTTCTAGAACCAGAGCCAGCGACCCCGTTATAGTCGGTCACTATATAATCTCCAGCTCCGTCGAATTGTAAACCAGTATATTGAGCCATGCCGAATGCCGGCAATAATAGAATTAATTGTAATAATTTTTTCATGATTTTGATTTAGTTGAAAGTAAAAAAGGTTGTAAAAAATTAGTTGGTATCCATGATACGTATCCTTTGGCAAGTTTGTTGCGTCAATTCCAAACAATTTATTACACGAAAGATTGTGGGTTAAAAATCACATTGATTTTACTTTTTTATTTGATTCTTATTAATTTTATAAAAATTGAAAAATCATGACTGAATTGACTACCCAACAAGAAGATTTAATCCGTAAAAATATTGCGAAAATGAAGGCAACCTTAACAGGTGATTTATTTCAAGACATGGAGACACAACAAAAAATTTATGAATTAAAAGTTCAATTGAACCCTAAGATAGTTGAAAACCCTCAATTAGATGAGGAAGAGTGCCTTAGTTGCGGAAGTTAATTAAAGTTTTTTACGCATTATAAAATCATTCATAAAGTAGCCATTGCCAATATCGATATCTTCGGTATCAATGGTTTTAAATCCACATTTAAGGTAAAAATCAACTGCCGTATTGTGTCGATTGACGTTTAGATGAAGATATTTTAATTTTAGATTTTTCGCAAGAACTTCAACTTGCTCCGTCATCCATTTTCCTATTTTTTTACCTTGATGTTTGGGGTGAAGATATATTTTATGGATCCGCAAGTGATCCATTTCAGGATGATTAGGCTCAAGGCCAACAAAACCTACTTCTATATCGTCCATTTTTGCTAGATAAAACAAATGTCCTGATAGAAACTGCGTTTTTAGTTGATCGGCAGAATACATCCATTCTAACATATATTCTATTTGGGCTGGTGATAAGATTTTGGCAAACGAAATCGGCCAGATTTCTTCTGCCAAAATAGACACTCTTTCTAGGTCCTCAATTGAACACCTATTAAACGTTAAACTTTCCATCATTTACCCCAAACCTAACTATCTTTAATCAAATGATAATCATGAAATTATGAAAAAAACTCTCCTTTTCCTCGCTTTTATCCTTCCGTTGATTGGACATTCTCAAGAATCTTACGGCAAAACTGCCAACCTTGGCTTAGGTCTTGGTTATGGCTGGTACCGATCTTCATTGCCCATCATTCATTTCAACTATGAATTTGATGCTGCCAAGAATTTAACATTGGCCCCTTTTGTAACCCTAATACATTATGGATATACTCAAAAATGGAATGGTAAAAAGTACAAATACCGCAGCACGACCATTCCGATTGGAGTTAAAGCATCTTATTATTTCGACGAAATATTCAGTTTAGATCCTAAATTTGACATCTATTTAGGAGCGATGATTGGTTTTAACCTATATAGCGCTCGTTGGGACGATGATGATTATAACGGTCCAGATTATGACCGGCGCACTTCTTCGCTATATTGGGATTTAAACTTTGGCGTGGAGTATCATATCAATGAACGAATCGGTCTGCTTTTAGATCTTTCCACGGGCATTTCTACATTTGGAATTGCCATACATCAATAGAATTAAATTCAAACTAAAAAGGGACGTTTCAATTGAAACGTCCCTTTTCTATTTCCTTTTAGATGGATTATTTCCTTAGAAAAGTTTTTCCAATTCGCCCTTTGCTCGTTGATAATTCAATCGTATAGCTTCCGCTTTCTAATTTGTCAACAGAGATTTCAATCGCTTCATTTCCTCCATCTATTGAAGAAGATAAAACAAGACGTCCACTCATGTCAAAAACTTTGTAGCTATTGATTTTTGCATCTTCAGAAACCAAATGGATCAAATCAACAGATGGATTTGGATATAAACGAACCGTCGCACTTAGTTCCAATTCATTAATTCCAGTTTGATCCACACTAAAACATGCCGATGTATCCGAACAGTTTCCTGATGTTATTACTACAGCATAAGTCCCAACTAAGGCAGTTGGTTGAAATGTAGCTGACGTAGCACCAGCAATAGCCGCATTAGTTGAACATTCGATCCATTGGTAAGTCCCACCTGTTGCAGCAGAAGTTAAAACAGATCCAGAGTTAGTAACAGTTAAGTTTAATGGTGCATCCACAGTTAAAGTCAATGTCACTATGCTGTCACAACCTGCAGCATTTTGAACAGTATCTGCATATGAACCAGAAGTTGAATAGCTTTGTCCTCCAAACATATACGATTCACCAGCACAAATTGATGCTTGAACTGATGAAGTTAATGGTTGGAAAAAAGTTAAGTTGGTTGTAACAATTGAATCACATCCTGCGGTAGTTTGAAGTGTGTCAAAATAAGTACCTGCCGTTGAATACGTGCTTGTACCAATTGAATATGAACTACCTGCACAAATCATTTGATTGTTTGTTCCTGAAGTCGCGCCAAAAGCAAGTGTTAAGGCAATAGTTGAATCACAACCTTGAGCGTTCGAAATTGTAGCGGTATAATTACCCGGTGATGTTAAGGACTGACCATTAAACATATATGTTGTTCCCGGACAAAAAGTAGCCGAGACATTACTTGAAGAAGTTGCTCCTTGAATAGCGATCAAACTATCTGCAAAACTACATCCTCCAATTGTTGCATTCACAACAACGTTTGTGTTTGCTGTTTGAGTAAATGTATAACTAGAAGTCGCTCCAGATTGCATAGAGGTTCCATTCAAGATGAAATCATAAGAGGTCATACCAGAAGTCGCAGTCACAGTAGCTGAGGTATTCGGACAAACTACATTATTTGCTATATTAGATAACACATTCACTGGAGAAACAACTGCGGCAATCATGAATACACCGAACGTAGTGTAGTTTGCATATGCACCTCCGAATGCTCCAAATCCACAGAATAAATCAACAGGAGTAATCCCAGTAATTTCTTGAGTAGCGCATGGAAAATACCCTGCAACGTTAGCCACTTGTCTGAATCCAATATATACTGAATCTCCAGCATGATCTATCGCACCATTGATAAATGTTAATTCAACTTCTTGCCCTAACTCAGCCGTCGTTATAACATGACTGGCTGTTGAATCGATAATAACTCCAGAAGAATTCAACAATACTCCCACAATCGTTTTATTTGCAACGGCAGGGGCATCAGAAATAGTCGGAACCACTTTAGTGACATGAATTGGAGAACCTGAAGGCATTGCAAACAAGTTAGCTAAAATCCCTGTTCCAGTATCATACCCTAGACCTCCTGTAACTGTATCACCATATGCATATCCAACCGTATCACAAAATACGTCTTGTGTCAATGTATAGGTATCATTTATTGTTTGTTGATCTGGAGGAACGTTGACAACAACAGTTTGTGTTCCAGCATTCGTTTTAGGTACTCCAGTAAAATTTACTAATGTCGTCGCCCCTGGGGCAATTGATGCAATAGTCTGAGTTCCAGTATATGGGTTTGCACCAGTGATATTCAAAAAAACTGGCACATTAGTTAACGCTCCACTTGATAAATTTTTAACTTGAGCCTGAACGTTTTGTGTAGTTCCAAATAATAGATTGTCTTGCCCTTTTCCGGCAAATAGACCATTAACCGCTAAGTTGTTGGTGAAAGGATTGGGGAAGGTGAATTGCATCTCTGGACGAAACCCTGACGAACCAAGCAAAACAGCTGGCGGCGTTGTTGTGGCAGAAGGCTCAACTTTCACTCCTCCTGCAATTGTTGTATTACATAAATACACTGCAGCAGTTGTTGCAAAACTTGTTCCTAGGTAATCATACGCAACATATAAACCACCCCCTGTATAAGTAAAGGGTGTTGACAATGTTGAATTTGTTACTCCAGCAACAGTTGGGATAGTATACGCTCCATTATAAACAGAAGTCATTGTCGATATTGCCGTTGACCAAGTTGTAGATTTAAGGTTTGTAGCGTCGGACGTGTTTTCCATGTAATATTGAATGTTTCCAGTCACTGCTGTATTCACTCCCGAATTGTATAAAAATCCTAAACCGTTAATTACGGTCCCTGAAGGAATGGCGGCTAATTCAGCTGCTGTAACAATAATATGTCCACGAAGAGTGGTATGCGCGGCAGTGCCATTCGGAGCACGCAAGGTAGTCGTGGAATTGGTGTTAGCCGGCGCGCCAACAGTGGTTTGAGAATAGACCGAAGTCATACCAAGCATTGCGACGAGTAATAAAGTAATTTTTTTCATAATTTCTTTTAATTGTTAATCCAATCAAAAATAAGTTATTTCATGGAATAACCTATAAAATGTTAAAACTAAATAAGCCCAGTCTGTAAGACTGAGCTTAATACTTTAAGAGATTTCAATTACCCACCGAAATCATCAAACCTTACATTTTCATTTGGAACACCCCATTCGTCACACATCTGAATAACCGCTTGATTCATCATTGGTGGTCCACAGAAATAGAATTCAATATCCTCTGGAGCGTCATGTTTTTTCAAGTATTGATCAATAACAGCTTGGTGAACAAATCCGACGAAACCATCGCCTTCGGTATCCTCCATATCTTTTTTCTCCACCCAATTATCTTCAGGAATTGCATTGGAAAGAACCATGTAGAATTTAAAATTCGGGAAGTCTTTCTCCAAATCTCGGAAGTAGTGAATGTAGAACAACTCCGCTCTTGATCGTCCACCATACCAGTAGGTAACTTTTCGATTCGTCTTGATTGTTTTAAACAATTCGTACAAGTGAGAACGCATTGGAGCCATTCCAGCTCCACCACCAATGTAAAGCATCTCAGCGTCAGAGTCATTGATAAAGAATTCTCCATACGGTCCTGAAACAAGAACTTCATCACCTTCTTTTTGATTAAAAATATAGGAAGATGCAATTCCTGGATTTACATTCATCCAACGGTTTGCATTTCTATCAAATGGCGGGGCTGCAACACGAACATTTAACATAATTCTTCTTCCTTCAGCAGGATAAGAGGCCATTGAATATGCACGAACAACTTCTTCGTCATTTTTCATTACTAAATCCAACATTCTGAAAGGACCTTCTGCCCATTCTATATCGAATTTATTTGGTTCACCTGGATGATCATCTGGATGAGCCGTAATATCCATATCCGAAAATTTCACCGTACATTTCGGGATCTTGATTTGGATATATCCACCCGCTTTATAATCCATGTCTTCTGGGATCTCAACGATGAACTCCTTAATATACGTTGCCACATTAAAGTTTGAAACGACTTTCGCCTTCCATTCTTTGATTCCAAGAATTTCTTCTTCGACTTCAATATGCATGTCTTCTTTCACCTTCACCTGACAACCCAAACGGTGGTTACTAGCAATTTCTTTTCTAGAAAAATGAGGCTCCTCTGTTGGAAGAATATTTCCTCCACCTGATTCGACAATACAAACACATTGAACGCAAGTTCCACCTCCACCACAAGCAGACGGCAAGAATATTCCGTTATTTCCTAAAGTTGAAAGTAGCGTTCCACCACCATCGACTTCTAAAACCGTATCGTGATTGATAGTAATCTTAATCTTTCCCTTTGGCGACAACTTCGCTTTTGCAAAAAGAAGCATTGAAGTTAATAGTAATACGACCAGCAAAAATGCTGCAATAGTAATTCCTAAAGTTAATCCCATGATTAATCGTTTATTTCGTTTTTAATAGTTATTGCCTTTGCTGTTTTAACAGTAGGTGCAGCTTTATCAATCATTCCAGTTGCTGCCTTATCTTCTTTTTTATCCTTACCGTATTTGATCCCCATGAAACTCATGAAAGCCATTCCCATCAATCCAGTTATGATAAAAGTAATTCCTAATCCTCTCAAGGCAGGTGGAACGTTTGAGTACCGGATTTTTTCACGAATAGCAGCAATTGCCACAATTGCTATAAACCAACCAATACCAGACCCTAAAGAGAATGCGGTTGCATCAAATAAAGTCGAATATTGTCTGTCTTGCATAAATAATGCACCACCCAAGATAGAACAGTTAACTGCAATTAGAGGAAGGAAAATCCCCAAAGCACCATATAGCGCTGGAGCAAATTTCTCCACCAACATTTCAACCAATTGAACGATAGAAGCGACAACTGCGATGAACATGATAAAAGACAAGAAACTCAAATCAATGTTAGCGTATTCAGCACCCATCCATTCAAGTGCGCCGGCTTTTAAAAGGTAATTCTCTAATAAATAATTGACAGGAACGGTAACAACTAATACGAATATTACTGCTGCTCCAAGTCCAACTGCGGTCTTAACCGTTTTTGATACGGCAAGATAAGAACACATACCCAAGAAGTATGCGAAGATCATATTCTCGGAGAATATGGCTTTAACGAAGATATCTAATGTACTTTCCATTTTCTCTTTAATTAATGTGTTTCGATTAAATCTTTATTTCTTGAACGCTGAATCCAAATGATAATTCCTACAATAATCAGTGCCATTGGAGGCAGAATCATCATGTTATTATTCATATAACCCATAGAGTATAGACCTGTTCCTAATGGACTATCAGCAGTTGGAATTGGGCTTCCAAAAATTGGATAACCCATTAATGATCCTGAACCAAACAATTCACGGAATACAGCAACAAGAATTAATAACCCTGCGTAACCAACACCATTGCCAATACCATCAAGGATAGAAGGCCAAGGTTTATTTGCCATTGCAAAAGCTTCGAAACGTCCCATAATAATACAGTTGGTAATAATCAAACCAACGAATACGGATAGTTTCTCAGAGACATCTGGCATAAATGCTTTCAGTACTTCGTTTACAATAATTACCAACGAGGCTACAATAACCAATTGTACGATAATTCGAATTTTGGAAGGAATTAAATTTCTAAGTAACGAAATTATCAAATTTCCCGCAACCAATACGAAGATAACCGATGCACCCATAACAACACCTTGCATTACCTGCACTGTAATCGCCAATGCCGAACAAATCCCTAAGACCTGCACGGTCACAGGATTGTTATCCGTTAGTGGATCCGTTATTAATTTTCTGTTTTTCTTAGAAAATAACGGTTCTTTTATTTTTTCTGCTACTTCACTCATCTTGCTTCAGCTTTTAGTTCTTTGATTTAAAATAAGAGACATAAACTTCCATACATCTGTTTGTCATTTCTTCTACACCTTTTGATGTAATTGTTCCACCTGTAATTCCGTCCACTTTTTGCTGCTTTGTGGGTCCTGAGCCGTCTTTTACAATTTCGAATTTTGCAAAGGATCCTGAATCATCAGAAATCGTTTCTCCAATCCAACGATCAATAAAAAACTGCTGTGTGATTTCAGCTCCAAGTCCGGGTGTTTCACCTTTATGAGCGAACGAAGCCCCAATTATCGTCTTCTTATCTTCTCCAATACAAATGTTCCCCCAAATTGGCCCCCAAAGTCCATTACCGACAAGAGGAGCAATATACAATGTCTTACCATCTTTCTTGCCTATAAACAAAGGATAGTTTCTTTTGTTTTCAGGAAGTTTTTTATCTCTAATCTCTTTTCGGATATCTACCTTAAAGGCATCACCGTCAATCTTCTCACCTTTGGAATTCAACACAATTGCATCGTTCAAATCGATGTATTTGTTAAACTCTGCATCAGCATTTTTACGAGAAATTTTCTCACCTTCTGCTTGGGTCAACATCGCTTTCAAAATATCCATTTTCTTCTTAACGACTTCATTTTGATCTTGACGATCTCTCAACCCCATTGATAGGAGTGCCAATGTAGTTCCTACAACGACAACTAAGGCAGTTGCAAATGCAAATGTATAGCTAGCGCTTTCTTTGTTTATTGCCATCTTATGCTGTTTTTAATCTTGATAATCTTCTTTTTATATTCATCTGAACCACGTAATGATCGATAATTGGTGCCATGACATTCATGAACAAAATAGCCAAGAATACTCCTTCAGGATATGCCGGGTTCAATACGCGAATTAATATCGCAATCATACCACCAAACAATCCATACCAAATTTTACCGCCCTGTGTTTGAGAGGCCGTTACTGGATCGGTAGCCATAAATATAGCTCCAAATGCAAACCCTCCGATAACCAAATGATAAATTGCCGGAAGCTCTAGATATGCGTTACCTCCAGCAAGATTTAGTATCAATCCCATCATTAAGCCACCAGCAAAGAATGATGCCATAATTCTCAGAGAACCTACTCCGGTAATTAATAAAATTGCTGCGCCAATTAAACAAGCCAAAGTTGATGTTTCACCAATCGACCCAGGAATCATTCCCACAAAGGAATCTATTAAGGAATAGTTATTCGTAATTGCTTCCAACCCAGCTTGGGTAGTACCGACGACTTCTTGTCCGGCGACGACAGCCTTATCTCCCATAAAGGTTGCTAAATCGCCAAGTATAGTAGATCCTGAAAACCCATCAACTGATTTTTCAGTTCCTGCCATCCAAACTTTATCTCCAGACATGCTTGTAGGATAAGCAAAAAATAAGAACGCTCGCGCGGTAAGAGCAATATTCAAGATATTCATACCAGTTCCTCCAAAAATTTCCTTTCCAATGACAACAGCAAACACCGTAGCAACTGCAACCATCCATAAGGGCACGTCAGCCGGCATGCACAGTGGAATAAGCATTCCAGACACTAGATAGCCTTCATGAAGAGAATGCCCTCTTAACATTCCGAATAAGAATTCAACTGCCAGACCAACTCCATACGAAACGACTATAATTGGCAGTACATATGTCAGGCCTAAAAGGAATTTGGGTCCCATGTCTGACCAATATGCCAAATCACGAGTTCCTGCTTCGGCAACCATTCCCCAATGACCAGTATTATAAATTCCAAAAATCAGACATGGCACCAAAGCCAGGACTACCATGATCATAGTTCTTTTCAAATCGACACCATCCCGAATATGAGCACCTTTTTCAGTCACTAATTTCGGAGTGAATGCGAAAGTGGCGATTGTTTCAAATAATGGATTCCATTTTTCCCATTTTCCGCCTTTAACGAAGTTGGGTTCCATTTTGTGTAATTGCTTTTCTAAAAATTTCATCTTATTCCTATTGAATTACATGCACTCATCTTGAATCAAGTCTAGCGCAGTTCGGATTTTATCTTGAATATTTATTTTCGATGTACAGACGTATTCGCACAAAGCGAAATCTTCAGGAATTACTTCATATATCCCAAGATTTTCCATACCATCAATATCATCAGTGATGGCTGCTTTAACTAATTGCATTGGCAAAATATCAAACGGAAAAACCTTTTCCATTTCTCCTGTTACAACGAAACCCCTTTCTTCCCCATTTGTATTTGTATCTAAACGTTTTCGTTTATTTGGCGATAAAAATGTCGGGAATAATCTAGAATTCGAATATTTGTCAAATCCAGGCCCAAGCCAACCTTTCGTTAAAAAGAACTTATACTCATTCCCTTCTGGTAACACAGTAATTTGATTTGCGTAAAAACCTAAGTAACCATCTTGAGAAATTTTTTCTCCGGTTAAAGGATTTCCACTTACAACACGAACGTTTTCACCTTCAATATTCTTTTTTACAAATTCAGAAATACTAGCACATGTTACTGTTTTGTAATACTTTCTGTTTTTCACCTCTGACCCTGTAAGAGCAATCATTTTTGAGGTGTCAAATTTCCCAGTCAAAAGACATCGACCAATAATCATAACATCCTGAGCATTCACGGTCCACACTAATTCTCCTTTGTTTATAGGATCAATGTGGTGAATTTGAGTTCCAACATTACCTGCTGGATGCTTACCTGAAATTTTATTGATTTGTACATTCTTTGAATTAGAGAAAACTTCGCCAGAAGTGCTTTTACCATTAAGAGTCAAATGCACAATGCCATCTGTCAGTTTAGACAAGGCATCCAAACCAGCTTGAAAGTTTTCCGATTCACCGTGCAACATAAAATCTAAATCTGCTGCTAAAGGTGAGCTATCAAAAGCAGAAACAAAAATCGCCTTGGGCACAGTTTCTGGATCAGCAACTATATCGATCGGTCTTTGTTTGATATACATCCAAAGTCCATTATTTAGCATATGCTCCTTTAAATCTTCCCTTGATACGGAAGTTGGATTAATCGGACCAGACGTTTTGTAATTTTGAGATCCATCAGAATCCACAATAACTTCTATAATTCTTCTTTTTTCTCCGCGGATAATATCACGAACTACACCGCTTATTGGCGAAACACATTTTACCTTCTCCTTGTATTTATTGAAGAACAAAGTGTCACCAGCAAGAACCGTATCTCCAGCTTTAACTGCCATTTTTGGTGTTAAACCATGAAAATCAGAGGGGCGAACAGATATTGATTTAGGAAGGACAAATTCAGCGCTTACCTGTTCGGCTTCACCTACTAGTTTGATGTTCAATCCTTTTTTTAGCTTAACCGTCTTCGACATGTTTCTAAATCGTTTAATTTAATGGCGCAAAATTAGTAAATACTTAGATTTTCATCCTAATTGAAGGGCAAAAGCAGTATGAAATAAGCAATTTAGAATGGTTCTAAATAAGAACTGAATATAATTGAATTCAGATTATGTTTATATTGAATTTAATTTGCGGTTGTCAATTTGAAAATAAAAACATACTTTAGAAGAACAAAAAGCAAAATTATCAATTTAAATACTGAAATATCAGAGGGGGTGAAAGTTACTGTGACTTCAAATTTTAGGACAGATTTATCGTATCTGGACCTTGGAAGATATTTTTTTAATTACAGAATCGAAATAAAGAACTTTAATCACTTTAAAATTAAATTATTGCACCGTGACTGGTACATTTTTGATTCGTTAGGAGAGGCAGTATTTGTCAGTGGGGAAGGAGTTGTCGGAGAACAACCTGTTCTGCAAGGAGGAGAGAGCTTCAGATACACTTCGGGGGTTGAACTAGCATCAGAGCTCGGTTATATGAAGGGTTATTTTACCTTTATCAATTTAGGAACGGAAAATCACTTTCAGGTACATGTTCCGAAAATTCAGCTTAACTGCCCTTTGAAATTGAATTAAACCTTCTTTTTCTTCTTAAAAAATAAAGAATCATCAAGATAAGGTAACCAGAAGACATAACAGCAACAACAGTTTGGAATTTTTTAATATTACGCTTTAAAGTCTCCTTTTCCAACCCCATTCCGATTTTAACCGACTCAACTTCATAGGCATTGAACGTATTCGACCTTTCGATTTGCTCCTTAGAGTTCAATTCATCTATTTTTTCTTTAACTTGAATGTATTCTTTCAATAATAATTGAGAAGTTTTAAAATCCTTTTCAGTATCGTATAACCCAGATAAAGCTAGTAGAGCATCTCCTTCATCAGTTAAAAGATTTTCCTTTTTTGCTAAGTTTCGAGATTTATTAAAGTATTCTTTTGCTTTCGCGCGGTTATTCTCCGCATAGACCTCGGCAATATTAAAGTAACTTTCACAAATAAGTTTGATTTTACCGGTGTTGATTCTTGTTTCCAAGGCTTTATGAAATAGTTTTAAGGCCTCATCTATATTTCCCTCAAAGTACTTTGCGATTGCGAGATTGTTTTGAGCAAGTGATATAACTGTTAAGTTTTTACTTTTAACTGCATAATCATAACTTTTTTGGTTTGCCCATTTTTCTTTGGCATTCTCATTTTTTACTGAATATATTGTTGCTAACATATGATAATATCTGAAGACTGTAATATATTTCTTTTTCTTCGTCATAAATTCTATACATCGACGAATTGTTTTTTCAGCAGCATCATATGCTTTAAATTTAATCAATATACTTGCCGCTAACGCCTCGCTATGAGTGTATTCCAAAGGCAAATTACATTCTTTGTAGTAATCTATACTTGCATTAAAAGAAGATAAGGCTATTGGGTTTAAATCTTGTCCAGATTGTATCATTCCCAAATATCGATGAATCAAACCCAAATACTTTTCATTTTTATTTTTTTCAAAATAAATTTTAGTTGTCATTAAAATTTTATTGGCTTCCAAAAAATTATGTTGTGTAACTAACACATGAGCCAGCAGTAATCTTGACTGATTCATGGCTAAAGCATCGTTCTTTAAAACGGTATAATTATATAATTTCTCCACTTCAATCCGAAAAAGTTCAAATTCAATTTCGTCCAAACCAGCATCCAAAATTTCCTCTAGCAAAATCACCTTCTTCTCCCAACTCTTCTCTTTGTGATACGTTGGATGGTTTCTAAGGCGAAATTCATTCGCATCTTGAGATAGAGAAATATTAATAAACAAGGAAAATAAAACTAGCGAAAAGAATAATTTTAGGGTATTCATAAGTATAGTATGTTGACTACTTTGCAAGGATAAGCAACATTGTGTACTTTTGCAACAAAAAACAACTCATGTCAAACGCAATTTTCAAAGTCCCAAAACCGGTAAACGAACCAATAAATAGCTATGCTCCAGGCTCTAAAGAGAGAGAATTACTTCTTGGCGAGTATAAGATACAATTCAATCAAAATCCGATTGAGGTACCTATGTACATTGGTAAAGACCAAGTTTTTACAGAAAATAAAAAACCAATGTCTCCGCCTCATGATCACAAGAAAGTCCTAGGTCATTTTAATCATGGAGATGCAAGTCATGTTGTTAAAGCTATTGATGCTGCTATGGAAGCACGCGAAAAATGGTCTTCTTTACCATGGCAAGATCGTGCTGCTATTTTCTTACGTGCAGCAGATTTATTAGCTGGACCATACCGATATAAAATGAATGCTGCTACTATGCTGGCGCAATCAAAAAATGTATTCCAATCGGAAATTGATTCGGTTTGTGAATTGATTGACTTTCTAAGATACAACGTACAATACATGACGGAGATATACTCTCAACAACCAGATTCTCAATCAGGAGTGTGGAACCGTTTAGAATATCGTCCTTTGGAAGGATTTGTGTTCGCAGTAACACCATTTAATTTCACGGCAATTGCTGCTAATCTATGCGCAGCACCAGCTATGATGGGGAATGTTGTTGTTTGGAAACCAGCTGAATCACAAGTGTATTCTGCACAAGTAATCATGGAAATATTCCAAGAAGCAGGTTTGCCAGATGGTGTTGTGAATATGATCACTGTTGATGGTCCAGTTGCAGGTGATATTGTTTTCAAACACAAAGATTTAGCAGGATTAAATTTCACAGGTTCAACTGGCGTTTTCCGTCACTTGTGGAAAGAAATTGGCTTAAATCTAGAAAAATACCGTAGTTACCCACGAATAGTTGGAGAAACAGGTGGAAAAGACTTCATTGTAGCGCATGAATCTGCTGATCCTAAAGAGGTAGCAACTGCAATCGCAAGAGGTTCTTTCGAATTTCAAGGTCAAAAATGTTCAGCAGCTTCAAGAGGATATGTGCCGAGATCATTATGGGCAGATGTAAAAGTTAGCCTTCTGGAGCAAGTTAACTCTTTTAAAATGGGAACAACTGAAGATCCTTCGAATTTTGTAAACGCTGTAATCGATGAAAGAGCTTTTGATAAAATTGCTGCATACATTGACGATGTTAAAAAACAATCAGATGCAGAAATAATTACTGGAGGTGGATATGATAAATCTGTTGGGTACTTTATTGAACCAACAATTGTTGTAACGACCAACCCGAAATTCCGTACGATGTGTGAAGAAATTTTTGGTCCTGTTATGACGCTTTATGTCTACGAAGATGCTGACTTTGATGTCATGCTTGATTTGGTTGACGATACATCTGAATATGCGTTAACTGGAAGTATTTTGTCGAAAGATCGTTATGCGATAAACCACGCAATGAAAAAATTGGAAAATGCGGCTGGTAATTTCTACATTAACGACAAACCAACTGGAGCCGTTGTTGGACAGCAGCCATTTGGTGGAGCAAGAGGTTCAGGCACCAATGATAAAGCAGGTGCAGCTATGAACTTATTGCGATGGGTTTCTGCTAGAACAATTAAAGAGACTTTCGTTACTCCAAAAGATTATCGCTACCCATTCTTGGGATAGTTCAAAACCTAAATATAAAAAGCGAAACC
>ERZ887849.697-NODE-697-length-34796-cov-8.710457_pt1 | contig 34796 bp, 28 predicted proteins | sample MGYA00521267_ERZ887849 | MGnify/ENA primary metagenome ERZ887849 (study PRJEB32303, sample SAMEA104408601) | aquatic metagenome | biome: Brackish water; feature: Pelagic; material: water | place: Baltic Sea | collected 2014-06-06T16:11:00 | depth 2,863 m ... | reverse complement strand
CCTCCCCAATGTTTAGATGTGCCAACGCAATACTTTTGGAAAGTAGTTTTTACCAAATTTTCTTCAAACTTAGTCGTCAAATATTGATAAAAGCTGTTGGAATCATAACCTGATAAAGACTGTTGAACTATATACGAGTTTATGAAGTCTGGTTTCTGATATTTAAGAACCTTAGGAAGTGCTTCTAAGTTTATTTCAATAGCGACATCAGGCTTCTGTTCGTAGCAGCAATTAGCCTCTCTATCGCATTTCCCGAGATGCTCAGGAAGGTAATTGTTGTTAGCATCAATATATCTAACAAAGCGTTTCTTTCCACATGCTGGACATAGAAACTTTTTACTTGATGAATCAAATTTATACTTGTACATGGAATTAAGAATTAAGAAAGGGGGTAAATAGGGGTACCCCCTTTCAGGAAAAACACTAATTACTAATTCTGAAAAAACTCAGTTTTTTTCCGCCAACACTTGATGAGGACGTTTTAATTTTCAGTGCCTTCAGTGAATAGTATTGTTTCAACTTATTACTAAATGCTCTTTGGGTGAACTTATCATTACCCTCTTCAAACAAAGATTTAAACTCTTCGAATAATTCTTTTGTTGGATGTTCTTTATCCAGTTCAAAAGCCTTGTTTTGCAGCCAGTAATGTAAATCTTCACCTATCAATTGACGGGACCTATTCTCAAAGACATTAATTGAAGGAACAGTAGATAATCCGTTTTTTAAATAACCTTTTAAACAGTCAATCATAAACCAGTAGAATGAATTCCATTCTTTGTCATCCCATTCTTTTGTAAAGAACCGACCTCCATGCTCCTCAACAATAGGTTCCTCTGTGCCTTCTTTTATTTTTGAGGAATAGTAAGAAGAAAGTTCAACTATGAATTGTCGTCGTTTTCGTGTCGTTCCCGCACAGTCCATAATGATATTAGAACAAATGATGATTTTAGGAGACTTCTCTGCTGGAATCATGATTGAATCTTTGTATTTCTGTTCGATATTAAAACCATCGGTAGATAATGAGTTAAATCGGTCAATACTAAGTTGTTTGCCTACATCATCAACCCATAGAACTTCCGTATCAACCCGGACCTCTTGGAAGTCAAAACGGTCGTCACCTTTAATTTTCTTGCCGTCAATTTTCACCGTTCGTCTAACTTGCATTATTGCACTGGCCACGACTCCTTTTCCGGTTCCTCCTTGCGGATTATTTAAGTCCGTAATTTGCTCATCATAGAGTAAAACCATCTGCCCTCCCGATTTTTTATGGTAGGCATGAAGCAAATAGCCAATGGCACTTTTCAATGCCTTAATTCTTTCTTGATCGTTTGAACAAACATTATTCACGAAGTTTTCAAAGTGTGAAGGTTTTTCTATTCTCGTGCCTAATTCAAAGTCGATTATCCGGTCTTTCCAAACTACTTTATTCTCAAGTTCCGCATAACTCTTTTTCACAATACTCTTCCCTGATACTCTATATACTCCATCCTTAAAGCATAAGAATGCTGCCTTTTGCTCATCACTAAGAATTGGTGACATTTCGTTTTTTAACAACTCCAAAAAACCATCATTCAATACCAGATTCATTTGACGGTAAAATGCTTCAACCTGAGATTCACTTGAGAACACTTCAGATACCCCTTTAATTTTCAGGTTCAAAGGGGGCAACTGATTTAAATATTCGTTTATCAAATCCTTAATTACTTTCATTGAGACTTCGGATATGACGTTTTCCTCTTTGTGAATCATAATAAAAGAGTTGTGTACCTCTTTATAAAACACCCCAAGGGATTCTAATAAGTTCTTAACTCCCACTTTGTAAATCCCATTCAAAAAAAGAAACCTGTTGTTTTCTGGGCCTCTTATTGAAACCATGAAGATATCTACGCCATGTTTACGGTTTCCTAAATCAATCACTTTTGAATTAAAATGACCACTAAGAGTTTTTGTTTCTCTGATTATTGCGCGAACATTATTCTCAACATCTTCCTTTTTCATCGTTTCTTGTTTTGTTCGTTAACAAATAACTCTGCCATCATTTCGGCAACGGATGGTCTTCCAGCCTTTATCCAGTTGGTTAATTCTTCTCGTGAAAAAGTTAATGGTCTGCCTGTTGAAAGGACCGGTATCTCGCGCCTTGAAACCTTCGAGTAAATAGTCGAGAGTTTATAACCCGTTATCACTCGGGCTTCATCAATAAAGACGATGTCTCGCTGTTCTTTATTGGTAGGTTCGGGTGCTTGGATTAGATAGCTCCTGTCTATTTGAATCGTTTTATTTAACTCTTTATACTCTTCCACCGTTAGGGTGAAAAGAGGTCTTTTGTCTTGTTGCATAATACTGCGTTTTAAAAATTATTAAAAGCGCATTGGCCAATGCTGTCAAGACAAATATCTGTAAGTAAATCCAGTTGGAACGGGCCTAAATGACTCGTATTCGAGGTTGATTCGAGGTACGAAATTGTTTTATCCCTATATGGTAGGTTATATTTTTACTTTTTGTGTGAACTTGTTCGAGGCTATTCGAGATTAGAAATAAATTCTTCAACGATAGACTCTATTTCTCCCTTAAGTTTGGAAGCCTCATTTTGTGGCTTATATATAGATTCAAACTTTATCTCTTTTGAATTTCTTAAAACAAAACAATCTATTGTAACGAGCCAATGATCAACACCATCCAATTCAACAATAGTATTGGTTTCCATTATCTTCTTTACAAATTCAGACAAGGTCTTTATTGACCTCTTCCAAATCAAACGATTCTCCTTTTTTATTTTTCCAGGTTTAAAAATTGCCTCTAAATGTTCAATTGAAGGTTTTTGAATAAACCCCCCGTGAATCAATTCATTCCAAAAAGCATTAAGCGCAGTTTCATTTTCTTCGCGTTTAAAATACCGCAGATCACTATCTACCTTCTTCATCACAAATGTTCGAAAATCTCCGACGTACTCCCTTTCGATTTCTGAAAGTTCAGGAGTTGAACTGGAATCAACTGCATTATTCGGCGGTTCGATATTCTTCCATTTGCCAAGAACCTCTCTAACACGATCAGATAAAATATCATTGGAGTACTGTAACAAGAGCAAATCAAGGAATTCATGAAATTTCTTTACATCTGAATTGAATGTGGTTTTGAGTTGATAGTCTAAAAAATCGGCTATATGTTTTACACCGAAATCAAACTGGCTTAGTTTTAGAGTGAACCAATAATCAAATGTTTCTTCGCTCAGTTCAACATCTATGTTTTGATACAGGCTATAAAATGCATCCTGCATTTGAAATATGCTTATCGCGATTCTTTCCCTTTTATCTCCTAAGCCCGTGCGCCAATTACGAACATAGCGCTCATAATATCCCGAACTATGATCTCCTGAATCAAGTTTTTTTAGATCCGTAATAGATTCAATCTTTTGATTGTTCTTATCCTTAATTTGACGATCATGGCATCTTATTATTAAATCTATAAGCTTGCTTTCAACATTCTCTACTCTCTTTATGGAGCCATTATCTGAAAAGAATAGGTCTCTTTCAAACTCCCAGATGTCTAAAGAGTTTATCTCTAAATAAGTTACGTTCGGTTCCATCATTTTAATCTATGTCTATGTTTGGAATTGCTTTAGTGGCGTCAATTTTCGTTTGATCAATAATCTTCGCATAGACTTGAGTCGTTTTCAGATCTCGGTGTCCAAGCATTTTAGAGAGCGTGTAAATATCAGTCCCGTTCGATAATTGAAGAGTCGCATAAGTATGTCGAGCGCAGTGGAAGGTTATCGTTTTTGAAACACCTCCTCTCATAACCCATTGCTGAAGCTTTACATTGTGCCAAGCACTATACTTCAACCCTTTAAACACACGTTCTTCTTGATCTCCGGGCTCTCCCATTATGTCTTTTGCTTGTTGAGAGATTGGTAATGTTTCTGCTCCCTTAGTTTTCTTCTGTCTAAAACGAATTCTCCAATAATCATCCTGCTCAGAATATTCTATTTCAGACCAGACCATTTTATTAATATCAGACCATCGCATTCCTGTAAAAACACTAAACATAAAAGCACGTTTTAATTGTGGTATTTCACATTCTGCTTTGGCTACTTTTTTTAACTCTTCCAGTGTAAGAAACTCTCGTTGTGTCTCTCCCTCCTTAAAGCCTTTAACACGGTCCGCAGGGTTTCTCAAGATCAACTCTTCTTGAAGGGCTGTTCTCAGGGATGCCTTTACCTTATTGAAATATGAATGCAGCGTGTTCTGAGAAAGGTTCTTTTCACTTTTTGTTTTTGCTGTATTTTTTAAATAATACTTGAAATCCTCCAACCACTTTGGGTCTACTTGATTAATTGGTATTCCTTCCGGACAATAGCTTTTGAGGTGTTTACAAACGCTGTCCCAGTTTCCATAGTTATTCATGCTTTCATAACGCTTATCTGTCTGCTGTTGAAAATACTCTATGAAGTTTATTGTTGATTTGTCCTTGTCAGAAAGGTCAGCTAACCCTTTGCTCTCATAGGCTAAATCTATCAGCATTTTGGATCTAATACGTTCAGCGGCTTCGGTAACTTCTTTGTTGCTTTTTCGTTGAGTACTACTTGGCTTTTCATAAAGAAACAAGTCCAGTGTTTTGGATGTTCTCTTCTTAACTACGTTAGGGTTATAAATATCGAGGTAAAGTTTTATCTCTCCATTTTTTGGTTTCCGTTGACGAATAGTAATAGTCATGTTTTGTGTTTTTTTGTGCTACACAGTGTGCACACATCAAATATAACACAAATTATAACACAAAAACACAAAACCAATCATAGTTAATATAAATCTAAATCAAACATTAACCACACAAACCGCTCATTTACAGTGTTTCATGTTGTTTTACTTTGTGGCGTTTTGATTGTATTACTTTCCGATACAAAACTTCGCAAAAATATTCCCCAACAAATCATCCGTAGAAATATCTCCTGTTATCTGTCCAATCTGATACATCGCTTGGCGAATATCCATGGCGACAAGATCTGCGCTCATATTGGACTCCAATCCGTATTTGGCTTTGTCGAGCGATTCTTCAGCTTTGTTTAGCTTATCAACGTGACGCGCATTGGAAACAATAACACTGTGCTGCTCTATTTCTTTTCCTATAGTTTTATCGTAAAGAATATCAAGTAGTTGGGATTTATGCGCCTCTTCTTTAATGCTTAAAAAAGGGATTTCTTGCCCTTCTTTTTCAGAAAGTTTAGCAACATTTTTTAAAGTTTCATCTATCGCTAAATCACCCTTCGTGGCAACTAGAATATAATTGCTGCTTTTCAAAAAATTCAACTCATCTTCTTCGATTTGTTCTTCTGTGAACGTGCTGCAATCAAATAAGTAAACCACAAGTGTCGCCTCTTCTATCTTCTGCATAGAACGAGCGATTCCTTGTTTTTCGATGGTGTCTTCTGAGCTGTGTATTCCAGCAGTATCCATCAAGCGGAAATTAATGCCATTGTGGTGAATATTTTCTTCAATAGTATCACGCGTAGTTCCAGGGATATCGGAAACTATGGCTCTTTCTTCGTTTAAAAGTGCGTTGAGAACAGTCGATTTTCCAGCATTGGGTCGGCCCACAAATGCAACAGGAACACCGTTTTTAATAGCATTACCTAAACTAAAACTTTGACTCAATTTACGAACATAGGCCTTAACTTCAGAAACTAGATTTAAAAGCTCTTTTCTGTCGGCAAATTCAACGTCTTCTTCGGCAAAATCGAGTTCCAGCTCCACCAACGATGCGAAATGAATGAGTTTTTCACGGAGTTCTTTCAATTCATTCGAAAAGCCTCCACGCAACTGTTTCAAGGCCATTTCGTGGGCCAATTGAGATTGCGAAGCAATCAAATCTGCAACTGCTTCTGCTTGCGAAAGGTCCATTTGTCCGTTGAGATAAGCACGCATCGTGAATTCACCAGCATCGGCCATTCGACACCCATTTCGCAAAAGAGATTCGATTATTTTTTGTTGAATATAATTCGAACTATGACAAGAAATTTCTATGCTTTGTTCACTAGTAAATGATTTTCCCTCGTGAAAAACACTCACCAAAACCTCATCTATAATTTTGCCTTCTTCGTTTTTAAACAATCCGAAATGTAAGGTGTGGCTTTCTGCCTTTGACAAATCTTTCGAAAATGATTTCTGCAGAATGGCAATTGAATTTGGTCCCGACAATCGGATGATTGCGATGGCACCGATGGCATTTCCGGTTGCAATGGCACAAATGGTGTCTTTAGAGTTTGTCATTGGCAACAAAGGTCATGAATTTTCCTCAGTTTCAAGGTTTTCGGGGCTTGGAGTTTGGGAAAACTTCCAAAAAAAAACTGAATCAACAACCCAACGATAAAATAGGGAATCGACGGCAAGGTGACGTATACCGTTCCAAAAATAAGTATTAGAAGCAAATTGGTTAACACGACCAATCCAAGTTGATACGCCAACAATCGATAATAGTTGTTTATTGCTCCGGTGTATATTAAGACAATCATAAGAATTAAATAAAGGAAGGAGCATGCGATCGATGCACCAAAAAACATGAGCGACACATCATAAAAATAAGTGCCATCCATAAATAATCCTATGCTAAGACTAACGAAACCGATAGAAATAGCACACGGCAAGACCAACATTTTCAACCTGATTGGGTTTCTTAGTTCGGGCCATTCTTTGTTGTTCATGTATTGTTTTAATGTCTTATTTCCTAAAAATTTTAACGGTGGTTTATCCGTTTTGTTTTGAAGAAATCCGTAAGTAGTTCCGCACATTCTTTCGCCATAACTCCGTTCGAAACAACCGTTTTTGGATGATACAATCCTTCTTTTATTCTACCAGCCCCGCGTTTTTCATCTCGTGCGGCAAATATTACCTTATCAATTTGCGCCCAATACAAAGCCCCTGCGCACATTGGGCAAGGCTCAAGGGTAACGTATAAAGTACAATTATTCAAATACTTAGCGCCTAAATATTCACTCGCTGCGGTAATCGCTTGCACTTCCGCATGTGCAGTTACATCGTGCAATTTTTCCGTCAAGTTGTGCGCTCTCGCAATGATTTGTTTGTTCGCCACAATTACCGCACCTACCGGAACTTCATCCAAGTCATATGCCTTTTTCGCTTCCAAATAGGCTTGTTTCATGAAATAATCATCAGTATACGGGATAATCATAATTTATACATTTTACACAAATTTACTTTTTTCCGAGCATTTGCGCAGATTCTTTTACTTTTGAGAAAAAGGTATTTGAAATGCTCCCAAAACTTCAAACTAACGATTTAATTTATATATGTTCTCCCGCGAAAGGAATTGAAGTGGAACATGTACATTTCGCAAAAGAGTTTTTTATTCAAAACGGTTATCGGGTCGAAATTGCAACTCATGCATTAGGTTCGAATGGTTACTTTTCAGGAACGATCGAAGAACGATTAACGGATTTTCAAGTTGGATTAAATCACCCCGAAGCGAAAGTAATTTTATGCGCAAGAGGCGGATATGGTTGCATGCAAATCATGGATAAACTCGATTGGTCCTCGTTTGAAAACAACCCAAAACACCTCATTGGTTTCAGCGATGTCACTGCATTTCATTTAATGCTTGCTCAAAAAAATATTCCTAGTTTACACGCTACGATGCCTTTAAATTTCAAAGGCAATACACCCGAATCTCTTCGGTCATTGTTATATGTCTTGAAAGGAACGCCGGCATCAATTTCAGCGCAAAACAGTCCATTTAATCAATCGGGAGCTGCTTGCGGAAAAGTAATTGGCGGAAATTTGGCCATGGTTCACGCACTTTTGCCTCGCATGAAAAAAGAAGATTTCTCGGATAAAATTCTTTTTCTAGAAGATGTTGGAGAGCACCTGTACCAAATTGATAGAATGCTCTACGGTTTGGCTTATTCTGGAGCGCTCGACGAAATTTCCGGATTAATTTTAGGCGGGTTCACTAGTGTTTCCGATACCGATTCGCCTTTTGGTAAAAGTTTGGAAGAGATTATTCTTGCGCATGTTTTGCATCGAAAAATTCCGGTTGCTTTTGGTTTTCCTTGCGGACATCAAAATGATAATCAAACACTTATACTTGGTGACAAAAGCAATTTAACCGTTAACCTAAGCGGATCAAAACTGATTCAATCCTTTCTTGAAAACCCAACTTAATCTATATTCATTCTAAATAACAACCTTTTCCTTATTGAACTGTTGTATCTGTTAAATTTGCAGCTTAAACGAATTATACCAAAAATATGAGCAAATCAGCAGTTTTGTCATCTTCTATCGTAAAAAAGTACTGGATGGCATTGACCGGTTTATTTCTTTGTCTATTCCTTGTGGGTCACCTTTTGGGTAACTTACAATTGATAACTCACACTGGCGAATCAGGTAAATTGGCATTTAACGAGTATGCCCATTTTATGGCTACGAATCCATTCATAAAGATCATGGCTTACTTAACGTACTTTTCCATTCTTTTCCATGCCATAGACGGAATTCTATTAACGATCCAGAACAAAAAAGCGCGGCCACAAGATTATGTTTACAACAATCCGGGAGCCAATTCATCCACTCCTAGCAGATACATGGCCGTTTTAGGAACGTTAGTTTTAGTCTTTATAGTAATGCATATGGCAAACTTTTGGTATCGTACGAAAGTTTCTAGTGCGCAAATGCCTTTGCATACTGTGAGCCTTAAAAGCGAAGGAGTTGAGCCTGGTGCAAAACTTTATGCTACTATCAGCGGATCATACTTGCCTGTTGATCAGTTTTCTGAATCTACACAAATGACGCAGCAAGGAGAAATGAACGTTCCTGCGCAATTTGAAATCAGAAACGGAAATGAGTTTTACGAAAAAAACAACAACATAAAGATGGGGGAAGGATACAAAGACCTCCACGGATTGGTTATGACTTATTTTGGTCAGACCAAGGAAGGGTATGAAAATGAAAAAAACGACCTAGCTTGGCTAGCCGTTTCCTTCTATGTTCTTGCAATGGCAGTCCTTAGTTTTCATTTGTGGCACGGTTTCGCGTCTGCTTTCCAAACTTTAGGTTTACGAAGCAAAAAATACGTTGGCACCATTTCAATGGCCGGAAAATTATTCGCCATTGTTGTGCCTGCGGCTTTCGCCATCATTCCTATTCTTATTTATTTAGCATAATCTAAAAAGAAGTATAAAATGTCTGTATTAGATTCAAAAATACCAGAAGGACCAATTGACAGAAAGTGGTCTGATTATAAAAACAAAATTCGATTGGTTAACCCAGCCAACAAACGGAACATTGACGTTATCGTTGTTGGAACAGGATTGGCCGGTGGTTCAGCTGCCGCTTCTCTCGCAGAGTTGGGGTACAACGTGAAAGCGTTTTGTTTTCAAGATTCCCCTCGACGTGCCCATTCTATTGCAGCACAGGGAGGAATCAACGCGGCAAAAAATTATCAAGGCGATGGTGACTCCGTTTTCCGTTTGTTTTATGATACAGTAAAAGGTGGAGATTATCGTTCGCGGGAAGCGAATGTCCATCGTTTGGCTGAAGTTTCGGCATCAATCATCGACCAATGTGTAGCACAAGGCGTTCCTTTTGCTCGTGATTATGGCGGACTTTTAGACAACCGCTCTTTCGGTGGTGTTCTTGTTTCGAGAACGTTCTATGCAAAAGGTCAAACTGGACAGCAATTGTTGTTGGGTGCATACTCAGCTATGTCTCGCCAAATTGGTAAAGGTAAAATTAGAATGTACACCCGTCACGAAATGCAAGAGTTGGTGGTTGTGGACGGAAAAGCAAGAGGAATAATCGCTCGTAATTCTGTTAATGGAGAACTTGAGCGCCATTCTGCACACGCTGTTGTAATTGCTTCAGGCGGTTATGGAAACGTTTTCTTTTTGTCGACAAACGCCATGGGTTCGAATGTTTCTGCCAACTGGAAAATTCACAAAAAAGGTGCTCAATTTGCCAACCCTTGTTTTACACAAATTCACCCAACTTGTATTCCTGTTTCAGGTGAAAACCAATCGAAATTAACATTGATGTCCGAATCTCTCCGAAATGACGGTCGTATTTGGGTACCTAAAAATATTGAAGATGTAGAAGCCATCAAAAAAGGAACGAAAAAACCAACCGATTTAAATGAAGCTGAGCGTGATTATTATTTAGAAAGGCGCTATCCCTCTTTTGGAAACTTGGTTCCTCGAGATGTTGCCTCTAGAGCAGCGAAAGAAAGATGCGATGCAGGATACGGAGTGAACGCAACAGGTGAAGCCGTTTATTTAGATTTTGCTGCTGCCATCGAACGTTATGGAAAAGAACAAGCCCATATTCAACATGTAGAAAACCCATCATCAGAAGATATTTATAAATTAGGAAAGTCTGTCGTAGAAGGCAAATACGGAAATTTATTCCAGATGTATTATAAAATTACAGATGACAACCCCTACGAAACACCGATGAAAATTTATCCTGCTGTACATTACACCATGGGTGGAGTTTGGGTAGACTATAATTTGATGAGTACAATTCCTGGTTGTTATGTAGCTGGTGAAGCTAACTTCTCAGATCATGGAGCCAACCGATTGGGCGCTTCCGCTTTGATGCAAGGTTTAGCAGATGGATATTTCGTTTTGCCCTATACAATTGGTGATTATCTCGCAGATGATATCCGTACTGGAGCAATTCCAACGGATACAGCAGAATTCGATGAAGCTGAAAATGCTGTTCAGTCCCATTTAGAGCGCTTAATTGGTATTCAAGGAACAAAATCCGTAGATTACTTTCACAAACGCTTGGGTAAAGTAATGTGGAATAACGTTGGAATGGCTAGAAATGAGAAAGATTTAAATTCTGCTATACTTGAGATTCAAAGCATTCGAGATGAATTTTACTCGAATGTTCGCGTACCCGGTAAACTAGATGAACTGAATCCTGAATTGGAAAAAGCGGGTCGTGTTGCCGATTTCTTAGAACTAGGTGAATTGATGGCAATTGATGCTTTGAGCAGAAACGAATCTTGTGGAGGTCACTTTCGTGAGGAATCACAAACTCCTGAAGGGGAAGCACAGCGAAAAGACGACGAATATGCGTATGTGGCGTCTTGGGAATATTCAGGAAACCCTTCTGAACCGAAACTTCACAAAGAAGATTTGGTATTTGAAAATATTAAGTTGGTACAAAGAAGTTATAAATAGACATTTGGATGTTAGGATGTTAGGACATTAAGATAGTAAGACCGGCAAGTCTTATAATCTTAGAGTTCTAAAATCTTAAAGTCCTAAAATCAAAAAAACATGAAACTGAATTTAAAAATTTGGAGACAAAACGGTCCGCAGGACAAAGGAGAGATGAAAACATACCCTATCGATGGTGTCGATGGAGATATGTCTTTCCTTGAAATGATGGATATGCTCAATGATCAACTTATCGAATCTGGAGAAAGCCCAGTAGCTTTTGACCATGATTGTCGCGAAGGAATTTGTGGAATGTGTTCATTGTACATCAACGGTGAAGCGCATGGACCTGATAGAGGAGTGACGACTTGCCAATTGCACATGCGGAAATTCAACGATGGTGAAACGATTTATATTGAACCATGGCGCGCAAAAGCATTTCCAGTAATCAAAGATTTAGTAGTTGATCGCTCAGCGTTTGATAGAATCATGAATTCAGGCGGCTTCGTTTCTGTAAACACCTCTGGTAATACAGTAGATGCGAATTCTATTCCTATTCCAAAAGATGATGCAGACAAAGCTTTCGAAGCAGCAACCTGTATTGGATGTGGAGCCTGTGTTGCCAGTTGTAAAAATGCATCAGCTATGTTGTTTGTTTCTGCGAAGGTCTCTCAATTATCTTTATTGCCACAAGGGAAAGTAGAAGCAAAAGAGCGTGTTTTGAATATGGTTCAAACTATGGATGAAGAAGGATTTGGAAATTGCACAAACACAGGAGCATGTGAAGTTGAATGTCCGAAAGGAATTTCTTTGGAAAATATTGCTCGCATGAATCGCGAATATTTGAAGGGTGCTTTGACTAAGTAATTGCTATTCAGTGCATGGCACTTTAAATCCCTGGAAACCGTCAGGGGTTTTTTTATCCACCCATTTTCACCTAATTTTCGTTTTATATTAAATAATTATTAAATTTATAACGATTATAAATAAATTTCGTAATTATGAAAAAACTTTTACTTAGTGTGATTGCTTTAGCAGCTTTCACAATTCAAACAAACGCCCAAATTATTGTACGTGGTATTTCACCAACGGCAATTGTTGGTAACAAACCATTTACTTGGGCGGACAACTGGGGACAGACTCCAGATTTCAACATCCCAGGGACTTATGTGCAAGATACATTAACACTTGCGGAAGACGGTACTCCGGGATGGGATTCAACTGTGGCAATTCCACACACAAAATCTCAAGAAGGATGTTCTCCTTTAATTAACGCATCTGCTGTTGCTGGTAAAATTGCAGTCGTTTACAGAGGAACTTGTAACTTTAGTACTAAAGCACTAAACGCCCAAAATGCTGGTGCTGTAGCTGTAATCATTATCAACCGCGACCCAGACCCAGTTGGAATGGCTGGTGGTACTGATGGTGCGCTGATTACAATTCCAGTGGTTATGATTGGAAGTGGACCAGGATTAGATATTACAACGGCAATGCTTGCAGGTGACGTAGTGATGTTCTTGGGTAACAAAGTAGGTACCTTGGCGAATGATTTAGTAATCAACAGTGAGTTTGCAAAAATTCCAGTTGAAACGGGTACTTCGAACTTGCTGTCTGATAACGTATTCGATCCAGCGGTTCGTGCATTTAACTTCGGTAGTACTTCACAACCAGGCGTAAGCATTAAATTGAATGTGAACGGCCCAGGTGTTGGAGGTCCTTCTGTTTATACTAACACTGTCGCTGCAGGTGCTATCGCTACTGGAGATTCAGCTGAAGTAGTGAATGGTGGAACATTTTCGTTTCCAACTTTAGATATGACAACATTGGCTGACGGTGAGTATTTCTTGAAGTATACTGCATACTCTTCTTTGGGTGATGATGATTCTTCAGATAATTCATACTCTTCTTCTTTCAATGTGAATACAAACTTCCTTTCTAAGTCGAAATTAGATGCAAACAATGATCCAGTTCACACAACTTATCCTCAAAACACTTCTAATCCTGGTGCTTATGATGCTTGTATGACATTCACAAACCCTGCAGCATCAGAATTGATGGTGACAGGACTTAAGTTTGTCCCTAGCGCAGACACTTCAGTTTACGACATGACAGGTGAAGAAATTGCTCTTTCTATTTATGAGTGGACAACACCTAATGATGAAACAACAATTGTTTTCCCTCCTGTAGCTACTGTTTCTGCTTACCTTCCGGGTAATTCAATAAACCGTACGTCAGTTTATCAAGCGTTGACATACCCTATTGGTTTGCAAGATGACGTTGTTTACTTAGTTTGTGCTACAAGTTCAGAAATTTCAAATGTTGTATTTGGATATGACGGTGGTATCAACTTTGATGGAACAATCAACTATGATATCTTAACGACGTCGGCAATTCAAATCGCTGGCACGTGGTACACAGCTGGTTGGTCAGGAACTAACGCTTTAAGTCTTGCACTTGAAGTTGCTCCTAACACAATTGGATTAGACGAGGGTGTATTGTTGAATGCAGTTGCATACCCGAACCCAACTAACGATGAATTAAACATTCGCGTTAATGCTGAAGGAACTGCAACAATTACTTTCACTGATCTTTCAGGAAAAGTTGCTTCTACAAGCTCTATGAACATCAATAACGGAACTGCTACTGTAAATACAAGTAAACTTGCTTCTGGTGCTTACATCGCAAACATTGTTGCTGCTAACGGAGCATCAGCAAAAATCAATGTAATCAAGAAATAAGAATACATTTCTTACAATAAAACAAAAAGGTCTCGGTAAATTTACCGAGACCTTTTTTGTTTTAGCTAAAAGGTAAGCTTCTATTCTTAACAAATTAGACAGTCAAACAGAATTAAAAAAAGGGGATGTCTTGATCTATCAGTATTCAGATGGTTCGATAGAAAAAAGGTGGTATTCGATTAATAAACTGTTTTTTAATAAAAAAGCAAAGCCTACCAAAAGCTAGAATATAGAAACCAATCCTAACTTAGAGTTTTTCAGTATTTTAGCGAAATCGTAAAGAAAAATATATGAAACATTCAATACTACTATCCTGTCTAATTTTGTCTATGCTATCGAATGCTCAGATAGCAATGCAAAAAACAGGTTTAAACAGCTTGAATGCATTGAACCCAATTGCATCAAATGACAGGGTTTTATTCGACCAAGTCACTATATCAGGAAGAGTGGTTGATGATTATAGTGAAATGCCAATTGAAAATGCCAAAGTAAAAGTCAAGGGTTTTAATCTTGGCGCATTTTCGGACGAAAAAGGTTTCTTCACAATAACAATTGATCAAGAATTTCCTATTGAACTTATTACATCCTATTTTGGGTATGAAGAACTTATCACTCAGGTAACATCTGTATCTAACGAATTATTAATACGACTGAAAAGTTCCACCTTGAATCTGGGTGAAGTAAATGTAAGAGTTTTTGCAAGTGATAGAGAAAAAGAATCTGCACTTTCAATAGAAACGATGTCTCTTTCAGAGATTCAAGAAACGCCTTCAACTGATTTCTATGAAGGATTAAGCCATATGAAAGGCGTTGATTTAACATCAGCAAGTTTAGGGTTTAAAGTTATAAATACCAGAGGCTTCAATAGCACTTCTCCTGTAAGAACTTTACAGATTATAGATGGTGTTGATAATGCCTCCCCGGGATTAAATTTTGCCTTAGGTAACTTTTTAGGAGCTTCAGAGCTAGATTTGATGATGGTCGAAGTTGTTTCCGGTGCAAGCTCGGCGTTTTATGGGCCAAATGCATTTAATGGCGTTATTAGTATGCACACCAAAAGCCCCTTTAAATTTCAGGGATTTAGCGCTTCCGTGAAGGGAGGAGAAAGATTTTTAAATGAATATGCTGTTCGTTATGCGAAAGCGTTTCAAAACAAAGAAGGTAAAGACAAGTTCGCGTTTAAGTTCAATTTCTCTTACTTATCTGCCGATGACTGGGTTGCTAACAATTCAAATTCTGTAGAAGGACTTGACACTGACCAAAATAATGTTGGTGGCTATGATGCAGTGAATCGATATGGAGACGAAAACTTATCTCCAAGCATTAATAATGCTCTAGATATAAATTCTAGGATACAATCTCCTGGACTGGGACGCTGGCATCGCACGGGTTACTGGGAAAAAGATATTGTAGATTACGACACAGAAAATTTAAAGGCATCAGCAGCGTTTCATTATTTATTTACTGAGGATGTTGAGTTTATTTATGCTTCTAATTTAGGTACGGGGACCACGGTATATCAAGGGGATAACAGGTTTTCTTTGAAAGATATTGTGTTTTTTCAAAATCGCTTAGAACTTAGGAAAAAAGATGATTTTTTTATCCGTGCTTACGCAACAAATGAAGATGCGGGTAATTCATATGACGCTGTATTAACCGCTTTTTTAATGCAAGACGCAGCGTCTAACGATTCTGACTGGGACAAACGTTATAGAGACTATTGGACAGAAAATGTTACAGACCAAGTGCGTGCTTTAGACCCTAATGTACAATGGGTCCCACAGCTAGGTACAATATTTAATATTGGAGCAGTTGATTCTGTTGTCGCTGCTAATCCTTACTTAATATCAGCTTGGCATGATGAGGCTGAAGCATTCGCAAATGAAGCATTTCAAAATTACGACGGAGGGCAGGATTATTTTGAGCCAGGTACCGCCCGTTTTAATTCTTTACTTACAGAGATTACTAGTAAGACTTCTTTCTTAGATGGTGGCTCTAGAATTCAAGACAAATCTGCACTTTATCATGTTCACGCCGAAAAGATATTTGACACAAAATTTGCAAAGTTTACCTTAGGTACAAACGGACGAATATATACACCTAGATCTCAGGGGGCTTTATTTAGCGATACGGGAGGGGTCAGAATTATTAACAAAGAATTTGGGGTTTACGCAGGTATTGAAAAGCGTTTTTTAGAGGAAAAACTCATTTTTAAAGCAACAATGCGTCTTGATAAGAATCAAAATTTTGATTTTTTACCTTCACCTGCTGCTTCATTTATTTGGCAGCCTAACAAAGAACATACACTCAGAGGTACCGTGACTTCAGCTATAAGAAATCCAACCCTATTAAATCAGTATATGTATTATAATGTAGGTCGAGCAAAGCTTGTGGGAAACATCAGTGGCTATGACTCATTGGTTACTATTGAATCTTTAATTAGTTACTTTAATACAGAAAACCCAGATTCTTTATCCTACTTTAATTTAGACCCAATTGCGCCTGAAAAAGTAAGGTCTATTGAATTGGGATATAGAGGACTGCTATTTGATAACCTTTATTTAGATATGAATTATTACTTTAATTTTTACACCAACTTTATAGGTTATACTACTGGTGCAGATATCAGCCTTAATCCTCTTGGCCCTCCAACTATTAATGATGTGTACCGTGTAGCAACAAATTCAAAAGAAAAAATCACTACTCAGGGAGCAACTTTTGGATTAAACTATTGTCTAGGTGATCATTATGCAATCAACGGAAATTATTCATGGAATGTTCTGAACAAGGAGTCCAGTGACCCTATAATTCCATCTTACAATACTCCAGAGCACAAGTTTAACATAGGATTTAGAGGTAGAGATTTTAGTATTAAGCGCGTGAAGGGGTTTGGATTTAATGTGAATTACAAATGGATAGAAGGCTTTATTTATGAAGGATCTCCTCAATTTACAGGCAGTGTTCCTTCTTATGGTCTTCTCGACGCTCAGGTTAATAAAAAGATAGAAAAAGCGAACCTTACGATCAAAATAGGAGCGTCTAATTTACTCAACAACAAAGTCCTACAAGTTTATGGGGGGCCGTTTATTGGGAGAATGATTTATACCACTTTATCCTTTGATTGGAAAGATAAAAAAGATAAATAGATAGATTTTACAGAATATTCTCTAAATTTAGGGCAACTCAAACATAAATAACATGAAAAAAATAATTTTAACTTTTTTAAGTTGCGGGGCTATTCTTGGAAGCTCTTATGCTCAGAATCAAAGATACATCGATGAAGTTTTTACGAATGTCACCGTAGATAATAATATCGTTTACGGCGCAAACTTGTCTGTCATAGGCGCAAGCCAGGGTGTTCCTTATATTCCAACTGGTACAAATGGTGTTGCAGCATTAGAATTTGATTTATACCAGCCAGATGGAGATACGGAAACGGAGAGACCGTTAGTTATTGTTCTACATACAGGAACTTTTGCGCCGATTATATACAACGGAAACCCCACTGGTATGCGGCAAGATTTAGCTACAACAGCAATTTGTCAAAGTTATGCAAAGCGTGGTTATGTAGTGGCAAATCTTGAATATAGATTAGGATGGAACCCTGGTGCTGCAACTCAAGCGGAGAAAGGAGCTAGTTTAATGAAAGCTGTTTACCGTGCAATTCAAGACACTAAAAGTGCAGTTCGTTTTTTCAGACAAGATTATGAAAATAATGGGAACACATATGGAATTGATACATCTAGAATTATTCTCTCTGGACAAGGTTCTGGCGGATGGGTAGCCTTGGGTTATGCAACAGTTGATAAATATGCAGAGATTACACTTCCTAAATTTTTAAGTGTTGACCCTGTAACGGGAATTACAACAGCTCTTATAGATACGACTGAGATAGGAGATTGGGACGGATACGGAGGAATATATAACATGGTAAATACTCCTGGTTATTCTAATGATGTTCATATGGTATGTAGTATGGGCGGTGGAATGGGAGATTTGAGCTGGTTAGAAGCTGGTGAAGTTCCAATGTGTGCTGTTCATTGTCCAACTGATCCTGTTGCCATATATACTTCAGGTAACGTTTCGGTTCCTTCTGCAGGTTTAATAACAACAGAAATTAGTGGTTCTTATGATGTTATGGCAAAAGCAAATCTGCTCGGAAATAATGATGTTTTAGCTCCTGTAAATGCGGGAAATGACCCTTATACTATAGCTGCACAAGCAGCATCTGGAATAGCAAATGGTATGAACGATTTTGGAGGTACAACAATAGGAGCTCCTGTTGATAATGTCTTTCCGTATATAACAGGTAATCCGGGAGAATCATCTCCATGGGATCTTTGGGATGCTACTTTTGTTGAAGGTGTTGCACAATCATTAGGCTTTGCTGCTGGAACAGGAACTCAAATTGCAGCTGACGGATTACTTACAAACCCAAACATGGGACCAACAAAATCTGCAGCATACATTGACTCTACATTAGGTTACTTCTGTAGAAGAATTGTTAGGGCTACGAATCTTGATGGTTTGAATGGTATGGAAGAGCTTGAAACCGCAACTACGCTCAAGCTTTATCCAAATCCAACTTCAAACAACCTAAGAATAGTAGTAAAGGATGAATTAATTCTTTCTGTAAACATCTACGCGATGAATGGTACAGAGGTTTATTCACTCAAAAAAATAGATCAAAATTCTATAGAATTGAATAACCTAAATTTAAAGGCTGGTATTTATCATTGTACCGTTGAACTAGATTCTCAGAAGATTACAAAGAAAATAGTAATTCAATAACATTTAAATTAATTAATTGAAAAATGCCCTGATCATTCAGGGCATTTTTTTTGTATCAAAATTTCATGAAGGGCATTGTATTCTCAGAAATGAAGATTTGATAAAAATAAATATACTATAAGCTAGCATTCCTTTAGTACAGAATCAAACAATACAAGCGAGATGACTCGGTTCAAGTTGGGTGATGGATAGAAGATCGATTGTCGTAACCACAAAAACAGCGAGAAATGGCACTTTTGCTTCAGCTTGAAGCCTGCAAATGGGTAGGTGATTGGAAAAGGTGAACAACGAATAATACTTTACTAAATCTTCATATAGATTTAGATGTACTTTTCGCCTTAGCCATGAATCACTCCCAATTCTCGAGGAAATCATCCAGGTCTCTTCTGTCCTTTTTGTTCGGCTTCCCTTCGCCAAATTTTCTATACACAGATTGTGACGCTATATACGTTTTGTGCTTCTCAAGCTCTTCTAAAGGCGTTATGTCTTGAATTAGGTCCTTTGCAATAGCTGCGCCCACTCTTCTTTCTACAAAACCAACAACTTTAAATGAAAACTGAGCTGCATTTCTTGTAATTTGGATGACTTCGTTTAGTTTAATGTTTCTGGAGGGTTTTATTTGTTCACCATCAATACGCACCCTCCCTTTCTTAATCCATTCGGTAGAAATAGAGCGCGTTTTAGCCAGACGCACGCACCATAAATATTTATCAACTCTCAAAGGATACGTTTTCTTTTTTCGTTAGACTATTGACCACCAAATCATAAGAATGATCAATTAGTTCAAAAATCATTTTATCTTCTAGGGATCCGAGCAAAGAAACAGTGTTCCAGTGTGCTTTACTCATGTGATAACCAGGCTGTATTTCGGGAAAAGATTCTCGCAATTCTATTGCTCGTTCCGGGTCGCATTTTAAATTGACCGATTTAGCAGCATCAATATCAACAAGCGCGAACATTTTACTACCTGCTTTAAACACAAGTGTTCTATCGTCAAAAGGTAAATGCTCCGAAGTAAATGCTTTGGATAAACAATACGTTCTGAGCGTTTCTAAGGTCATGATTAGTGCAGACCTGGCGCGTTATCGTAGTGACCCAAGTTATACAGCATCTTGCCGTGCTCTTTTAACGCCATTCCAAACGTTTTAAAACTGTTGTACGGTAACTTATATTCCGATGCTGTTTCGCGAACAATCTTAGAGATTTTTCGATAATGGACATGACAAATGTTTGGGAACAAGTGATGTTCTACCTGATAATTCAAACCACCAACATACCAGGTGAAAAAACGAGCTCCAGGAGCAAAGTTTGCCGTGTTATACAATTGACTAACCGCCCAATCCGCTTCGATGTTTCCAGAAGCATCTGGTCGAGGATAATTACTTGAAGGAACACAGTGCGCCGGTTGAAAGATAATTCCTAACCAAACCCCTGCAATAAAATGCATAACGAAAAACCCGATTAGCGTTAAATACCATGATACAGGACTCAACAACAACGGTAATCCTAGTAAACAGGCAACATATAGTGTTTTTGACAAAATAATTCCTGCCAAAGCCTTACGATATGAAATCCCTTGGGTTTTCAAAAGGTCCATTTTGTGGTATCGGTTCACTTGTTTGATGTCTTTATTTGTAAACCACAAAACTGTCATCAATCCATATAAAAACCAAGCATAAATATGTTGGAATCTGTGTCCTTTCAAACGCGGAGCATGCGGAGAAAAACGCATTGATTTTCCTGGATCGATGTCTTCATCCATTCCATCTACATTTGTAAAGGTGTGGTGCAATACATTGTGTTGAATTCTCCAGGTGATATCACTTCCGCCAATGGTATGAATGATATATCCTACCCACTTGTTTACGTTTTGATTTTTAGAATACGCACCATGATTTGCATCGTGCATAACAGAAAGTCCTATTCCTGCCATTCCGAATCCCATTAGACACCAAAGTCCAAAAGCTAAGAATGGATTAGTCACGACTGTTAACAACAATGCGAAAGGAATAAAGTAAATTCCAAACATGAAAATGGTCTTAATAACCATGTTGGCGTTACCAAACCGAGATTTTCCACTCGTTTTAAAATAACCCATAACTCTGTTTCTCAAGACTTTATAAAACTCTTCGTTGTGTTTGTCGGAGAATTTAATGTCTGAATATTGTAATTTTTCTGCGCTCATACGGCTTCAAAGATAATTCATTTAACTTATAATTCCTGCAATTATTAACAATTATACTGCTTTCTTACAGACGCATAATGTAACTTTGCTTCACTATTAAACAATCGAAACTCAAGAATGTTATAAAAATAATGAAAAAATATTGCAACGATCCATTCAATCGCAGTAGGCTAAAGACATTAGAAGTACATGTTGGGCCTGTTGGTTTCGGTGGCGCAAACCCGATTCGACTTCAATCTATGACAACAACAGATAGTATGGATACACAAAAGTCCATTGATCAGTCTGTGCGCATGATAGATGCGGGATGCGAACTAGTTCGACTAACCGCTCCTAGTAAAAACGAAGCCTTTAATCTTGCCCTTATTCAGGACGGTTTGCGAAAATTAGGGTACGATACACCCATCGTTGCAGATATTCATTTTACGCCAAATGCAGCAGAAGTTGCGGCAGGTATTGTAGCCAAAGTACGCGTTAACCCAGGAAACTATGCCGACAAGAAAAAGTTTGAAGAACACAAATACACAGACGAAAGCTATTTAGCTGAATTGCATAGAATTGAAGAAAAATTCACGCCCCTTGTACTCCTATGCAAAGAGAAAGGAGCTGCTATGCGCATAGGCACCAATCATGGATCTCTTTCCGATCGCATATTATCGAGATATGGAGATACTCCAGAGGGAATGGTTGAATCTGCCTTAGAATTCATTCGAATTTGCGAGAAAAACGACTATCGCGAAATCGTAGTTTCTATGAAAGCTAGCAATACTATCGTTATGGTACAGGCATATCGACTGTTGTGTGCTAAAATGCTTCAAAATGGTCATTGCTATCCTTTGCATCTTGGAGTTACAGAAGCAGGTGATGGTGAAGATGGAAGAATAAAATCTGCCGTCGGAATTGGCGCTTTGTTGGAGGACGGAATCGGCGATACAGTTCGAGTTTCGTTAACGGAAGAACCGGAATTTGAGATTCCAGTCGCACGAAAATTAGTTGAGAAATACAATAATCAAAAGAATATACTCGAGATTAAGGGCTACGACTCCTTACCCCATTCTCCATTTGACCATGTCCGTTCAGAATCAGCGGTCATCAACAATATTGGTCATGGGCACGTTCCTATAGTTATAGCCGATTTAAGTGACAAAACAAATATTAAGCCCGCCAATTTCTTTGGTTTTGGATATACCTATTCCATAGAATTAGACAAATGGAACATAATGGACCAAGCTGCTGATTACGTATACATTGGCTCCAATAAATTAGACTTTGAAACGCCTGGAACAATCGGAATTGTTGTCGATTACGACTTGTGGCTAACAGACTATCAAGGAAAATCGGGGTATTATCCGTTGTCAACTGAATTGATCACTGTAAACCAGCCTTATTTCTATTGTCCGAAAGGAGAATTTAAGGCAAGTGAAGATAATTTAAATCACCCAAATGCTATTTTAGTTATAGAAACTCAGTTTGAAAACAAAACACAAGTTCTACGGAAGGTCATACATGATTTGTATAGTATGGGAATAAATAACCCTTTCATTTTGAAATATACTTATCCTGAAACGGACGAAGAAACTTTTCAACTTCATTCATCAAGCGATGCCGGGAGTATTCTAATTGATGGTTACGGAGATGGAATTTGGATCACCGCCAAACAAGCTCTTCGTACAATTAATTCCACTTCATTCGGAATTTTACAAGCTACAAGAACTCGAATTTCAAAAACGGAATACATTTCTTGTCCATCATGTGGAAGAACATTATTCGACCTTCAAGAAACGACAGGAAAAATTCGTCAACGAACTTCTCATCTCAAAGGGTTGAAAATTGGTATTATGGGATGCATAGTAAATGGTCCTGGCGAAATGGCCGATGCAGATTATGGATATGTTGGAACGGGTCCTGGAAAAATTAATCTCTACAAAGAAAAAACAATGGTGCGAAAAAACATTGCCGAAGCAGAAGCGGTAGACGCATTAATTGACCTCATTCGTGAGCATGGAGACTGGACAGACGCCACTAACTAATTGTTTTACAGTTATTTAAGTTGTTTTTACTACTTCAAAAAAGACATCATTCAAATTCAACTATCTCAACATCAGCCCATAGATTTCATCTCTAGGAAACAGAAGTGTTCTTAAATCGCTCTATTTCGTTTCAGAAATACTGAGCAAGGTGTTTCACGTGGAACTATCGACCCAAATGGATCAAAATCACCGAAACGTCACTCGGAGAAACTCCACTAACTCGACTTGCTTGCCCAATAGTCACAGGTCGAATATCTGACAGCTTCAAACGAGACTCCATGCTTAAACTTGGCATTTGGTGATAATCTACTTCATCTGGAATTTTTACATCCTCCAAACGATGCTGCTTATCTGCCATTTCTTGTTCGCGTTGAATGTATCCCTCATACTTTAAAAGTATTTCTGCTTGATCAACAACATCAATATGCATTTCTTCAAGTGCAACAGCTTTAGATTTCGCCGCTGGACTCATTTCAAAAACATCCGACATTACGATATGTGGACGTATAATAATCTGACCTAATTTAACTTGTTGATTAATTTCAGCACTTCCCTTTTTCACCAAAACAGGATTCGCATGTTCTGGTTTTACACCTTCACTTTGCAAGAACCCAATCATTTCATTAGTCGCTTTCACCTTTTGATTGACATTTTCCAGACGTTCATCACTTGCCATTCCCATCGCATGTGATAAAGGTGTCAAACGAATATCCGCATTGTCTTGTCTCAACAATATTCTATACTCCGCACGAGAGGTAAACATTCTATAGGGCTCTTCCGTACCTTTCGTAATCAGGTCGTCGATCAAAACACCGATATACGCTTGGTCTCTCCCTAGCATAAATGGGTCCTTTTCATGGATTTTGAGTGCTGCATTCGTTCCTGCCATCAAACCTTGACACGCTGCTTCTTCATATCCCGTAGTGCCGTTAATCTGTCCCGCAAAATATAGATTCTCTACCAACTTCGTTTCCAAAGTATGCTTCAATTGGGTGGGAGGGAAATAATCATATTCTATAGCATATCCAGGACGGAACATCTTTGCCTTTTCAAAACCAGGAATTGCTTGGAGCGCCATTTGCTGAACATCCTCAGGCAAACTTGTGCTAAACCCATTCACATAAATCTCAACAGTGTTCCACCCCTCTGGTTCAACAAAAATTTGATGTCTGTCTCTATCCGCAAAACGATTGATCTTATCTTCTATACTTGGACAATATCTAGGTCCTGCACTTTTAATCGCGCCATTAAACATAGGTGAACGATCAAAGCCTGTTTTCAATAATTCATGCGTTTCCGGATTCGTATAAGTAATCCAACACGAGCGTTGTTTTGTCAAAGCAAACGTATTCGAAAAGGAAAACTTAGATGGGTTTTCGTCGCCAAATTGTTCTTCCATTTTGGAATAATCCAAAGAACGACCATCCACCCGAGGCGGTGTTCCTGTTTTCATTCTACCGGATTCAAACCCCAATTGAAGCAAATCTTCCGTAATTCCTGTCGCTGCTTTTTCACCAACACGCCCACCTCCAAATTGCTTTTCACCGAGATGAATCAAACCATTTAAAAATGTACCATTCGTTAAAACAACAGATTTACCACGAATATCAATTCCCATTCCAGTTTTAACACCAACAACCTTTTCACCCTCTACGATAAGTCCAGTTGCCATATCTTGCCAAAAATCAATATTTAGATTTCTTTCTAGCAACAAGCGCCACTCTTCAGCAAACTTCATTCTATCATTTTGGGTTCTTGGCGACCACATCGCTGGGCCTTTGGATCGATTCAACAAACGAAACTGAATAGCGCTCAAATCTGACACAATGCCTGAGCCTCCACCTAACGCATCAATCTCACGAACAATTTGTCCTTTTGCCACGCCTCCCATTGCAGGATTACAACTCATTTGAGCAATCGTATTCATGTTCATGGTCACCAACAAAACACTCGCACCCAATCGGCCCGCAGCATCCGCAGCTTCACAACCGGCATGTCCTCCACCCACTACTATAACATCGTATTCTTTTAACATATTCTATGTTTCGCGTGGAACAAAATTACAACGACTTCGTCGGTGCGCAAATTAAAAAAGGTTTCACGTGAAACCTTTTAACTTATTTAAATAAAAATCCTCCTTTTGGCGCATGCCCTTTTCTTCGTCTTCTCCTTTATCGCCATAACCACAAAGGTGCAAAAAACCATGAACTATAACTCGGCTAAGTTCGACATTAAACTCCAAAGAGAGATCGGCTGCATTTTCTTTTACTCTATCAATACTGATAAACAAATCGCCAGAAACAATCTTGTCGTCTGTGTAATCGAACGTAATAATATCGGTGTAAAAATCATGGTCTAAATGCTGCTTATTCATTACTAGCAACTCCTCGTCACTACAAAAAACAACTGCTGCATCCCCCAAAGTTTTGTCTTCTTGGGCAACAACATATTCAATCCACGCATCAATTTGGGTACTATTTATTTCAAATGGAGAGCCTTTCGACCAAGAAAAATCAATCATTCTTTTTAAAGAAAACACTCACTTCGCGACCTTCATTTTTAAACTCAACTAGATCGGCTAGGTGGCGCATTAAATAGATTCCTCTGCCATTTTCTTTTTCAATGTTTTCCGTTGCTGTTGGATCTGCTACATTCTCAAAATCAAAACCTTTTCCTTCATCTTGCAACACAAAGCAAAGCTCTTCGTCTGTATGACCAACCTGTACATTCACCGTTTTCGAAACATCGTTCTTATTACCATGAACAACTGCATTATTAAACGCTTCTGTTACGGCAATTAATACGTTTCCGTAATTGTCTTCACTTACACTTGCTGTGAAACAAGAACGGTCAATTAATCCTTCGATTTTACTTAAGTGTTCGAAACTTGAGGGTACTTGAATCTCCTCAATAACATTGAATCCTTCTTTCATACTTTCCATCACATTGACAAATTAAAGTATTGATTTGCTTTGTCCTTATAGTATTTCCTAAACACAGGGTCAACAGACCTTAGCAGCTCTACTTGCTTTAATTTTTCTTTGTTATACTCCTCAAATCGAATTTGGTTACCCAAAACTTTATCTTTTCCGCTTAGAGATTCACGCTTCTCTTCGAAACCTCTTTCCATAAGTGCTTGTTCACTCTCTAACAATCGTGTCAAAATGTTTTTCTGGCGTTGAATCATTTCAGGTGAAAAATTCTTATTCAACAGTTCTTGTTGTTGTTTCTCCAACTCATCAATAAGCGGGTTTAATTTGTTTCCTTCGCCTCGACCTTCCTTGTTCAATTGGTCACGTAACTCTTGTAATTTCTTTCGGATAGCCGATTGTTCAGCCGCCATTTTTGCTACTTGTTTGTTTGACATACCTCCCGGCATCATTCCCTCACCCTGACCTCCTGTTCCCATTCCAGGTTGATCACCTGGCTTCGTTCCGCCAGGACTCTTGCCTTTTTGCATTTGTTCCAGCTGTTTCTTTAAAGCTTGTTTCATATCACTGTTTCCAAGCTTACCTTGACCTGGTTTCGGCTGCCCTTTCCCGCCCGGTTTATCGCACTCACCAGAACCTGGTTTACTATTTTTTTGCGCTTGGGCCTGCATAGATTGTAAGCTTTCATTCAACAACAGAGCTAGATTGTTGTAGCTTGTCATGACAAATTGTTGATGTTGGCCTAGCTCTCTTTTTCTATGCTCGTCGATATCCTCTAACCCTCCATCATGGTTCACTGCAATTGCATTTAATTCTTTGTCGATAAACGAGGCTATTTTTGGTTGTCGTCTTGCCAGTGCTTCTAAAGAATCTCGTACTTGTTTCGTGTCGTCCACAATCGCTCTTTGCATGCGCCCAAACTTCTTGTACATCGGGTCGCTATCATTTACTGAAGTAAACTTTTTCATTAGATCTTCCTGATCAAAACTAAGCGCCATTAAGTTTTTAAGAATGCGCCTGAGCATATCCATGTCCTCACCTTCCTGTTCAGCATTGGCTTCCTCTTGACTTTTATTTAGCTCCTCAGCCATCTTTTCCATGTCCTCAGCCGATTGTTTTTGCTTTTCAGAGGCTTTGTTTTTCTTGTTTTTTTCAAGGTCTCCTGAAGCCTCTTTCATCTCTTCAGAAATTTTTTCTTGCATTTCTTTCTGATCATCAATATCCATCGGACGCTGAAGCTCTTCGTTTAGCTTCTTCATTTCCTCCAAGTCCTTCTTGATGTCGTCGAACTTCTTGTTTAATTCATCCTGTTTTTCCTTAGCGTTTTCTGCGCTAATTTTGTCTTTACTTATATCTTCTTCGAGTTTCTTTTGTTCATCAGCCAATTCTTTCAATTCCTTCTCAATGTCATCAATCTTTTCATTCACTTGAAGTTTCTTCAACATTTCAAGGCTTCGGTCTAACTGTTTGTTTTTATCTTCTGTGCTTTGTTCAAGCTTGTCCAGCTGATTTTGCATCTCGTCCTTGTTTTGCTCCATCATTAACTCTTCTAGTTTCTTAAGGAGCTCCATCATTTCATCATCCATCAACTCGCTCAAAAGCTCGTCAATTTGCGCTTGCTTTTCAAGAAGCTCTTTGTCCATTTCGGACAACTGATTTTTCTCCTCAACGCTCTTCTCCAAATTCTGTTGAAGATTTTGTAAAGACTTCTGGAGTTCCATGTGATCTGATTTTAACCTATCAAGCTGATTTTTTATCTTCCAATCCATTGATTTAGAATTCATTACCTCCTTTTTAAGGCGCTGAACATCTTTCTGGAAGTCTTGTGTTTTATTCAATAATTTCGCTAAATCTTCTTGTGCTTTATCTTGATCTTTTCCGCGATCTTCATTGAGTTCTTCCAGTGTTGGCAGCTGATACGTGAACACTTGGCTTCTAGTCGATTTACTTCCATTGACCCCGTCGTTATCACTCACGACAAAGTAATACTCAATCCGATCTTCAATTTTAAGGGTTTCTCTTCTAAAATCCACAGCAAAATCAAATGGTAAATCCGTTCCTTTTGGAGATAAAACCGACATTCGTTCTTCTCTAGATTTACCTTCTTTAGAAATAATTCTGTAAACAAAACTTAAGGCAGACAATCCATAATCATCAGAAATGTTTCCAGAGAAGAAGCGCAAACCATCGCTAACAGTGTCTTTCGCTTCGCGTACGGCAATGTTCGGATTCGCATCTCGAACAACACTAATGTTCATTCTAGACGAGTCAATCTTATTGCTTTGTTTGTTTTGAAGTCTCACAAGAATCCCCATATCGTTCCTTAGGTTTCTTTTGTACTTGAAACCATCTGTTGTGAATATTTCTGTTTTGTTCCCATCCGAAACCATCACTTTCTTTGTGTTCTTCGTAAGGAAAGACCATTCTATCGTTGTGCCCTCGGGTACGTTTAAGTCACCTGCGTTTTGCACTGATTCTGAAGCCCGGCCTAAATAACTTGGATAAACAATGTTCGCTGTCAGTTTTCCGATTGCCGATTTGGGCAATACTTTTATCGCATATTTGTCAGAAGAAAATTCGTTTGCTTCAAAAAAGAAATTTGTTTTTTGCGTAATCTTGGGGAGTAAAAACGTCGCCTCACTTTTCGACTTCCACGTCATTAAAAATTTACCTTGATCGGAATTCAAATATATTTTGTCTGGAATAGAATTCCCGACCAATTGTACTTCAATTTCAGCATCTTGCCCCTCTTCAACGGCCATGTTTCCATTCTTTACAATGAAAGAAAAAGGTGCAATTGGAATGAATTTTTCTTTAAAATTAACTACCCGCTCTGTCCCTTGAGTTAAAATTCCGGGCACTAAAATAGCCACTCCCAAAAGAAGAACAAAGACTGGAATTAACCATTTGGCGTATTTTTTATTCTCTTTATAATCAATGGCTGAAACAAAATTGAAAGCGGCCAACTTATTTGATCGCTGAACAACACTTGCTCTTATCAATTCAAAATTTCCATCGTTTCCTTGTTCATTCAACTGCAAAGTATTCACCAATCGATCCGAAATTTGTGGAAAGAAACGACCAATTATGCCCGCTGCTTGAGAGCGATTAATTCTTTTCCCAAAAGAGTTCAACTTCAGTAACGACGACAGAACGTAGCGAATAAAGATGTATAGATTAACACCAATAAAACTGAAGAACAAAAAGCCTCTAACGTAGGAATTGAAGCGGCCAATGTATTCCAAAACAGTAACCAACAGGAAGGACCCGAGGAGCACCCCAATGAATAAAATGAGTCCTTTAATCATTTCATTTTTATAGTACTTCCGGATGAAAGAATCTATTTGTTCCAGTAAGCGGTCAAATACCGACATATTCTACTCTTTAATTTAACTGCCTAAGATAGGACAATACACCCTAAAAACGCAAATACTTTAAAAATATTAACAAGACATCAATTCTTATCATTGATAATGAATTGCCTATCTTTGCCGAAAAAACTGAACATGTCAGAAAACGTTCGTGTACGATTCGCCCCTTCTCCCACAGGACCTTTACACATTGGTGGTGTGAGAACGGCATTGTACAACTATCTATTTGCTAAAAAACATAAGGGTACGTTTATTATACGTATCGAAGACACCGACCAAAATCGTTTTGTCCCTGGTGCACAGAAATACATTACAGACTCTTTGGAATGGGCAGGAATTATGCCAACCGAAGGTCCGGGATTAGGTGGAGATTATGGTCCATATGTTCAATCGGAACGTATGCATTTGTATAAGCCTTACGCTGTGCAGCTTATCGAAAACGACAAAGCGTATTATGCTTTCGATACATCTGAGGAGTTAGATGAAATGCGAGGCAATGCAAAAAACGCAGGTATGCCGAACTGGCAATACAACGTAATTTCACGTTCAACGATGAAGAACTCATTGACTCTCCCGAGTAAAGAAGTTCAAAGACGTCTTGATGCTGGTGATCCATTTGTTATCCGAATGAAGATGCCGCGTAACGAAGATGTTCGATTTGAAGACATAATTCGTGGGTGGGTAGTTGTGAACACAAACAACCTTGACGATAAAGTTTTGTTTAAAAGCGATGGATTGCCGACCTACCATTTGGCAAACATCGTGGATGACCATTTGATGAAAATATCTCACGTAATTCGTGGAGAAGAATGGTTGCCTTCTGCTCCTTTGCATATATTGTTGTATCGTGCTTTTGGTTGGGACGCTCCACAATTCGCGCATCTTCCATTGCTTTTGAAGCCTGATGGAAATGGTAAATTGTCAAAACGTGATGGTGATCGAATCGGTTTCCCGGTTTTTACTTTGAATTGGACAACGGCGGACGGCGAAGTCTTCGCTGGTTACAAAGAAGAAGGATATTTACAACCTGCTTTCATTAATATGTTGGCGTTTTTAGGTTGGAATCCAGGAACAACTCAGGAGTTATTTACTCTTGATGAATTGGCCGAAGCGTTTACTTTAGACCGTGTTTCAAAGTCAGGAGCTAAGTTTGATCCTGATAAAACAAAATGGTTTCAACAAAGTTATTTGCGCGCGATGGACAACGCTGTTCTTGGTGAAGCATTGAAAGAATATTGTCCAAATGAAACTACAGAGCGACTTGCAAAAGTGGCCGAGCTAATGAAAGAGCGCGCTACATTCATCGCTGATATTCCTGCTGAAGGAGCATATTTAATGGAGCGCCCAACAGAATATGATGAGCAAACCGTAAGTAAAAAATGGAAAGAGGGAACTTCTGTATTGATGTTGGAATGGATGGAAAAGTTGAAATCATCTGAGTTCGACGCTGAAACTTTAGACGCATTGTTCAAGAAATTCATCGAAGAGAAAGAAATTGGTTTTGGTCAAGCTATGCCTCAATACCGTCTTTTGTTAACAGGAAAAGGTGTGGGTCCTGGTTTGTTCGATATTTCCGAATTCTTGGGAAAAGAAGAGTGTATTGCTCGGATGCAAATAAGTCTTGAGAAACTAAAGTAAGATGGCTGTTCATACAATAGAAGTAAACAATATCCGCCTATATGCTTTTCATGGTTGTTTGCCAGAAGAGGGGGAAATAGGTGGTGAATATTCTGTTGATGTGAAGTTGATAACCGATTTTACAAAGGCAACTGAAACAGACGACCTCTCTGATACTGTGGATTATGTCCTTATAAATAGAATCGTTGTGGAAGAAATGGCCGTTCGCTCCAAGTTAATTGAAGAAGTAGGTCAACGTATTGTGAATAGAATAAAAAAAGAAGCGACAGGAATTAAAACTCTTGTCGTCAAAATAATAAAACATACTCCTCCAATTAACGGAGATGTGTCAAACGTGGCAATTATCATAGAGGAAACACTAGTTTAGTCTAGTTTTTTTCTATCTTTACCGACACAAAAATGGTCCTGTGGCCGAGCGGCTAGGCAGTGGTCTGCAAAACCATCTACAGCGGTTCGAATCCGCTCGGGACCTCACAAAAAACCCTGATACGAAAGCATCAGGGTTTTTTAGTAGAGTAGGTTACTCTTTTTATTTTCTTATGGTTATTATAACGTGTTTCCCAAACGGTTTCTTGTCTGGTCCGTTACCGGCGATCAAGCATAAATATCTTCCTTCTGATACCATTTGACCCATCATATTACGCCCGTCCCATTGTGCCTCTGGATCTTTGGATTCCCAAACCTTATTGTTTTTTTCATCCATTATAACAATGGAATAGTCCATTAAACCCTCTGACTCAACATAAAAATAATCGTTGGTTCCGTCTCCATTTGGAGTAAACACATTATAGTTCGTTTTAATCGGATACGAAGAGCTTGTGTTTTCTCCTTGGTTATCTGTTTTCGTTGTTGATTCCGAAGCATTCGTTTTGTTCGTTCCGGAACTTGGCGTGACTTCTGTTTTAACGGTAGGATTATTCGGTTTTTCAATTGTTATAACGCCAACAAAACTTGGTGTTTTAACTTCAATTGTTTCGGTTTCCGAAGTTGATGCTTCGCCTTTAGTTAAACCCGCTGGTTGTTTTGTAGATTTCGTCGTTGCTTTAACGGTTGTCTTTTTCTCATTCTGAGACTCTGAAACTTGTTCTTTTTGCGAAACTGGCGTTTGATTTTCTTTGTTTGACGATTCAGACAATGTTTGAACAACTTTGTTTATTGTCGGGTTCGATTCCTTATCGTCGGATTTAAATCCAAAGTAAGATGCCACAGAAACCGCAGTAACACCAACAACTATAGCGGCCACTTTGCCAACACCAATAGCCAAACCATTGCCAGCAGCGCCTCCCGCTCCTACTTGAGAGCTAACTGCTTGCCACATTTGTGGGTTGACCTCTGAACTAAAACCGTTCAGTTTGGCAGCAATTTCTTTTATAAATTTATCATTTGCCATGTTGCAACTTTTCTAAGCTATTCATTAAATAACCTCGAGCCCTTTTAAATTGGGATTTCGACGTATTCTCAGTGATAGCTAGGTGATCAGCAATCTCTTTGTGACTATATCCTTCAATGGCGAACATATTGAAAACTGTACGGTAGCCTGTTGGCATTTCCTTAACTAGCTTCAAAATATCCTCTGCTGCCATTTGCTCCAGAGTAAAGTCATTATTTTCTAATTTATCGCCCACATCGTCTACCGACATGTGGTATTTTGTTTTTTTATTCTTTCTAATTTGGTCCAAACTCGTATTTACAAAAATCCGTCTTACCCATCCTTCAAATGATCCATCCTTATTAAAGTCGTGGATATTTTTAAAGAGTTTCACAAAACTGATTTGACAAACATCCTCCGCTTCCTCCCTGTTTCCAAGGTATCTGAGGCAAACTGTCATCATTTTTGGACTCAAATAATCAAATAACATTTGCTGCGCGCTATGTTTTCCTTGCTTACAATTGTTAATTATTTCGTCTAAATTCATACACTACGCAGCATTCTTATTGACCCAAAACTACCTTAAAAGGTTGCATTGACATAAAAAAATCGATAAAAAATTCTATTTTTACTCCAAGACAAATCCATTAATGCGTATTTCCATCTGTATTTCCTTTTTTTTCTATTTCCTCTGCGCCTCTTCTTCCTTTGCTAAAAATGGAATAGAAATGGGGCCCTGGCAAGGTAGACTTGAGTTAGAGGCCTCTGTTTACTTACCTTTCAATATGACTCTTGAAAAAGGAGAGGCTGGGATTCCCAAAATACAAATACAGAATGCAGCAGAGATAATCAATTTGATTTTCAAGATGAAAGATGGTGACACCCTGTGTTATGATTTCCCTCAGTTTGATTCTCAAATACGATTTGTATTTAATGAAAACACCTCGTTTAACGGTTATTGGTGGAATAAGAACAAAAAAGGAACCTATCAAATTCCTTTAACCGGTCACAAATGCAAGAATGATCTTTTTGAATGTTTCAAAACATACGGAAGTAATGATGCTTTTCTTGCTAAGAAATGGAAAACCACATTTGAGCCCAACACAAATGACAATTGGCCAGCTATAGGTTTGTTCGAAAAGGACCAAGAAGATGTTGCTGGTACTTTTCTCACAGAAACGGGTGACTATCGTTTTTTACAGGGAAACATGTATGGAAACAGCCTCTTTCTTTCTTGTTTTGATGGTTCCCATGCATTCTTGTTCACTGCAGAATTAATAGACGAGAAACTTTACGGTAAGTTTTATTCGGGTAAACATTATTCTTGTGATTGGGTGGCAGAAGACGATGAAGAATTTGAATTACTCGATCCAGATGAGTTGACATTTGTGGTGAACGACAATCCTTTAACGTTTGAGTTTCCTAATCTTGACGGAACACCTTTTGTATACCCGAATCCGGAGTTTAAAAACAAGGTGACGATTATTCAAATCATGGGGTCTTGGTGTCCAAACTGTGTAGACGAGACGAAATACTATTTGGATTTATATAAAAAATACCACCACAAAGGCCTCAATATTATATTAATAGGATACGAAGCCGGGGCTGATGACACTGAATATAAAATGAAACTTCAGAGGTTTAAGGAGCGAAACAACATTCCTTTTACCATGCTGATTGGTGGAGCTGCAAATAAAAATAAGGCCGCTCAAGATTTTTCTATGCTAAACCATATTATTTCTTTTCCCACCTCTATTTTTGTAAACAGTTCAGGTGAAATAATAAAAGTACATACTGGATTTAATGGCCCAGGTACAGGGGAGTACTACCGCGAATTCACGAAAGAAACAGAGTTGTTTCTACAAAATTTTTTAGAACAATAACTTAAGAACAAGCTATTTTATCTGCTCTTCGTCCGTGACGACCACCTTCAAATTCGGTTGATAAAAAAACATCTACCATTTCTATTCCTTCTTCGGTCGAAATAAAGCGCGCAGGTAAAGCGATGATGTTGGCGTTGTTGTGTTGACGTGCTAATTCAGCAAGTTCTTTTTTCCAACAAAGAGCAGAGCGGACACCTGCATGTTTATTTGCCGTCATATTAATACCGTTTCCAGAACCACAAATTATTATTCCTAACATTCCTTCGGTTATCTCTACTTTCGAAGCTACGGGGTGTCCAAAATCAGGGTAATCAATACTTTCTTCCGAATAACATCCGAAATCTTCTATTTCAAATCCTTTGCCTGTTAAATGAGAAATTATCTTTTCTTTGAGTTGAAATCCTGCGTGATCACATCCAATTGGTATGAGTGTTTTTTTCATTTTCTTTGCCGTTTGGTACAAAGTTAGCGTTATTCACAATACGGTCTAATTGCAAACAATGATAGTTTTAAAAAGATTCTATTAGCTTGAAAATCAAGGGTACAATATTTGTTTTTATACACAATAAAAAAAGTTAATTGTGAATAACGACGTGATAAGTTCTAAAAGAATTGTTTAGGATTAAATAAAAATTATTCGAAGCCAAAACACAATTGAATATTCCTAGAAAAGTTAGCGGTTTTTTATTCAAAG
>ERZ887849.694-NODE-694-length-34858-cov-9.000316_pt1 | contig 34858 bp, 27 predicted proteins | sample MGYA00521267_ERZ887849 | MGnify/ENA primary metagenome ERZ887849 (study PRJEB32303, sample SAMEA104408601) | aquatic metagenome | biome: Brackish water; feature: Pelagic; material: water | place: Baltic Sea | collected 2014-06-06T16:11:00 | depth 2,863 m ... | reverse complement strand
CGAAAATAACACACTCGCGATAGCAAAATCAGCGAGCCACTTGGGGAATGGGGGCCCAATGTCTCCCATTCGCGCCCTGATCCTTTCGGCCACTATCCTGGCGGCCCCCGCTGCGGCTCAGACGCAATGTGAAGCGTTTGGCGCGCTGACGGAGGCGGCGCAGGGGAGCGCTGCGGATATGCAGAGTGCCACTGAAATGGCCGAAATCCTTGCGGGTGCCGCACCGGACATTTGCGAAAGGGCCCGCATCCACGCAGCCCCGGATGAGCTGATCTGCACATGGCCCTTTATCCTCGGGGACACCGCCGCGCCCGCGCTCTTGGATCATCTGAGCACCGCCATCATCTATTGCGTGCCCGATGCGGTCCGCGTGCCGCCGGACATGGCCGTGAATCATCCCGATTTTTACAAGTTGCATCAGTTCGAGATGACAGGGGCGGCTGTCGCTGTCTCACTCAAAGACAAGGGCGCGCTGGGGCAGACATTCGTGCGCCTGCGTCTGTCGGCGCGCGATTAGACCTCGGCGCGGCGCCCATTCGGATGGTGGACAAAACCGGCCCAATCGCTAAGTAAGTCCCAAAGGGGATCATCACCATGGCAGCACTTGTGCGGCTCATCATCGGCGGCATACTTCTGACAATCGTCTATGTGGCGCTGTCGATGTATTCGCGCGCCGTGCGGCGCGGCAAGCTTGAGGCCGATTGGAATGTGCAGGGCCGTCCGGGCAGCATGGAAGATTTTGTGAGCAAGGGGCTCAAGGAATACGAGGGATCGCTGCGGCGCAAACTCATTTTGCTGGTCTATATCGTGCCGATCAGCGTGGTCACCACGATCGTCTACCTGACGAATTACAGCTAAGGGGGTCGCCATGCGCTATGCCAAATGGGTCTTCTGGGGTGTGTTCTGGACGATCATCCTCGGATTTCTGCACTATACCTTGCCGCAGCATGATGTGGCGCGGATCACCGAGACGGATGTGCGCCGGATCACGCCCGGCGAGAACAGGCTCTTCTGGGCGCAGGCCGACATAGGCTCAGATAGCTCCGTGGCGGATCGCGATGTGTTTTTCATCTCGGCCGTGCTCACCAATGGCAGGGTGATGGTGTACCGCAATGAGGATACCGGCTGGAGCTGGCCGCCCTATTTCAAATTCGACAGCGCCAATCTTCATGCCGAGGCGGGCGATCTGCGCTCCACCGCGGCAGCACCTCAATGGGTGGTGATCAAGCATTACGGCTGGCGGGCGGAGTTTCTTACGATTTTCCCCAACGCCATTTCCGTGCGCGCGGTGGATAGCCCCGATGTGCGGATCATCCCGTGGCTCAATATCATTATCCTGACCACATTGGCCGCGTTTTTCTGGGGCATCTATGCGCGCTGGCGCAGATGGCGCAAGCGGCGGGCCGATCCGATGGTGGATGACATTCTCTAGAGTGAATAAGTCCAGATTGCGCCAGATTTAAGTCCAGTCTAGGCTGGTCTTATGACCATATCCGTCGAGACATTATTCCTCAGCCCAGATGCCACAGGAACGCTTCAGGCGCAGATTCAGCAGATGATCGCGCAAGGAATCCTCTCGGGGCGTTTCGCCAAGGGTGAAAAGCTGCCCTCGTCGCGCAAGCTGGCCCAGCATCTGGGGATCAGCCGGATCACCGTGACGCTGGCCTATACGGAGCTTCAAGCGAATGATTACCTCAGCGCGCGCGACCGCTCCGGGTTCTTCGTTTCGCAAAGCGCCCCCGAGCCGCCGCGCTTTGCCGCGACACCTGTGGGCGAGGACAAGATCGATTGGTCCCGCGCGCTGGGCCGCCGCTTCACCGGGGGTGCGACACCTGAAAAGCCGCAAAACTGGTCGACCTATCGCTATCCATTTGTCTATGGCCAAACCGACCCCAAGCTCTTTGATCACGCCAATTGGCGGCAGTGTGCGCTGCGTGCGCTGGGCCGACACGATTTTCACGCGCTGACCACCGATTACTATGATCAGGACGACCCCAAGCTGCTTGAGTTCATCGCGCGTCATACTCTGCCGCGCCGGGGTATTCTTGCGGAGCCTGACGAAATTCTCGTCACGATGGGGGCGCAGAACGCGCTTTGGATGACGGCGCAGGTCCTGCTGACCCAGCGCCGTACGGCCGTGGTGGAGGACCCGTGTTATCACGCCCTGCGCGATATTCTGGAGCCGTCGCGCTGTCATCTTGTGGCGGTTCCGGTGGACGCCGATGGCCTGCCGCCCGATGCGCTGCCGGATCAGGCGGACGTGATCTTCACCACGCCCAGCCACCAATGCCCGACCAATGCGACCATGCCCATGGCCCGCCGCCGGGCGCTTTTGGACAAGGCGCGCGAGATGGACGCGCTGATTGTGGAGGATGATTATGAGTTTGAGATGTCGTTCCTTGGCGCGCCGTCGCCTGCGCTCAAATCACTCGATCGCGATGGGCGGGTGATCTATGTGGGCAGCTTTTCCAAATCCATCTTCCCGGGTCTGCGTCTGGGTTATCTGGTCGGTCCGCGCGCCTTTATCCGCGAGGTCCGCGCCCTGCGCGCCAGCGTGCTGCGCCACCCGCCGGGCCTGATGCAGCGCACGGCGGCCTATTTCCTCAGCCTTGGCCATTACGACAGCCTGATCCGCCGGATGAGCACAGTCTATGCAAACCGCCGCGCAGTGATGGAGCAGGCGGCGTCTGATCTGGGTCTCACCGTGGCGGGACGGGGTCTGCATGGAGGCTCGTCCATCTGGATGCGCGCGCCTGAGGGCGCGGATATGGAGGCGCTTGGGCGGCGTCTGGCGGCGTTTGGCGTGCTGATCGAGCCCGGCGCGCCCTTCTTTCATGGCGCAAACCCGCCGCGCAATTTCTACCGCCTTGCCTATTCGTCGATCCCGCAGGAGCGTATTCCCGAGGGGCTTGCGATCCTCGCGCGCGAATTGGAGGCGGCTCCCTCTGGCGCCACGCCGGACGCGCATTGAAACACGTGGGTTTTGCGTCTTGCTCTGGCCTTATCCGATAAGGTCAACTGGCCCTACAGTGCGGCGTGGTGCGGCGATACGGTCCGACGCAGAAATACAGCTGTATCCGCGCGCGCCGCGCCTCTCGTGATAAGGACGCCCCCCATGAAAATGACCACCGAAGAAGCCTTCGTCAAAACCCTGCAGATGCACGGGATCGAACATGCGTTCGGGATCATCGGCTCGGCCATGATGCCGATCTCCGATATCTTCGGCGAGGCGGGCATCACTTTCTGGGACTGTGCGCATGAAGGCTCAGGCGGGATGATGGCGGATGGCTACACCCGCGCGACCGGCAAAATGTCGATGATGATTGCCCAGAACGGCCCCGGCATCACCAATTTCGTCACCGCCGTGAAGACCGCCTATTGGAACCACACACCGCTTCTTCTGGTCACGCCGCAGGCTGCGAACAAGACGCTGGGCCAGGGCGGGTTTCAGGAGATGGAGCAGATGAACCTCTTCAAGGATTGCGTGGCCTACCAGGAAGAAGTGCGCGACCCCACCCGCGTGGCCGAGGTGCTGAACCGCGTGATCCTTCAGGCCAAGCGCGCCAGCGCGCCCGCGCAGCTCAACATGCCGCGTGATTTCTGGACCCAAGTGATCGACATCGACCTGCCCGAGATCGTCACATTCGAGCGCCCGAATGGCGGCGACGCGGCGCTCGATCAGGCGGCCGCACTTCTGTCGGAGGCGAAATTCCCGGTGATCCTCAACGGTGCGGGCGTGGTCCTTGCCGGAGCGATTGGCGACAGCGCCAAACTGGCCGAGCGTCTCGATGCGCCTGTCTGTGTGGGCTACCAGCACAACGACGCCTTCCCCGGTTCGCACCCTCTTTTCGCGGGTCCGCTGGGCTATAACGGCTCGAAGGCGGCGATGGAGCTTATTTCACGCGCCGATGTAGTGCTCTGCCTCGGAACACGTCTCAACCCGTTCTCGACATTGCCGGGATATGGCATGGATTACTGGCCTAAAGATGCCAAGATCATTCAGGTCGATATCAACCCTGACCGGATCGGCCTGACGAAAAAGGTCACCGTGGGCATCATTGGCGATGCGAAGAAAGTGGCGCAGTCGATCCTTGCGAAGCTTTCCGGTATGGCTGGGGATGAGGGCCGCGAGGCGCGCCGCAACACAATCGCCCAGACGAAATCTGCATGGGCGCAGCAGCTGAGCTCTATGGACCATGAAGAGGACGATCCCGGCACGACATGGAATGAGCGCGCGCGTGGTGCCAAGCCTGACTGGATGAGCCCCCGCATGGCGTGGCGGGCCATTCAGGCGGCATTGCCCAAGGAGGCGATCATCTCCTCCGATATTGGTAACAACTGCGCCATCGGCAACGCCTATCCCAGCTTTGAGGAGGGCCGCAAATACCTCGCGCCCGGTCTCTTTGGCCCTTGTGGCTACGGCCTGCCATCGGTTGTTGGTGCGAAAATCGGCTGTCCGGATGTGCCTGTCGTGGGCTTTTCGGGCGATGGCGCGTTCGGCATTGCCGTGACCGAACTTACGGCGATTGGCCGCGAGGAATGGCCCGCCGTGACGCAGATCGTGTTCCGCAATTACCAATGGGGTGCGGAAAAGCGCAACTCGACCCTGTGGTTTGACGATAATTTCGTCGGCACCGAGCTGGATGAGCAGGTCTCCTACGCGGGCATCGCCAAGGCTTGCGGCCTGCAAGGTGTCGTCGCCCACACGATGGAAGAGCTGACGGCGGCGCTGAACAAGGCCATCGAGGACCAGATGAAGCACGGCAAGACCACCCTCATTGAGGCGATGATCAATCAGGAACTGGGCGAGCCGTTCCGCCGCGACGCGATGAAAGTGCCGGTGGCCGTGGCAGGCATCAACCGTGCGGACATGCGCCCGCAGCAAGTCTGAGCCATGACGGCCCCGCATCCAATATTGGTGATAAATGCGGGGTCGTCCTCAATCAAGGCGGCTGTATTTGATGCTGGTTTTGAGGCGCTGGAGACTGCTGAGGCCTCGGGCATAGGCGGGGCAGGGCGGGTGCGCGTTGGGACCACGTCTGAGGCGTGCGCCTTGCCCGATCACGCCGGAGCGCTCAGCGCCATTCTGGACAGGTTCGTGGCGCGTGGCGTGACACTTGCAGCGCTGGCGGGGGTGGGGCACCGCGTCGTGCATGGCGGCACCGATCTGACCGCGCCCGCGCTGATCACGCCCCGGACCCGCGCGCAGATTGCAGCCTGTATCCCTCTGGCCCCGCACCACAACATCCACCACCTCGCAGCAATCGACGCTGTGGCCCGCCTCGCTCCGGATCTGCCGCAAACGGCCAGCTTCGACACCGCCTTTCATGCCACCAACCCCGATGTTGCCCGCCGCTTTGCGCTGCCACAGGTCGCGGCCACCGAAGGCCTGCAACGCTACGGTTTTCATGGCACCAGCTACGCGGCCCTCACCCGCACTCTGCCCGAGCAAACCAGCGCGCCGCTGCCAGAGCGGCTTCTTGGGCTGCATCTCGGGAATGGTGCGTCACTCTGCGCCATCAGACATGGCAAATCCGTGGCGACGACCATGGGATATTCGCCCCTATCGGGTCTCACCATGGGCACGCGCGCGGGCGATATCGACGCCTCGGCGGTGCTGGAGCTTGCCCGCCGGATCGGGGTGGAGCCCGCGGCGCATATGCTCAATTTCGAGAGCGGGCTTCTTGGGCTCTCGACCCTCTCGGCTGACATGCGCAGTCTGCAGGAGGCAGGAACGCCCGAGGCCGAATTTGCCCGCACGCATTTTGCTTACTGGGCCGCACGGCACGCAGGCTCGATGATCGCGGCGATGGGGGGGCTTGACGCCATTGCCTTTACGGGGGGCATTGGCGAGAACGACGCTGACATGCGCGCGCGGATATTGGATCACCTGAGATGGGCGGGCGACGTGCCGGTGCATATCGTTCCCGCGCGCGAAGAGGCGCAGATCGCCCATGACACGGCCACGCTGCTCGGCGGGCTAAAAGGGCGGTGAAACACGCCGAACCCATGACGTTGTTCCGCCAGCGCAGCACCCATGCAGAACATACTCGCGCCTCTGCGCCAAATTGCGTAGCGTGTGAGGGTAACCACCGGAGCCATGGATGACCCAACCTGATCTGAACCTGTCGCCCAAAGTCTCGGACGAGATTCGCAAGACCACCTGCTATATGTGCGCCTGCCGCTGCGGGATCGACGTGCATATGAAGGACGGGAAGGTGGCCTATATCGAGGGCAACCGCGATCACCCGGTCAACAAGGGCGTGCTCTGCGCCAAGGGGTCGGCGGGCATCATGCAGGTCAACGCGCCCTCGCGGCTGCGCAACCCGCTCAAACGCGTCGGCCCGCGCGGCTCGGGCGAGTTTGAGGAGATCAGCTGGGACGAGGCGCTGGATATCGCCACGGATTGGCTTGCCCCCATTCGCGCCGAGGCCCCCGAAAAGCTCGCGTTTTTCACAGGGCGGGATCAGTCGCAGAGCTTTACCAGCTTCTGGGCGCAAAACTTCGGCACGCCCAATTACGCGGCCCATGGCGGGTTCTGCTCTGTGAACATGGCCGCCGCTGGCATCTACACGATGGGCGGCGCGTTTTGGGAATTTGGGCAGCCTGATTGGGACCATACCAAGCTCTTCATGCTCTTTGGCGTGGCCGAGGATCACGACAGCAACCCGATCAAGATGGGGATCGGCAAGATCAAGGCGCGCGGTGCGCGGGTCATCGGCGTCAATCCGATCCGCACGGGCTATAATGCCGTGGCCGATGATTGGGTCGGGATCACGCCGGGCACGGACGGGCTTTTTATCCTCAGCCTCATCCATGAGCTGATGAAGGCGGGCAAGATCGACCTCGATTACCTCGCCCGCTACACCAACGCGCCCGTGCTCCTCAACGGCGATGAGAGCAGCCCCGAGCATGGCCTCTTCCTGCGTAATGATGAGGGCAAACCGCTGGTGATTGACCGCCGCACCGGAAAGCCCGCGCCCTTTGACGGCCAAGGCGTGAAGCCCGATCTCAGCGCGACCTACCGCAACGCCGGGATCAGCCACCGCACCGTGATGCAGCTGATGGCGGAGCGTTACCTCGATCCGCAATACGCGCCCGAGGCCGTGGCTGAGCGCTGTGGCATCACCGCAGACAAGATCCGCACCATTGCCGCCGAACTGGCCCGCGTGGCGTTTGACGAGGCGTTCGAGCTTCAGCATGAGTGGACGGATTTTCGAGGCGAGACGCATAAGACGATGACAGGCCGTCCGGTCAGCTTCCACGCCATGCGCGGCGTCTCGGCCCATTCCAATGGGTTCCAGACCTGCCGCGCGCTGCACGTGCTGCAAATCATCCTCGGCACGGTGGAGGTGCCCGGCGGCTTCCGGTTCAAGCCGCCCTATCCAAAGCCGGTCAGCATCCACCCCACGCCGCATTGCAAGGTCACGCCCGGCAAACCACTTGATGGTCCGCATCTGGGTTTCGTGCGCGGCCCCGAAAACCTCGCCCTGCGCGAGGATGGGACCCCTGCGCGCATCGACAAGGCGTTCACTTGGGAAAACCCGATGAGCGCCCATGGCCTGATGCATATGGTGATCTCCAACGCCCATGCGGGTGATCCTTACAAGATCGACACGCTGTTCATGTATATGGCGAACATGTCGTGGAATTCGTCGATGAACACCGGCGGCGTCATGGAGATGCTGACAGACACGGATCCGGAGACGGGCGAATATGTCATCCCACGCATCATTTATTCGGACGCCTACAGCTCCGAAATGGTGGCCTACGCGGACCTGATCCTGCCCGACGCCACCTATCTTGAGCGGCATGATTGCATCTCCCTGTTGGATCGCCCCATCTGCGAGGCGGACGGGGCGGCCGACGCGATCCGCTGGCCGGTGATCGCGCCTGACCGCAATGTGCGCGGTTTCCAATCCGTGCTTTGCGAGCTTGGCGGTCGGCTCAACCTGCCCGGCTTCACCAACAGCGACGGCAGCCAGAAATACGCCGATTACGCCGATTACATCACCAATCATGAGCGTAAACCGGGCATCGGCCCGCTCGCAGGCTGGCGCATGGGCGAAAACGGTCTGACCTACGGGCGCGGTGGTCCCAACGAGGCGCAGCTTGACGCCTATATCAAGAATGGCGGCTTCTTCTCCACGCATATCCCCAAGGGCGCGCAATACTATAAGCCATGGAACACCGCCTATCAGGATTGGGCGGTGCAGCTCGGCCTTTACGACACGCCGCAGCCCTATATCTTCGAGATATACTCCGAACCGATGCGCAAATTTCAGCTGGCCGCCGAAGGCCATGGTGAGCGTCAGCCGCCCGAACACCTGCGCGCGCGGATCAAACACACGATGGATCCGATGCCCTTCTGGTATCCAGCGCTGGAAGAAGCGGCGGTGGACAACGATGAATATCCCGTCCACGCCCTCACCCAGCGCCCCATGGCTATGTATCATAGCTGGGGCAGCCAGAACGCCTGGCTGCGCCAAATCCATGGCCACAACCCGCTCTATGTGCCGACAAAGCTTTGGGAGGCAAATGGGTTTGCGGAAGGTGACTGGGCGCGCGTCTCATCCGTCCACGGCGCGATCACTGTGCCCGTCGCCCATATGGCCGCGCTCAATGAGAACACCGTCTGGACATGGAACGCGATCGGCAAACGAAAAGGCGCGTGGGCGCTGAGCGAGGACGCGCCTGAGGCCACCAAAGGCTTCTTGCTCAACCACCTCATCCACGAGCTGCTCCCGCCCAAGGGCGACGGGCTGCGCTGGTCCAACTCCGATCCCATCACGGGTCAAGCCGCCTGGTTCGACCTGCGCGTAAAAATCGAGAAAACAACCGCACCCGCCGAAGCACAGCCCGTCTTGCCACCGATCAAATCTCCGGTGGGCAAAGGCCCGGACGCGCTCGCATGGAAGGTCGGCACATGAGCCCCACACAACGCACACTTCTCGCGATACTTGCTTTCGTCGCGATCAGCCTTGGCTCGTTCATCTGGTATATCGCCACATGGGACCCATCTGAGCGTGAGCCAATTTCATACCTCAGCCTGCATCCTCTTCTTGCCCAAAATATCCCGGGGGAGCCGTTGAAAAAGCAGGGCTTTTTCAACGGTGGGGGCAGAGCCCCCAATCCAGCCCTCGCCATTCGATCGGAGCGCCCGACATGACCACGCTTCCCAAAACCACGAACAAGAAACTCGGTCTCGTGATCGACCTTGATACATGTGTCGGCTGCCATGCCTGCGTGATCTCATGCAAAGGTTGGAATACCGAGAATTACGGCGCGCCCCTGTCGGATCAGGACCCCTACGGCGCGGAGTCTACAGGCACATTCCTAAACCGCGTGCACAGCTACGAGGTGCAGCCGCTGGCCACGAGCACCATGCCCCACCCGGCGGCACAGCTCATCCACTTTCCCAAATCGTGTCTCCATTGCGAGGACGCGCCCTGCGTCACCGTCTGCCCTACCGGGGCGAGCTACAAACGCGAGGAAGACGGGATCGTTCTGGTGAATGAGGCCGATTGCATCGGCTGTGGTCTCTGCGCCTGGGCCTGTCCTTACGGTGCGCGCGAGATGGATGCGCAAGAGGGCGTGATGAAGAAATGCACCCTCTGCGTGGACAGGATCTATAACGAGAACCTGCCCGAGATTGACCGCGAGCCCGCCTGCGTGCGCACCTGCCCTGCGGGCGCGCGCCATTTCGGCGATTTCGCCGACCCCGAGAGCCACGTGAGCCGCCTCACGGCAGAGCGCGGCGGGATGGAGCTTATGCCGGAGCAGGGCACCAAACCCGTCAACCGCTACCTGCCGCCCCGACCCAAGGACCGGATGGACGTGCCCCAACTCACCGACACGCTGGCCCCCCATCTCGCGCCCGTGGCCGATGAGCCGAAGGGCTTCATGAACTGGCTCGACAAAGCCCTCGATAGGATCTGAGATGCATCCGGCCCCCTCTGTCATCGTCTTCACCACCCTTTCGGGTCTTGGCTTCGGCCTGCTGTTCTTCCTCGGCCTCGGGATGCCCGCGGTGACGGGCCTGAACGCGTTCATCTTCTTCGCTATCGCCTATATCCTCGCGGTGGGTGGTCTCATGGCCTCCACCTTTCACCTCGGGCACCCCGAGCGCGCGCTCAAAGCGTTCAGCCAATGGCGCAGCTCATGGCTCAGCCGCGAAGGCTGGGCCGCTGTTTCGGCGCTTCTGGTGATGGCGGCTTTCGGCGCGGGCGCGGTGTTTCTGGACGCGCGGTTCAGCCTCCTTGGCTTCCTCGGGGCCGCGCTCAGCCTCGCCGTGGTCTTTACCACCTCCATGATCTACGCGCAGCTCAAGACGATCCCGCGCTGGAACACCCATATGACGCCTGTGCTCTTCCTCAGCCTCTCGCTCGCGGGTGGCGCGCTTTTGGCGGGGCAGATCACATATGCGCTGATCCTGCTGCCGCTGGCCGGGTTGGTGCAGGTCCTGTGGTGGATGCAGGGCGACAAGGCGCTGAGCCAGTCCGGCACCGACATCGCCACGGCCACGGGGCTGGGCGAAGGCGGCACCGTCCGCGCGTTCGAGCCGCCCCATACGGGCACCAACTATCTCTTGCGGGAATTCGTCCACGTCGTGGGGCGCAAACACGCGGCCAAGCTCCGCGTGATCGCCTTCACCCTCGGCTACGCCCTCCCTGTAATCTTGCTGCTCTTGCCCTTCTCGCATGCCCTCGCAGGCGTGGCCGTGCTCAGCCACATTACCGGCATCGCCACCTCCCGATGGCTCTTCTTTGCCGAGGCCGAGCATGTTGTCGGGCTCTATTATGGCAAGCGGGTGGCTTGAGGAATACGGGGCGTCGGGGCTGTTTTTATGAGCTCACCAAGGGTCGCTTTGCGGACAAAACCACCTTCTTTTTAGTCGATGTAATTATCGGCGCGCTGACCAGCCCGCTCCAGGTGAATGGCCAAGATTCGGCCATAGAGCTGCTTGGTTCGCTCCACGCTTCCAACCATCGCGGGTTCATCCACATACGAAAAAATAGCGACATAGCGCCGACGGCGACCTTCAAGCGGTGCCACGCGATGCAGCGAGTAGCGCCCGCGAAACAGTTGCAGATCCCCAGGTTCCAGCTCAAGGACCGAGACCTTGTCTGATGTCCCATCCAGAACGCGCTTCACCTCCGCAAAGTTTTCGCCCCCTGCGCGGATGCCGGGGGCATATTCAAACGCACCACCTTCTTCCGCATTCTGGATCGCGAGCGTTACGGTGAAATTATTGGTGTCAAAATGCCATGGAAACCCGTTGCCTGCATCCGCCATGTTCACGATCACATCGGCCAAAGGATCGGCATAACGAAAGAATTTCTCTTCCTGCAAGCAGTCTTGAATGAACCGATCGAACCCCACAAAATCATGAACGCTCCGCAACGGGCCATCCGGGGTGAAGTAGTCGGCAGGAATGAATGCATTTGAACGATCAAAGAACTGGCGACGCGGGTCGTCGATCGGCAGGTTCGGGTCGTCTTGGGTAAAATACGCGTTCGTACGACTGGCGGATCGATGGGCTCCGTGGGCCACACGGTCCGCCTCTTTTGTGAGAGCGGCGATACCCTCTGCCGTCAGAAAACCCTTCAGAACGGCGCAGCCATCGCGTGCCAAATCCGTGTGGACACCAGTCAAAATGCGGTCCCGCTCAGGGCCTTCCAAATGGATCGGGTATCGTTCCAAATCGATCAATTCCGCGCTGTTATACTGCATGTGCCCCTCCTGCCGCTTGGATCAGACTTGACCGTATTTCTTCCACAATCTTGCCCGTCCGCGACATCCATGGCGTCGAAGAATAGCGATGACACACGCAAGAACGAGCCACGGTAAACTTTCAGGATGGTCCCTCATCCCCCCAACAACGAAAAAAGGCCCCGCCATTACGGCAGGGCCTCTCTTCACGTCTCATCACTCGCGCCTTAGTCGTCGCCGGTCTCCAGCGCCGCGCCAAGGATATCGCCGAGCGATGCACCGGAGTCGGACGAGCCGAACTGTTCCACTGCTTCTTTCTCTTCGGCAATCTCGCGCGCCTTGATCGACAGGCCCAGACGGCGGGTCTTGGCGTCCACGTTGGTCACGCGCACATCGACCTTGTTGCCGACCGAGAAACGATCGGGGCGTTGTTCTGCGCGGTCGCGGCTGAGGTCAGAGCGGCGGATGAAGGATTTCATGCCCTCGTATTCCACTTCGATCCCGCCATCCTCGATGGAGGTCACTTCGACCGTGATGATCGAGCCGCGCTTCACGCCGCCAATCGCCTCGGAAAACTTATCACCGCCAAGCGCCTTGATGCTGAGCGAGATGCGTTCCTTTTCGGTGTCCACTTCGGAGACCACGGCCTGAACCATGTCGCCCTTGCGGTAGTTCTGGATCGCGTCTTCGCCGCGCTCGTCCCAGCTGATGTCGCTGAGGTGAACCATGCCGTCGATCTCGCCTTCGAGACCGATGAAGAGACCGAATTCTGTGATGTTCTTGACCTCACCCTTGACTTCTTTGCCCTCGGGATGCGTTTCCGCAAAGACTTCCCATGGGTTGCGCATAGTCTGCTTGAGACCGAGCGACACACGCCGCTTGGCGCTGTCGATTTCCAGCACCATGACTTCGACTTCCTGAGAGGTCGACACGATCTTGCCGGGGTGCACGTTCTTCTTGGTCCAAGACATTTCCGAGACGTGAACGAGACCTTCTACACCGGGCTCCAGCTCCACGAAGGCGCCGTAATCGGTGATGTTGGTCACGCGGCCTGTGTGGGTGCTGTCGAGCGGGTATTTCGCCGCCACCAAATCCCACGGATCGTCCTGCAACTGCTTCATGCCGAGGCTGATGCGGTGCGTCTCTTTGTTGATCTTGATGACCTGAACATTCACCGTCTCGCCAATCGCGAGGATCTCGGAGGGGTGGTTCACACGGCGCCAGGCCATGTCGGTCACGTGCAGAAGGCCGTCCACACCGCCAAGGTCCACGAAGGCCCCGTATTCGGTGATGTTCTTGACGACGCCTTCGACATTGTCACCCTCGGTCAGCTTGCCGATGACCTCGGCGCGCTGCTCGGCACGACTTTCTTCAAGGATCGCACGACGCGAGACAACGATGTTGCCACGGCGACGGTCCATTTTGAGAACCTGGAAGGGCTGCTTGAGACCCATAAGGGGGCCTGCATCGCGCACAGGGCGCACATCGACCTGAGAGCCGGGCAGGAACGCCACGGCGCCACCCAGATCAACGGTAAAGCCGCCTTTGACACGGCCAAAGATCGCGCCTTCAACACGCTCTTCATCGGCATAGGCCTTCTCCAGACGGTCCCATGCTTCCTCGCGACGGGCCATCTCGCGCGAGATGACAGCTTCGCCGCGCGAATTTTCGGCCGAGCGCAGGAACACTTCAACTTCGTCACCGACGTTGATTTCTGGCGCTTCACCTGGATTTGCGAATTCTTTGAGATCGACGCGGCCTTCCATCTTGTAGCCGACATCGATGATGGCTTGGCCCGCTTCAACAGCGATCACCTTGCCTTTGACAACAGTGCCCTCTTCGGGCGTGTCAATTTCGAAGCTTTCATTCAGAAGGGCTTCGAAGTCTTCCATAGATATGTTTTGAGCCATGTGGCGTTTCAATCCTAACTTGTTTTGTGTCTGGCCGCGCGGTTGGTTCCGCCGGTCTGGGTTGATGCCCCATAAAGTTGGGGGTGGTTTCTTCGGTCGACTGATTCGCGAAACGAATGAAGGGCCGGAAGCTCCGACCCTGCCTGTCTCACGTGTTCTGCGGTGTGTTCACCTTGCGAACAAGCGCGCGTATATGGGCATATCCGGCCAAATGCAAGCGCCGCTGGGGCAGCTGCGCACAGACGGCGTCGCTAGGGCGAACGCCCGCTGACAGAATGCCGATACCCGAGTTGACGTTTAGCCCGCCGCCGCCATCCGCTCCGCCGTCACGCGAAGTGCGGCGGCCACCGCTTCTTCAATCGACATTTCGGATGTGTCCAAAAACACCGCATCCTCGGCAGGCTTCAGGGGTGCCGAGGCCCGCGCCGTATCGCGCGCGTCGCGCTGCTGCAAATCGCTGAGCACATCCGCAAGACTAAGGTCCATCCCCTTGCCTATCAGCTCCGCATGCCGTCGCGCTGCGCGCACATCATCCGAGGCCGTGACGTAGAGCTTCACCTCAGCTTCGGGGCAGATCACCGTGCCAATGTCGCGCCCATCGAGCACCGCACCTCCCGCGCGTTGCGCAAAGGCCCGCTGGAAATCAACCAATGCCGCGCGCACCTCAGGCAGGGCCGCCACCCGGCTCGCGGCCTGCGCCACCTCGGGCGTGCGCAAAGCATTCGCCTCCAGATCCGCCGCCCCAAGGCCGCGCGCCGCCTCGACAGGGTCCAATCCGTCCAGCATCCGCCGCCCGGTGGCCCGGTAAAGCAGCCCGGTATCGAGATGCGCAAAGCCGAAATGCGCCGCGACGCGCTTGGCCACCGTGCCCTTGCCCGCTGCTGCAGGTCCGTCGATTGCAATTGTGAAGGTCATATACCCCCCTTTGAAAGCTGCCCCTGCCTAAGCAAAGCGCGCGCCCGGCTCAACCAAAAGGATTTGCGCGGGGCTACAGAATCTCCCGCCCTTCTTCTTAGTGAAAATACTCCCGCCGGAGGCGCCCAACGCCCGTCTCACGCACAGGCGCGGCTGAGGGCCTGCTCCAGATCGGCAATGAGATCGCCCACATCCTCGATCCCGATGCTGAGGCGCAGAAGGTTGGGATGTACCTTGAACCCTTCGCCTGAGACGGTTTTGCGATGCTCGATCAGGCTCTCGACCCCGCCGAGGGAGGTGGCGGGATAGAACACCTGGCAAAACCGAGCGGTGTCGATCGCTGTCTGCTCGGAGCCGTGTGTGATGATCGACAGCATCCCGCCATAAAGCCCCCCGGTCTGGCGTTTGGCGATCTCGTGACCGGGATGAGAGGGCAGGCCGGGGAAGAGGACGCGGTCCACGAGGGGGTGGTCCTCAAGATGTGCGGCGAGGGTCAGAGCGTTCTCGGTCGCCTTCTCCACGCGCAGCATCAGCGAGCGCATCCCGCGAATGAGAAGAAAGGCATCGAAGCTGTGCAGCACCGTGCCTTGCAGCTTGCGGATCTCGTAGATCTGTCTCCAGAGCGCACTTGTCTCGCGCACGGAAAGCGCGCCTGCGGTGACGTCGGAATGGCCGTTGAGGTATTTCGTGGCTGAATGAAACGAGATATCCGCGCCCAGATCCAGTGCGCGGGTGCAGCAGGGCGGAGTGCTGGTGCAATCGGTGACCAGAAGTGCGCCTGCGGCGTGGGCTATCTTCGCGGCGGCGGCGATGTCCGTGACGTCCCAATCGGGATTGTTTGGCGTCTCGACCCAGACAAGTGCTGTTGCGCCCTGATGCAGGGCGGCTTTCATGCCGTCCAGGTCGGCGGCGGGATAAGTGCTGACGTCGAGGCGGTTCATCTCGGCGTAGCGGCGGAATTGGTGCAGGACGCCATGATACATGACCTCTGGAATCACCACATGCGCGCCCGCAGGCAGGGCCTCCATGATGGCAACCGCCGCCGACATGCCGGAGGCGAAAAGCATGGTCTCGGAGGCATCCTCCAGATCGGCAATGATCTTTTCCGCGTGCTCGGTCGTCTGGTTGCTGTCGCGGCGGTAGATGTAGGATTTGCGCTCGTTGTAATCCGGGCCGCGCGCATAGGTGGCCGAGGGTTGAATGGGCGGGATGAGCGCGCCTGTCTCCGCGTCCATGAAGCGCAAGGCCTGTGCGAGGCGGGTGGCGGGGGCGAGGCGATTTTTCATGATGTGGTCCTTCTGGCGCGCGGCTTCGCAGATTTGCCTTCGGCGAGGATATTTTTGGCAAGAAGAAGCGAGGGCGGGTTGGTGTGCCGCCCCCGCTTGTTTAGCCGAGGGCTTTGTCGCAGCGCGCGCAGGTGCCGGGGTGGGTGTGTGTGCCCACGTCGGGCAGGATTTTCCAGCATCGGTTGCATTTGTCGCCGGAAGCCTTCGCGAAGGTCACTGCGATCCCATCTGTTTCGGGCAGGGTGAAGGCGGCGCCGGGGGCCGCCTGGTCGCTCAGCGTGATGGCGGACGTGATGCACACATCCTGAAACGGCACTGAGGCGAGTGCGGTGCGCACCGCATCATCAGCCACGTAGACGGTGGGACCCGCCTCCAGCGAGGAGCCGATGACTTTGCCCGTGCGCTCCACTTCCAGTGCTGCCGTGACCACGCGGCGGGCTTGGCGGATGCCGGCCCATTTGGCGGCAAGTTCCGGGTTCAGCCAGTCTTGTGGCGTGTCCGGGATGTCTTGCAGGTGCAGCGAGCCATCCGTGCCGGGGAAGCGTTCCAGCCAGACCTCTTCCATCGTGAAGACCAGCACCGGGGCGAGCCATGTGGTCAGGCGGTGGAACAGCAGGTCGAGAACGGTGCGCGCCGCGCGCCGCTCAACGCTGTCACCATCGCAGTATAGCACGTCCTTGCGGATATCGAAGTAGAAGGCCGAAAGGTCCAGCGTGCAGAAGTTGAAGAGGGCCTGGAACACGCCCTGGAAGTCGTAGGCGGCGTAGCCCTCGCGCACCCGCACATCCAGCTCTGCCACACGGTGCAGCACCCATTGCTCAAGCTCTGGCATATCGGCGGGGGCCATGCGGTCGGACTCTTCGAAATAGGCGACGGCGCCCAAGAGATAGCGCATCGTGTTGCGCAGGCGGCGGTAGCTGTCGCTCACGCCTTTGAGGATTTCGGGGCCGATGCGCAGGTCCGCCGTGTAGTCGGATTGCGCCACCCAGAGGCGCAGGATATCGGCGCCGTATTGCTTGGTTACGTCCTCGGGGGCCACTGTGTTGCCGACCGATTTGGACATCTTGTTGCCCTTCTCGTCCAGCGTGAAGCCGTGGGTCAGCACGCCCCGGTAGGGTGCGCGCCCTTGGGTGCCGCAGCTTTGAAGCATGGACGAGTGGAACCAGCCGCGATGCTGGTCCGTGCCCTCAAGGTAGAGGTCCGCCAGCCCGTCCTCGGAGCCATCCTCGCGGTCGCGCAGGACGAAGGCATGGGTGGAGCCGGAATCGAACCAAACGTCGAGGATATCGTCGACCTTGTCCCACGCGTCGGGGTCCACGATCCCACTCAGGAACCGCTCTTTCGCGCCGTCCTTATACCACGCATCCGCGCCTTCGGCCTCAAACGCCTCAAGGATGCGGGCGTTGACGGCCTCGTCGCGCAGAAGGAAATCATCGTCTGTGGGCAGCGCACCCTTGCGGGTGAAGCAGGTGAGTGGCACGCCCCATGCGCGCTGACGCGACAGGACCCAGTCGGGCCGTGCTTCGATCATAGAATAGAGCCGATTGCGCCCAGTCTGCGGTGTCCATGTGACCAGCTGATCAATGGAGGTGAGCGCGCGTTCGCGGATCGTTTTGCCGTATGTGTCCTGCCCATCGCCCACAGGGCGATCCACGGCGGCGAACCATTGCGGCGTGTTGCGGTAGATGATCGGCGCTTTGGAGCGCCACGAGTGAGGATAAGAGTGGTGGATCTTGCCGCGCGCCAGAAGCCCGCCCACCTCGGTCAGCTTGTCGATGACGGCCTTGTTGGCATCGCCCTCCTTGCCGTTGGGCTTGAGGATACGCTTGCCGCCGAAAAAGGGCAGATCGGCGCGGAAGCTGCCATCGTCCATGACATTGTAGGTGATCACATCGCCGAGCATCCCGAGATCGCGGTAAAGCTCGAATTCCTCCATCCCGTGGCTGGGCGCGCAATGGACAAAGCCCGTGCCTTCTTCGTCCGTGACGAAATCAGCGGCGCGGAAATCGCGTGGGGCGTCCCATTCGCCCATTGAGCCTTCGGTGCCTGCGAGGGGGTGGGAGAGCGACAGGCCGGAAAGCTCTTCGGCCGTCACATCGCGCAGCCGCGTCCATTGGCCCTCTTCCAGACGCGCGCGGGTCAGGACATCGCCTGCCAGCTTGTCGGCGATAAGGAACTTGTCACCTACCGATGCCCAGCATTCCTCCGGCGCACTAGTGATCTCATAGAGGCCGTATTCGATGTTCTTGCCATACACGACCCCCTTGTTCGACGGAATTGTCCAGGGCGTTGTCGTCCAGATCACGACATAGGCGTCGCGGATTGCATCCAGCCTGCGGGATAGCTCACCGATGTTTTCATTGGTAAGTGCCTCTTCTCCAACGTCTCTAGTGGTCCAACCAGAGCTCTTGGGCTCAACTTCGGCAACCTTAAACTTCACCCAAACCGTAAAGCTGTCCTTGTTGTGATACTCGACCTCCGCCTCGGCCAGCGCCGTTTGCTCCACGGGCGACCACATCACGGGCTTGGAGCCTTGATACAAAGTGCCGTTCATCAGGAACTTCTGGAACTCCTCCGCGATGATCCGCTCGGCGCGGAAATCCATCGTGAGGTAGGGGCGCTCCCACTTGCCGGTGATGCCGAGTCGTTTGAATTCGTCCCGCTGGATATCAATCCAGCCCTCGGCGAATTTGCGGCATTCCTGGCGGAAATCGACGATATCCACGTCGTCCTTGTCGCGGCCCTTGGCGCGGTATTGCTCCTCGATCTTCCACTCGATCGGCAGGCCGTGGCAATCCCAGCCGGGGATGTAACGCGCGTCGCGACCCATCATCTGCTGGGAGCGCACGACCATATCCTTGAGGATCTTGTTCAGCGCGTGGCCGATATGCAGATGCCCGTTTGCATAAGGAGGGCCGTCATGCAGGGTGAACGGGGTCCTGGCACCGGGGGTTTGGGCAGCCTTCTCGCGTAGCCGGTCATAGATGCCGATCTCCTCCCATCGCGCGAGCCATTCCGGCTCGCGCTTGGGCAGGCCCGCGCGCATCGGGAAATCGGTCTTGGGCAGGTTGAGCGTGGATTTGTAGTCAAGTGTCTCGGGCGTGTCGGCGCACATCAGTGGCGTCCTTTATCTTTGGATCCGGCAGGGGACCCGATGGGGGAAAGCTATGGGCGGCGCGAGGGTCTCGAACGCCTTGTCCCGGCGGCTCATGGTCTCAGAGCGCCGGGCAGGTAATTCGAATGATGATCGCCAAATTATGGGTCATGTCTGCCTTATAGGTCCGAGCCTGCGCGGCGTCCAGAGGGCAGGGCGGCGCGTTATTTTCCGAAAAGCCCGGTCAGCGCACGACGGACCAGCCCGGTGACGGAGGGCCGCTTGCCCCGCGAGAAGGGCAGAGGACGGCAGACCTCCATCGCGGCCACGCCCACCCGTGCGGTAAGCGCGCCGTTCACCACCCCTTCGCCAAAGCGGCGCGAGATTTTGGACAGCACACTGCCCCCCGCGACCGAGCTGATGAGGTCATCGCCCACGGCCACAGCGCCCGTGGCCACCAGATGGGACATCACGGCGCGGGTGAGCTGCCAACTTCCCAATGCGCCAGAACGCCCGCCATAGATTTCGGCGATGCGCCGGATCATCCGCAGGTTCGATGTGAGCGCGGCCACCACGTCGGCCAGCGCCAGCGGGACAAGGGCTGTCACCGTGGCGACTTGGCGGGCGGCGGCCTCCACCTCACGTTCAGCGGCGGCATCGAGGGGAGCGAGCAACGTATCCTCAGCCAGTGTCAGAAGGGTTGCGGCGTCAAACTGCTCGGGCTGACGCTCGGCCAGACGTTCGCGGCCCCACGCCGTATCCTCACGTGCGGCGTAGAGCCGGGTGAGCCCACCCACCACTTTGCGCGCAGCACTCAGGTCATCGTTGGCCAGCGCCGCATCCGCCGCGCGGTGCAGATCATCCATCCGCCGGAGCCGCGAGAAGGCCGCCAATTCGCGCAGCGCAATCAGCAACAGCACCAGTAAAAGCGCCGCCCCCAGCCCGGTCACCGCATAGCCCAGCACGGGCATCCGCGTCATCAACCCGGTGGCGAAATCCCACGCGGCAATGGAAATCACAGCGCCTAGAAAGGCCAGCGCCAGACCCCAGAAGAGCCGCGCCAGACGCGAGGGGCGCCGCGCTGCAAGGCTTGCGGCGGTCTGCATCGCGCGACCCTCGGGGGGGGCGGGCAGATCGGGCTCGGGCACCGGGGGGGCCTCGGCAGGGGTCGGGGCGGGGCCTGACGCCTCCAGATCGATCAGGACAGGGCCTTTGCGTTTGCTCATTGTGGTATGCTCCGGCGCGCTGATGCGGGCTTTGTTTCAAGCTGCCAGATCATGTGGATTTCCGGCAGCTGTTCGTCATTGCGTGTGCCATCAGTGCGGGCAGCCTCGGCGAAGCCTTCGGCGACGTAGAACGCCCGCGCGGGCGCATTCGCCTCGGCCACGTAAAGCTCCAGCCGCGAGCTGCGGCTCTTGGCGTCGTGCAAAAGGGCACGTCCCAGTCCACGACGCTGGGCGCGTGGATCAACATAAAGCGCATGGATAAGTGCACCATCGCGGGCGATAAACGCCGCAGGTCTTCGCCCATCGCGGATAAGCTGCACCCAACCACGCCGAGTGATCCGTGTCATCACCGCGAGATCCGCGCGGCGCGAGCGCACGCGCGGCAACCAAGCGGCCGAGTGTCCGAAGCGCCAAAGGATGCGCGCCATATGCGGCACATGCCAGATGCGCGCGCGGCTGGGCGCGCTCACAGCTTGTCCCCGATCAGGAACTGTGCGGCACGGTCCAGCCGGATATGTGGCGGCCCTTCGCCGGGCTTCAGCGTCAGCCGTGCAGGGGCGAATTTCATGATCTGGTAGTCGCCATCGAGCCACTCTGCTGCGCCATCTTCTGCCACACTCATCAGGGCTGAGGGGTTTTCGGGCAGATCACCGGGATAAAACGCCGCCTGTTTGCCGCTATCCAGAAGCGTGCCGCGCACGCAATCGAGATCCGTGCCGTCGTGCTTGCGCGTCTCCTCCACCGTGGCGCGCAGCGCGGCCATGGCGAGCGAGGCCGTCTCGGCCCCCTGGAAGTTTGCGCGGGCCCGCGCCTCGCTGGTCAGGGCCTCCATGATGCCGGTGAGGCGTGCGTGCTGACTGTGATGCAGATGATCCGCCTTGGTCGCGGCAAAGAGGATTTTCTCCACCCGGCGACCCATCAGAAGACGGCTGAGAAAGGCGTTCTGACCAGGGCGGAAGGCAGCGAGGATATCGGCCATCGTGCGGCGCAGATCGGCCAGCGCGCGCGGCCCCGCATGGATCGCGCCCAAAGCGTCGATCAGAACGATTTGCCGGTCGATGCGGGCGAAATGATCGCGGAAAAACGGCGTGACCACCTGAGATTTATACGCGTTGTAGCGCCGCTCCATCTCGCGCCAGAGGCTGCGGCGACCGGGGCTTTGCCCGGCTGGCAGCGGCGCAAAGGTGAGAGCGGGGGAGCCTGCCATCTCGCCCGGCAGAAGGAAGCGACCCGGCGCGATACCGCTATAGCCCGCGGCCCGCGCAGCATGCAGATAAGCTGTGAAGGTCGCAGTGAGGGTGGCGATTTGCGGCTCCTCCCATGCGCCTTGTGGGTCTGCGGCCTCAAGTGCGGTCAAGGCTTTGGTGCCTTCCGCGCGGGTCCCCATCGCACTCAGGGTCTCGGCGGCCCAATCTGCATAGGTTTTGTCCATCAGCCCCAGATCAAGAAGCCATTCGCCGGGGTAATCAATGATATCGATATGCACCGTGCGGGGCCCGCTGAGCCCTGCCAGAAGCCCATTGGGGCGCACCCGCAGGCTGAGGCGCAGTTCGGACACGGCGCTGGTGCTTTCGGGCCAATGGGGTGTGTTTGCGGTGAGGGCGGCGAGGTGTGCCTCATAGGCGAAGCGTGGGATTGTGTCATCGGGCTGCGGCTGCAGAAAGGCTGCGGTGATGCGCCCTTCGGCGACGGCGGTGAGGCCCGGCATGCGGCCGCGCTCCAGCATGTTGGCGATCAGTGAGGTGATAAACACCGTCTTGCCCGAGCGTGCGAGCCCTGTCACGCCGATGCGGATCACCGGCTCGAAAAACGCGCCGGAGACTGCATCCGATATGCGGTCGATCCCGCGGGTCAGCCCGTCTGCCACTGCGCCGATCATCGCCGCCCCTTTTTCTTTGCGTGCCGACACTTGGCCCGACACCATAGATAGCTGTGCGGGCGCTCGGATTCTAGGGGGCACAGGGGCGGGGCTTTCCCCCTTGCGGGGCGGTCTGTGTGGGCCGGGCGCCTCCGGCGGGAGTATTTGGGCCAAGAAGAAAGCGCGGGCGGTTTTCGCGGGCTGCGAATTGCGCTAGGTGCGGGGGATGGAGAGATTTGCCCTTAAAATTGAGTATCACGGCGCGCCTTTTTCCGGGTGGCAGCGACAGCCTGACATGCCGACGGTGCAGGGAGCGATTGAGGCCGCGTTGGGCCGGATCGAGCCCGGGCCGCATCTTATTGCGGCCGCAGGTCGGACGGATGCAGGGGTGCATGCCTGGGGGCAGGTAGCGCATTGCGATTTGCGAAAAGAATGGACACCGTTTCGTCTGATGGGGGCGATTAACCATCATCTGAAGCCAGCGCCGATCGCGATTGTGGATTGCGCGCATGTGGCCAGTGATTGGCACGCGCGGTTCTCGGCGCTGGAGCGGCGCTATGTCTACCGGATGCTGATGCGGCGCGCGCCTGCGACCCATGAGGCGGGGCTGGTCTGGCAGGTGCCAGAAAATCAGGATGTAGACGCGATGCGGGCAGGCGCGGCGCGCCTCATCGGGCATCATGATTTCACAACGTTCCGATCAACTATCTGTCAGGCGGCGAGCCCAGTAAAGACGCTCGATGCCGTTGAGATCGAGGATTTGGCGGTGCGGGGCGGGCGCGAGGTGCGGTTTCATATCCGGGCGCGCTCTTTTTTGCACAATCAGGTGCGTAGTATCGTGGGCACGCTGGAGCGGGTTGGGCGGGGCGGCTGGGGTCCGGATGACGTGACCCGTGCGTTGGAGGCGCGCGACCGGGCGGCCTGTGGGACCGTGGCGCCGCCGCATGGGCTTTACCTCAGCGAGGTGGTCTATCCCGAGCCGCCTTTCGGGTGAGACCCATCTAGCGGTCCGCGGACTTGGGTGGACCTCAGATGCAGCGTCCGCCATCCACTTCCATGCAGACGCCTGTGATCATGCTCGCCTCGTCCGAGCAGAGGTATGTGGCGGCGTGTCCCATATCCTCGGGTGTGGAAAAGCGGCCCATGGGGATGGTGGCGAGGAATTTGGCGCGGATTTCGGGCGTGTCGCTGCCCATGAAGCTGGGCAATAGAGGTGTTTCGCCCGCCACGGGGTTGAGGGCGTTGACGCGGATACCGGCGGGCGCGAGTTCAACCGCCAGCGCCTTGGTCGCCGTGATCATCCAGCCCTTGGAGGCGTTATACCAATTGAGAAGGGGGCGGGGGCTGACCCCGGCGGTGGAGGCGATGTTGAGGATTGCGCCGCTGCCGCGCGCCTTCATATCGGGTAGGAATTGTCGGGTCATCAGGTAGACCGATTTGCAATTCACGGCGAAGACGCGGTCGAAATCCTCTTCCGTGATGTGCTCGGCCAAGCCCGGCAGGTGTGTGATGCCCGCGTTGTTCACGATGATATCGGGCGTGCCGAACGCCGCGTCGGTGGCGGCGGCCATGGTTTTGATGCTGGCACCGTCGCTCACATCGACGGTGCAGCCGGTGGCACCGATCTCGGCTGCCAGTGCCTCGGCCCCGGCACCGTTCAGATCGGCGATGCAGACCTGTGCGCCTTGGGCGGCGAACGCCCGCGCGATCCCGGCACCAAAGCCGCTGGCGCCGCCCGTGACGATGGCGGTTTTCCCTTTCAGGCGCATTGGCTGTCTCCTTTGGTTGTTTGATCCTCGCGCTGGGGCTTGGCCCATTCGATATTTCGGATGCCGACCATGCGGGCGAAGCGGGCGAGTTCCGCGTCAAGTTTCGCGCGCTGCGCGGCGCTCCATTTCGTGCCCGGCTCGGGCCAGAAACCTGTGACACGAAGCCATCCTGCGGCGCGGTCGGCCTTGAGCTCGATGCGGCCCACGAAGCGGTCCCCTGCGAGCAGGGGATAGACGTAATAGCCCCAGCGGCGTTTGTCCTTGGGCACAAACATCTCGTTGCGGTAGTCGAACCCGAAGAGCCGCTCCAGCCGGGTGCGGTCGCGGATTGCGGGATCAAACGGGTTCAGGAGGCGCAGGCGGGATGTGGGGGCAGGCAGGTTTGTGAGCCGCGCTTCGATATCGGCGGGGGCGAGGGCGGCGGCCCATTGCCCGTCCGCAGCTTGCACTTCCAGCGGCACGAGATTGCGCCGCGCGCGCCAATCGCGCGCCTCGCGCGCCTCCATCGCGGCCCAGAAGCGCTGCACCTCGCCCACGGTTCCCATGCTGAGGCGGTCCAGAGCATGGTCGCAGAGCTCATCTGCCTGTTCGGTCTCAGCCAAATCTCGCGGTAATTGCGTGGGGAAAACGCGGTCGCCCAGATCGTAGAATTTCACGAAATTCTCGCGGTGGCATGTGGCGAGATCGCCCGCATACCACATCTGATCGAGCGCCTTTTTATGCGGCGGACGCGCCCACATCTCCCGGCTTTCGGCCTTGGTATCAAACGCATGGGTGGACAGCGGCCCCTCGGCCTCGATCCGGGCGCGGATGGCGCGGATTTCAGACCTGCCCAGCCCCGAGCGATACCAGTCGCTCGCCGCCACCTTATCCCCCAACCTGCGGAATTGCCGCTGCCAGAGCGGTAGGATCTCCATCGGGATGAGCGAGGCATCATGGGTGAAATGCTCAAAGAGTGCGCGGTCCCGGCCCAGAAGTGGCCAGAGCATCCCCTCGCGGTAATTGGGATTGCGCGACCAGAGGATATGATTGTGCGCGCGGGTGACGTTGCGGATCGTGTCGATCTGCAAGAACCCGATCTGTCGGATCAGGGCCATGACATCGGGCGCGCCCGTGCCCGGTGTGCTCAGCCCGTTGGTCCAGAGCCAGAGGTGCCGGGCCAGCCGGTTGGGGATGCGCAATGGGGCAGTCATGCCGCCAGAGTGGTCGCACGCGGCGGCGGGCGCAATCGCTTATCGCAACGTGGGCTGGCTCAGATAGACCAACGCATCGCGCAATTCCTGCCCCTCAAGGGTCAGGACCGTGTCGATGAAAACCCGTCCCGCAGCACAGGCATTGCGGTTGCTCGCGCGGTCGAGATCAGCGAAGGCCGCGATCAGGCGCGGTGCGTCCGGATCAGTGGCGAGGCGTTCGGTCAGCGCGCTGAATATCCGATCCTCTGCGGCCTGTGCGCGGGCGGTTGTCATAGTGGCTGGGCCGCGCCGTGCTCCTGCTTTGGCGGCCTCCAGCTGAATCCGGTAGTAGTTCTCAAGCGCGTTGGTGTTGAGCCGTGCCGCCACCTGCGCTGTGGCGTCCGACAGCTGTTCGGGCCTCAGCCGTTCGCGCACTGCAAGGCCGCATTGCCGCGTTGGCATCGCGTTCAGCACGGTTTTCTCCACCAGATAATAATAGCGCAGATCGCGCAGCGGCAGATGCCCCACGCCCTGATCCACCAGCCCCCAAAGCAACCCTTGCGATTGTGACATCGGGATGGACGCGCCGCTTTGGACAGCCAGAACTCGGTCCGCGATATGGCCCGCGACCACCGGATCGCGCATGATCCGCTGCACCTGCCCCATGGCAAGGCTCAGGTTCTGGCCGCGAAAGCCGCGCCCCTCAAGCTCCCCGCGTAGCGACTCGCCCTCGTATATGCGGCCCAGAAGGGTGATGATTTCGCCGCGCGTAGCCATCATATCGCTCTGCGCCCGGGCCTTTGGTGCTGCAAACACCGAGGCGCAAAGCGTGAGGCAGAGACAAAGGCAGGCGAGGTTGGGCCGCATGAGGTGCACTCCGGGGTTCGGGCAATACGATCTAAATGTTAGTGCCGCGGTGGCGGATCACAACCCGCATTGGCGGCCATGCGCGCAAACGTGACCATGGTGCGCACCACTTGCATGGCCGCGTGTAAGGGTGGATCATGACCGCCAAAGCCGCTAAGGCAGCGCGCATCATTGACTGAAGGGACCGCCACCATGAGCGCCACCGCCCGCAAGACCGCCCCGATGCCGGACGATATCCGCGCGATGAAGGGCCTGTCGCCCATCGTTAGCCTTACGGCCTATACCACGCCGATGGCCCGTATGATGGATGATCACTGCGACTTCGTCCTTGTGGGTGACAGCGTGGGGATGGTGCTGCACGGGTTGCCCTCGACGCTGGGCGTGACGATGGAGATGATGATCCTGCACGGGCAGGCGGCGGCGCGCGGGTTGCAAAAGGCGATGCTGGTGATCGACATGCCGTTTGGCAGCTACGAGCAGGGTCCTGCGCAGGCGTTTGCCAATGCGGCCCGGATCATGGCCGAGACGGGGGCGGCTGCGGTGAAGCTTGAAGGTGGGGCGCATATGGCCGAGACAATCGCGTTTCTCGTGGCGCGCGGCGTGCCTGTGATGGCGCATATTGGCTTGACGCCGCAATCGATCAACACGCTGGGCGGCTATAAGGTACAGGGGCACGGCGATCAGACCGAGGCGCTGATGCATGATGCCCATGCCGTGGCGGAGGCTGGTGCGTTCAGTGTGGTGCTGGAGAAGGTGCCCGCCAGTCTTGCGGACAGAATCACGGCCGAGATCGCGATCCCCACCATCGGCATCGGTGCGTCGGCGGGCTGTGACGGGCAAATCCTCGTTGTGGATGACATGCTCGGGCTCTTCACCGCGTTCAAACCCAAATTTGTCAAACGCTATGCGGCGCTGGGCGAGGCGGGCGAGGCCGCCATCGCCGAATACGCCGCCGAGGTCCGCGCGCGCAGCTTCCCCGCGCCCGAGCACACATTCGCGGATGCAGCCCCGGCCAAGGCCCCCAAAAAATGACCGCGCCCATTGTGAGAGACCTCGCCGCCCTGCGCGCGCTATCCGAGCCATGGGTGCGCGCCGGGTCCAGCATTGGCGTTGTGCCAACCATGGGCGCGCTGCATGACGGTCATCTGTCGCTGGTGGCGGCGGCGAAAGAGCGCTGCGATCATGTGATCGTGACGATCTTCGTGAATCCCAAACAGTTCAACACGCCCGAAGATCTGGCCAATTACCCCCGCACCGAGGATGAAGACGCCCGCAAGCTTGAGCGTTTCGAGGTCGATGCGATCTACGTGCCGGATGGCGACGTGATGTATCCGGCAGGCTTTGCGACGACCGTATCGGTCGCGGGCCTCACCGATGTGATGGACGGCATCCACCGCCCCGGCCATTTTGAGGGTGTCGCCACCGTGGTCGCCAAGCTCTTCACCCAAAGTCGCGCCACGGATGCGTTTTTTGGCGAGAAGGACTTTCAGCAGCTTCAGGTCGTGCGCCGCATGGCCCGCGATCTGGATATCCCCATCACCGTGCATGGCTGCCCAACGATCCGCGAGATGGACGGGCTGGCCATGTCCTCGCGAAACCTGCTGCTGTCGGACCGCGCGCGCGCCAAGGCACCGATCCTCTTTGAGGAAATGGAAAAGATCGCCCAAGGCCTCGTTTCAGGCGCGCCCTTCGCCGATCTGCACGCCGCCGCCCTGCGCCGCCTTGCGGCCTCGGATTTCACCAAGACCGAGTATCTTGAGTTGCGCGCCAATGACGATCTCTGCCTACTCGACGCCCCAACCCGCCCCGCGCGCCTCTTTGCGGCCTCTTGGCTCGCAGGCGTGCGCATGATCGACAACATTGCGGTTGAAGCCTGACCTCGCGCTTTCTTCTTAGCGCCAATACTCCCGCCGGAGGCACCTGCGCCACGCGCCCCTGACCAACCGCCCGAGGCTTACGTGCCTTCCGGCATCAATAGCGCCGCAAGGCTCAGTGCCATCACCTGTGCGGACTGTTCCATATCGTCGATGCCGACATATTCGTCCGGTTTATGTGCCAAATCCAGGATACCGGGCCCGTAGGCGATACAGTTCTTCAGCTTGCCTATGCGGTCGATATGTTTCTGATCATAGGTGCCTGGGCTGACCACATAATCCGGCGCTGCCCCCAGAACGGTCTCGATTGCGCTTGCGACGGTGGCCACAATGGGGGCCGTCTTTTCGGTCATGCTGGGCAGGACGCGGTGCAACTCGCGGATGTCATAGTCAAAGCGCGCTCGGGTCTCGCTGAGCCCGTCGAGAAGGGCGCGTATTTCGGCCTCCACATCCTCGATCCGCTCTTCGATCAGAAAACGGCGATCGATCACGATTCGGCAATGGTCGGGCACACAGGGCGAGGGCAGGCCGGTGTAATCCAGCGCCTGTTCGGACGCGCCGCCATGGATGGAATTGATGTTGAGCGTGGATTGCTTGGCCCCGTCGGGCACCACGGGCATGTCGGTGCGTTTGGCCGCGAGCGCGGGGAAAAGGCTGCGCTCCATCTCGTCGAGAACAGCGCCCATATGGCGCACTGCGCAATCGCCGAGAAACGGCATGGAGCCATGCGCGATTTCGCCTTTTGTTTCCACCTCCGCCCACCACACGCCGCGGTGGCCAAGGCAGATACGGTCCTTGCCCAACGGCTCGGGGATGATGACATGCTGCACGCGTTCCGGCGCAAACCAGCCGTTCTCGGCGAGATAGGCCACGCCGCCAAAGCCGCCTGATTCCTCGTCCGCCGTGCCGCTGATCTCGATGGCGCCGGTATAGTCCGGGCAGGTGGCGATAAAGGCCTCAACCGCGATGATGGACGCAGCCAAGCCCCCCTTCATATCGCAGGCCCCGCGCCCATGGATCTTGCCATCCGCAACCGTCCCACCGAACGGATCGAAGGTCCAGCCATGGCCTACTTCGACCACGTCGATATGGCTGTTGAAATGCACGCATTCGCCCGGGCTCTTGCCCTCGCGGCGGGCGATGATGTTCCAGCGGGGGTAGCGCTCGCTGTCGCCGGGTGCGCCGTTGGCGCGGATCAGATGCGTGTCGAACCCTACGCGCGCCAGGCGGCGGTCGAGGTAGTCACAGATTTCGCGGTAATTCTCGCCCGGCGGGTTGCGCGTGGGGATGCGGATAAGGTCCTGACAGAGCGCGATCATATCCGCGCGCCGGGCCGTGACCGCCTCTTTGAGTTCTTTGTCCATGCGCGCCTCCCACCCGCACTATGGGCCGGGGCGGAAGGCGCGGCAAGGTTTAGCCCACGTCGAAGTGCAGCGGTTTGATTTGCTGGAAGAGGCCTGTTTCGTGAAGCTTGGCCGCCTGTTCGGGCGTGACTTGCGCGTCCACATACAGCAGCGCGATCGCCTCGCCGCCCGGTGCCGCGCGGCCCAGCGTGAAGTTCGCGATGTTCACGCCGCTTCCGCCCAGCGTCTGACCCAGCGCCCCGATTATGCCGGGCACGTCCTGGTTGGTGGTGTAGAGCATATGCTCGCCAATCTCGGCGTCGATATTGATGCCCTTGATCTGAATGAACCGGGGCTTTTCGTCCGAGAATACCGTCCCCCCGATGGAGCGTTCCCGCTGATCCGTCACCACGGTCAGCTTGATATACCCCTCGAACGCGCCTGATTTGTCTTGCTGGGTCGTGCTGATCTGGATGCCGCGCTCCCTGGCGATGACGGGTGCCGAGACCATGTTCACCTCCGGGTTCACCGATTTCATGATCCCCGCCACTGTGGCCGAGGTGAGGGCCGCGAGGTTCATCTGGCTCACCACCCCGTCATAAAGGATGTTGATCGCCTTGATCGGTTCGTCCGTCATCTGCCCGATAAAGGCCCCGAGATGGTCCGAGAGCTTGATCCAAGGGCCCATCACCTTGGCTTCTTCCGCCGTCACGGACGGCATGTTGAGCGCGTTGGTCACTGCCCCGGTCAGAAGGTAGTCCGACATCTGCTCGGCCACTTGAATGGCCACGTTTTCTTGCGCCTCGGCGGTGGCGGCCCCCAGATGCGGGGTGCAAACCACGCCGGGCAGGCCGAAGAGGGGGTTCTGGGTTGCAGGTTCCTCGGCAAAGATGTCAAAGCCCGCGCCCGCCACATGGCCGGATGTGATCAGCTCGGCCAACGCCGCCTCATCCACCAGGCCGCCGCGTGCGCAGTTGATGATCCGGACGCCCTTCTTGGTCTTGGCCAGCGCGTCGGCGCTGAGGATATTGCGGGTCTGATCGGTGAGTGGCACATGCAGGGTGATGAAATCCGAGCGCGCCAGAAGCGTGTCGAGATCGACCTTCTCCACCCCCATCTTGTCGGCCTTCTTCTCGGTCAGGAACGGATCATAGGCCACGACTTTCATCTTCAGGCCGCGCGCACGGTCGCAAACGATTCCGCCGATATTGCCTGCACCGATGACGCCCAGCGTCTTGTTGGTCAACTCCACCCCCATGAACTTGGATTTCTCCCACCTCCCGGCCTGGGTAGAGGCGCTCGCCTCAGGGATTTGGCGGGCCACGGCAAACATCATCGCGATGGCATGTTCCGCTGTGGTGATCATGTTGCCGAAGGGCGTGTTCATCACGATCACGCCCTTTTTGGACGCCGCGAGCTTGTCGATATTGTCGGTGCCGATGCCTGCGCGCGCGATCACCTTGAGGTTGGTCGCGCGGGCGAGGATCTTCTCGGTTACTTTCGTGGCCGAGCGGATGGCAAGGCCGTCATACTTGCCAATCACTTCGGCAAGCTTGTCTTTATCGCGGCCAAGGTCCGGCTGGAAATCCACGTCGATGCCGCGATCGCGGAAAATCTGAACGGCGGTCTCGGAGAGCTTGTCGGAGACGAGAACTTTGGGGGCCATTTGGGGCTCCTCTCTTCATGAATATGTTGATGTTGGGTGTCGCGCAGGCGCGGGGATCAGCCCGGCAGCGATGCTATCTCGGTCTCGAACGCCCATTCGATCCACGGCATGAGGGCCGCGATATCTGCGGTCTCCACAGTGCCGCCGCACCAGATGCGCAGGCCCGGAGGCGCGTCGCGGTAGGCCCCGATATCGAAGGCGACCCCTTCGGCCTCCAGCCGCTTGGCGATGGCTTTGGCGAAAGCCGCCCCATCGGTGATGCGCGGATCGGTGAATTTGAGGCAGACGGAGGTGTTGGAGCGGGTGGCCGGGTCATGGGCCAGATTGGTGATCCAGTCGCGGCCCTCGCAGAACTCCCAGATCACCGCCGCGTTCGCATCGGCGCGTGCCATAAGCCCTTCAAGCCCACCGACCGAGCGGGCCCAGTCGAGCGCGAGAAGGTAATCCTCGACTGCGAGCATCGAGGGGGTGTTGATCGTCGCACCCTCGAAGATGCCCGCGATGATCTTGCCGCCCTTCGTCAGACGGAAAATCTTCGGCAGCGGCCAAGGCGGCGTGTAGCTTTCCAACCGCTCGACCGCGCGGGGGCTGAGGATGAGCATCCCGTGCGCACCCTCACCGCCCAGCACTTTTTGCCAGCTGAAAGTGGTCACGTCGAGCTTGTCCCAGGCGAGGTCCTGCGCGAAGGCCGCCGATGTGGCGTCGCACAGGGTAAGGCCCGCGCGATCGGACGGGATCGCATCGCCGCTTGGCAGACGCACGCCCGAGGTGGTGCCGTTCCACGTAAAGCAGACGTCATTGTCGAAATCGACCGTGCCGAAATCCGCGATATGGCCATACTCGGCGGTCTTCACTTCGGCGTCGATTTTCAGTTGTTTGACCGCGTCGGTGACCCAGCCTGCGCCGAAGCTCTCCCACGCCAGCATTTCGGTCTTGCGCGCGCCCAGAAGGTTCCACATCGCCATTTCATATGCGCCCGTGTCAGAGGCAGGCACAATGCCGATGAGGTAGTCGTCGGGGATGCCGAGGATTTCGCGCGTGTCGTCTATCGCGGATTTAAGGCGGTCCTTGCCCACGGTGGCACGGTGGCTGCGGCCAAGGGGAGCGTCCGCCAGTTGCGAGACATTGAATGTGGGGGGTTTCGCGCAGGGGCCGGATGAAAAACGCGGATTTGCCGGCCGCGTGCCGGGTTCGTCGATAGTCATTGATGCTATCCTTCCAGATAAGCGCCCTTCGTTGGGGAAGGGTGTCCCACATGCAGGGCTACGGCCCGGCGCGGGCTTTCGCAAGCCGGAAAATGGCGCTATAGCGCCGCTTGAGCGCCATTTGGCGACACGAAACAGCTACGATCGGAAACTTTGGATCATGTATGTCGCCACCTTGATTGCGCCCAAGGGCGCGTTGGACCCTGCTTTGGTTGAAAGCCTGCGCAATGCGTGGGGCGGCGGCAGTGTTCAGTGGCTGAGCCCCGATGAGGCGGCGGAATTTTCGCTGGAGCAGATGCCTTCGAACCGGTGGCAGGTCTGGGAGGAACTGCAGGGACTGCGCACTGATCTGATCGTGCAAGCCGCCGAGGGGCGTGCCAAGCGGATGCTTCTGGCCGATATGGACAGCACGATGATCGAGCAGGAATGTATTGACGAGTTGGCCGAGGAAGCGGGCGTGGGCGCGCATGTGAGGGACATCACCGCGCGGGCCATGAATGGCGAGATTGATTTTGAAGGTGCGTTGGTGGAGCGGGTGGCGCTCCTGAAAGGCCTGCCCGAGGCGGTGATCGACCGGGTGCTTGAGACGCGGATCAGCTTCATGCCCGGCGGGCGGGCGCTCGTGGCGACGATGAAGGCGCAGGGCGGTTATGCGGCGCTCGTGTCGGGCGGATTTACGGCGTTTACCGCGCATGTGGCGGAGGTGCTGGGCTTTGACGCGCACCGTGCGAATCGTTTGATCGTGGCGTGTGGTGTGCTGAGTGGTGAGGTGGAGCGGCCTATTCTTGGGCGCGCGGCGAAGGTCACGGCGCTGGAGGAGATCACAGCCTGGCTCGGGATCGGCGCGGGCGATGTGATCGCCGTGGGCGACGGAGCCAATGATCTGGGTATGCTCGGGCGAGCGGGAACTGGCGTGGCGCTGCACGCTAAACCCAGTGTCGCGGCACAGTGTGACGTGCGGGTGATGCACGGCGATCTGACGGCGCTTCTTTACTTGCAAGGATATGCGGCGAGCGAGTTTGCCTGACGCCCGCCGCACCTGAGCCTACGCGGCGAGGTGTGCCCGCGTTTTCCCGATCATCAGCGCCGCGCGCGCGGCCTCGCGCCCCTTTTCGACAAAATGCGCGGCATAGATGGACATGTGATGCTCCATCTCCTGAAAATGGTGCGGGGTGAGTGACACGGACAGGACCGGCACGCCGCTGTACATGCCAGCGCGCATCAGCCCATCCACCACCGCAGAGGCCACGAAATCATGCCGGTAGATATCGCCATCCACCACGAGGGCGGCGGTGGCCACGGCGGCGTAGCGCCCTGTCAGGGCCAGATCGCGCGCCAGAAGCGGCATTTCAAACGCACCGGGCACGTCGAAGACATCGACCTGCTCTGGCGGGATCACCTCGCAAAATCCGGGAAGGGCGCGCTCTACGATACGATGGGAGCATGCCAATTGGCCTTGATGAAGGCATATTGGGGGAGTGTCATGGTGTAGTCCTTTTCTATATCGACACAAACCGCCCAAGGCGAAAGACGACAGGAAAAGTGCCACGCACCAGCGCGGCCCTAAGGCCCCGCTTCCCGGCGTTCTCTCTCATCCGGACTGTGACCGTCGGCTGTGGATTTGCACCAGATCTGCTGACACTTTTTCGCAAGGTGGTGTTTGAAAACCGGCTGTAGGGTAGCAAGTGATATGTGCCGCCCGGGGCTGGTCTCAAAGCTGCCCGCCGGAAAGCCGCTCGCGGGCTTGGGGGCGCATCCCCTCTACCGCCGGTGAGTAATTCCGGCCCGCCCTGAGAACGCCTTGATGCTGCACCTATGGGCGCGGCCTTGCAAGGCCAATCGCCGCGCTCAGGCGAGGCTTGCGGCGGGGCGGATCGCGCCGGTCACGCGGCCTGCGGCGTTCAGGATCGGCGCGTTTAGCACACGCTTGGCCGCCGGGTGCGCGGGATCGAGCGCGCCGAGGCGCACGAGAAGGGCCGCCACGGCACATTCAGCCGCCCGCGTGGCCCCATCGGTGATCTTGAGCGCGAGGCCAATTTTGCGCGCGGGCAGAATGGCGATGAAGAATCCTTCAGCCCCGGTCTTGAGCGCCACAGGCTCTGAGCAGGCCCGCATCAGCTCGGTGCAGGCGCGGCCCTCGCCCGCGACAAGATCGGGGTGGGTCATCATCGCCTCGCGCAAGCTGACCATCGCCGATTGGCGCGCGTTTGCACCATCCGTGGCGGCTGCGAAACTGGCCATGGCGCGGGCCATGTTGTGCAATTCGGTCATGAAGTTCGGAGCCGAGCATCCGTCGATCCCGTATCCCGGTGAGGGTGCGCCCGTGACCTCCTCAAATGCTGCACGGCAGGCGATCTGCACGGGGTGATCTGGGTCGATATACTCGGGACCTGCGCCAAGATGCTTGCTCAGCGTGAGAAATCCCGCATGTTTGCCAGAGCAATTGTTGTGAAGCTGACAAGGCTCAGTGTCTGCGCGGATCAGGGCGTTGCGGGCGTCCTCGCCCGTTGGCGCATCAGGGCCACAGCGCAGATCGCCCTCGATAAGCCCCAGAGCGTCCAGCCATGCGGCCACGCGGGTCGTATGCGCTTCGGCCCCGTTATGCGATGCACATGAAAGTGCGAGATGCTCAGACGTCAGCCCATGTGCCGCCGCCGCACCGCTTTCCATAAGGGGGAGCGCTTGCAGCATCTTGGCGGAACTGCGCGGCAAAACCAGCGTTTGCGGATCGCCCCAAGCCTCCACGATATCGCCACCCGCGTCACAGATCACGGCGTGGCCGCTATGCAGGCTTTCGGCCAACGGGCCGCGCCAGATTTCGACCATTGGGGCTGCTTGGGTCATGTCGAGGCCTTTCATCGAAGATAGCAATGCGTTGATGTGCGAGTTTCCGCCAATTCAATCTTTGGAAAGTCTGATCAACGGCCTCGGCTGCGCCGATATTGCCGCTTGAGGGCACTA
>ERZ887849.691-NODE-691-length-34906-cov-13.528048_pt1 | contig 34906 bp, 33 predicted proteins | sample MGYA00521267_ERZ887849 | MGnify/ENA primary metagenome ERZ887849 (study PRJEB32303, sample SAMEA104408601) | aquatic metagenome | biome: Brackish water; feature: Pelagic; material: water | place: Baltic Sea | collected 2014-06-06T16:11:00 | depth 2,863 m ... | reverse complement strand
ACATTCTGAGAAATCAGTATTCTTTAAATTTACTGGAAACGGTTCAAGCTAAGATACAAGTGGAATACAACTCTAAAACATTAAAGACCTCCGAATCCAAAGACCCTCAAAACCCCAAAAGCATTGTATAGCTTTTACTCATTATATTTAAAGGCTTTGAGTTTTTCGATCAATTCGGGAACCACTTCAAAAGCATCTCCAACTACGCCATAATCAGCCGCTTTAAAAAAAGGAGCTTCTGGGTCATTGTTGATTACGACCTTTACTTTGGAAGAATTGATCCCTGCTAAATGTTGAATGGCCCCCGAAACCCCAATTGCGATATACAAGTTGGAAGCCACAGGCTTTCCAGTTTGTCCCACGTGCTCGCTATGCGGTCGCCATCCCATATCAGAAACTGGTTTGGAGCAAGCGGTAGCGGCTCCCAATGTTGAGGCAAGGTCTTCTATAAGATGCCAATTTTCGGGTCCCTTCAAACCTCGACCACCAGAAACCACAATATCTGCATCGGCTATACTCACTTGGCCCGATGCTTTTTCTACCTTTTCTACCTTAAAGGAAGTTTCTGAAAGGATTGCCTTTTTTTGTTCTACAACCATTTCTTTCGGGTTTTCAGATACGGGGTAAGAGTTATTGGACAATCCTATGATATTTACCTTGTTGTCTAAGGTAGAAAGATTAAAAGCTTTATTGGTGAAACAGCTTCGTTTTACCCTAAGGGGCTCAATGCTTTCGGGAAGTCCGACTACATTAGAGGCATATCCTGCAGAAAGGGAAACCGCCAATAGTGGGGCCAAGTATTTCGCATTGGCACTGGAACTTAGGATGACGAGTTTTGCATCATGGGTTTGAGCAATCTCAGCAATGTTTGCGGCATATTGATGGGCCGTGAAATTTTCTAATGAGGGGTCACTAATTTGTATGAGCCGATCCACACCATAAGACTCCAGCGGGTTAGTGTCTTGTATATTGAAACACACCGCCATAAGTTCAACTCCCAAAGGGTCTGCGATAGCTCTTCCGTAGGAAGCCAATTCAAAAGCAGACTTTTTAAATTTCCCGTTTTCCGTTTCTGTAAAGATTAAAATACTCATGCTTCGATTTTCTAAATTACTTTGGCTTCGTTGTGGAGTAAATCAATGAGTTGGTCAATTTGATTGGCATCAACCATTTTTACGGCTCCCTTTGGAGCTGGTTTCTCAAACTTTGAAATACTGGATTGGATACTACTGTCAACAGCGGGAACCACGGTTAGGCTTTTTTGTCGCGCTTGCATGATCCCCCTCATATTAGGTATGATCAGGTCCTTTTCTTCGACCAAGCCTTTTTGGGCGCCAACAACCAAAGGCAAATCACATGAAACACTTTCAATACCTCCGTCTATTTCTCGGGAAGCTTTGACCGAACGGCCTTCTATTTCGAGCGCCATACAATTGGTTAAAAAATTATATCCCAACAGAGCCGAGAGCATTCCTGGAACCATAGCTCCGTTGTAGTCGATGGATTCTCTACCCGCAATGATCAGGTCGTAATTTTCATCCTTGCAGTGGGCGCTCAATTGTTGTGCTACTTGAAACCCATCGGTAGGACTCAAGTCAATTCTAAATGCTCTATCGGCTCCTATGGCCAAACATTTTCTTAGAGTAGGTTCACAACTGGGATCTCCTACAGTAATTACGGTTACTTCTGCACCTTGTTTTTGCTGAAACCAGATGGCGCGGGTGAGTCCAAATTCATCATTGGGATTAATGATGAACGGTACACCATTTTTATCAAATGCCGTATCATCATCAACAAAATTAATTTTAGAAGTAGTATCAGGAACGTGACTGACGCATACTAATATTTTCATGGGCTGGTTTTTTTGAACGAATGGTTAATTGAACGGTACCACATCTCTAAATTAAATCAAAATTTGAAAAAAAAAATGGATTCAAAAATATTTTAGTTTATATCCAGATAAGATATCCTTATGGGTGAAAAATCAGCTGAATTTAAAAAAAAACACTCCAAAATCTGGGGGATAATCAATTGGAAAAACTTGTTCTCAAGATTTAATTGCCTATTTTGAAATTTTATCGAAATAAGCACTCACACCAATTCCCGTAGTTTTTTCGAAATGTTTATTAAAAATAGATTTGGATTTAAATCCACTCAATTTCCATAAATTATTTAGATATAAATTCCTGTCCATTGAATTCTTTTGACCACAAACACTCTTCATCAAAGAAATGGCATAATTGACCTTTGATTTTACAACCTGATCGGATATTTTATATTTTTTTTCTATCCTACTGTAAATTTAAACTTCAAGGTACAAAAATAATTCTGAAAAGTCATTTCTAAAGGCGTTGTTCAAATGAGGATTTACCCCATCAAAGACTGCACTTTCATCGCCAGCCCCATGTCTCCAGTAATTTTTATTTGGCCTCCCATAACAGCCATCATGGGGTTGATTTGCCCATCTCTGAGTTTTTCCAGCACCTCCGAAGACACTGCAATGGTACAATCGGCCTCCCTATCTTCCATCGAAATGGTATTCTGATCACCATTACCATCGATAAAAATGGGGTTTTCATCAACCATAAATTTTAATGTTCCCCCCAAAGGAGAAGCATTTTCAGCTCTTTGTTTGAACTGCTCGAAAACTTTTTGGTGACTCATAATGTATAGTTTTTCAGCAAATGTATAAAAAAATGCAACCTTCACTGTTTTTTAATAGCTTTGTTAAAAACCCAAAAAATGCAATTTAGAATAAAGAATGTTGTCGTATTAGGATCTGGTGTAATGGGGTCGGGTATCGCTTGCCAATTAGCAAACGTAGGTCTCGAAATTTTGATGCTAGACATTCTGCCTCAACACGATCAAAAAGATACTCTAGAAAAAGCGCAAAGAAACAGTGTAGCCCAGCAGGCACTCGATAAAGCCATCCAATCCAAACCAGCTCCGCTTTATAAAAAAGAATATGCCAACAGGATCGCGGTAGGCAATTTTGAAGACGATTTTGAAAAAATATCCGAAGCGGATTGGATCATCGAGGTGGTTGTAGAACGCCTTGACATCAAAAAACAGATTTTTGAAAAAGTTGAAAAATATCGAAAACCAGGCAGTATTGTCAGTTCCAATACCTCTAGTATTCCTATTTTTCAATTGTCGGAAGGAAGATCCGATGAGTTTAAGCAACATTTTTGTGGAACGCACTTTTTTAATCCCCCAAGATATCTGAGGCTACTCGAAATCATTCCCATCGCAGAGACCCAATTGGAATTGGTGAATTTCTTCATGCGTTTTGGAGAAATCAATTTGGGTAAACAAACGGTATTGTGTAAAGACACCCCTGCATTTATTGCCAATAGAGTGGGAGTAATGTCGGGCGTTAAAGTTTTTGAGCTCACCCAGAAATACAATCTGTGCATTGAAGAAGTAGATGCATTGACCGGTTCGTTGATCGGAAGACCCAATACGGGCACTTTCAGACTGCAAGATCTGGTGGGTCTCGATACGGGTGAGAAAGTCACTCAATTTGTCATCAACAACGTAAAAAATGATTCCTTTTTTGAATCCGTAGGAAAAGCTCCTGAACCAAAATTCATGACCTTTCTCTTAGAAAATAATTTTTTGGGGAACAAAACAGGAAAAGGCTTTTATCACAAAACCGATCAAAAAGATCAAAATGGAAAATCCATCATCAATGCCTTGGATCTGAACACCTTGGAATACCAACCCAGTATTCGGCCCAAAAATGTCCTTCTTAAAGAAGCAAAGGCCATTGAGAATATGGGAAAACGAATGTCATTTTTAATAGGAAAGGAAGACAAAGAAAGTCTTTTTCTAAAGGAATACTTCACAGCGATATTCGCCTACGCAGCACAAAGAGTTCCCGAAATTTCAGACCAGTATTATCCCGTTGACGATGCAATGCGCGCGGGTTATGTATGGGACTATGGACCCTTTGAGTATTGGGATTTGATAGGCTTTCAAGAAGGGCTGCAAATGATAGAGGCCTCTGGAGAAAACATTCCCGATTGGCTGAAGCTAATGCAACAAGCAGGTGCCCATCAGTTTTACAAATACGAAAGGGGAGAGAAGAAATATTTTGACCTCGAAAGCAAAAAATACAAAACGGTGCCCGGTTCCGATGCCTTCATTATTCTGGAAAGCTTTAGAGAGAATACCCCGATCCTCAAAAACAGTGAATGTACCGTTCACGACATAGGTGATGGTGTCATGTGCTTAGAATTTCAAAGCAAAAGTAATGCCATTGGAGAAGGAATTGGGAAAGCCCTTGCAGAAGCAATCGATCTAGCGGAGAAAGAAGGGTGGAATGGACTTGTGATAGGGAACAATGCTAAACAATTCAGTGTGGGAGCCAATCTCATGAACATTGGAATGCTTGCCATGCAAAAAGAATTTGATACATTGAATCAAATGGTTGCCGACTTCCAATCCGTCAATATGCGGATCAGAACCTCCAAAATCCCGGTCGTAACGGCTACCCAAGGATATGTTTTTGGGGGGGGGTGTGAAATCACCATGCACTGCGATGCAGCCGTTTGTGCTGCCGAATCCTACATAGGTTTGGTAGAAGTAGGCGTAGGACTCCTCCCGGGTGGAGGAGGGACCAAAGAATTTGCGCTCAGAATTTCTGATGGATTCTACGAGGGGGATGTTAAAACACCCATGTTGTTGGACCACTTTAAATCCATTGCCACTGCTGCGGTTTCTACTTCAGCCTCCGAAGCTTTTGATTTGCATTATCTTTTGGAAAAACGAGATACCCTCTCTTACAATGTTCAACGAAATATTGGATTGGCCAAAGACAAGGTCTTGGAATTGGCCAAGGATTACATCCCTCCCTCTCCAAGAGAGGACATAGAGGTACTGGGTAGGTCAGGCTTAGGGGTACTTTACTCGGCCATAAACGAATACAGATTGGGTGCCTATATGTCCGAATACGACGAAGAAATCGCCCGAAAAGTAGCCTATGTTATTTGTGGAGGCGATTTGACCAGCCCACAAAAAGTGAGCGAACAATATTTACTGGATCTGGAACGCGAAGGATTTATGAGTTTGCTAGGGAACCAAAAAACGCTGGAAAGAATCCAATATCTATTAATGAACAACAAGCCCCTTAGAAATTAGAAGTTATGGAAGCATACATTGTAAAAGGATACAGAACCGCAGTAGGTAAAGCCAAAAAAGGAGGGTTTAAAAATTACCGTTCAGACGATATGGCCGTTGATGTTTTAAAACATTTGGTCCGTCAAGTACCCGCCCTTGATCCCACCACCGTCGATGATGTAATAGTGGGCTGTGCCAATCCCGAGGGAGAGCAAGGACTTCAAGTGGGAAGACTCATTTCGGCCAGGGCTTTGGGTATTGAAGTGCCGGGAATCACCATCAACCGTTATTGTGCCTCTGGTTTAGAAGCCATATCAATGGCAGTGGCCAAGATCAAGGCGGGTATGGGGCACGTTTATATTGCTGGAGGAACAGAGAGCATGAGCCTCATTCCCATGACCGGCTATAAATTGTCTCCCAGCTACAAAGCCAACATGGAAAACATAAACTACCATGTGAGTATGGGAGCCACCGCCGAGGCTGTCGCCGAAAAATTCAAGATCAGCCGAGAAGCGGCCGATATTTTTTCCTATGCCTCACACCTCAATGCGGCCAATGCCATTGACAAGGGTTATTTCGAAGAACAAATTGTACCCATCACTGTCGAAGAGGTATATGTCAAAGAGGGAAAAAAAGTAAGCAGTTCTCATACCGTGGCTGTTGATGAAGGTGTAAGGAGAGATACCACGGTCGAAGGCTTGTCCAAATTAAGGGCTGTTTTCAAACAAGGTGGTATCATCACTGCCGGAAATGCCTCACAAACTTCCGATGGAGCTGCCTTTACCTTGGTGATGAGTGAAGAAAAAGTAAAAGAATTGGGCATCACCCCCGAAGCACGCATGCTCGCGTGTTCTGTCGGTGGAGTGGACCCCCTCTATATGGGTATTGGACCTTGTAAAGCCATTCCCAAGGCACTCAAACAGGCAGGATTAAAATTGGCTGATATTGAGCAAACAGAACTCAATGAAGCGTTTGCCGCTCAAGCCTTGGCCGTAATCCAAGAAAGTGGATTGAATCCCGATACGGTCAATGTGAATGGAGGAGCCATTGCCATGGGACATCCGCTGGGTTGTACAGGAGCCAAATTAACCATTCAGCTTTTAAACGAAATGAAACGCCGCAATCAAAAATACGGAATGGTCACCGCTTGTGTTGGGGGTGGGCAAGGCATAGCCGGTATTTTTGAGCGATTGTAGTTTATACCTTTTTGACCACATAGGTGACTACTCCCCAGATGATCAATTCATTGTCTTCGGTCACTTTGATGGGTTGGTATTTCGGGTTTTCTGGCATCAGATACACACAATCTTCCTCCACTTTTAGTCGTTTTACGGTGAATTCCCCATCGATAAAACACACGGCTATCTTATGGTTTTGAGGTTCCAAGCTGCGGTCGATGACCAACAAGTCTCCATCGTCCAATCCGGCACCTTGCATGGATTCTCCCGATACCCGAGCATAGAAAGTAGCCTCCTCGTTTTTGACCACCTCGCGGTCAATACTGATGCGCAATTCTTTAAAGTCATCTGCAGGTGAAGGAAAACCCGCCGAAATGCCCTCTTGGACTAAAAAAGAAGTTTTTCCCAGCTCCTGATCGGGTTGAAAAAAAATGATTTTGTCTCTTGTGTCGCTCATTTCACTCTAATGATTTCATTGATTTCTGTAGTAAATCGATTGGAAAGATGCTCCCGCTTCATTTTCCATGTTTGTTTTAAATCTTGACTGGCCAGTTTCATACGGTGTGGACCATAACGCCGATGGATTTTATCCAGAGTTTGCATCAGTGCTGTATGCTTTGCCGTATCCTGTTCGAACAAATTAATTTGCCGAGAAGAAGAAGGGCTTAGCCCTAAGAGTATAATTCCTGCTTTTTTGTATTCGATTCCTGGTTTGAAGATGCTCCTCAACCCCATCAGTGCATATCGATTCAAAACAAAGTTGGAATCCGTGGCATGGGGAAGTGTTAAAGTGCATCCGTTGCGATATTGTGTGGCATTGGGATCAAAAGGATTACTCCTCACAAAAACATGAAGAGCCGTGGCACAGCTTTTTTGTTTTCGGAGCTTTTCGGCCCCCAAGAGTGTGTAGGTGGTAATGCGCTCTTCAAGACTATTAAATATAGTAAGTACACTCTTGAAACTTCGAGTTGTTGCAATCGATTTTTTGGAAGGGCTCACCTCTTCCAACTCAATGGAGGGGACTCCTTCGAGGTCTTTCTTCAATCGAAGTCCCAAAATACTCATGTGTTTTTTGACCCATTCGTCGGGTAGATTCACAAAATCCAGCGCGGTCATTACTCCCATTGCTTGAAGCCTCTTGGCGTGTTGCCTCCCCACACCCCAAACGTCTTCTATGGAGGTCCATTTTAAAGCTTTCAAACGTTTTTCATCGTTATCGATGACGTAAACCCCTTGGGTTCTTTGTTCGAATTTCTTCGCAATCTTATTGGCGATTTTGGCCAATGCTTTAGACGGTGCCAATCCCACCGACACCGGAATTCCAGTCCACTGTCGTACTTGCTTACGCATTTTCAAACCTCTTTCGATCAGATCGAAATGATCAAAGCCCTCAAACTTTAAAAAAGCTTCGTCTATACTGTATATTTCTACGTTGGGGGTATAGGTTTCTAAAATTTTCATCACTCGATTACTCATGTCTCCATACAGGGGGTAATTGGAAGAAAAAACCTTGATGTTGTGTTTTTTGAACTCATTTCTAAATTTGAAGGCAGGCGCTCCCATAGGAATTCCCAGTGCTTTGGCTTCATTGCTTCTGGCAATCACGCATCCGTCATTATTGGAAAGGATAACTACTGCTTTGCCCTCGTATTGGGGTTGAAAAACCCGTTCACAAGAAGCGTAAAAATTATTGCAATCGATTAAAGCAAACATCTGTAAAATGAAATTTTGAAAGGGATGACCGTAAAACAGGCTTATTTTTAAACCAAAACAACTCCGTCGTCAACATCGATCCAATACAAATTTAACAAGAATTGTATTGTTTTGTAGATAAAATTAAACCTCTTTGGGCAAAAATTGTAATTTTGCCTTCAAGACTTGTAGTCACACATATAATGGACAAATTTTCATTTTTAAATTCGGCACACACTGCTTACTTTGCTGAATTATACGACCAATACCTGCAAAATCCAGATACCGTAGAACCCAGTTGGAGGGCCTTTTTTCAAGGATTCGACTTTGGGGTGGAGCGGGGCGAATGGCCAGCAGAGGCTGCAGAGGTAGAAGTGCCCGAGACGGTAAGAAAAGAATTTCAGGTAGTGAAGTTGATTGAAGGCTATCGTACCCGAGGCCATTTATTTACTAAAACCAATCCTGTTCGCAACAGAAGAACCTACACTCCCAATTTGGATGTGGAGAACTTTGGCTTGTCTCAAGACGACCTATCAACCGTTTTCAACGCGGGATCCATAGTAGGTATAGGGCCAAGTACATTATCGACCATCATCGAGCATCTACAAAGAACCTATTGTGAGTCTATCGGGGTGGAGTACATGTATGTCAGGAATTTAGAGAAAAAAAACTGGATCAAGGAGCGACTGCATCAAAATGAGAATCACCCTAATTTTAGTCCCACACAAAAAAAAGAAATCCTCAACAAGCTGAATCAAGCTGTGAGTTTTGAAAGTTTTTTACACACCAAATACGTCGGGCAAAAAAGATTTTCCTTAGAAGGAGGGGAGTCCCTTATCCCTGCACTCAATGCCCTTATCTCTGCTGCTGCAGAAAAAGGAGTGGAGGAGTTTATTATGGGAATGGCACACCGTGGAAGACTCAATGCTTTGACCAATATTTTCGGGAAATCGCCCAAAGATATTTTCAGCGAGTTCGATGGAAAAGATTATGACGAAATGGTTTTTGATGGAGACGTTAAGTATCATATGGGATGGACGGCAAAAATCGATACCAATAATCAGGGTAATCAAATTAACATCAACTTAGCGCCCAATCCTTCTCACCTAGAAACCGTTGGAGCGGTTGTTGAGGGAATTACACGCGCGAAGATGGAGAATAAATTCAACGGTGACCCCTCAAAGGTTCTGCCCATCATTGTTCATGGAGATGCGGCTATTGCAGGGCAAGGTATTGCCTACGAAATTGTTCAAATGGCTCGTTTGAAGGGATATTCCACCGGAGGAACCATACATATTGTGGTGAATAATCAGATCGGTTTTACCACCAATTATCTCGATGCGCGATCCAGTACGTACTGCACCGATGTAGGAAAGGTAACCTTGTCGCCAGTGATGCACGTCAATGCCGATGATGCAGAGGCGGTCGTCCATTCGGTTCTTTTTGCATTGGACTATAGAATGCACTTTAATGCCGATGTTTTCATTGATCTCTTGGGATACAGAAAGTACGGGCATAATGAAGGGGATGAACCCAGGTTCACACAACCCAAACTCTATAAAGCCATTGCAGCCCACAAGAATCCGAGAGATATTTATGCCGAAAAGTTGATCGCTCAAGGGATCATAGACCCCGCCTATGTCAAAAAAGAGGAAGAGGACTATAAGTCCAAATTAGAAAAAAACCTCCAAGTTTCTCGTACCGAAGAAACGACTGTGGTTACGCCTTTTATGGAAGACGAATGGCAGGGGTATGAGCGAGTGGACGAAAAAGGCATGCATCCAGAGGCAACTACTGCAGTGGATATTAAAGACTTGACTGAGGTGGCTCAAACCCTTTCCAATATTCCTCCCGATAAGAAGTTTTTGAAAAAAATTGAGCGGTTGATAGCCGATCGTAACCAAATGTTTTTTGAAACCGACAAGTTGGACTGGGCTATGGGCGAACTTTTGGCTTATGGTACCTTACTCAAAGAAGGGTTTAATGTGAGACTTTCTGGACAAGATGTTGAAAGAGGTACTTTTTCCCATCGTCATGCCGTTATCAAATCAGAGTCCTCGGAGGAAGAAATTGTCCTTCTCAATCATATTAGTCCAGAAAAACAAGGAAAATTTAGCGTTTATAATTCTTTTCTTTCAGAATATGGTGTTTTAGGGTTTGATTATGGCTATGCCATGGCCAGTCCCAATACTTTGACCATTTGGGAAGCGCAATTTGGTGATTTTTCCAACGGTGCTCAAATCATGATCGATCAGTACATTTCTGCAGCAGAGGACAAGTGGAAAACTCAAAACGGTATCGTAATGTTGTTGCCTCATGGATATGAGGGGCAAGGAGCAGAGCACTCTTCGGGTCGTATGGAACGTTATTTACAACTTTGCGCCAAGGACAATATGTTTGTGGCCAATTGTACTACTCCGGCCAATTTCTTTCATCTATTGAGAAGACAAATGAAAGGGAATTTTAGAAAACCTTTGATTGTTTTCACGCCAAAAAGTTTGTTGCGTCACCCCAAGGCCGTATCCAAAGTGGAAGCCTTGTCCATGGGCAGTTTCCAAAGGGTTATCCCCGACGATGACATTACATCGGATCAGGCCAAAGTATTGGTTTTCTGTTCGGGCAAATTTTATTACGACCTTATAGAAGCGAGAGCCGATAGGAATCGGATGGATGTGGCTATTGTAAGATTGGAACAATTATTCCCTTTACCTGAAGAAGAAATTCAAGCCCAGCTACAATATTATCAAAATGTAAAGGATGTCGTTTGGGCTCAAGAAGAGCCAAGAAATATGGGGGCTTGGGGATACTTATTACTGCACTTACCCGAGGCCAGCAAAATGCGACCCGTAAGCAGAAGGTATTACGGTTCTCCAGCTGCGGGAAGTGCCGCAAGGTTCAAAAAACGACACCAGCAGGTCATTGATTACGTTTTTGATCCTTCAGCGGATAATTTTATTCGGAATAATCAGTAAAATAGGAGCAGTAAAATGTCTTTTTGCACCAGTCAAAATTATAACCACATAGGCCTATTAGAAAATGTTAACAGCTAAAATAATTTCGAATATCCTAACCCCTAAGATTTTAAGATGATAGATTCTCTTAAATACAGTATTGTGATGATACTCTTTTTATCATTCTTGGCCTCTTGTTCAGATCGTATTTCAACCCTTTCTGCTCCGCCAAATGAGGGTCTCGATTTATCAGATGAAAAACTCGATTTTTTGGGCATAACCAATAAAGAAAAATTAAGTTCTGCCTCCAAAAGGGCATTGCAATGGACGGATGAGCAGTTATACAATAATGATTGGTATTTTGAATATTCCATATATGATCTCGAGGGAGATTTTGCTTATGAAGAAGGGGTAGTGAGAAGAGATCCAAGTGCCATGATCAAATATGAAGGGAAATATTACACATGGTATACCAAAAGTACAGGGCAGACCGATGGATTTAAGGGTGACATTGGAAAGGATAAGGTATTTCCTTGGGACAGATCTGATATATGGTTTGCTACCTCCGAAGATGGTATTGCCTGGAAAGAGAAAGGGGTTGCAATTTCGAGAGGGGAAGAAGGGGAGTATGACGATCGCTCTGTTTTTACGGTTGAAATATTGGTTCACGAAGGGACATATTATCTTTGTTATCAAACAGTTGGAGGGCTTTATAACAAGAGGGTGAAAAATCAAATTGGGCTTTCCTGGTCCAAAAGTCCAGACGGTCCTTGGACCAAAAGTCCAAACCCTATTTTGAGTCCCTCGGACAATGGTATTTGGAAAGGAGATGATTTACAAGACAGGTTTTCTGTAATACAAAAAGGAGATTTTGACAGCCATAAAGTTCACGATCCTTGTATCCTTCATTATAAAGGAAAATTTTATTTGTATTACAAAGGAGAACAAATGGGGGAATCCATAACATTCGGAGGTAGACAAATACGACATGGGGTCGCCATAGCAGATCATCCAAGAGGTCCATACATTAAATCTCCATATAATCCCATTAGTAATAGTGGTCACGAAATTTGTGTTTGGCCCTTCAATGGAGGTATCGCATCATTAATTACTACCGATGGACCAGAACGCAATACAGTTCAATGGGCCAAAGATGGGATCAATTTTGAAATCATGGGTGCTGTAAAAGACAGCCCGAAAGCCATTGGTCTGAACCGAACAGTTGAGTCAGAAAAGGAACCTTTGGAAGTTTTAGGTTGGGGACTGACCCACGAATACAAAAACTACAATTACCAGTACATCCGTGGTTTTAAAACGAGAAAAAAGAAATAGTAGGACCCCAAATCATCCTCAACAATCAAATGAATTTAATAGAAGCAATAACGAGGATTACATTAAATACATCATGGAATGAATAACCTTAATTTGTATTTCAAAAAATCTTACACTGAATATTCAATAAATGTTAATTTTGCAGATAATTATAAGAATGAGTTGGATAGAAATTGGTTTATCTTAGGATAGCTACATGAAAAATATATTATGATTTTAGAGATGAAAGTCCCTTCCCCGGGAGAATCGATAACAGAGGTGGAAATAGCCCAATGGATGGTAGCCGATGGAGATTATGTTGAGAAAGATCAGGCGATTGCCGAGGTCGATTCCGACAAGGCTACCTTAGAGTTGCCTGCAGAAGTCAGTGGAACGATTACGCTTAAGGCTGAGGAGGGAGATGCTGTTGCGGTGGGTCAAGTAGTTTGCTTGATCGATACCGATGGAGTTCCCCAAGAAGGACAAAGCTTACCTACTGCCAAAGAGGTCGTTCCAGCAGTTGCTGTAGCGGCTCCAGCATCAGTATCCCACGATAATTATGCTTCGGGTTCTGCTTCACCCGCTGCCAAAAAGATCATTGCCGAAAAAGGGGTGGACTTGGAAAGCGTTGTGGGTACAGGAAGAAATGGAAGAATCACCAAAGAAGATGCTGTAAAAGCCGTTCCCTCAATGGGTTCTCTTCCTCAAGGAGGGAAGAGAGGTGAGGAACGAATGAAACTGTCCATGTTGCGCAGAAAGGTGGCCGAAAGGTTGGTAGCCGTGAAAAATGAAACGGCAATGCTCACCACTTTCAACGAAGCAGACATGGCGCCTATTTTTGCTTTGCGAAAAAAATACAAGGAAGATTTTGCCGAAAAACACGGAGTGGGCCTTGGATTTATGAGTTTTTTCACTAAGGCAGTGGTAAGGGCGTTACAAATGTATCCCGATGTGAACTCTATGATCGATGGGGATTATAAGATCGCTTACGATTACTGCGACATCAGTGTAGCCGTCTCAGGTCCCAAAGGATTGATGGTGCCCGTGGTCAGAAATGCCGAAAAGTTATCATTCAGAGGAATTGAACAAGAAATAAAAAGACTGGCCATTCGAGCTCGAGAGGGGCAGATTACAGTCGATGACATGACGGGTGGAACTTTTACCATTTCCAACGGAGGTGTATTTGGTTCCATGCTTTCTACTCCCATTATCAATCCACCCCAGTCGGGTATTTTGGGAATGCATAACATCATCGAACGTCCTGTGGCGATCGATGGAAAGGTTGAAATTCGCCCTATGATGTATCTGGCATTATCCTACGATCACCGTATTATTGACGGAAAGGAATCGGTAGGCTTTTTGGTAGCGATCAAGGAAGCTCTGGAAAACCCTGAGGAATTTTTAATGGACCGTAATGTCGAAAAAGCCTTAGACTTATAGACTTAAGGTTTTGCTTTTATAATCGATAAGAGCGCGATTTTTATTCAGAAAATCCGCCCCTAATATCCCGTCTATTGGACGTGCATTTTCCTTGACTAAAGTGGCGTTGATGTGTTGCATGTCTAATAATACAAAGGACTGTTTATCAACTTTATGCCTGCCCAGTATCAGATCGCACTCCTGTCCTAAAATAGCCTTAACCTTATCTTTTCCCGCCCCTGAAGCTTCAAAAGGGTCCCCTTTTTCTCTGATCTTAAAATTTTCTTTTTCCGATAGGGCAATACAGCTGTTAGAAGCGCCCGTATCAACGAGTAAAACGGCCTTACAGCCATTGATTCTCGCCTGACAAACCAAGTGTTTGGTTTTCATGAGTTTTAATTTGATTTTTTTGGAGGGCGCTTTTTTTAACAAACAGCAGATTTTTTACAAATGTAAAAAAACGAACTCTTATTTTAGCGGTCGATGAAATTGATAGATACACATACGCATCTTTATGTTGAAGCCTTTGATGAAGATAGAGATGAAGTCATACAAAATGCCTTAGCCAAAGGGATAGATCTTTTCTATTTGCCGTCTATTGACAGTACCTACACTACCAAAATGTATGATTTAGAAAAAAAATATCCAGATCATATACGTTTGATGATGGGGCTTCACCCTACACATGTAAAAGAAAATTTCAAAGAGGAACTCAATCATGTAGCCCAAAATTTGGAACAACACAATTTTGCTGCGGTGGGAGAAATAGGAATTGATCTTTATTGGGATCAGACTTTTTTAAAACAGCAGCAAGAGGCATTTGATACCCAAATAGGTTGGGCCAAAGAAAAAGGACTACCCATTGTGATTCATTGTCGAGATGCATTTGACGAAGTTTTTGAAGTTTTAGAAGGACACAGCGCAGAGGGCCTTTTTGGAATCTTCCATTGTTTTACGGGAACAAAACAACAGGCGGAACAGGCGATAGGTTTCAATCTTAAGCTGGGTATTGGGGGAGTGGTTACTTTCAAAAACGGCAAGATCGATCAATTTTTGGAACAGATTCCTATAGAAAATATTGTTTTGGAGACGGATGCACCTTATTTAGCTCCTGCACCATTTCGGGGAAAAAGAAATCAAAGCGAATATTTGGTTCATGTGCTTGAAAAAATGGCATCTATTCATCAAAGAAGTGAAGAGGAGATTGCTGCAATCACATCTAAAAACGCACTTTCCATCTTCAAATTTTAAACTCTTTTTTTATCTCATTGAATCACAGAGATTTAAATAGTATCATTATTGATTTAAAAATTTTACTGAAAAGTTTTTTTTTTGTTAATTGAGTCGATTTAAAAAGTGAAATAGAGAGGTGGCCGAGTGGTCGAAGGCGCACGCCTGGAAAGTGTGTATTCCGTTATCGCGGAATCGAGGGTTCGAATCCCTTCCTCTCTGCAAAAAAAATGCATTAGTATGTATTTTTTTTTATCTTTAAAAAATTATAGAATAGAACAAAACTTTGATCAAAATGAGAAAATTATTATTTGCCCTAAGCCTTATTGGGATGTTAATGACCCAATCAATGTCTTATGCTTCAACAATTACAAACCCAACCATTCAAGAATCTGAGCAACAAGAAGAAGCCGTTGCCCAAGAATCCACAGAAGATGCAGCCGCAATTCAGGAAGCCCCAGCTGTGGAAGAACCTGCAATGGTTGCAGAAGAAGCGGCTCCTGCCGAAGCTTCATTTACTCAAGAACTCAAGAAAAGATTTATCGAGGGAGGTCCAGGATTTATGGGGATCGTTTTGATTTGTTTGATTTTGGGTCTTGCCATTGCGATTGAGCGTATTATATACCTCAATCTCGCCACAACCAACTCACAAAAACTCACCGCTGGTGTAGAGGAAGCTTTAGCCTCTGGTGGTGTTGAGGCTGCCAAAGAGCTTTGTAGAAATACAAAAGGTCCTGTTGCCTCCATTTTCTACCAAGGTTTAGACCGTCTAGATGAAGGGGTTGAAAGTGCCGAAAAAGCTGTAGTGGCTTATGGTGGTGTACAAATGGGCCAATTGGAGAAGAACGTTTCTTGGATTTCCTTATTCATCGCCTTGGCGCCGATGCTTGGATTCATGGGTACTGTAATCGGGATGATTCAGGCCTTTGATAAAATCGAAGCTGCTGGTGACATGCAACCTTCACTTGTTGCAGGAGGGATTAAAGTAGCCCTATTGACCACAGTATTTGGTTTGATCGTTGCCATCATTCTTCAAGTATTTTACAATTACATCATCGCTAAGATTGATAGTATAGTAAACGATATGGAAGATGCTTCCATCAACTTGATAGACATTTTGGTCGCTCAGAAAAAATAATTGGGAATATGAAAATTCAAAACATAATTAAAATCGTAAGTGCCATTATCGGTTTTCTTGCGGCCTTTTTCTTACTCAGAATCATAGGTACGGGAGATGACGACATCAAGATGGCTGCCACTATGGGCGATTTCGGTACCATCTCTCCTCTTGTGGAATTGGCGAGAATCGTATTGTTCATCACCATTGCTGTAACCTTGCTTTTTACACTAAGAGGTTTGTTTTCTGACCCCGCCAAATTAAAAAAAGCGGGTATCTCCATCGGATTATTTGTAGTCGTAATATTTATTTCATATGTCCTTTCTGAGGGCGTTGAGACTCCATTAAAAGACGGTGAGGTACTCTCAGCTAACGGATCTAAATGGGTAGGTACAGGAATTAGAACTTTTTACATACTCTCTGTCATCGCTATTGGTTTAATGGTATTGTCTGGTGCGAGTAAAATATTTAAAAAATAAAGAGTTATGGCCAAAAGATCAGCCCCGGAAGTTAATGCAGGATCGATGGCAGATATTGCCTTCTTGCTGTTAATTTTCTTCTTGGTAACTACCACGATCGAAACCGACAGTGGTATCAACAGGAAACTTCCCCCCATCGAAGATGTTGAAGATCCTCCCATTATCAAACAGAAAAATATCTTTACGGTAGTGGTGAATAAAAACAATCAATTGTTGGTTGAAGAAGAATTGACAGACATTTCTGATTTGCGTGCCTTAGCGATTGAGTTTCTTGATAATGGAGGAGGAGAAGGAGAAGATGCCTGTGACTTTTGTCAAGGTAAACGTGATCCTAAATCTTCTGATAATCCCGATAAAGCGATTATCTCTTTGAAAAATGACAGAGAGACATCGTATAAGGTTTATATCGCTGTTCAGAATGAATTGGTAGCTGCATATAATGACCTTAGGGATCGCGAGTACATGAGACTATTTCCCAATGAAGCATCAAGCTTTGTTGAGGCCAATAAGAAATTTTCGGATCCCAGAACATCCCCTGAAGAAAAAGAAAGATTGAGTCCAAAATTGGATGAGGTCAAATTGATGTTTCCACAGAAACTTTCTGAAGCAGAACCCAGTAAAACGAATTAAAAAAAGCAATAATGTCAAAGTTTAAAAAGAAAAAAGGAGGAGAATTACCCGCAATTTCTACGGCGTCTTTACCTGATATTGTATTTATGTTGTTGTTCTTTTTTATGGTAGCTACGGTGATGAGAGACAGTACGCTGATGGTAAAAAATCAATTACCCGCTGCGAATCAAATCCAGAAATTGGATAAGAAAGATCGTGTCATGTACATTTATGCTGGAGAACCCTCCAGCCGTTATACCGACAAGTATGGAACCCAAGCTCGTATTCAGTTAAACGATAAGTTTGCGACGGTTTCTGAGGTAGCCGCTTTTGTATTGGCTGAACGGGCTTCTAAGCGTCAGGAATTACAGAACGTGCTTACCACATCTTTGAAAGTGGATGGGGATACCAAGATGGGACTGATTACCGATATCAAACAAGAACTCAGAAAAGTGAATGCTTTGAAAATCAATTATACTACTCGTGTAGGAGATTACTCTCAAAACATTGATTAGAATTCTTTTGATTTAAAAAAAAAAGTGCCATTATAGGCACTTTTTTTTTTAACCAAAGAGGAGTAAACTAACTTAGTACTGTTTTTGGATTAAAAATGAAGGTTCGATATTTGCTTTTTGGATTATGTATGATCATGGGTGGGAAGTCCTTTGCCCAAGAGGAGGAGGATAAGACCAAATACCGAGAGGATCAATTTTACATCAGTTTTGCTTTACAATTTCAACAAGAGGATATTGAAGGATTCAAACAAAATGGTTTTTCAAATAATTTTCAAATTGGATTTGTACGTGATATGCCTCTCAATGCTAATGGAACGATAGCACTTGGTTTGGGGTTAGGGTATGGATATAATAAATTGGTATCGAATCTGAATATAGAATCTGAAGGAAGCAATACTGTTTTTGCCGTGCGGGAGGGTCAAAAAAACCTCCAAAATTTTTCCTCACTCGTTATCCCTTTTTCCTTTCGTTTTAGAACCTCAACAGCAGATCGAACGGATTTTTGGCGGATGTATGGAGGTTTTAAATACAACTTGAATTTTGGAGCCCATTTCAACCCCTTTTATGGGGGCTCTTTTGAGAATGATTCTTTAAGGAAAAACAATACGGCTGTTTTCTTATCGATGGGTTATAATACTTGGAATTTATTTTTGGAATACGATTTAAATTCCATCTATAAGTCGGAAGTTCAACTTCAAAATACGATCCATCCCAAACTTCAAACTTTAAAGTTAGGATTGATTTTTTATATTCTATAATTAGATGGATTTCCTGAGGCGAGCAACGGGAATATCCATTTGTTCTCTGTATTTCGCAACTGTTCTACGGGCTACTTTATAACCTTTTTCTTTTAGAAGCACAGACAGCGCCTGATCTGCAAGAGGATTTTTTTTATTTTCATTTGAGATGAGATCTTCCAAAATATTCTTGATTTCGATGGTAGAAACATCTTCCCCTTCTTCATTTTTCATCCCCTCCGAAAACAGGCTTTTTAAGAGCTTTATTCCATAGGGGGTATCGATATATTTACTGTTGGCGACTCTAGAAACGGTCGAAATATCCATTTGAATTTTGTCGGCAATGTCTTTTAAAATCATGGGTTTCAACTTTTGCTCATCTCCAGTGAGAAAATAAGCACTTTGATAATCGATTATAGCATTGATGGTGAGGAAAAGTGTTTGATACCTCTGCTCTATGGCATCAATAAACCATTTTGCAGCATCCAGCTTTTGTTTTATAAAGAGCACCGCCTCTTGTTGTGATTTATTCTTTTGGGGCGCTTCAGCGTAACCTGAGAGCATTTCTTTATAATTATTGGAAATTCTTAACTCGGGAGCATTTCTTCGGTTTAGGGCAACTTTTAATATCCCATTTTCGATGGTCAAAATAAAATCAGGAACAATATGATTGTTTTGATTGCTTTGGGAAAGGGCTCCTCCCGGTTTAGGATTTAGTTTTGCAATTTCATCAAATACACCTCGCACTTCTTCCTCCGTCAAGTGGAATCGATCCTGTAGTTTTTTGTAGTGTTTTCTTGAAAATTCATCAAAAGCGGTATCAATAATTTTCCGAGTCAATTCTACCTCAGGTCGATCCTTCTCTTTTCTTGCCAATTGAATGGAAAGACATTCTTGAAGGGTTCTGGCCCCCACTCCTGGTGGATCCATAGATTGTATTTTCTTGATAATTTTTTTCAACTCCTCTTTTTCCACGATAATATTTTGAGTAAAAGCCAAATCATCAAGGATGTCCTCCTCGGATCTGCGGAGGTAACCACTGTTGTCGATACTTCCGATCAAGAATTCAGCGATAGGTCTCTCCTCTTCTTTAAGGATCAGATTCTGCAATTGACTTTCGAGATATTCGTGAAAACTCGTACCCCCCGAAAAGGGAATTTCACTGTCTTCGTCATCCGAAGAATGGTTGTTGGACTGTATTCTATAATTGGGGATCTCATCATCACTCAAATAAGCGTCGATGTCTATGTCATCGGTATCTATTTTTTGATCATTCTGATACTCATCGTAGGGGTCGGAGTCTTGGAGTTCGTATTCATCAATTTCTTTCCCTTTTTCAAGTGCAGGATTTTCTCCAATTTCGGACTGAATGCGCTGTTCCAGATCCAATGTTGACAATTGGATGAGTTTCATCAACTGAATCTGTTGGGGAGACAGTTTTTGAGAAAGCTTTATTTGGAGCTGTTGTTTTAACATTTCATGAAATTGCTTCCATAAAGATAAAAAAAGTCAAGCGAGCAGTATAGATTAAAATGAAGCGTTTTGAGGGGTGCGTGGAAAAGGAATCACATCTCGAATGTTGGACATCCCGGTAGCAAACAGTACCAGACGTTCAAATCCAAGTCCAAAACCGCTGTGGGGTGTGCTTCCAAAACGCCTTAAATCTAGATACCACCAGAGCTCTTCCGCATCGATTCCCATTGCTTTAATCCTTTGCTCCAATACATCCAAACGTTCTTCTCTTTGGGATCCACCTACGATTTCTCCAATACCTGGAAATAATATATCCATGGCGCGAACGGTTTTTTGATCCTCATTCATTCTCATGTAAAAGGCTTTGATTTTCGCAGGGTAATCAAAAAGGATTACAGGAGCATTGAAATGTTGCTCCACCAAATAACGTTCGTGTTCGCTTTGTAAATCAGTTCCCCATTCTTCAACCAAATAGTTGAATTTTTTCTTTTTGTTGGGTTTAGAGTTTTTGAGAATATCGATTGCCTCTGTGTAGGAAACTCTTTTGAATTCGTTTTCCACGACAAATTTTATTTTTTCGATCAGCCCCATTGGACTTCTCTGATTTTGGGGCTTAGTTTTTTCTTCTTGCTCCAGTCTTTGATCTAAAAAGGTCAAATCCTTATCACATTTTTCTAAAATATAATTCAAGGTGTATTTGATGAATTCTTCTGCCAAATCCATATTGTCGGCCAAATCATAAAAAGCCATTTCGGGTTCAATCATCCAAAATTCGGCCAAATGTCGAGAAGTGTTTGAGTTTTCGGCTCTAAAGGTGGGGCCAAAAGTATAAACATTTCCCAAGCCCTGGGCAAAGGTTTCTGCTTCTAATTGTCCAGACACCGTAAGTTTGGTTTCCTTTCCAAAAAAGTCTTGTTTGAAATCGATTGCTCCATTGTCGTCGGTAGGAGGATTTTTAGGATCTAAGACAGATACACGAAACATTTCTCCAGCTCCTTCAGCGTCACTCCCCGTAATGATGGGGGTGTGGACGTAATAAAATCCTTTGTCTTGAAAAAACTGATGTATGGCAAAGGAAAGCACAGACCGGATTCTCATTACTGCGCCGAAAGTAGCCGTTCTAATCCTAAGGTGTGCTTTTTCTCTTAGGTATTCGAAACTGTGTTTTTTAGGTTGAATGGGGTAGAGTTCTGGATCGGCTTCTCCAATAATTTGTAGGGTTTTGACCAATACTTCTATAGATTGCCCTTTTCCCATACTTTCTACCAATTGACCTGAAATTTTGACTGCTGCACCCGTATTGATTTTCTTAAGAATGAGGTCGTCAGTATTCTCAAAATCAACAACACATTGCAGGTTTTCTATGGTAGAGCCATCATTGAGGGCAATGAATCGATTGGCACGGAATGTCCTGACCCAGCCCTGGACTGTAACGTTATCGTATTTTTTGGGTTGCTTGAGTAATTCAGCTAATCGGAGATGCTTCATGGCCATTAATTTTCACCGCAAAGATAGGTTTATTTACAGAATAGGATTAGGGTTTTTTGGGGTCGTCATTGGAAATGATATTGATTTTGGGTTGTTTGAGTACCTTATCATTGCTTACCGTATCTTCTAATGAAATCAGTAGAGAAGGAAGGAGAATCAAATTGGCCAACATGGCGAAAAGTAGGGTGACCGATATCAATCCTCCTAATGCTACCGTACCCCCAAAATTGGAGCTCATAAATACTGCAAAACCAAAGAACAAGACAATGGAAGTATAAAACATACTGACTGCGGTTTCTCTCAAAGCACTGTAAACGGCGGTTTTTATTTTCCATTGATTGGCAATCAATTCTTGTCTGTATTTGGCAAGAAAATGGATGGTGTCGTCAACTGAAATCCCAAAAGCAATACTAAAAACCAGAATGGTAGAGGGTTTTAGGGGTATACCCGAAAAGCCCATGACCCCTGCAGTAATGATTAAAGGCAATAGGTTGGGGAGGAGTGAAATGACAATCATTTTGAAAGATCGGAACATATAGGCCATAAAAAGCGCAATCAGCAGGATGGCCAACGAAAGAGAAATTATCAAATTTCGGATGAGATAATGAGTCCCTTTGAGGTATAAGAGTGATTTTCCTGTTAATTTGACTTGATAACGATCGGTAGGAAATAGTTTATCAATTTCTTTTAATAACTCCTCCTCGATTTCCTCTATGCGTTCTGTGGGAATGTCTTTCATAAAAGTGGTAACTCTATTGAATTGAGCCGTACTGTCCACATAGTTTTCCATTAAACCCTTGGATTCTCTTACATTTTTGAGGTAACCCGCAATAAAAGAATTTTCCTGCGATGTTGGAAGTTTATAGTAGTTGGGGTTGCCATTGTAGTAGGCTTGTTTGATGAATTTTATCCCACTAACAGACGAGATGGGTGTGGAAAGTTCTGGAATATCGACTATTATTTTTTCGAGTTGGTCAATTCTTTTAAGTGTGGACAATCTTGTGGCTCCTCCTTTGCGTTGGGTATCTACAATGATTTCAATGGGTACTATGCCATTAAATTCGTCATCAAAAAATAGAATGTCCTTAAAAAAATCTGATTTCTTGGGCATGTCCTCAATGATACTTCCTGATATACTGATTTGATAAATACCAATGATTCCAAAAATCAGACTGAAGATAGAAATGATATAAACATTAATTCTTTTATACCTCACTTTGTTTTCCATCCACTTAACAAATTCTTTTAGGTACAGTCTGTTCAGGTGCTTTAAATGTTTTTGACTCGGCCTTCTCATAAAACTATAGACTACAGGAATGATCAAAAGCGAGAGTAAAAATATGGCTATAATGTTGATGGAAGCTACAATACCAAATTCTTTTAACACCTTACTGTCTGTCAGAATAAAGGTGGCAAAACCTGAGGCAGTAGTCAGATTGGTCATCAAGGTGGCATTGCCAATTTTCATGATTACTCTTTGCAGTGATTTGACCTTATTACCGTGTTTGGCAACTTCTTGTTGGTACTTATTAATCAGAAAAATACAGTTGGGGACTCCAATAACAATGATCAAGGGAGGGATGAGGGCCGTTAGAATGGTGATTTCATATCGGAGCCATCCCAAAATTCCAAAAGCCCACATTACTCCAATCAACACTACAAACATGGAGATAAAAGTCGCTCTAAAAGATCTGAAAAATAGAAAAAATATTAAACTGGTGAGAAGCATGGCTGAAAGGACAAATACACCGATTTCGTCAACAATATTTTGGGCATTCAACGTCCTGATGTAGGGCATGCCTGAGATTTTAACATCTAAACCACTATCTTTTTCAAAAGCAGTTATCAGAGGAATGAAGGTTTTAAAAATAAAATCCTTTCGTTGAACAGTGTTGATGATTTTTTTGTCCAAATAAATGGCCGACCTGATGGTTTGCCGTTCTCTGTCATAGAGTATATTCTTGTAGAATGGAAGTTCTAAAAGTAGTTTTTGCTTAAACTTTTCTACGGCAAGAGAATCGTAATCGGTTGGATCAAAAATAGGTTTTAAGACAAATTTTTTAAGCGTATCGTCCTTAACCAATTCTTGTACGTTATTGGTCGATAGAGTGAAATCCACCTCAGGATATTTTTCAATTTTTTCATTCAGAGCAATCCATTTATCAAAGTTATGCCGTTCAAAAAACCGCTCATCTTTGATCGCAATGACCATCAGATTCCCCTCTTCTCCGAAAGTTTTTACAAACTCGTCGTATAAAATGTTTTCGGGATGTTTGCTGGGTAAAAGATTGGCCTCCGTAAAAGTAAAGCGCATGTATTGCCATTGGGAGGCCAACAAAAGAGTAATCACAGCAATGCCTCCTACGATCAAAAATCGGTTTCTCAGTATGAGGTTGGCTACGATGCCCCAAAAATTTATTTTACGCTTCATTATTTTTTAGGCACCACTGAGAGCAGAAACTATACCGTTAATATTTCTTTTTCTTTGATACTCAAAATGTGATCTATCTTCTCAATATATTGGTTGGTAAGCTCTTGAATATCAATCTCAGCATTTTTTTGTAAGTCTTCTGAACTATCCGTTTTCTTAACTTCGTTGTTGGCTTCTTTTCGTGCATTTCGAATACCCACTTTAGCGTTTTCAGCTTCTGATTTGGCCATTTTGACCAAATCCCTTCGGCGTTCTTCGGTAAGTGGAGGGATATTGATGATCAGAGATTCACCATTGTTCATAGGATTAAATCCCAGATTGGCTTGAAGAATCCCCTTTTCTATTTCGGCTAATAATGATTTTTCCCATGGTTGAATGCTCAAGGTCCTCCCGTCTGGGGTGTTGATGGTGGCTACTTGACTGATTGGTGTTGGTGAGCCATAGTATTCGACTACTACACTATTCAGCATAACAGGGTTTGCCTTACCTGCTCTGATGTTTAGCAGTTCTTTTTCCAAATGTCGTATGGCCATATCCATACTCTCTTTGGCGGTTTCAGTGATGATTATTATTTCGTCATTCATTTTATGGAATTTTAAAGGTCAACTCGGGTTCCTATTTGTTCACCTTGTATGATTCGGCTAAGGTTCCCTTTGGTGTTCATGTCAAACACAATAATGGGAAGTTTATTCTCTTGACTCAAAGTAAAAGCAGTAGAATCCATTATTTTAAGTCCTTTTTTCAGTACATCGTCAAATGATAAGTTGTCAAATTTGACAGCAGCTTTGTTTTTCTCGGGGTCTTCATTGTAAATACCATCCACTCGTGTTCCTTTCAAAATCACATCGGCATTGATTTCTATAGCTCTGAGTACAGCAGCAGAATCAGTTGTGAAATAGGGGTTTCCTGTTCCCGATCCAAAAATAACAACCCTGCCTTTTTCCAGATGTCGCGTAGCTTTTCTTTTGATGAAAGGCTCGGCGATGGCTTCAATCTTAATGGCCGTTTGCAATCTTGTTGGTACATCATTGTTTTCCAATGCAGTTTGTAATGCCAAACCATTGATTACGGTGGCAAGCATTCCCATGTAATCGGCTTGCACGCGATCCATACCTTTACTTGCTCCAGAAACCCCTCTAAAAATATTTCCACCACCAATGACGATGGCGATCTCTGTTCCTTTTTTTTGAATTTCCTTGATTTCTTTGGCATAATCATCAATTCTGATGGGATCAATGCCATGATTTTGTTGCCCCATTAGTGCTTCACCACTAAGCTTGAGAAGAATTCTTTTGTATTTCATAGACTGGAATTCCACAAATATAGCAAATATCGAGGTAAACTTTATAGGGCTTTTAAACTCAAATCTACGGGTACAGCAGCATAGGTTAATGCTCCCATGGAGGCATAATCAACTCCAGTTTCTGCATAAGAAACCAGATTATCCTCCGTTATATTTCCTGATGCTTCTGTTTCAAATTCCCCATGGATACGATCAATATTTTCTCTGAGAATCTTTGGAGACATATTGTCCAAAAGGATTCTTTTTACCCAAGAAAAGGGCATTACCTGATCAATTTCTCTTGCATTACGTACTTCAATAATGACAGGAATATCCAGTTGATTTTGCTCCAAATACGCTTTGGTTTTATCCAAAGCTTGTTTTATACCACCACAAAAGTCAACATGGTTGTCTTTAATCATGATCGCATCAAACAATCCCATTCTGTGATTCTGACCCCCACCAATAGCAACGGCCCATTTTTCAGGATAACGAAAACCTGGAGTGGTTTTGCGTGTATCAAGGAGTTTACAGGAGGTATGCTTTATTTTTTCAGTTAATCTGTGGGTTAGGGTTGCAATTCCGCTCATTCTTTGCATGCAGTTCAAAACCAATCGCTCCGAAGCCAATAATGATTTGGCATTGCCTTTTATTCGTAATGCAATCGCTCCTGCTTTAAGCTTTTCTCCGTCGTTTACCAACAGCTCTGTTTTCAGAGAATTGTCGGCATGGTGAAATATTTTTTGCGCCAGTGTAACCCCTGCTATTACACAATCGCCTTTCACCATAAGGACAGCTTCTCTGTCGGCTATACCCTCAAAACAGGCATTGCTGGTGTGATCCCCTCCCATTATGTCTTCTGTAAGAGCTTGCTCAATAAAGCCGTGTATGGCCCATTTGTGTTTTTTGTAAAAATTATTCAACGTAGTCTTGATTATAAAATACTCCAATGTTATACTTCAAATCTTGTGATTGTTTGATCATCAAATAGGCTACACTGACCATATTTCTCAATTCACAAATTCCAAGGGTCAATTTGTTCTGACGGTAAATTTCCTGAGTCTCCAAAAAGATTTGTTTCAATTCCAATTCTGCTTCAATCAACCCTTGTGAAGTTTTGAAAATCCCTACTTTAGAAGTCATTAATTTTTGAAGCTGTTTTTTCATTTTTCCAATGGCACTTATTTTTTCATTGAATATAAAGTGTTCTTCTTCCCATTCAGGAAGGTGTTCATAAAAATCTTGGGGAGGAAGGGGTCCTTTCAACTGTTCAACGGAGTCTATCGCTGCACGATGAGAAAATACAAGCGATTCCAAAAGTGAATTTGAAGCCAAACGATTGGCACCGTGCAAGCCAGTATAACTGCATTCTCCAATGGCGTATAAACCTTTTAATTTTGTTTCTCCAACTTGGTTTACACTGATGCCTCCACAAAAATAGTGTGCAGCAGGAATCACAGGTATGGGGTCTTTAGGAGGATCAACCCCTATTTTTTGGCAATTTTCTTTGATTGTGGGAAATTGATGGATAAAATCTTTTTCACTAATGGCTTGACAATCCAAATAGACAAATGCATCACCAGATTGATTCACGATTTCGGCTATCGCTCTGGCCACTATATCCCTTGGAGCCAATTCGGCTTTTTCGTGATATTCGGTCATGAATCTTTTGCCCGATTGGGTTCTCAAAATACCCCCTTCCCCTCTAACAGCCTCCGAAATTAAAAAAGTATTTCCCTTTATTTTGGGAAATAGAGCAGTAGGATGAAATTGAACAAAGGGGAGCCCCTCCATAAAAACTTTGGCTCTGTAGGCTGCACCCAATCCGTCGCCTGTAGCATTTTTCGGATTGGTGGTATGGGAGAAAAGTTGTCCTGCCCCACCTGTACTCAGTACCGTAATTTGAGCAGAAATTTTAATTATTTCCTGTTTGAGATTGGAAATCACGTAGGCACCATAGCATCTTTTGTAATCACTTCCACTGTGGTGATCGGTTATCAGATCTATCAGTGTATGATTTTCCAAAAGAGAGATGTTGCCGAAGGTTTTGATTTTTTTGATCAGGGATTTCTGAATTTCAAGCCCTGTTTTGTCTTTGTGATGAACAATTCTCTTTTCGGAATGACCTCCTTCTTGGGTGAGATGTAATCCATTGCTTTGTGTATCAAAATGGGCTCCCCATTCGATTAATTCTTTCAGCCTTTCGTGTCCTTCTTTCACGACAAATTCAACCACTTCCTTGTTGCATACTCCTGCTCCGGCAATTAGGGTGTCTTTGACATGTTTATCAAAAGAATCTTTCTCAAAATTGGAAACTACAGCAATCCCGCCTTGTGCATATTTTGTATTGCTTTCAAGGAGATTATTTTTCGAAATGATGATGATGCGTAAATTAGGATCTTGTTCGGCCATTTTAATGGCATAAGTCAATCCTGAAATACCGCTTCCGATGACGAGTATGTTGCTATCCATAATCTTACCCCAGCTTTAGCATTCGCGTTATGGGTTTTTTGGCTTTTTCGATTAAGGAATCAGAGAGCACTACTTCTGGGTTTTCATATTCCAAACAGAGGTACAATTTTTCCAGTGTGTTGAGTTTCATAAAGGCACATTCACTGCAGGCACAGGTTTCATCTTCTACTGGTGCTGGAATGAATATTTTTTCGGGACAACGTTTTTTCATTTCATGAAGAATCCCTGCCTCAGTTGCAACGATAAAGGTTTCAGCAGTATTTTTTTGGACATAATTCAATAAACCCGAAGTACTGCCTATATAATCGGCAATTTCCAAGACTTGAGATTCGCTTTCAGGATGTGCGATGAACTTTGCTTTGGGGTGCTCTTTGGCAAGTGCTACAATTCTCTCAAATGAAAAAGCCTCGTGAACGATGCAAGAACCATCCCATAAAATCATGTCTCTTCCCGTTTCCTTTATCAGGTAGCGCCCTAAATTTTTATCGGGAGCAAAAATGATAGTGTCTTCCTCAGGTATGGAATCAATAACCCTTACGGCATTGCTTGAAGTACATACGATGGTACTGAGTGCTTTCACTTCTGCAGAGCAGTTGATATAGGTTACAACATGTGCTCCTGGATATTGATCAATGAATTTTTTAAATTCTTCCGGCGGGCAAGAATCGGCTAATGAGCATCCGGCATTCAGGTCGGGTAGGATTACTTTTTTGGTGGGATTGATGATTTTGGCCGTTTCTGCCATAAAATGGACTCCAGCAAAGACAATCATGTCGGCTTCAACTTTTTCTGCCGCTTGGGCTAAGTAGAGACTGTCTCCCAAATAGTCTGCCAACTCTTGAATTTCAGCGTCTTGGTAGTAGTGCGCTAACAGTACGGCCTTTTTTTCTCTTTTGAGTCGCTTGATTTCTCCAATCAAATCGATTCCTTTAGGGACTTCCAAATCAAGAAAACCTCGTTGATTCAACATTTTTTTTACCTCATTGGAGGGGAGCTTCATATCCAATTGATTTACTACAAAATTATTAAAATTCAAGGATTCTCGGTTGATCCTATGACGATATTCCAGTCAATTTATGTACGATTTGTTCCGGGGTCATGGCATCTTCAACGGAGTAGGGTCCTATTGCTGTTCTTCTTAATTGACTCAGGTGGGCTCCTGATTGGAGTGCTTTACCATAATCATGGGCCAAAGATCTAATATACGTACCTTTTGAACACTTTATATGAAATTTCACATCGGGAAGTTCGATTTGTGTCAAATCAAATGTATTGATGGTTACTTTTCGGGCTTCAATTTTTGTTTTTTCTCCTTGACGGGCGTATTCATAGAGGCGTTTGCCCTCCTTTTTGATGGCTGAATAAATGGGTGGGTATTGATCGATAAGGCCTTCAAACTGTTTTTTGGCCAGAAAAAGGTCCTCCTGTTTGATATGATCGGTGGAATAATGTTGGTCGAAAGGCGTTTCCAAATCAAAAGATGGGGTAGTCGCTCCGATGCTAATGGTTCCAGTGTATTCTTTTTCAAGGGCTTGAATTTCGCTGATTTTTTTGGTCATTTTTCCCGTGCAGACTATCAGTAGCCCAGTAGCCAATGGATCAAGCGTACCGGCATGTCCTACTTTAAGTTTTTTGAGTTGGAATTTTTTTTTAAGGGCCCACCTCAGCTTATTGACCACCTGGAAAGAGGTCCATTCTATGGGTTTATCCAGCAATAAGAGCTGGCCTTCCAAGATAGAATTCAGGGATAAATTCATATTATAAATGGAGTAGTATAGCTAATGTGCCTACAATAATACAGTACAAACTAAAGTATTTGAGTTGGCTTTTTTTGACCAATGCAAGCATCCAACGACATGCAAAAACTCCAGTGACAAATGCACTTACAAAACCTACCACCAAGGGGAAGATTGAGGCTTCGTTTTGTGATAAGTCGCCGTCTATGATGCTTTTAGCCATACTGCCCAGAATCAGTGGAATGACCATCATAAAAGAAAAGCGAGCGGCCTTGTCTCGGTCAATCTTGAGTAAAACAGCTAATGCTATGGTAGCGCCACTTCGAGATATTCCAGGGAGGATGGCAATGGCTTGGATAACCCCTATTGAGAATGCATGGTTGAAATTCAGTTTTTTGGGGTTCTGATTGACCCGATCTGCAAAAAACAAGAGTACAGCGGTAAAGATTAAAAAAACACCTACGAGGGTAATTTTTCCATCAAATAGGGTGGCGATAAAATCTTCAAACATGAGCCCAACGAAAACCGCTGGAATCATCGAAAGAATGATCTTCAGGCTAAAATCCAAACTTTCCCCTTTTTTAAATTGAATCAAATCGGAAAGAATGACAGTAATGTCTTTTCTGAAAACAAAAAGGGTACTGAAAGCTGTAGCAGCATGAAGTGTAAGGGTCAATAACAAACCTTGCTGTTGTTCATAATCCCTTCCAAAAAAAGTTTTGACCAGCTCCAGATGACCACTTGAAGAAACCGGTAAGAACTCTGTCAGACCTTGAACGATGCCAAGAATCAGGGTTTCTAGAGCGCTCATTTCGTCTTTTTTGAGGGAATTAAAATGGCGTATATCGCAAGTCCAAAACCCACCAATACAATGGTTGGGGCCAATCTGATTCTGCGAAAATTAAAAATTTCAGGGTTAAAAACACTCGGATCATCACTGCCTCCCCCTGCCATGAGGATGAAACCCAAGGCGATTACAGCCAATGAGAGTAGTAAAAATTTGTAATTTCTTTTTCCGAATAGAAATTCCTTTTTTGGTTTTTCCTCCATCATAATAAGATTTTAATTTACGGCGTCAGACTTAAGGTTCAGATAGCGTTGAGTAGCAAAGAAAGTGCTTATTAGCGTGATCCCCAAACCCAAAAGGAAGACCCCAGCAAAAATCAATACGGGTTCCAAAGGATTTTGAAAAATATCCAATTCAGGAAAACGTTTTTGCATTTCGTAGAGGACAATTGCCATTCCAGTCATGGCGATGATGGAACCCATGGTGCTCATCAGAAGATGGATTCTAATGAACGGTCTTCGGATAAAGGTTTTGGTGGCTCCCACTAATTGCATGGTTTTGATGATCAATCTTTTTGAGTAGATGGAAAGCCGAATGGAACTGTTGATCAGAAGTACGGCAACAAAAATAAAGATGCCACTGGCCAATAGCATCCAAAACGTAATTTTTTTGATGTTTTGATCCAATAATTCAAGAAGAGGTTTGTCGTAAACGACCTCACTCACATAGGGATATAGCTCGATGTCTTTACTCAATTTTGAGACCATAGCAGGGTTTAAAAAACTCGCTTTAAAATAGACATCTATTGAATTCAGAAGGGGATTGTATCCCAAAAATTCCATAAAATCCTCACCAATTTCATTAGCATGTCTTTTGGAGGCTTCTTCCTTGGATACGTAGTTTACTTTTTTTGTTGCATTATTCAAACTCAAAGTTTTTTGCAACTGCTTCAATTCAATTTCTTTTGCAGAGTCCTTAACGTAAATGCTCATTACGATTTGTTCTTTGAAATGGTCCGCCACTTTTCTGGAATTGACCAACAAAATGCCCAAGATTCCAGTCAAAAAAAGAACCAAGGAAATGATCATCACCACCGAAAAATAGGCGGAGATCAACCTTCGTTTGTTGAATTTTTCTTCTGCTAATTGTCTCAATAGAAAAGTTTATTTCAGTAAATTTAAAAAACCATCAATAAATAAAACCTTGAGAGGCAGAAACTTTTTCATTTCCTTCAATAACTGTATTTTTACGCATTCAAATAAAGAGGCCTTAAATGGATTACGATTTCAGGAAAATTGAAAAAAAATGGCAGGATCACTGGGCTGTCCACAAAACATTTAAGGCGCATAATCGGAGTGATCTACCCAAATATTATGTTTTGGATATGTTTCCCTACCCCTCAGGGGCAGGATTGCATGTAGGTCACCCCTTGGGATACATTGCCAGCGATATCATAGCCCGATACAAAAGGCATTCAGGTTTCAATGTTTTGCATCCCCAAGGGTACGACTCTTTTGGGCTTCCAGCAGAACAATATGCCATTCAGACAGGACAACATCCTTCCAAAACTACTACTGCCAACATCAATCGATACCGACAGCAATTGGATCGAATGGGATTTTCTTTTGATTGGGATCGTGAAGTGCGGACTTCTGAACCAGAATATTACCGATGGACACAGTGGATTTTTCTGAAATTATTTGACGCCTACTACGATCTCGATGCCGATAAGGCAATTCCTGTCTCCCAATTGATTGATCGATTTGAAAAAGAAGGAAATTTAAAGGTTAAAGCCCACTGCGACAAAGACACTCCTGTCTTTGATGCCCATCAATGGAAGGCTTTTGATGGCGATGAAAAACAGAAAATTTTATTGTTTTACCGACTCACTTATTTATCAGATACCGAAGTCAACTGGTGTCCTGCTTTGGGAACGGTTTTGGCCAATGACGAAATAGTAAATGGGGTTTCTGAACGGGGTGGACACCCGGTCACCAAAAAGAAAATGCGTCAATGGAGTATGCGAATAGGTGCCTACGCCAATCGTCTTTTAAAGGGGTTAGATTCTTTGGATTGGACAGATTCTCTCAAAGAAATGCAAAGGAATTGGATTGGAAAATCGGAAGGAGCCAGTATTTATTTTGATTTGGAGCATCACTCAGAAAAGTTAGAGGTATATACGACCCGTCCCGATACTGTTTTCGGGGTGACGTATATGACACTTGCCCCAGAGCACGAATTGGTGGAAAAGATCACGACCCCCGAGCAACAAAATGCTGTGGATCAATACATCAAACAGATCGCTGGAAAATCCGACCGTGAACGTCAGGCCGATGTTAAATCCATCAGCGGAGTATTTACAGGCGCTAATGCCTTGCATCCTTTTACAGGAGCCCCCATTCCGATTTGGATTGGCGAATACGTGTTAGCGGGTTATGGTACAGGAGCCGTTATGGCCGTTCCCAGTGGCGATCAGAGGGATTTTGATTTTGCTACCCATTTCAAATTACCCATCATCAATATTTTCGAAGGAATTGATATTTCTGAAGGAGCTTATACGGAGAAGGGGAATGTAAAACTTACTCAATCTGGTTTTTTAGACGGCTTGGATTTTAAAGCAGCTCGCGATAGAGTGATCGTTGAACTCGAGTCTAAAAACTGCGGAAAAGGAGCAGTAAACTTCAGATTGAGAGATGCTATTTTCAGTCGTCAAAGGTATTGGGGAGAACCCATACCCATGTATTTCAAGGGGGAGATCCCGTTTCCGCTTCCTGAAAAACATTTACCTTTAGCATTACCAGAGGTAGAAAAATATCTTCCTACCGAGGATGGGAAACCCCCCTTAGGGAATGCCAAAGTTTGGGCTTGGGATGAAACCCATAAAAAGTTGGTTTCGGTGGATAGGATCGACCAAAAAACTGTTTTTCCATTGGAGCTCAATACAATGCCAGGCTGGGCAGGAAGCTCTTGGTATTTTAATCGCTATATGGATGCGGATAATCAAAATGAATGGGTGGGTTCTGAGGCGTTAAGCTATTGGAAAGATGTTGATTTCTATATGGGTGGAAGTGAGCATGCTACGGGGCACTTGTTGTATTCTAGGTTTTGGCATAAAGTTCTTTTTGATTTGGGTTATGTACCAACAGAAGAATACGCCAAAAAGCTGGTCAATCAAGGAATGATTTTAGGAAATTCTGCTTTTGTATATCGAAAAAAAGGAACCCGTACTTTCCTGTCCAAAGGATTGATTGTAGGGCAATCAGTAGAACCGATACACGTTGACGTGAGCTTGGTAAACGCCCATGATGAATTGGATTTAGAAGCGGTAAAAAATTGGCAAAAAGATTTTAAGCAGGCCGAATTTGTTCTTGAAGGAGGTAGATACATTGTGGGTCGTGAGGTTGAAAAAATGTCGAAATCGAAATACAATGTGGTCAATCCCGACGAAATCTGCGACACTTATGGAGCAGATACCTTGCGTCTTTACGAAATGTTTTTGGGGCCTATTGAGCAGGACAAACCATGGAATACCGCAGGAATAACAGGAGTACATAATTTTCTCAAGAAATTTTGGCGATTGTTTTATCAACAAGATCAATGGTCCGTTACTGAGAATGAGCCCAATGCCGAAAGTTTAAAAATTTTGCACCAAACCATCAAGAAAATAACCGATGACATAGGACGTCTATCATTCAACACCTGTGTGAGTACATTCATGATTTGTATCAATGAACTGACAACATTGAAATGTTCGAGCAGGTCGGTTTTGGAACCCCTTTTGATTTTGCTTTCTCCTTTTGCTCCGCATTTTTGTGAGGAACTATGGCATCAATTGGGTCATAATAAGAGTATTGAATTGGAGCCCTTTCCAATATTTGACCCTTCGAAGCTAATGGAGAAAACTAAAGAATATCCCGTTTCTTTTAACGGAAAAATGCGCTTTACCCTCGAGCTTTCATTGGATTTGGGAGTAGACCAAATCAAAGAAATCGTAATGCAAGAGCAACGTACAGTGGATCACATGAAAGGGGATGTACCCAAAAACATCATTGTAGTTCCTGGTAAGATTATAAATATAGTGAGCTGATGAGCGGTCTAGAAATTGAGATTATTGGACTGGTAGCCGCTGTGCTCACCACTTTTGCTTTTGTACCACAGTTCTTCAAAATTTGGAAAAAACGCGACGCCAGTGGTGTGTCTGTATCCATGTACTTCATCATGTTTACAGGGATTTGTATTTGGTTTTACTATGGGGTATTGATTGACAGTTTTGCTGTAATGACTGCAAACATTGCATCGGGAATATTACAGCTGTTCATCATCGTTTTTGCCTTGATTCATCGCAATAATAAGTGAAGCTATAGATTTACAATTGAATTTGTCTTTTGATCTGCTGATTGAGCGAAATAAAAGTTTCTGTTCTCGAAACGCCTTCAATGGGTTGAATGCGTTGGTTCAATAGAGACATCAGGTGTTCATTGTCTTCACATAGAATTTTGATCAATACACTCCAATTCCCAGTGGTATAATGACACTCGATTACCTCTGGAATTTTTTCAAGCTGTTTTACTGCTTCGGGATTTCTCATTGCTTTATCCAAATAGATTCCTATGAATGCAGTGGTTTTATACCCTAATATTTTTGGATTTAAGACGATTTGGGAACTGGTGATCAATCCGGAGTTTTCTAATTTTTTAAGTCTTTGGTGAACGGCTGCTCCAGAGATTCCCGCCGTTTTAGCAATCTCGTTGATCGACTTTCTCGCATCTTTCATCAGCGCCCGAAGAATGATTTTATCCAAACCGTCGATCACTACTTTTTCGTTTTTTGTTTTCAATCTTAAAAAAACTTTAATTATTTAATTAAATATCATTATTT
>ERZ887849.687-NODE-687-length-35041-cov-13.359858_pt1 | contig 35041 bp, 24 predicted proteins | sample MGYA00521267_ERZ887849 | MGnify/ENA primary metagenome ERZ887849 (study PRJEB32303, sample SAMEA104408601) | aquatic metagenome | biome: Brackish water; feature: Pelagic; material: water | place: Baltic Sea | collected 2014-06-06T16:11:00 | depth 2,863 m ... | reverse complement strand
ATTGTGCCCACGTTAACGTGGGGCTTGGTGCGCTCAAATTTACTTTTTGCCATGACAAACTCCTGAACCTAATGGGACGCTGGTTGGTGCCTTCTTAATTTGAATAAATTTCAATGACGCTACTCGTTAATCAATTTACTTTTTATGGTGCCCATGACGCGGATCGAACGCGTGACCTCTCCCTTACCAAGGGAGTGCTCTACCACTGAGCCACATGGGCAATGCCGACCATGCGGTCAACTTTTAATGTTCTTTGGTACGTCTCGATAACAATTTCTTAAAACCAAATTCACTGCATAGTACAAAACAAAGTATTTCCCATTCCCTCGGCACCGCATCTGTCTTTCTGGAGCGGGTGAAGGGAATCGAACCCTCGTCGTAAGCTTGGAAGGCTTCTGCTCTACCATTGAGCTACACCCGCGGCTGACTTTTTAATCACGTAAATCTAAACTGTTGATTCCTGCGGCCTACCTACCTTTGGTGGAGAGGGTTGGATTCGAACCAACGTAGACGCAAGGTCAACAGATTTACAGTCTGCCCCCTTTAACCACTCGGGCACCCCTCCAAAAGAGAACCGCTGATTATGCGCCCAAGTTAAAAACTTGTCAAGTTACATGAGGTTTGGTTTTGTGTATCGATTAAGAGTTTATTAACCACACGGCTCTTAAAAATCCTTGGTGTCTAATAAATCCTTAAGTTCGAGTTTGTCTAATAACCCTTGGAATTGTTCCCAGTCATGAAAATCTAGTGTTAGCTTACCTTTACCTTTTTCGGTTGCTTTCAAAGTGACTGTTGTGCCAAGTCTGTCGGCTAAAGCATTTTGCATTTTTGCAATATCTGCGTTCGGTGGTAATGGTTTTCTCGTTGTGCCTTTTGCTTCTTTGTTCCCTTGATTAACCAGTTGTTCTGTTTCTCGCACAGACAACGACTTGGCAACAATGTGATGTGCTATCTGCAGTTGTTCTGCTGCGGACAAAGAAAGTAATGCTCTTGCATGTCCCATGTCAATTTTGTTGCGTAGCAACATTTCTTGAACGGGTGAGGCCAAATTTAGCAATCTTAATAAATTGCTTGTTGCCGAACGTGAACGTCCAATAACATCAGAAATTTGCTCATGCGTTAAAGCAAACTCATCCAGTAGTCGTTTTAATCCTCTTGCTTCCTCTAACGGATTAAGATCTTCTCGCTGTATGTTTTCAATCAAGGCCATGATTGCGGCGTTTTCATCATCCACTTCTTTAATGATGACCGGGACGTTTTCAAGTTTCGCAATTTTTGCTGCGCGCAACCTGCGCTCTCCAGCGATAACTTCGTATTTGTTTTCGGTACCCTTAACTCTACGAACAATAATGGGTTGCATTAATCCTTGTTGTTGGATTGATGCAGCCAAACTTTTTATACTCTCTTCGTCCATCATTGATCGCGGCTGATATTTACCGGCCTGCAAAACATCTGTTGGTAGTTGTGTTGGTGTGACTTCGGTGGTTATTTGCCCCAAGTTATCAAGTGCGTTTGTATCCGCTCCTAACAAGGCGTCTAATCCTCTCCCAAGACCCTTTGGGCGTTTTGGTTTTGTTACCATGTTTTGCCTCTTCTCGGCTGATTGGTTGATTTTTTGATTAATGTAGCCATGTGTTTTCTGTGGATCTAATTATGTGTTTTTTGCCAAGCGATCAATGAGCTCTTTTGCAAAACTAAGATAAGCCTTGGCACCTCTTGAGGCCTTATCGTAATTAACGCCTGGCATACCATGACTAGGTGCCTCAGCAAGCCTCACATTACGGGGAATGATGGTCGAAAAGACTTTGTCCTTAAAGTGGGCGTCTAATTGGTCCGATACTTGTTGTTGAAGTGTTACCCGTGTGTCAAACATGACTCGCAAAAGGCCAATTAGGTTCAGTTGCGGGTTTAAGTTACGGTGAACTCTCTTTATCGTATTGACCAAGTCTGAAAGCCCTTCTAATGCGAAATACTCACATTGCATCGGAATGATGACGCCATTAGCAGCAGCAAATCCATTGAGTGTCAATAATGACAACGCTGGCGGGCAATCAATTAATACGTAATCGTACTGAACTGGGTTTTCAGAAATTGCCATTTGGAGCCGTTTTTCACGGTCTTGCATGCCGACCAAATCAATTTCCGCACCAGATAGTTCACGATTTGATGGTAAGAGAGCATACTGTCCGGCCTCGGCGTATACCGTTGCCTCGGCCAAGTTGGCCTGACCAATCAAGACGTCATAAATATTGTGCTTAAGTGTCGATTTATCAATCCCGCTCCCCATGGTTGCATTACCTTGGGGGTCGAGATCAATCAACAAAACTTTTTGGCTATGTTGTGCTAATGCTGCAGCCAAATTGATGGCTGTTGTCGTTTTACCAACACCGCCTTTCTGGTTGGCAATACAAAAAACTTTTGGTCCGATATTGTTGATAGTACCCACTTTTTACTGTTCCTTTTGCAACCAGACCAAACAACGTGTTGCATTGCTTCCCGGCACGTTTAATGAGTCGATGGCTTTGACGTTCCATTGCGATTGTCGTTGTCTCAGCGCCATGATTTCTTTTTCAATGCCATTGGCTTTCATCGCAACGATGCTGCCACCACTTGATACATGTTTCTGTGTTAATTCAACAATGTCAACAATTGAGGCAAATGCCCTAGAAATAACAATATCTACTTTTTGTGCTTCTAGACTTTCGACCCGCGCATGTTTTACCGTTAGGTTCGAAAGTCCAATTTGACCTTTAACTGAGGTCAAAAAGGCTACTTTCTTTTCAACCGCGTCCAAACAGCATATGTTGTATTTGCTTTGCATAATTGCCAAAACAACGCCAGGAAGTCCTGCTCCCGTTCCAACGTCAAGGATGTTGGGAAATGATATTTTTTTTTGCAGAAAATACGCGTTTAAATTAGGAATAACAGCAAGGCTATCAATAATATGATGGCTTACCATATCCGCCACATTTTTTAGCGCTGTTAGATTGTATGTTTTGTTCCACTTTTGGATCATGGACACAAATGTTATCAATTGTTCCGCTTTAAGCGTATTCCTTTCTGAGCCATTATTGTTCTGTAATCCGAGATTATCGAATACATCAAGTAGGATTTTTTTTTCTGTTTCCACTATTGTTGTTTTTGCAACCAGGGTATTTACACGGTATCTGACGGTTTTTCACGACCGATTTTTTTTAAATGAATCATAAGGCTTGTCATGGCAGCCGGTGTAATTCCTGAGATCTTAGCGGCTTGGGAAAAGGATTGTGGCCGGTGTTTATTGAGTTTTTGCCTAACCTCATAAGATAAGCTTTCAATGTTTGAATAGTCCATGTCAACTGGTAAAACTTGGTTTCCATATAGCTTTTGTCGATCAATATCCTGATGCTGTCTGGCAATATAACCTTCGTATTTGATTTGCACTTCTACTTGTTCAGACTCTGGTCGTGTTAAAGACGCCTTTGTTTCACGTGAAACAAGGTCCGGCATGATGTCCATCAGTGCATCATATGTAACGCCAGGTCTCTTTAATAGGTCTGCCAAAGAATACTCTCTTTCTAGCGGCCTTTTAAAAAGACTCTCGGTTGCTTTTGGACAAATTTTTTCTGGCTGAAGCCAAGTCTTTTTTAATCTTTGAACTTCTTCATTGACAACTTTTTGTTTTTTCTCGAAAACTTTTAGTCTTTTTTCACAGACCAAACCCATGCGATAGCCTTGCTCTGTTAAGCGCCAATCAGCATTGTCTTCTCTTAAACTCAAGCGATATTCTGCCCGCGATGTAAACATACGATAGGGCTCTGTAACGCCGCTTGTCACCAAATCATCAATCATGACTCCCATATAAGACTGTTCTCGGGTCGGAATGAATAGTTCTGTTTCACGTGAAAAACCGGCCGCATTGGCTCCGGCAACAAGACCTTGAGCTGCTGCTTCTTCATAACCTGTTGTTCCATTGATTTGACCAGCGAAAAACAGATTTCGTATTGATTTAGTTTCGAGCGTTGGTTTGAGTTCTTTGGGATCAAAAAAATCATACTCGATTGCGTAACCCGGTCGAATAATATTCGCTTTTTCCAAGCCGACAATGGAGTGAATCATGTCAAGTTGAACATCATAAGGAAGACTTGTTGATATACCATTGGGATAGATTTCATTGCTATTAAGGCCTTCGGGCTCTAGAAATACTTGATGGCTTAGCTTGTCTTTAAATCGCTGAACCTTGTCTTCGATCGACGGACAGTATCTGGGTCCAACACCTTCAATAATGCCACTATACATTGGCGATCTGTCTAAACCATTACGAATGATGTCATGTGTCTTTTCGTTGGTATGCGTTATCCAACAAGACACTTGTTTTGGATGCATTTCAACTGTACCCATAAACGAAAACACTGGCACCGGATCACTGTCGCCTGGTTGTTCTTGTAAATGAGAAAAATTAATTGATCTGCAATCTATCCTTGGTGGTGTTCCTGTTTTTAATCGGCCTTGCGGTAAAGCAAGTTCCTTCAACCGGCTAGCCAGAGATATCGATGGTGCCTCTCCGGCTCGGCCACCAGAGTGGTGTTGTAATCCGACGTGAATAAGTCCGTTTAAAAAAGTACCTGCTGTCAATACAACAGCACGTGCTTTGAAAACAAACCCCTGTTGTGTTTTAACACCAACAACTTTATTGCTTTCCATTAACAAGTCATCAACGGATTGTTGAAAAAGATGTAGGTTTTCTTGGTTTTCTAAAATATTTCTGATGGCATTTCTGTAAAGTACCCGATCCGCTTGAGCGCGTGTTGCGCGTACAGCGGGTCCTTTTGAACTGTTTAATAACCTAAACTGAATCCCCGCTTGATCTGTTGCCAATGCCATGGCGCCACCAAGGGCATCTATTTCGCGAACGAGATGGCCTTTTCCGATACCACCGATTGATGGGTTGCACGACATTTGGCCAAGCGTGTCAATGTTTTGTGTTAACAAAAGGGTCTTAGCACCACGACGCGCTGAAGCCAATGATGCCTCTGTTCCAGCATGGCCCCCTCCAATAACAATTACATCAAATTCAAAATCAGCAGACATTTTTTTCCTAACTATCAATGATAGTAAGACACACCCATCAATAAGATTGTTTCACGTGAAACAATCAAAATGATCGAAACACCTTTAACCGCGGTGTTAACAAATTTAATCGGGCTGGGCCGGTAATTTTTTTTCTATAGGCTCAATAATATGATTGTAGAGCCATCCTGTAACCATAACAACAAACACCATTCTGGTCACTTGCAAGGCTGTGACCATAGGAACACCAAGCATTAAAACCTTAGCCGTTATAGCCATTTCAGCAAGACCACCAGGTGCTAGGCCAAGCCAAATTGTCGGTAATGGTAAATCACTTCTGGTCGAAATAACGACTCCTATAACCATAACAATTGCCAAACTTCCCAACGTAAAAATAAGTGTGGCAAAAAGAAATCTAGGCGCTGCTTTGAAAAATGCGGGTCTGTAGCGATCACCCAGTGACCAGCCAATTAAAAGTTGACCAATATTAATGACTTCTGGTGGCATAGTGGTATTTGCAAAACCAATTAATGTCATTAAAGTGGAAATCAGCAAAGGCCCTAAAACCCAGGCGTTCGGTAAGCCCTGCCGCTGAGATAGGATACCTGCTAATACTGTAAAAACAGCTAATAGTGCAAGATTCGGCAAATCAACATTCGCCTTATACAAATGAGTATTATCAATCCCAGATAGACCAAAATATTGGTAACCGAAGGGAATAATGATAACGACTGCCAAAATTCGCAAGCTATGAGCGCTTGCAACAAGATCCACACGACCACCATATCTTTCTGCTAACTGGCTCATTTCACCTGAGCCACCGATTGCGGAAGAAAACCATGCCGTTTTTAGACTCGACTTACCAATCCGCCAATGAACCCATGTACCAAAAGAGCTTAATAGTAGGGGAATAAAAATACCGATTAGCACAACGTCCCAGTGTTCAATAACGAGTTCCAGAATATACGGTGTGAAGTACAACCCTAGCGAAGTGCCAATAGCCCATTGTCCTGCGCTTCGCAGCGAATTGGCACAGGCCACTGGCGCGGCGTTTAAACGTAGTGCAGCAATAACAAACAATGGTCCAAGCAACCAGGGCAAAGGAATGTTTAATAACATTGCCAGTTGTGCACCAGCTACAGCTGCACATGCGCCAAACAATCGTCGAACAAATAATGAAATGACCATGAAAAGATATCTATACCCAATACATTGTTTTTATGTAAGTGAACTCTTTATGCGTTCTTACCTTTGTTGTTTTTCTTTTATATATAAAGATAGTAATGGGTAATACACCTTGTGGATAAGTGGTTAAAGTTAAAAATATCCAACTTAAACAATAACTTAAAACCAAAAAAACTTGTTGGTAAGTTATGTTTAGATCAGTGGGTTTTCATGAACAACTATTACAAAATAGACCAAACAGAGACCTATCCTCATTTGATGAACTGCTTTTCAACAAGCTTATTAACAGCTTAAAACACAACACTAACCGTTACTTGCCTATGCAAAAACTAGAAAAAATGTGCCCAAGCAATACATCAGCGTTCATATGCCCAGTAATCGTGCCTATTTGATCGTGACAAAGACGAAGTTCTTCAGCAAGAAGGTCTAAAGCTCTGTCGTCTTCACATGCAAAAAAATACGCTTGATGAAGATGATCAAGCCCTTGTTCGATGGCAAGAACATGACGCTTTCTGGCTAGCCACGGAGACCTTTCACCAAGCTGCCGACCGATCAGTTTGAGAATGGCCTTTCTAAGCTCAGACAAACCCTCTCCGGTGACTGCAGATACGTTGACGCCGATATTTGTTGAGGAATGATCAACGTTCGTTTCTAACAAATCGATTTTGTTGAAAACAGTAATGATATTTTTGTTAGTCAATAAAATTGACGATGAAAAACTTTTTAATATAGACGCTGGTTGACGAATGTCTACAATATCGAGGATGACGTTGCTTGACTCAATAGCGACCAATGTGCGTTCGATGCCTAATTTTTCTATCTCATCGTTTGTAAATCGCAATCCTGCAGTATCAGTAACCGTAATTGGTATGCCGTCTAACTGAAGATGACCCTTGATGCTGTCACGAGTTGTTCCCGCTATATCGCTAACGATAGCAATATTTTCACCGAACAAGGCATTCATCAAACTCGATTTACCAACGTTAGGTTCACCGGCAAGTACAACGCGTAAGCCCTCAGACAAGTAAACGCTTCTTTTTGTTGTTGATAAGAGCGATTCAAATTTTTGAACAAGAAAACCGATACGCGGTTTGACTTGATGCTTTTCGATGAACTCTATTTCTTCTTCAGGAAAGTCTAACGTTGCTTCAACCAATGTCCGCAGAGCAACAATTTCATCAGCCAACGCATTGACTTCAATAGAAAAACGCCCACTTAGGGACAAAGCGGCCGCGTGGGCTGCCTCAGCCGAACTCGCATTGATAAGATCGGCGACGGCCTCTGCTTGAACCAGATCAATTTTGTTATTTATAAAGGCCCTAAGCGAAAACTCTCCAGGCTCAGCCAGCCGCAAACCAATCTCTTTGCCTCGTTTGATGACATTGCTAAGGAGGGCCTGCATAACTGCTGTTCCACCATGGCCCTGGAGTTCTAGTACGTCTTCACCTGTATAGGAGTTGGGTGCATTAAAAAAAATGGCAATACCACTATCAATCAATTCGCCAGTTTCGTCTGTAAACGGAAGGTAGTGAGCATGGCGCGGTGTTGGCTTTATTTTAAGAAGCGACAAGGCCAAAGAGGAAAGATTTTGACCAGATATTCTTATAACACCGATGCCACCGCGCCCGGGTGCAGTCGCTATTGCAGCAATGGGCGCAGTGTCATAAGGGAGCATTAGCGGTGTGGTTCAGCGGCGACTTTGGCCATTTTTTTGGTTATGTACCACTGCTGGGCAATCGAAATAATGTTGTTAACACACCAATACAAAACCAATCCTGCGGGAAAGAAAAACATCATGCCACCAAATACGAGTGGCATTAACATCATGACCTTCGCTTGCATGGGATCGGGTGGTGTTGGATTTAGTTTAATTTGCAAGAACATCGTTGCCATCATGATGGCGGGCAACAAGAACAATGGATCGCGTGCAGACAAATCGTCAACCCATAAAACCCATGGAGCCCCGCGCATTTCTACGCTGGCGAGCAATACCCAATACAATGAGATAAAAACCGGTATCTGAACAACAACAGGCAGACATCCCCCAAGAGGATTGATTTTTTCAGTACGGTACATCTCCATCATGGCGGTGTTCATTTTTTGCCGGTCATCACCAAACTTTTCTTTCAAAGCTTTCAAACGTGGCGCCACTTGTTTCATTTTAGCCATTGAACGATAACTGGCCGCCGACAATGGATAGAAAACAAGTTTGATGATGATAGTCAACACAACAATTGTCCAACCCCAATTGCCAATATACGTGTGCAACCAAGTCATCAATCCAAAAAGAGGCTTGGCAATGATAGTTAGCCACCCGTAATCAACGACCAAGTCCAATCCTGGGGCAATGGCTTCTAAAGCGTTTTGATCTTGTGGCCCAACCCAAAGGGTCGATTTAATTTCAACAGAGGCCTGGGGCATTAGCTGGCCGACAGCCTCAATACTTCTAACCGCAAACAGTTCAACACCAACTGCTGCCATGTCGTACGTCCGCACGGCACCTTGTGGCGGAATCCAAGCAGAAACAAAATAATGTTGAATCATGGCAAACCAACCATTATCAGCTGATTTGACGTATTCCCCTTTTCGATCGCCAATATCAGAAAAGGATACTTTTTGAAACTTGCCCTCTTCAGAGTAAATGGCGGGACCAGTGAACGTATGGTAGAAGCTAGATGTGTCTTTAGGATCTTCGCTATCACGAGTCATCTGAAGATAAAGAGACGGACTGATCATTTGGTCCGTCATGTTCTGCACGTTGTGTATAACTTCTATTGCGTAAGAGTCGCGACGAAAGTTAAACGTTTTCGTGACACGCACGCCGTCAGACTCACCAATGAATTGAATAGGTAGCGTCTCACCGGTCATGGTTGTTTCGGATGAAACAAGCTTAAATGGTGTTAAGTGTGTGGGGTAATTCTTGCCTTCTGGCGCACCAACAATACCCGTTTGCACAACATAAGTGCCTTCAGCATCTTGCTGTAAAAGAACGGCTGGTTGAGAAGGATCATTTTTACTTGGAAACTTAAGCAACTCTGCTCTTATGAGCTGCGCACCATTTAAATCGAATACCAAACGATAAACATCCGTTGTGATTTCCACGGTTTGAGATGCTGGCGCAATGGCTGGAGGGGCAATTGGCATGGCACCATCGCTCGAGGGCGCACTAACGGCGGCGGGAACAGCAGATGGTCCAGAAGGTTCTCGCGAACCATTCAAGGGCTGCGATCGATCGCCAGCGGGTGTGGTGACTGATGGGCCAAAAAGCGACGTTCCACCTTGATGCAGTTGCCAGTTGTTCCAGAGCAACAAGAGTGAAAACGCAAAAATCATCAAAATAATCGTGCGGCGGATATCCATCTGTACCTAATCTAAGGGTAAAAACAATCAAGCCTCGGAGTTTACCGTCAATCAGGACTTGTGTTTGTGAAAGTGTTTTGCAGGAACAGGATCCTCACCGCCGACAGCCCATGGGTGACACCGAAATACGCGACGTACAGCCAGCCAGCTACCCTTAAAGCTGCCCCACTCATTGATGGCCTCAATGGCGTAGTTCGAGCAGGTTGGTGAGAAACGGCAGTTATTGCCCATCCAAGGACTAAGGAAAAACTGATAAAAACGGACCGTCTTGATCAAAACCCACTTCATAATGACGTTTTTTGTCGATAGCGACAATCTAGTAAACCAATTAATTGATCGGTTTCACCTCGTAGCATTGTTTTAAGCTCGGGTAAGGAGGCGTACTTGGGCGATCTAAGCAGACGAATGACGAAATGCCCGTGTATGAGACCGCAACGCTGCTGACGAAAAGCCTCTCTAAACACGCGTTTGACTGCGTTTCTAGCCGTTGCAAGACGAAGCAATCGCTTAGGAACAATGACACCTAATCGGGCTGGTGAAGCCGTATTGGGTGAAAAATGCACGAAAATATGCTGCCCACGCGCGATGGGTTTGGTCTTTAGAACGAGGCCGAACTCGGCGGAGTCTGTTAATCGCGCCGATGGTCCAAATTTGGCATTTAGCTCTGGCATGACGAGTCTTGGTTATTCATCGCGCGCCGACTAATACAAAAAAACGCGCAGCTAAGCCAGTCTTAGACAGCCAAGCGTTTGCGACCCTTCGCACGGCGAGCGTTAATGACGGCACGACCCCCGCGGGTTTTCATGCGAACACGAAAACCGTGGGTACGTTTGCGACGAGTGACTGATGGTTGGTAGGTACGTTTCATTTTATGAACCCAGAATAATTCGGGAAAGCCCTCTATTTCATCAAAAAAGAAGCCGTAAGTCAAACAACATAGATATAAAAGCGTAATGTAACGTCAAACACGTCCTCAGCCAATGTAAAATCAGGGTTTACAAGATCGGTCGATATGGATGAATTTTGGCAATCCTGCCTAACGCAGTTAGAGCAGGAATTACCCCCTCAACAAGTTAACGCTTGGATAAGGCCTTTGATGCCCGTTGGATACGACGCATCAACTGGTCATTTGCGCCTGTCTGCACCCAACCGTTTCAAACTGGACTGGGTGAAGAAAAACTTTGCTGACAGAATTGAACAAATTGCGCAAACTTGGTTTGGTCAAAAAACCGTGGTTATTTTAGAACTCGCCGCAAACATCAATCAAAATTTAAGTCAGCCAAGTGCACCAACCATTGCAACGGATCGCTCGGTCGAACAACCACCGGTGGTTCAACAAAAACCAACAACCGCCCAACTCTTTGGCGTTACCCCAGCGGCGACAACCTTATCTAATGACCACTCGCGATTGAACGATAATTTGTCGTTCGACAATTTTGTAACGGGTAAAGCCAATCAATTGGCTCGTGCAGCGGCACTGCAAGTGTCAGAAAACCCTGGAACCTCATATAACCCGCTGTTTCTTTATGGTGGGGTTGGTCTGGGTAAAACCCATCTCATTCATGCCATTGGTAATGCCGTGATCGCCACGCGATCACAAGCACGGGTGCGGTACGTACATGCAGATCAATACGTTTCAGATGTGGTTAAGGCTTACCAACGCAAAGCATTTGATGATTTCAAAAGGTATTACCATTCCCTAGATTTGCTGTTGATAGATGACATTCAGTTTTTTTCCGGTAAAAGCAGGACTCAAGAAGAGTTTTTCTACGCTTTTGAAGCCATGGTGGCCCAGCGCAAGCAAATCATCATTACCAGTGACACTTACCCAAAAGAGTTATCAGGAATTGATGAGCGACTGATTTCCCGATTCGATTCTGGTCTAACGGTTGCCATTGAGCCGCCAGAACTTGAAATGCGAGTCGCCATTTTGCTTCGTAAAGCCGACGTTGAAGGCGTTGAAATGCCAGAAGAGGTCGCTTTTTTTATTGCTAAGCATTTACGCAGCAATGTTCGAGAGTTAGAAGGTGCGTTACACAAAGTTTTGGCTTATTTGCGCTTTCATGGCACGAGAGAACTAACGGTTGAGTTTTGCCGTGAGGCACTTAAGGATCTATTGTCTGTCTCGACAGGGCAAATCACCGTCGAAAACATTCAAAAGACAGTCGCCGACTTCTACAAAATCAAAGTGGCTGACATGTACTCGAAACGTCGGCCTGCGAATATAGCAATGCCTAGACAAGTGGCCATGTATTTGGCTAAAGAACTCACACACAAAAGCTTGCCAGACATTGGTGATCTGTTTGGCGGAAGAGACCATACGACGGTTTTGCACGCCGTCCGCAAAATTAGTGACTTAAGAGGCAAGCAAGCGGATTTAAACCATACGCTTCACGTGCTTGAACAAACATTAAAGGGATAGTCGATGCAACTGATAAAAGCACCCCGTGACACATTGCTTAAACCATTGACAACAGTCGCTGGTATCGTTGAGCGGCGACATACCTTGCCAATATTGGCAAACATCTTGCTTAAAAAAGAAGGATCAAAAGTTTCTTTTATTGCCACTGATCTCGAAGTACAGATCACCACGGCCACAAACTTTGGTGTTGGTACGGGTGATACGGCAGTGACGGTTGCGGCACGCAAGCTTTTAGACATTTTGCGTGCATTGCCTGATACCGGTGAAGTAACGATCTCTCAAACAACCAATAAACTGACAGTTCAAGCAGGCAAGAGCCGTTTTGCATTGCAGACATTAAGTGCTGGTGATTTTCCTGCGCTTTCTGTACCCGAGACAATCGCCGAGTCTGTGACCATGACTCAAAAAGCACTAAAACATTTGTTTGCCATGACGCACTTTGCCATGGCCCAACAAGATATTCGCTACTATTTAAACGGAACACTACTTGTTTTTGAGCCAGGCACGTTGCGGGCAGTAGCCACTGATGGCCACCGTCTGGCGCATTGCCAGAGTGTGGTCGACACAAACAATGAATCGACTGAAGTGATTGTGCCTCGCAAAACCGTGCTCGAAATGCAGAGATTGCTCTCAGATTCTGATGAGCCTGTGGTCATAGAGGTCGGTACAGGACAGATCCGTTTTTGCTTTGGTGAGGTCGAACTGATTTCTAAGCTCGTTGAAGGGAAGTTTCCTGACTATAAGCGAGTCATACCAACGAACTACACCCGCCATTTTGATGTCAGTCGTGAGGCTTTGCTTGGTAGCTTGCAGCGCGCAGCGATCTTGACGACTGACAAACTTAGAAGTGTGCGCTTTCAAATAGGTGCAAACGCATTGATCGCCTCTTCTACCAACGCCGAGCAAGAGGAAGCGCTCGAAGAAATTGATATTAACTACAACGCAGAGGCGCTTGATGTTGGTTTCAATGTCAGTTATTTGTTGGATTTCCTATCAAGCTTAAAAGAAGAAACGGTGAGATGGTCAGTCATGCCAGACGCCAATGCTTCAGCACTACTTACTTTGCCTGACGATGATTCATTTCAGTACGTCGTTATGCCCATGCGGATTTAAAAATGTCAGAAATCCGAGCAACACCCAACGAAGGAAAATCAATGACACAGCCCGACCAAGGTAATTACGGTGCCGACTCCATTAGGATGCTTAAAGGTTTGGAGGCGGTACGAAAGCGCCCGGGCATGTACATTGGCGACACCTCTGACGGAACGGGCTTACATCACATGGTGTTTGAGGTGGTGGACAACGCCATCGATGAGGCATTGGCTGGGCATTGTGATGACATCGTGGTTACCATTCACGCGGATAACTCGATTTCTGTTACAGATAATGGTCGTGGTATTCCGACCGATATCCACAAGGACGATGAATTTGAGCGCAGCGCCGCAGAGATTGTCCTAACGGAATTACACGCAGGTGGTAAGTTTGACCAAAACTCATACAAAGTGTCAGGCGGATTGCACGGTGTCGGTGTGTCATGTGTGAATGCCTTGTCGAGTTGGTTAAAGTTGACGATTCGCCGTAACGGTGAGGTCCATCAAATGGAGTTTGCCCACGGCGAGAGATTGTCGCCCTTGAGTGTTACTGGCAAGACAGAACGTCGGGGCACAGAAGTGCACTTTCTCGCAGACACAGATATTTTTTCTAATGTTGAGTACCACTACGACATTCTGTCCAAGCGTTTACGCGAATTATCGTTCCTCAACAACGGCGTTAAGATCAGGTTAATAGACCAGCGTGACGGCAAAGAGGAAAACTTTGCGTTTGCCGGTGGTGTCAGGGGTTTTGTCGAGTACATCAATCGCACTAAGACACCGTTACACCCCAACCCATTTGCTGTTGCGACCGAATCAGATGTGGGTGGCACAAACGTGGGCGTGGAAATTGCGATGCAATGGAACGATGGTTACAGTGAACAAGTGCTGTGTTTTACCAACAACATTCCTCAGCGCGATGGCGGTACTCACTTAACGGGCCTGCGCGCGGCAATGACCCGGGTAATTAATAAGTACATTGCAGACAATGAAATCAGCAAGAAGGCAAAAGTCGAAACCACCGGCGATGATATGCGCGAAGGGTTGTCTTGTGTCTTGTCAGTCAAAGTACCTGAGCCGAAATTCAGTAGCCAAACCAAAGACAAATTGGTCTCTAGCGAAGTGCGTCCAGCCGTAGAAGATGCTGTTGCCCGCTCACTTGAAACATGGTTATTAGAAAACCCCGTTGACGCCAAAGCCGTTTGCGGCAAGGTCGTCGAGGCTGCCAGAGCTCGCGAAGCCGCCAGACGTGCGCGGGAAATGACACGCCGTAAAAGTATTCTAGAAGGTGCGGGACTGCCCGGCAAATTGGCGGACTGCCAAGAAAAAGATCCAGCATTGTGCGAGCTCTACATCGTTGAGGGAGACTCGGCCGGTGGCTCAGCCAAACAAGGTCGTGATCGTAAGTTCCAGGCCATACTTCCTCTGCGCGGTAAAGTGCTCAATGTTGAAAAAGCCCGTTTCGATCGGCTGGTTGCAAGTGAACAAATTGCCACCTTAATCACTGCGTTAGGCACCAGCATCGGACCCGATTTTAATTTGGAAAAACTGCGCTATCACCGCATCATCATCATGACCGATGCGGATGTCGATGGTGCTCATATTCGAACGTTGTTACTCACGTTGTTATATCGCCAAATGCCACAGTTGGTTGAGCATGGACACATTTACATTGCGCAACCACCGCTTTACAAAGTGAAGGCTGGCAAAGAAGAACGTTATTTGAAAGATGAACACGAAGAAACACAGTTCATGCTTGGTTTGGCTTTAAAAGAAGCGGTGCTCGTACCGCGAGAAAATGCAGAACCTATCCAAACAGATGCCATCAGTGAGTTGGCTCGGCAATTTGCATTGGCTGAAGCCGTGGTCAGTCGATTGACTCGTTTTAAAGACCACGGCGCACTTCATGCCTTTGTTCAAGGGATCCCGTTGAACCTTTCGTCAGAGGATGCGGCGCAAGCCAGTGCCCGCGCGTTATTTGAAAAACTCGATGACCCAATGCTACCCGGTAGCGTTGAAGTTAACGCGGAATACAACGAAGAGACGGAAAAGCGACGTTTGGTGGTTTTGCGTAAACACCATGGCAACATGCGTGCCAGCCATTTTGATGAAGACTTTGCCAATGGCTCGGATTATGAGATTTTGCGCAAGAGCAGCGAAACTTTTAAGGATTTGATTGGTCCTGGCGCGATTATTGCTCGGGGTGAAGGCGAAAAGCGAAAAGAAGCAGCCGTTAAAGACTTTGGTGATGTGATGACGTGGTTGCGCAGCGAGGCAGAACGCGGCGTGACCAAGCAGCGCTATAAAGGCTTGGGCGAAATGAACCCCGCGCAGCTTTGGGAAACAACCATGAACCCAGCAGTACGCCGCTTACTTAGAGTTCAGATTGAGGATGCGATTGGTGCGGATGCGATATTCACAACGCTGATGGGTGACCACGTTGAACCCAGACGCGAGTTTATCGAAACGCATGCCCTACAAGCGGCAAATATAGACATTTGATAAGCCGACGTATGCCGTCTTTGGTTGCGCAAGTCGCAACCAAAGACGGCCCAAAAGGCCACAGCAAACGGGCTCACACCCTAAACCCTAGGTTTGTTTGCTACCAGCCGGAACTGGTTTCCCACATCACGCTGGTTTTGGCGCTGCGGGCTTTTTTAAGCATGGCGAGTAAAGGGTAAACTCGCTGAGCCAGCAAAACAACAACCGCTTTCGGTTTTTCGTGATCATGATCGTTGTCAATGTCTTCTTCAGGCGGTGGTTCAGCAGCAACCGCAGCTTCTATTCGGCTGATACTGTCGTCGAGCTGTTCGTAAGAAAACACACCACGCTCAGGCACGCCATGGGCGACATCTTTGCCAGCCACGCGCAACACAAGTTCAGCATGTTCGCCCATCATGAGCACGTCGGCATCAACATTACTGGTGAAGGTGACAAGCATTTTAATTCTCCGGTAGTGTTAGGGCAGTATTAGCAGCGTTATTTCTATCCCTGCACGTAAGCAGTAGCAAATAGAAACAGGCTATCATTATTTTCTTTTATTTTTCTTGGCAGACCCCATGCTCCCCGAGCAATCTAGTCAGTTATTAGCCGCTTTAAAGCGGGCCGCTCAAGCCTTAGCCCCAGATGCTGAACCGGCGTTGACCCTTGAGCGCCCCAAAGTGGCGGCTCATGGCGACATTGCCAGTAATTTGGCCATGCAACTCGCCAAACCCATTGCACGCGCGCCAAGAGAGTTGGCGCAATTGATTATTGAGTTTGTGATGGCTGATCCACAAGCGAAAACGTTAATTGAATCGGCAGAGGTGGCTGGACCGGGGTTTATTAATTTTCGGCTCTCGCAAACAGCGCTGATGGCGGTGCTTGACCAAGTGGCAACACTTGGTAGTCAATTCGGTTCACAACCGACCACCAAAACCAAAGTACTGGTCGAATTTGTTTCTGCTAATCCAACGGGTCCTTTGCATGTTGGCCATGCTCGGCAAGCCGCGTTGGGTGATGCCCTTTGTCGTCTGTTTACCGCTGATGGTTATGCGGTTAGTCGGGAGTTTTATTACAACGACGCAGGTAATCAAATTGATAATTTAGCTATTAGTGTGCAAGCCCGCGCCAAAGGCATCGCACCGGAAAGCCCAGATTACCCAGCCGATGGCTATCGCGGCGACTACATTCTTGATATCGCTCGTGACTACCTTGCTGGGCTGACTGTTCAGGCGAGCGACGGTCAAGCTGTCACCGGCAAAGGTGACACCACAAACTTAGAGGCGATTCGTCAATTCGCGGTGGCTTATTTACGCCGTGAGCAGGACCTAGATTTGCAAGCTTTTGGATTGTCGTTTGATCAGTATTTTCTCGAAAGCTCGCTCTACAGTTCAGGCCAAGTTAAAAATACCGTTCAACAACTCAACGACAGTGGCCACACCTATGAGCATGAAGGGGCACTTTGGCTGAGAACAACAGCGCTCGATACGGGCGATGACAAAGACCGTGTCATGCGCAAGCAAGACGGTGGATATACCTATTTTGTGCCTGATGTGGCCTATCACCTCAACAAGTGGGAGCGTGGCTTTCAAAATGCGATCAATATTCAAGGCAGCGACCATCACGGCACAGTCGCTCGCGTGAGAGCGGGTTTGCAAGCCTTGAATTTAGATATACCCAAAGATTACCCGTCATACATTTTGCACAAAATGGTCAAAGTGGTGCGTGATGGTAAAGAAGTCAAACTTTCAAAGCGTGCGGGTAGTTACGTCACTATGCGAGATTTGATTGATTGGGTCGGGCGAGACGCCGTTCGGTTTTTCTTAATACAACGACGCGCAGACACCGAGTTTGTTTTTGATGTCGATCTGGCCCGCTCGCAAAGTGAAGAGAACCCTGTTTATTACGTGCAATACGCCCACGCCCGAATCTGCTCAATGCTTCTGCAGGGTGCAATACCAGAGTCAACGTTGCGCGCCGCTGATGCGATAGGCCTGAGCGCGCCAACCGAGCAGCGCCTGTTACGTCGATTGGCTGAGTTACCCGCCATGATTCACCAAGCGGCGCGCGAGTTGTCGCCCCACCTACTGGCATTCTGGTTACGCGAATGTGCATCAGACTTTCACGCTTGGTATAACGCCGAGCGCGTTTTGGTTGATGATCAAGCACTCAAAGCGGCTCGCCTACGCTTGGCTGACGCAACCCGACAAGTGTTGGCTAACGGTCTTAATTTGCTCGGCGTTTCAGCGCCTGAACGGATGTAACATACGCCATGGCAAAGCAAAATCGGACTTCGACAGGAAGCACTTTTTACGGCGTAATCGCAGGATTGCTGATAGGCTTGTCGGCAGCGGCAGCGGTTGCGTATTTTGTGATGAACTCGCCCATGCCCTTTGTGGACAAAGCCAGCCGATCGGCTGCCGACTCTCCCATGGATCCCAAGCAGTCACCCGACCCCAATGTTGGTCTGGTCCCGTCAACGGGAGGCAAACCTGTTCAACAAGATCAGCTCGGGCAGTTAATTGCAACGTTACCAGCGACCCCTAAAGCAGTACCGCCATTGCCACCACCACCAGCACCCAAAGCACCGGTCGCCTCGGCAACAACGGTAGCGCCATCTGGTGACAATAAAACGTATTTCTTACAGGTTGGGGCCTTCAGTGTTTTAGAGGATGCCGAGTCAGTTCGTGCGCAAATGATTTTGTTGGGGTTGCCGACCCAAATTCAACGGGCAGAAGTCAACGGCTTGCAAGTTAATCGCGTGCGAGTGGGGCCTTATGAGCGGCTCGATGATATGAATAAAGCACGGGCTCGGTTGGCTCAAGAAAAAATAACCGCGAACGTCATTCGTCAATAACGGTCAATAGTATTTGGAACGATTCTCTCAACAGGTGCCTAATATGCTGAAGTCTGCCCTCAAGGTTTTTTTAGTTGGTGTATTGAGCTTGTCGAGCACAGTTTTTGCTCAATCAGCCAACAAGTATGTCAATGTCAATCCGCCTCAATCTACCGAACCAGGCAAGGTTGAGGTGTTAGAGTTTTTCTCTTATAGCTGCCCACATTGCGCGGTGGTCGAGCCCATGATCGCTGAATGGAAAAAAACCTTGCCCGCTGACGCGGTGCTTTACGCGGTGCCAGTGGCTTTTAACGCTGCCATGAAACCCCTGCAAGAGCTTTACTATGCGCTGCAAGCCGTTGGACGCACGGACCTTCACCCTAAGGTTTTTAATGCCATCCACCAAGAGAAAAAGCGTATCTTTACCAAGGATGCCATCGTGGCATGGGTGGCAAGCCAAGGCGTGGACAAAACAAAATTTGCAGCCGCGATGGATTCGTTTGGCGTGAAGTCAAAAGTTCAGCGCGCTGACCAATTGGCCAAAGGTTACGCCATTCAGGGCACACCCTCGCTAGCGGTTGATGGTCGTTTTTTAACTTCGCCAACAGAAGCGGGTGGCTATCAACAAATGATTGATGTGGCCAATGACTTGGTGAAAAAAGCCGCTAATTAAAGGCGATGCGATAAGGCCTTTTAACGGCTGTCGGTCATTGCTTCAAACGCTTGATCCAAATCTGCAATCAGATCTTCGACCGATTCGAGACCAATGTGCAGGCGCACAACGGCTCGATCACCCTCATTCCAATAGCGGTGGCTGCTCAAAGCACTGGGTGAAACCCATTGCACCAAGCTTTCAAAACCTCCCCAAGAAAACCCAAGTCCAAAAAGTTTTAATTGGTTGACGAACGTTTTGGCGTCATTGGCTGATGCGTTTAAGCTCAGACTTAAAAGACCATTGCCACCGCTGCAATCGCGTTGCCAAAGTGCATGACCAGGGTCTTTGTGCCATGGGGGAAAGTAAAGGCGGCTGACCTTGGGGTGTTGATCCAAATAGGCACAAATACCCAAAGCATTTTCCGTGTGTTGTTTCAGTCGAATCGCTAAAGTTTTAACACCGCGTAGCGCCAACCACACATCGTCAGCACTAACGGCGTTACCCATGGCGTATTGCGTTTGATGAAGGGCTTGGGCCAGGTCGTCTCGATTGGTGACCACAGCCCCGAGCAGCAAGTCTGAGTGCCCGCCAATGTATTTGGTGCCCGCCACCAATGAGATATCGGCCCCGAGTGTCAGTGGTTGGTACACGTGGGAGCCCCAGGTGTTGTCGGTGGCTAAAACCAAGTCATGTGCCCGCGCCACGGCTGACAGCGCTGGCATGTCGAGCATTTCCATAAGCAAAGAGCCTGGCGACTCGACATAAATCATTTTGGTGTTTGGTCGAATCAGTGAAGCAATATCGTCTTGCGAGGGTGAAAAGAACGTGATTTCGATATTTAGGCGTTTTAATAACGTTTCATTCATGGTGCGAACCGGGCCGTAAACGTTATCTGAAACGAGCACGTGCTCGCCAGAGCGCAGCACGCTCATGAACACCAAATAGATGGATGCCAGGCCAGATGGGTTTAAGACACAATAAGTGCCGTCTTCGATCGCCATAAACACGTCTTCTAAGGCGCGATGTGTTTGGAGGCCTGAAATACCATAAGTCACCACCCGCTCGCCGCTGGCACGCCGGCGTTGGGCGTGCTCTAACGCGTCTAGGTTTTTAAACCGAACCGTACTGGTGCGAATAGATGGCAAACTAACACCAGCCGTCTGTGACGGCTCATCAAATGGTGCACTACCGATATGCAGTAGTTTGGTGTTTTTGCTGCGTGTCATGTGCGATCAAATCGAACCACGCCATCAGCCTGTATGTGGCGGCGCAATTTACCGGCGAAATATAGGGCGTGAAGGTGTGCCAAGGCTTCACCCATGGCAAACGTCATTTGATGCAAATCTAGCGTTCGCTTGAACATGATTGGCACAATATCCATGGTGCTTTTTGGGGTATCACAAGCTTCAAGCACTTCATCAAGGCGCTCTTTATGGTGAGCGTGTTGTTGCGCAATACGCTCATGCAGACCTTTAAAAGGTTTGCCGTGCGAAGGCAGCACCAGCGTATCAGCAGGCAGAGGTCGGTAAGCATCTAGGGAGTCTAGGTAGGCAGGCAGGGGATTGCCAAGCGGTTCGTGGTTAAACACGCTGATATTGGTCGAAATCCGTGGCAGCACCATGTCACCAGATATCAACACTTTTTTGTCTGCACAGAACAGCGAAAGATGTTCGGGCGCATGACCATAGCCGGCAATCAGCTGCCAATCAACGCCGTTAATACGAATAGATTCGCCACCTCGTAGGCGTACAAATTGATCGGGTACTTCAGGCACTAGCGTGACATAGTAGCTGCCACGGGCACGAATTTTTTCTAGCGAATCGGCATCTTGCATGCCATGACGCTGGAAATGTTGCACGGCACTTTCACCACCCGCCGCACTGCCTTTTCCCGCGGATGACCATAATTTTGCCGTCATGTAATCGGTCATACTGATGTAGAGATGTACGTGCCAGCGCTGGCAGAGCCAATGCGCCAGACCAATGTGGTCAGGATGCATGTGGGTCACCACCACGCGCAAGACAGGTAAGCCCTGGAGGACGTTGTCAAAGACCGACTCCCACAATACTTTCACCTCATCGCGTGCGACTCCACAATCGACGATCGTCCAGCCTTCTTGACCATCGATTTCATCTTTGAGTAGCCACAAGTTAATGTGATCCAAGGCGAAAGGCAGTGGCATACGCAGCCAGTGCACGCCAGGGGCAACCTCGATGCTATTGCCCGGTTCGGGCAAACGATCACCCAATGGATATGTCAATTCGTGTTCTAAAGGGTTCATGTGGTCTCGTCACTCCGGGCGTTATGTCTTATGATTTTGATCATCATAATCGCCCGCCTAGCAAACGCCAACGCATTCTTAAGTTTGGGTAACCATGCAAAGTGCTGACACTGTAAAGATCGAACCAAAACCAAGCCGACTGGATCCGCTGAGTGTGGCCAGCTTGATTTTGCAAGGATTTGATCGACACTATGCTTTGTTTCGCTATGGTGCTCAGCGAGCCAAGTCGTTGTTTGAGTCAGGTGACTGGCACGGCATCCAGCAGCTCTCAAAAGAACGTATCGAGTATTACGACATGAGAGTGGGGGAGTGCTTAAATCGGCTAGAGCCATTGCTGCAACGCCAGAATCAAGAAACCCAGTGCTTGCCACTTGACCACTCGAACACGGTTTTAAGCGTAGAACAAACGCAGTTTTGGCAATCAGTGCGGCAAGCGTTCGTCGGATTGCTCACAGACCATCGCCAGCCCGAGTGTGCTGAGACGTTTTACAACTCTGTGTCTTGTCGCGTGCTGCATCGTGATTATTTCCGCAATGATTTTTTGTTTGTGCGTCCTGCTGTGGCCACCGATTATCTTGATAGTCAGCGCCCGGTGTATCGCGTGTACTATCCAACGTCCCAAGGATTACGCCAGTCTTTGAGCAAGATGGTGGCGGATTTTGGATTGGCCTGCGGCTTTGAAGACTTACCCCGCGATACGCGCCGTTTGGCGCAAGCGGCCGTGACGGCTTTGGGCAAAAAAATTGAACGAACCAGTGGTCACCGGCTGGCCAGTGACTGCCAATTGCATGTTTTGGGTAGTTTATTTTTTCGAACCAAAAGCGCGTTCATCATCGGACGGCTCATCAATCAAGGCAAGGTCTATCCTTTTGCTGTTTCACTGGTCCGTAATGTGGCAGGGCAAGTGGTTTTAGATGCCTTATTGAGCGATGAGGCCGACCTGAGTACCTTATTCAGTTTTACACGAGCGTATTTTCTGGTTGATATGGAAGTGCCCGCCGCTTACGTCGACTTCATCAGCAACCTGTTGCCGGGCAAAGCCAAAGCCGAAATCTACACCATGCTCGGCCTACAAAAACAAGGCAAGACGTTGTTTTACCGTGACTTTTTGCAGCATTTGGCGCACTCTCACGACGTGTTTGATGCCGCACCCGGTATTCGCGGCATGGTGATGTTGGTTTTGACACTGCCGTCTTATCCGTATGTCTTCAAGCTTATCAAAGACGACATCACCAAAGACGGCATGACACGTGAAACAGTCCGCGCAAAGTACCAACAGGTTAAATTGCATGACCGCGTTGGCCGAATGGCAGACACTTGGGAATACACGCAGGTGGCCTTACCCCTTTCCAGATTTTCGGACGACATCATTGCCGAAATTCAGCGTGTTGCGCCTAGTCAAGTTGAGCGACGTGATGACCAACTGATCTTAAAGCACGTCTACATTGAGCGGCGTATGACGCCACTGAACATCTATCTTGGTGATGCCACAAAAGCTCAGCGACACCGCGCGATTAAAGAGTATGGTGATGCCATCAGGGAATTGGCTGCGGCCAATATCTTCCCAGGCGATATGCTTTATAAAAACTTTGGTGTTACAAGGTTTGGGCGCGTGGTTTTTTATGACTACGATGAAATTCAAAAAATGACAGAAATGAAGTTTCGTCAAATTCCACCAGCGCCTAATGAAGAAGCAGAAATGGCCAGCGAGCCTTGGTACGCCATTCACCCCAACGATGTTTTCCCTGAAGAGTTTGCGACTTTTCTCTTGGGTGACACCGAAATCCGTGAAGTCTTCACCCAATATCACGCGCCACTATTAACAGCCCAGTGGTGGTTGGCCTGTCGAGAACAAATCGCGCGCGGTGTCATGCTTGATCCGCTGCCGTATGACGCCAAGCGACGATTGTGCTATGTCGATATGACATTGTCGTCGAGCAACTGAGCCGTTACGGCAATTTCAAGGGTGTGCGTACCGCCGCCCTGAATCACGCCACGTAAGGGTGACACATCCCCAAAGTCGCGGCCCTGTGCCAACAAGACGTGTGAAGTGTCAGCGATGGTTTGGTTGGTGGGATCGAGCTCAAGCCATTGCCCTGGGGCCCCCGGGCAATAGACACTGACCCAAGCGTGAGAGGCGTCGGCGCCGCGTAAGCGCGCTTGACCGGGTGGTGGCGTTGTCAGCAAGTAGCCACTCACGTAGCGTGCCGCCAAGCCAACACTGCGTAAGCACCCGAGCATGATGTGAGAAAAATCTTGGCAAACCCCGTGCTTATTCGAAAAGGCCTGCGAAAGCGGGGTGTGGATTTCAGTGGATCCAGAAGCGTACGTAAAGTCTTGATAGATTCGTTGGCATAACGCCAAGGCGGCACTGCCGATTGGCCGTCCCGCAGGAAATGATGGCAGGGCGTAATCTTTGAGTTCGGCCAGCCAAGGCACAAACGGGCTAGGCCAAACAAACTCAGAAGCTGCCACGAAAGGTTGGTCAAGGCCATAGGTCATCTCAGCTTTCAGGTCGTTCCAAGCCGGCGTCTGCGTTGGATCAAAGTTGGTATAACGTGCGCGTTTTTCAACACGGCTGTCACTGTTGACCGTTAACTCGCGGTGTGGCGTGATGAGACTGAAAAACGTGCGCGTGTTGCCAAAGGCATCGATCTGATCCGAACGATCGTCAACGGGTGGGGAAATGTTTAAACGATGCTCATGCACTGTTTGCCAGGGGGTTTTTAATGGTCGCAGGTGGGCTATGTGCTGCGCAAGAACCACATCATGGTCGTAAACATATCGTGTCTCATGCTCGATGTGGATGTGCTTCATGATGCAAAGTGTTGCTGCTTGACGTGTGCGAAAAAGCGTCGACCGATCTCATCAGAGGCCTCATACCCAAATCGACCCGCTTGATGAACCTGTTCGATCAGACCGCTGATGTTGTCCTCTTCAAAAGTCAACTTAGGAAAAGCAGGGAAGAGGGTGTCACTGTTTGGTAACTCGGCGAGTTCGCCGGCCAAGGTGTGCAGTGCGCTCGCAATGCTGCGGGGATTGGTGGTGTCAATGACGGTTAATTCCAGCAAGGCAGCAATGTCTTGCTGTCGCTGATAACGCGTGCGGTAGGTGATCGCACTGTCAAACAGCATCAATAAAGTGTCAAAACCACGAGAGGTGTAAGCAGCGGCTGAGCCAAAAAATTGGTCAGTGGTTTGGCTCTGATTGATCAGTCTCTCGACCATGCGTCCTGCACTGAGCATTCGCCAGCCGAGATCACGGGTCATGCGGTCTAATTGAAACCCGACCAATGCAGCCAAAGGGACTTCCATTAAGTCTAGGGTTTCGATCACTTCAAGACCTGAAACGAGGCCCAATGACGCGCTGTTTTTTTGCGAGTGTCGCGCTTGAAGTAGTAATTGTTTAACCCGCCCCGGTATCTGAACGTGTTCAGCGGGCAAACGATCGCGAACGTCACGGATGGCCCTTTCTAGAGCACTCAGGCAATCGAGTAACCCACGGCCGTCAAGCTGTTGTAACTGGTTGATTAGGGCTTGCCCAAATGCCACGGGTGCTACCGACATGCTAGGCGCGTCAACAGGCACCAAGCCATGCAAACGCGCAAGCTCACCCACCGCATCACGCAGCGCCGGTTGGCTATCACGCCGATTGGTCGTGAGTAAAACCAACACCTCTCGGGCCAAACGCATAAGATATTCGGCTCTTTCGGTGTAGCGCCCCAACCAAAAGAGATTTTCCGCTGAGCGACTTGAGACCAATTCGTGCTCACTGTGCCAGCGCTGGCGTTTGGAGCGTTTGGGTAGCATCGAATAGGTATCAACCTGATCGTCAGTGAGCACCCAGGTGTCTAGCGTACTGCCACCGCTTCGCATCGAGACCACGTGAGGGTCGACTGCCGCAACCCGTGTCATGCCCCCAGGCATGACTTCCCATTGACCGTCTTCACCAATAATGGCATAGAGCCGAATCATGGCGGTCCGAGGTTCGATATTGCCTTCGCGCCAAATGGGTACTTGGGAAAAGGGTAAGTAAGTTTGGGTGGTGTAGATTTCGGGTCGACGTGCGATCCATTGACGCCATTGAACCAGTTGCGACTCGTTAAGCAAGCTGGCAATGATGGGCTCAAAATTGGTTGAACTGCGGTTGGCAAACGTGGGCTTGATGACTTGCGATTTCAAGCGGGTGGAGACGTCTTTCCAAGCGGCGACTTCACCACACCACCAAGTGTGCAAGGAGGGTAACGTTAGGGGTTCACCCAGTAAGTGCTCACACAAAGACGGTAAAAATCCCTGAATTGCTGGCGACTCTAAAAACCCAGTGCCTAGGGCATTGGCCATGACCACGCCGCCAGCCCGGATGACCTCTAATAGTCCTGGCACGCCTAAGGCGGAATCTGATTTAAGTTCCAGCGGATCACAAAAATCGTCATCCACGCGCCTTATCAATCCATGAATTCGTTCAAGGCCGTGAATTGTTTTGAGAAACAATTGACTTTGTCGCACGGTCAGGTCGGGGCCTTCAACCAGCGGAATACCGAGGTAGCGCGCGAGGTAGGCATGCTCAAAATAAGTCTCACTTAGCGGCCCAGCCGTGAGCAAAGCAAAGCGCGGTGTGTCTGACGTTATCGTGCGGGCTTGGGTTTCAAGCGCTTCAAGCAAGCGTCGGTAACTTGATGCGATGTGCTGCACCCCCATTTCGCGATAGGCCTGTGGGAATAGCCTGGAAATGATAAGACGATTTTCTAGTACATAACCCAGTCCCGATGGTGACTGTGTTCTTTGACCCACGACCCACCATTGCCCATCAACGTCGCGCGCCACATCGAAGGCCACCACGTGCAAATAGGTTTGCGCTGGGGGGGTGACACCGTGCATGGCATGCATGTAGCCAGGGTTGCCGAGCACCAAAGCGCCAGGTAGATAGGCGGCTTGCAGCAGCTGGCGCTCATGATAAACATCACGCAAAATTTCGTTTAACAGATGAGCGCGTTGCGCTAAGCCCTGGCTCAGTGTTTGCCACTCGCCTGGCTCAATCAGCATGGGTAATGGATTCAGTGACCAAGGGCGGGTTTGCTCTTCTTTTTCAGCGAAGATGTTGTAGCTGACCCCGTTTTGTGCAATCACGCGATCAACCGTTTGAGCGCTTTCGGCCAACCCCTTAAGACCTTGAGTGCCGACATGCTCGAAGAAGCTCGACCAAACTGAACGCAGATGACCATCGGCGGTTCGTAGCTCATCAAAATGACCCGATTTGGCGCTCAGTAAGCGGCTAGACAAAACGTCACTCACACTTTGATTGACAGCGGGTGCGGTTTTTGGTGCGTTGTATAGGTCGTCCAAGGGCGACATCATGTGGGCAACTTTTAAGATAAATGTTTGGTTTCAGTGTATCGGCAATTAACGCATTCATTAAAACGCCAAACCGTTTAATCTGCACCAGAAAGGTGACTTGCGAACTGTTTTGGTGCAAGGGCAATGTTTTTGGTCGACAAACGCGAACCGAAAGCGTTACTTGACCACAGAGCAATAACTATGCCACGATCAAAACGCAAAAGGTGTTGTGATCGGTTTTGGTCCAGCGGTATCAATGGCATAGATATTGCTAAGTTCTGGTGGTCGACGATAGGAAACCCTTGGGTTTTGCACCAAGTTGTCGATTTTTATGCACGCCAATTGAGCACGGAAATCGAACCATGTCTGCCCAACCACCAATGGCAAGCCCCACCGGTTTTGACGAGTTGTTGATTCATGCGCATGCTGGTGACAATTATTTGTCAGGGCCGGTACGTGCGCATTATCAAATGATCAGCCAGTGGCTTAGAGAGGCCGATGTTGATACGTTGCGCGCCAGGCGCGAGGAAGCGGAACTTTTGTTTCGGCGGGTGGGTATAACCTTTGCGGTTTACGGTGACGATGACGGTACTGAACGGACCATCCCGTTTGATATCGTGCCGCGTATTTTTCCGGCCAAAGAGTGGGAGACCTTGCAAAAAGGTTTGCGTCAGCGGGTACAAGCTTTGAACTGTTTTTTGCATGACGTTTATCACCAGCAACACATCTTAAAAACCAATATCTTGGCGCCAGAACAGATTCTGCAAAACACGCAATATCGTCCTGAAATGCAGGGTATCGACGTGCCCCTTGATATTTATGCGCATATCGCGGGTATCGACATTGTTCGTGCGACACACGGTGATGAGGAAGGTGCTTTTTTTGTGCTCGAAGACAATCTGAGAGTGCCTTCGGGGGTCTCTTATATGATCGAAAACCGCAAGATGATGATGCGGTTGTTCCCTGAGCTATTTGCTAAGCACCGCATCGCACCGGTTGAACATTACCCCGACCTACTTTTGGACACTTTGACCCAAATGGCGCCTTCAGAAAAGCGCTATTCAAACGTGGTTGTTTTGACCCCGGGGGTTTACAACTCGGCTTATTTCGAGCACGCCTTTTTGGCGCAACAAATGGGTGTCGAGCTGGTCGAAGGCCAAGACTTATTTGTCGAAGATGACGTGGTTTATATGCGAACCACACAAGGTCCTAGGCAAGTGGATGTGATTTATCGGCGTGTTGATGATGATTTTTTAGACCCCGAAGCCTTCCGTGAAGACTCGACGCTGGGCCCAGCCGGTTTGATGCGCGCCTACTGCGCAGGCAACGTCACCATCTGCAACGCTGTGGGTACCGGTATCGCTGATGACAAGTCCATTTATCCACATGTGCCAGACATGATTCGGTTTTACTTGTCCGAAGAACCGATTTTGTACAACGTGCCAACCTACAGCTGTCGTGACCCCAAAGCATTGAGCCATGTATTGGCTAACTTAGCCGACTTGGTGGTCAAAGAGGTACATGGGGCGGGCGGTTATGGCATGTTGATTGGGCCGACCGCCAGTAAAAACGAAATCGAAGCATTCCGCCAACAGTTAAAAGCCAATCCAGCCAACTATATTGCTCAGCCCACGCTGGCCTTATCGACGTGTCCGACTTTTGTGGGTGCTGGTGTCGCGCCACGCCATATCGATTTACGCCCTTTTGTCTTGTCAGGCCAAGAGATCCGGTTGGTCAGTGGGGGTTTGACTCGTGTCGCACTCAAAGAGGGATCGCTGATTGTGAATTCTTCGCAAGGTGGCGGCACCAAAGACACTTGGATTTTGGAATAAGGAGCGCCGTAAATGCTGTCGCGAACCGCTGATCACCTTTATTGGATGTCGCGCTACACCGAGCGCGCAGAAAACACGGCTCGCATGTTGGACGTCAGTTATCAAATGTCGTTGCTGCCACAGTCTGACCAAGCCGCGACGGCTGCATGGCGCGCCATGCTCGAAATCTCCGAATTGTCAGAAGACTTCGCCACCAAATACAGTGCGGTCACGCCGGCAAATGTTTTGAGCTTCATGACCCAAGACATGGACAATCCCTCGTCCATTATGCAGTGCTTGCGGGCTGCCCGAGAAAACGCCCGTGCGGTCCGCGGTGCCATGACGACTGACCTTTGGGAAACGGTCAACACCACGTGGCTTGATGCCCAGCGCCAGGTTGGACAGGGCTTGTTAAAAATTGCCCCGACAGCGTTCTTTGAATGGGTTAAGTTTCGCTCTCACCAAACACGCGGTGTACACATCGGCACCATGATGCGAGATGAGGTTTATCACTTTATTGCATTGGGCACCTTCGTCGAACGGGCTGACAACATTGCGCGGTTGTTGGATGTGAAATTTTTAGCGGCCAAAGAGCACACGGGCGATACCTTGGCGCATGTCGAAGAGTTTTATTTTTGGGCGGCGATTTTGCGCTCGTTATCCGCCTTTGAAAACTATCGCAAGGTGTATCGAAATGTCATCACACCAGAGCGGGTTGCTGAGCTTTTGATTTTGCGCTGGCAAAATCCCAGATCGCTCGCGGCGTGTCTGGTGCAAGTGGTTGATTTGTTACACAAAGTGCGCAACTCGCAATCGGGAGCCACAGAGCTAGAAGCCCGGTCGATATTGGCAGAGTTGCGTGACCTTGAAATCCACGAAATCCTTGAGCGCGGTGTGCATGAGTACTTAACAGCGTTTATTGCTCGAATCAGCGTTTTGAGCGCAAACATTAGCCATAATTTCTTGTTGCCACTTGAGCCTGAGTCCGATCTGACGGCCTAAATTGGTACTAGACTCTGAGGCATGCAGACCGATAGTGTCAACGATCGTCACCAAATAGGTGTCGCCTTAGCCGGGCTGGCGGGCTTGGCCTTGGCCATTGGTATCGGGCGTTTTTCTTACACCGCGATCTTGCCCATGATGCAAGCCGATCAAGGCTTGTCACTGGTCGATGGCAGTTGGCTGGCATTGGTTAACTTAGTCGGTTATCTCATTGGCGGGCTGACCGCGGCGCGTTTTCGTCATCAGCCTGTGCTTTGTGCGCGCCTGGCGATTGGTTTGATCGTCGTTGGCATGGCATCAATGGCGTTTACCGATCAACAGTGGTGGTGGACCGTTTTGCGGTTGATCACCGGCGCGGCGAGTGCCTGGGTCATGGTGATGCTCTCAATCCTTTGCTTGCCTGAACTGAACACACGACCAGCCTTGGCGGGCTGGGTTTTTAGCGGGGTTGGCACTGGCGTCGCATTGGGTGGCTTGGTTTGCTTGGTATTGGTTGCTTCAAATCTCAGTTCGGAAACGGCCTGGGTCATATTGGCCCTACTTTGTGCGGCTTTGGGTGCGGTCGTCTGGCATCGATTTCCCAATACTGCCCCAAACCCTAATGCCCCAATCCCCCACCCCCTAAATACCAACCCCACAGATACGATCAACGGGCACAACGCCCAAGCCGGCAATGGCGTCGATCAGCCTCGTTTGTGGCGGCTGGTGTTTTGCTACGGGCTTTATGGTTTTGGTTATATCTTGCCGGCCACCTACCTGCCTGCACAAGCCCGCGTCTTATTGCAAGAGAGTTGGCTATACAGCTTGGCGTGGCCGGTCTTTGGTGTGGCTGCCGCCGTGTCGACTTTGTTGGCAGCGGCCTTGGCTCATCGGTTTGGTCGATTGCCCACGTGGGTGGGGGCCCATGTCTTGATGGCGATTGGCGTGGTGTTGCCGGTGTTCTTCCCCAATTTGGTGGCCATCGTTTTGGCGGCAATGGCTGTTGGTGGCACCTTTGTGGTTATCACGCTTTTGGCCATGCAGGAGGCGCAACGCCATGGTGGGCAACAAGCGCCCATTTGGATGGCACGCCTGACCACCGCCTTTGCAACGGGCCAGCTGTTTGGCCCGTTGTTTGTAATGGGCTTGGGCGAGCAATTATCGCTTAGTCTCTTGTTGGCCGCCGGGGTGTTGCTGGTGACAGCGGGTGTTTTGTTTAAACAGTGGCGTCAAGATAAGAAATGACGGTTCGCTTTGCACTAGCGCAAGCCGTGCGCACTACAATCGGCGCATGCGATATTTGGATGACGCCTGGCGCTACGAACTGGTTCGACTAAACGAGTCGGAATCGACGTGGCTTAACGATACGCTCGCCAACCGAGAGGTTGTGCAGCAGACCGACAATCGCTTGCCCCAACTGTGGCGGCGAGCGCAGTTGTTGGCGCCTGGATTGGGCGCAGTTACTACTATGCAGAACGTGACATCAACGTTGAAAGCCAGCGCCATGATTTTGGGCCTGCTTGCCATTGTGCTCGGCCTTAGCGCAGGGCTCGCAGCTTTGGGCGATTCTGCTGAACCAGTCAATGTGATTTGGGCCCTTTTGGCGGTGCTGCTCGTGCCCACGCTGTCTTTGCTGTTGTGGATCGTCTCTTGCTTATTGCCACAAGCCAAAGGCGGTTGGTTAGGGCAAGGCTGGGAGTGGGTGGCCAACCGTTGGTTAAGCCGGGGCAAAGCGGCCCGAGCGTGGCGGGCTTGGTTAAACGTGGCCGAAGAACGGCAAGCCACAAAGTGGTGGCTGGCGGTTGTGACACACAGTTTCTGGGTTGCCACGCTAGCGGGTGCCTTGTTGGCACTACTCGTGGCTTTTAGCTTGAGACATTACACCTTCATGTGGCAAACCACTTGGCTTGAAGCCGCTGTGTTTGTCGAGCTCGCTCAAGCGATCAGTGTGTTTCCAGCTTGGTTGGGATTCAACGTGCCAGAGGCGCAAACCATTTTGATGAGTGGCAACCAGGCGGTTGATCAGTCGACGATTCGCACGCAATGGGCGCACTGGTTGGTGGGGGCGGTTTTTGCTTGGGGCTTGTTGCCACGACTGATCGCGTTAATAGTCAGCGCGTATTTTTTACAGCGCTGCTATGCCAGCGTTCAGCCGCAGCCCAAAGACGCTTACGCGCTCTTGGTGCAAGAGCGTCTGCAGAAGGCCTTAAAAGCAATTTCAGTTGATGGCCCACCCGGTCAATTGGATCAATGGCCGCAAGCGGTATTTCTTTCGCCTCAAAAATGTCGCGACACGCGCGCGGCGGTGGCTTTGGAAACTGCTTGGCTCGAGGCGAGAAGGGCGTCGCTGACCGACGCTGTTCACGTTTTGGCCCCCATCGATGATCGCGTCTCTAGACAAGAAGCGTTGGTGCAGTTGCAATCATTGGCGCCCAGTCACTTGCTCATTGTTGTGGATGCCCAACAAACACCGGATCGGGGGCTGCTCAATACGATCCTAGCCTTAACACCGCACACGGGCCGTGCGCGCGTGTATCTTAAGCCCGCTGATGGTGCACGCAATAGAACGGTTCAGTGGCAAGACAAGTTACAAGCGATCGGTCTTGGCAAGCCCCTACTTGATTGGCCAAGCGCCTTGGAATGGATGAAATTGCATGACTGAGGCTGACGCAATACGGATCGCCATTGTCGGTCACACCAACACTGGTAAAACGTCGTTGTTGCGAACGCTGACACGTGACCGAACCTTTGGTAAGGTGGCTGATTCAGCAGGGACCACCCGACATGTTCAAGCGGCAAGCGTCACGCTAGAAAACCGCGATGCCTTGATTTGGTTTGATACGCCGGGCTTAGAGGACAGCATCGCCCTTTACGACTGGGCAGCGCAATTAACCGCACCAGGTCAACGGTTAGATGGCCCCGATCGGATCGTTCAATTTTTACAAGACCCTCAAGCCAGTCAACGCTTTGAGCAAGAGCACCGGGTACTCGCGCAAATCATTCAAAGCGACGCCGTGCTTTACGTGGTCGATGTGCGAGATGCGGTGTTACCCAAACACCGCGATGAATTACATTTGCTGCAGTGGTGTGCCAAACCGGTTTTGCCTGTTTTAAATTTCACGGCCAGTGAGCAGGCACACGCACAGCCCTGGATTGAGACGTTTGCCCGACAAGGGATTCATATTTACGTTGCATTTGATTCGGTCAGCCCACCAAGCGATGGTGAACAGTTGCTTTTTGACACGCTGGCGCAAGTGTTGGCACAAGCCCGTCCGACCTTGCAAGCCTTAAGTCAACAAGCGGCGAAGGCCAAAAGTGAGCGCCGAGCAGCGGCACTTGAGCGGATCGCGCAGTTGTGCGTGCGGGTTGCGGCGATGACGGTGACGGTTGCCAATGATCCGCAGACTGTGATGGCTGCCCAACAAGAGCAACAAGCGCGAGTGCGCCATCTTGAGCGCCGCTGTGTCACGGATTTGTTAGCGCTATATGCGTTTGCCCCAGACGATTACACCGCGAGCGAGCTACCAGTAACGGATGGCCGCTGGCAAACCGATTTGTTTTCTAAAGAGGCCATCACCGAGGCGGGCCTCTCGGTGGGTAAGGGCGCGGCCGTGGGCGCGGTGGCTGGCGTTGCCATTGATGTCTTTAGTGCAGGCCTCACGCTCGGTACGGGGACCTTATTGGGCGCAGCGGCGGGTTCTATTTGGCAAGGTGTCGATCGATGGGGATCGGGTATTAAAGCCAAGCTTTTGGGCCAAGAAGCATTTCGCGTGGGCGACGATGTGTTGCAGGTGCTGGCTGCTCGCCAGCTGCGATTAATCCAGGCCCTTGAGCGGCGCGGCCACGCGGCATCTAACCGTGTCAACACGCAAGACAAGAGTGGCGAGGTTGGTGAACCCTTTGATCAAAAGGCTTTTCTGAGGATCATGGCGGTGGCACGATTACACCCAAGTTGGTCTGACAGCACATCGACGACCCGCACGCAACAGACCGCTGTTTTGGCGTTACATCAATGTTTAGCGGCATCGCCCTTGTTGGCGAATTGAGCCAAGCGCTTGGCATCCGATCGGTTACACTAAATGCCGATGTCATTTTGTTCCAGTCCACATGACATGCTCGGGTCAGTCCTGACCCAACACAAGAGAGTGTCTTTCTCCTTGCTTCGCTTGCCCCGATTGGAGTCGCGTGAATACGCTGACCGGCACAGCGATGGAGTTTTTATTTGTCTACCGATATTTCTTTTGCCAGTCTTTCGCTGGCCGAACCCCTCCTGCGTGCTATCGCAGAAGAAGGTTACACCACACCCACGCCGATTCAAGCGCAAGCGATTCCGCATGTTCTAGCGGGCAGCGACCTGATGGCGGCAGCCCAGACGGGCACAGGTAAAACCGCTGGCTTTACCCTGCCGATTTTGCAACGCCTCATAACCCAGCCACTGGCCCAACAAAAACCGGGTACGCCGCGGGTCTTGATATTGACGCCCACGCGTGAACTCGCCGCCCAAGTGCAAGAGTCCGTGCGCACTTACGGCAAGCACGCCCGAGTGTCGTCATTCGTGATGTTTGGTGGTGTCAACATCAATCCTCAGATTAGCGCCCTGAGACAGCGTTTAGACGTGCTGGTGGCCACACCGGGACGTCTGCTTGATCACGTGCAACAAAGAACCCTTGATTTATCAGCCGTGGAAGTTTTTGTGCTTGACGAAGCCGATCGTATGCTTGACATGGGTTTCATACGTGATATCCGCAAGGTGTTGGCACTGTTGCCTAAGCAGCGACAGAATCTGTTGTTTTCTGCGACTTTTTCAGAAGAGATTCGCACACTGGCGCGCGGCGTATTGAATAACCCAGTTGAAGTCTCCGTGAGTCCTCGCAACACCACGGCCGAACGGGTTGAACAAAGTGTCCACATGGTGCCACAGGCCCATAAGCGTGACGTGTTGAGTCACATCATTCGGGAAAGCGGCTGGTATCAAGTGTTGGTCTTTACTCGCACCAAGCACGGTGCCAACCGGTTAGCCGAAAAACTGGTGAAAGATGGTCTTCAGGCCGCTGCCATTCATGGCAACAAAAGCCAAGCGGCTCGCACCAAAGCCCTTGAGGGCTTTAAGTCGGGCAAACTCTCGGTTCTTGTCGCCACTGACATTGCCGCTCGCGGCTTGGACATTGACCAGTTACCTCAGGTGGTGAATTTTGAGTTGCCCAATATGCCAGAGGACTATGTTCACCGCATTGGTCGCACCGGTCGTGCCGGTGCTGCAGGCAACGCGCTGTCTTTGGTTGATGTTGATGAAATGAAATATCTTAAGGCGATCGAGCGTTTAACCCGTCAAACCATCCCGCAGGTCCCAACCCCCACGGGTTGGACACCGAGTCCAGCGGCAGCCCGAGCGATCGATGATGCGCCACGTGCGCCACGGCGTCCTGACCCACGCGCGCGTTCTGGCCCGCGGTCAGCACCCAAACCTGGTGCTCGGACCAATCTAGGAGCACCCCCCCGGGCCGGTGCTCGCGCAGACGGTCGAGCAGATTCTCGCCCCGCTGCGCGTCCGACCGC
>ERZ887849.685-NODE-685-length-35059-cov-8.766827_pt1 | contig 35059 bp, 35 predicted proteins | sample MGYA00521267_ERZ887849 | MGnify/ENA primary metagenome ERZ887849 (study PRJEB32303, sample SAMEA104408601) | aquatic metagenome | biome: Brackish water; feature: Pelagic; material: water | place: Baltic Sea | collected 2014-06-06T16:11:00 | depth 2,863 m ... | reverse complement strand
AAAAGCACTTCTTTTGAGGTGCTTTTTTATTTAAAGACTATTGATAGTCTAAAAAATCATAAATTGATAAGCAAAAAGATAAGCTCAGCTGGTTCAGAGCATCCCGATGCAATCGGGAGGTTCGGGGGTTCTACCCATTTCCGAAATACGGAACAAGCAATCGCCCACAAAAAAGCACTTCTTATGAAGTGCTTTTTTTATTAATAAACTGTTGATTGCCTGAAATATGAAAAATTGCTTACCTGTATATTTACAACTTTCTACGTACTTTTTCTTTTTTAATCAAAGTAAGTTCTCTACTGGTTTGTCCAGCTACTGAAGTGTTTTCTTGTGCCCTTCTGATTAAGTAGGGCATCACATCTCGAACAGGTCCAAAAGGTAAATATTTTGCTACATTATAATGATTAGCCGCTAAATTGAAACTTATGTTATCACTCATACCCAGTAATTGTCCAAAAAAGATTCGCTTGTCGTCTTTAGCAATACCTTTTTCATCAAGTAATTGCATCAACTTATACGAACTTTCCTCGTTGTGCGTGCCTGCAAAAATGGCCATTTGATTAAGATGATCAACCATATATAAAACCGCTGCAGCATAATTAACATCAGTAGCTTCTTTAGATACACAAATAGGAGATTTTAATCCTCTTTCTGCGGCTCTTGCGTTTTCTTTTTCCATGTAAGCACCACGAACAAGCTTCATTCCAATATGAAAACCTTCCTTTTTTGCTTGTTCATGTAATTGTTTTAAATAAGCTAATCGATCCCAACGATACAATTGTAACGTGTTAAAAACAATTGCTTTTTGTTTATTGTACTTACGAATCATATCAGTAACTACAGCGTCTGCAGCATCTTGCATCCAACTTTCTTCAGCGTCTATCAATAATAGAACATCTTTTTCAAAAGCAGCTTCACAAGCAATATCGAAACGAGCAATAACTCTATCCCATTCGTCCTGCTCTGCTTCAGCTAAGGCTACCTTCGCTCCTACTTTCTCATATAAATCAATTCGACCAAAACCAGTGGGTTTAAACACAGCAAACGGAATTGCTTCACGTTCTTTGGCAAATTCAATAGTTTTTAGTGTCATTGCTAAAGCAGCATCAAACTGCGCTTCTTCCTCCTTACCTTCTACCGAATAATCCAAAACAGATGAAACTCCTTTTGTATATAGTTTATCAACCACCTTTAAGCAGTCAACTTCAGTAACTCCACCACAAAAATGATCAAAAACAGTAGCCCGAATCAACCCTTCTACAGGCAAATGAGCCTTTAACGCAAAATTAGTAACTGCTGTTCCTATTTTTACAAGAGGTTGACATCCAATCATATTAAATAAGAAATAAGCTCGTTTTAACTCAGCATCACTTTTCAAAGAAAAAGCAACTTGAGTATTGTCAAATAATTTGTTCATGATGTTTTTGATAAAAAGTGACACAAATATACATTGGTTTTTGCGAATTATAAATAAAAATTGTCTTATTTTGCAATAAAATTCAAGCTTTCAAATGCAAACAATTTCAGGAACTAATTACAATATTTATTTTGGGAAAACAGGATATGAATCATTAGCTTCCATCCTACTTCCTTCTGAATATTCAAAACTTTTTATTCTTGTCGATGAAAATACATCGCAACATTGCTTACCTCATTTTTTAAGTAATTTGGCTACTGAAATCGAGATTGAAATCATAGAATTAGAAGCGGGTGAAATTCATAAAAATATTGCGACGTGCACTGAGGTATGGGGAGCACTGTCAGAATTAGGCGCCGATCGAAAAAGTATCTTACTTAATTTAGGTGGTGGTATGATTTCAGATTTAGGTGGTTTTGTAGCTTGTACTTTTAAAAGAGGAATCGATTTTATCAATATTCCAACAACATTATTGGCTATGGTAGATGCTTCCGTTGGAGGAAAAAACGGCGTTGATTTAGATCATTTAAAAAATCAAATCGGCATCATTCGTGAACCCAAAGTTGTACTAATTGATACCCATTTTTTAGATTCATTACCTCAAAATGAAATGCGTTCTGGATTAGCAGAAATGCTGAAACATGGTTTAATTTATGACGCTTCATATTGGAACAAATTTAAAAACTTAAAACACTTAAATACAAATCATTTAGAAGATTTAATTCATCAATCAATTCAAATTAAAAACGAAATTGTATCGATAGATTTGAGAGAAGAAAATATTCGGAGATCATTAAATTTTGGACACACTCTTGGCCATGCAATTGAAAGTTATTTTTTAGAAAAAAATTCACAAATCACTCTCCTTCACGGTGAAGCAATTGCTGTTGGAATGATTTTAGAAAGCTATCTTTCTAAAGAGATAGGATTACTGAACAATGATGAATATCAAGAAGTTAAATACATTATTAGTGATTTTTTTGAACCTGTCTTATTTACTCCTGATGCCATTGAAAAAATCATTGAACTGCTAAATTATGACAAGAAAAATGAGTTTGGAAAAGTGCAATTTGTGCTTCTAGACGGAATTGGCAAATCAGTCATCAATCAAATAATTGATAAATCGTTGATTTACAGGGCTTTTGAGGATTATTACCAATAAGTTATTTTTTAAAGTAACTTTACTTTTTTAGCTATTTTATTTTTTAACTTTGCCCCAATGAAACAAAATAACAACAACACCTATCGCAAGAGATTGCTCAATAATAGAATGACTTATCGTTCTGTTATTGAGTGCTTAGTTTGTCTTATTTTTTCATTTCTTTTTATAAGTTTATTTCAATCATCAAAAACACTAAGCGAGAAACTCCCTATACGTTTTGCAAATATTAGAGTTTGAAAATTATGTCACATCTGCATTTAGTTACTTCATAATTATTTTAAATCCAAAATTTCAAAATGAACACAAAATATTACGACTTAATCAATCAAACTTTTTATTTTCCGCAAGAAGAGTTTACCTTAAATAAAGATAATTTACAGTTTCACGGTATCGACTTAATGAAATTAGTAGAACAGTACGGAACTCCTTTAAAGTTTACCTATTTACCTAAAATCTCTCAAAACATCAATAGGGCAAAAATGTGGTTTAGAAATGCCATGGAAAAGCACGACTATGATGCAAAATATTTTTATTGTTATTGCACAAAAAGTTCGCATTTTGAATTTATTTTAAATGAAGCTTTAAAAAACAATATTCACATTGAAACTTCCTCAGCTTTCGATATCAATATTGTTGAAAATTTAATGGAGCAAGGCAAAATAAACAAAAACACCTATATTATTTGCAACGGTTTTAAACGAGATCAGTATGTAACTAATATTGCACGATTAATTAATAACGGTAATAAGAACACGATTCCAGTTATTGATAATTTTGAAGAATTAGATTTATTACAAGAACAAATTGATGGTAAATTTAAAATTGGAATCAGAATTGCTGCGGAAGAAGAACCTAAGTTTGAGTTTTATACCTCACGTTTAGGTATCGGATATAAAGATATTTTACCATTTTATAGAAAGCAAATTGCCGATAATAAAAAAGTAGAATTAAAAATACTTCACTTTTTTATTAATGCAGGTATTCGAGATACAGCTTACTATTGGAATGAATTATTAAAATGTATGAAAGTGTACATTGCCTTGAAAAAAGAATGCCCTTCTATAGATAGTTTAAATATTGGTGGTGGTTTCCCAATTAAAAATTCGTTGGCTTTTGATTATGATTACCAATATATGGTTGATGAGATTTTAAACCAAATCAAAATTGCTTGTGATGACGCTGAAGTTGATGTGCCGCATATTTTTACTGAATTTGGGTCATTTACTGTTGGAGAAGCCGGTGGTGCATTATATCAAGTTTTGTATCAAAAGAAACAAAATGATAGAGAGAATTGGAACATGATTGATTCTTCGTTCATAACCACATTACCTGATACATGGGCAATCAACAAACGTTTTGTAATGATGGCAGTAAACCGATGGAATGATATGTATGAACGGGTTTTATTAGGCGGTTTAACCTGTGATGGTGATGATTATTATAATTCAGAACAACACATGAATGCTGTTTATCTTCCCAAGTATAACAAAGAAAAACCTTTATATATTGGGTTCTTTAATACAGGAGCTTATCAAGAAACTATTGGTGGTTTTGGTGGATTAAGTCATTGTATTTTACCCCAACCAAAACACATCTTAATTGATAAAGATAAAAACGGAATTATTGCTACAGAAGTTTTTTCTGAACAACAAAAAGCTGAAGATGTATTAGAAATTTTAGGATATAATAAAAAGAAAGAAAAATTAAAAAAAATATAATGAGTAAAGGACCAGTTAGTCAGTTTATTGAAAAGCATTACCTACATTTTAATTCTGCAGCGTTAGTTGATGCTGCTAAAGGATATGAAGAGCATTTATTAGACAATGGAAAAATGATGATTACGTTAGCAGGTGCAATGAGTACTGCTGAATTAGGAAAGTCGTTAGCCGAAATGATTCGTCAAGACAAAGTACATATTATTTCTTGTACTGGAGCCAATCTAGAGGAAGACATTATGAATCTAGTAGCGCATAATTCATATAAAAGAGTTCCAAATTACAGAGATTTATCTCCGCAAGAAGAATGGGATTTATTAGAAAATCATTACAACCGCGTTACAGATACTTGTATTCCAGAAGAAGAAGCATTCAGAAGACTTCAATCGCATTTATTTGATATCTGGAATAATGCCGATTCTAAAGGAGAGCGTTATTTTCCACATGAATTTATGTACCAAATGATCAATTCGGGTTTGTTAAAACAATATTATGAAATTGATCCTGCAGATTCTTGGATGGTAGCTGCAGCTGAAAAAAACTTACCAATTGTAGTTCCTGGTTGGGAAGACAGTACCATGGGAAATATTTTCTCTTCTTATTGTATTAAAGGGGAATTCAAACCAACAACAATGAAAAGCGGCATTGAGTACATGATTTGGTTAGCAGATTGGTATCCGAAAAATTGTGCTGGAAAAGGAATTGGTTTTTTTCAAATTGGTGGAGGAATTGCGGGTGACTTTCCAATTTGTGTTGTGCCAATGCTTTATCAAGATATGGAAATGCACGATGTACCGTTTTGGAGTTATTTTTGCCAAATTTCCGATTCAACAACGAGTTATGGATCCTATTCTGGAGCCGTTCCAAACGAAAAAATTACATGGGGAAAATTAGATATTCATACCCCAAAATTCATCGTAGAGTCTGACGCTACGATAGTTGCGCCATTGATGTTTGCTTATATTTTAGGTTGGTAAAAAAAATTAAAAAAATAGTTCAAATTACTTGAAAATATAATTTAAGGATATTACATTTGACGAAATTACAAGATTAAAAACTACCCGATGAAAAGAGTTATTGTTGATTACGCAAAATTAACAAATGAAATCTTAACCCTACTAGTTGAGAAATTTCCTGATGGCTATGATGATTCAGACATCATCCGTTTTAAAAATGCCAAAAATGAAACTGTTGAAGCAGTTGAAGTTCGAACAACCGATACTATTTTTCTTGTAAAAGTAAGTACTAAGTTATCGGACAGAATAGAAAACTATGATGAAGATGATATCATTACAGAGGAAGTAGTTGTTGATAAAATTGAAGGTCTAAAAGAATTAGATATCGAAGATGATGAAGATGAAACAAATGAAGACGAAATAATCAATGATTCTGAAGATGCAGAAGATACAGAAGACGAAGATTAATAAAAAGGGAATTCAAAAATGAATTCCCTTTTTAATTTACAAATAGCGCTCTATTATAACTTGCTTATGATGAAGTTCGTGCCCTAAAAGACAATAACCAATACCTCTTACAGAAACACTTGCTCCTGAAGCGGTTCCAAGTTTTAATATATCTGTGGCTGAAAAATTTTCAAATAAACTTAAAGTAGCTTCTCTAACAGAAACATATTCTTTTAACAAGCTCTCAAAGTCACGTTCATTAGCAATTGCCACAACCACAAAGGCATTTTCATCAAAGCCAGGCAAAGCAGTTGAATCGTTTCTGGCAATTCGTAAAGCCCTGTAAGCAAATATCCGCTCGGCATCAATTAAATGCAAAAGAACATCTTTGATGGTCCATTTACCCACTTCATAACTATATTCTTGTTTAAAAACAGGAATTGATTTAAAAAAATGAATCATCTCTTCTTTTTGATCAATCAATCCTTTTACAATATTTTGTTCCGAAACCAATTTGATGTAATTCATTTGATATGGAACATATTCGTTTGTGTGCAAAATATTCATCAGTATAAGATATTAAAAAAGCCTCAGGAGAGGCTTAATATTATAATTCTTTAAAAATGGTATGCATTAAGCGTTTTTTATCGTTAATGCTTTCCTCTAAAGAAATCATTGTTTCTGTTCGATACACACCTTCAATATCATCAATCATGAAAATTACTTCTTTAGCATGTTTGGTATCTTTTGCTCTTATCTTACAAAAAATATTGAACTTTCCAGTAGTTACGTGTGCAACAGTAACATAAGGAATTAGATTAATTCGTTCTAAAACAAATTTTGTTTGTGAAGTATTGTGTAAAAACACTCCAACATAGGCTATAAAAGAATATCCTAATTTTTCATAATCTAATGTAAGTGAAGAACCTTGAATAATCCCAGCGTCTTCCATTTTCTTAACTCTAACATGAACAGTTCCTGCAGAAATTAATAATTTTTTTGCAATATCTGTAAAAGGAATTCTCGTGTTATCAATTAACATGTCTAAAATTTGATGATCAACTTCATCTAAACGAAACTTACTCATAAGTGCTTGTAATAAATGTTAAATTATTGACTTTTTATCAATATCATTGCAAATTTATTAAATTATTTTTATTCCATTATCAAAAAAAGCTAAATTATCAATGTTAAAAGTTGCTTTTGCTCCGATTTCAGGATAATTTTTTCCATCTAATGAAAAAAGCATCGATTCACAATGATATTCAACGTGACCAAAAAAATTCTCTAAATCTGATATTTTAGAAATAATTGCAAGAAATTCAACTTTATCTGCAATTAAAACTTCTTGATATTGAGCTGCAAAGTTAATTATTTTTTCAACATTATTATCAATAATTCTCACATTTCTATAGATAAAATCAAAAAAACATTTATTATTATGAGGAATTCTCAAATAACTAGTCAAAACATTATCAACTACAACGTTTTCGCTTTTACCCAAAAACGAAGACAACAAGGCAACAAAAACAAATTTTCTACTCTCTTCCCTATTGTAATCAGAATTAAAATGTCCGGCTTCAAATAAAATTGTTGGAGTTCCTTGAGTCATAAAATAATCACCCGTACAATTCACGTTATAACGATCATCAAATCGTCCTATTTGATTAGGTAAATAGGGATTTAAAGCTTCAAACATAGTATTAATAACTTCTGCCGCTTTTAATCTAGTAGAATTATAAGTACATGCATTATCAAAAGCTGGAGCTAAAAACGAAATTGTTGCAGGTAAGTTATAATCTGAAGTGCCGAAAATAGTGCGTTGATCATGCAAATTATAGCAAAAATCGGGTTTAAATTCATTATAAATTCGCTTTAGCAATTGCATTTCAGGTTGAGTTTCCGCTACAGCGTCTCTATTCAAATCTACAGCGTTAGCGTTTTCTCTTGTATAAGCATGAGCTCCATCAGGATTTAGCATTGGTAAACACAACAAAGTGTAATCATGTTTTATTGTATTTGCTAATTCCGAATCTGAATTTAAGAAATTTAAAAAATCAAAAAGCCCTTTAGTTGTTGTAGGTTCGTTACCATGCATTTGTGACCAAATTAAAATTTTTGTTTTCCCTGATCCAATTTTAACTTGATAAATATTTTTTTGTTTTACCGATTGACCAATTATAGTAATTTCAAATTCATTATTTAAAGAATTAAAAAGAGGTTCAATCATACCTAAATGAATGTACTTTCCTTTCACATCTGAAACAAGATATTTGGTGGCTAATGCTAAAAAATCCATACTTATTTTTTGATTTACAAATGTAAACAAGTTTGTATTTACAAATGTAAACAGCTTAAACTACTTATTAATTCACTTTTGTAAACATTCTTTATATCATTTATCATAGTGTTTGTTTACAAAAACAAATTAATTAATAATTTGTATTCAATTATTTAAAAATCAATGTATTATAATAACTTTTATAAACTAAGTATTTAATTAAAAAGGAGTTAATTTAGTTACTGATATTGTATTTTAATAAATAATAATTTACATTTGTAACAAATATTTAATTCTTTCAATAATTACAATGGTAAACATAGACGATTTTATTAAACGCTTAGAAATTATATTGGATTATTACAATTTATCGGCTTCCGCTTTTGCTGATAAAATCAATGTTCAACGTTCTAGTTTATCTCACCTACTCTCTGGGCGAAATAAACCGAGTTTGGATTTTATCATAAAAGTTATTGAAGTATTTCCTGAAGTAGATTTATATTGGATTTTAAATGGTAAAGGCACATTTCCTAAATCTGAGAAAATTTTTAGCATTCAATCAACTAAACAAGAAGTAATATCTGACGAAACAAATACCCCTGATTTATTCTCAACAGATCAAACCAATAGCAAGCAGCCTTTTATAAACAATGAAATAGGAAAGAAAACGATTAGTTTATCAAATAATGATGTAAAAACTATTGAACGTATCGTTATTTTTTACACCGATGGAAGTTTTAAAAATTATCAATCTTAATTTTATTGATTATTTTTAGGAACATAGCTTAACTCCGGATTTTTTCCTACAACACCAATAAAATAGCGCTCCAAATATGGAATATCAACTTCTATATTTCCAGTTGGATAATAGGGTTCGTTATAAACAACTTGTTTCCTACCATAATCAAAAGCTACTTGAACAATAGGCACATTAGCTTTTAAAGCTATATAATAAAAGCCTGTTTTCCATTCGGTTACTTTTTTTCTGGTGCCTTCTGGAGCAATAGCTAATCTAAAAACTTCATTTTTTAAAAATACTGCAGCGATAGAATCTACTTTATTTTCATTTTTTTTGCGATTTAATGGCCTGCCTCCCGTCCATGTGAAAAAATAATTAAATGGAAAAACAAACAACTCTTTCTTGGCAACATAATTAATTTCTATATTGAGAATTCCTCGAGTAAAAATTCCTAAGAAAAAATCCCACCAACTCGTATGAGGAACTACTATAAGTACACATTTTTTTACTTCTGGAGCTACTGTTCCAACAACTTTCCATCCAAAAATTGTGCAGAAAATAAATTTATACAGTTTTTGTTTCATGAGTGGCTAATTTTTGACAAAAATAAAATTATATTTACGATTACAAACAAAATTAGATGATTAAGCGCTTATTAAGTTATTTTTTACCTATTAAAGTATATGAAACTCCATCAAAAACAAGTAAAAATCTTGAAGTTACTTGGAATAATGGTTATTTAGTATTGGATTCGAAAAACACTAATTACTCCTTTGGTAGTTTACAACGTGCATTAAAAAAAGGGTTGAAATATATTGGTTATGAAAGAATTAGAAATTTTGAATCAATTTTAATTCTAGGAGTTGCTGGAGGAAGTGTTATTGAAACATTAAAAAAAGATGTAAAATTTGATGGAAAAATCACTGGTGTTGAAATTGATGCTACTGTAGTAGATATTGCCAATAAATACTTTGGCTTAAGCAAGTATGATAATCTAGAAATTGTTATTGATGATGCTTTTGAATTTGTTTTAAAAACCAAAGATACTTATGACTTGATTATAATTGATATATTTCAAGATACCATTATGCCCAACTTTTTATTTGAAGATTATTTTATAAATAGAATTAATTTTTTACTGAATGTAAATGGCTTTATACTTTTTAATACTATGGCTTTAAAATATAAAGATAGAAGAAGAAATGCTATTTATAAAAGTAAGTTTGACAGCAATTATTCTGTTAGATTATATCCAAAAATTGAAGAACACAACGAATTATTTACTATTAAAAAATTACAATAATTTTCGTGCCTTTTCAAGATCCTCTTCGGTATCAATACCAATACTGCTGTGAGTTGTTTCTACCATCATAATGCGTTTTCCGTATTCCAAATAGCGAAGTTGTTCTAGTTTTTCTGAAGCTTCTAACGACAACATTGGCAAACTATAAAAATCTAAAAGCGCTTGTTTTCTAAAGGCATAAATTCCGATGTGTTTCATGTAACGAACACCAGCGTTTTCATACCGCGGAAACGGAATCACAGATCGCGAAAAATAAAGCGCAAAACCATTTTGGTCTGTAATGACTTTTACGTTATTAGGATTCTTTATTTCTTCTTTATCGGTAATTTGAAACATTAGTGAACCCAAATCAACTTTCTTTTCAAAATCATTTTTAAAAATAGTAATTAATTCTTCTAAAGGTTCTTTATTAATAAACGGTTCGTCACCTTGAATATTGATTACAACATCAACATTCATATTTTCAATTGCTTCTGCAATTCGATCACTTCCACTTTCATGTTCTTTAATCGATTTGATTGCTTCGCCTCCATTCGAAATAATTTCGTTGTAAATTAAATCCGAATCAGTAACCACAAAAACATCGTCAAATAAATTTGTACTTACCGCCGCTTCATAGGTTCTGAGAATAACGGTTTTGCCTCCTAAATCTTGCATTAACTTTGCAGGAAATCGTGTAGAAGCATAGCGAGCGGGAATTACAGCTATTATTTTCATTTTTTAATTTTATTTTTACAAAAGTATTAATTTTTAAAATATTCGTCTTTAAATCCGATTAAATATAACTTTTCTTGAGCACGAGTAATTGCAGTATACAACCATCTTACATAATCTACATCAATTCCATCAGGTAAATAAGGTTGTTCAACAAAGACTGTTTTCCATTGACCACCTTGCGATTTGTGACAAGTAATTGCGTATGAAAACTTAACTTGTAAAGCATTAAAATATTCGTTTTCCTTAACTTTTTGCAATTTTTTATATTGTTGTCGTTCATCTTCATAATCTAACAATACTTCTTGATACAATTGATTAGACTGCTCATAAGTTAATGAAGGCGATTCGCTAGTTATGGTATCCAACATCAAAATGGTATCAAAAGGCGCTTGATTAGGATAATCAACCATTCTGATTTTTACGGTGGCAAATTTGAATCCGTATAATTCCTGAATTTTTCTTATCTCTAAAATTTCAACAATATCACCATTAGCAATAAATCCGGCCTCAGACTCTTCTTTTAACCAAAAATAATTGTTTTTTACCACCATTAAATAATCTCCAGTTGAAAGTTCGTTTTCTTTGGATAAGATTGAAGTGCGTATTTGCTGATTATATTGATTGGCTCTTTTATTTGAACGAACAATAAAAACAGTATCTTCTAATCCATAATTATCATAGGCTCCCTGAATAGCGTCTTGAATATCATATCCATCTTGCAATCGAACAATATCTTTAAAACCACTTAAGTTAAATTGAAAGGTATCAATAAAATGAGAATCTAATAATTCTCGTAATTGAGTTGCATTATATAAAATTCCTGAAGTTTCAGCTTGACGCATGACTTCATCTAGTTCAATATGCTGTACATTCTTTTGATAATGAAGGGAAAGTGTGTTGATATCTAATGCTGGACTAATTGTCATGTTAACCGGTGGCAACTGAGCGGTATCTCCAACAAGCAATAGTTTACAATTTTTACCAGCATCCACATAAAAAAATAAATCATCTAGAAGCGATCCATTTTCATATAATTTTGAATCTTGCGAAGTGTCGGATATCATTGAAGACTCATCTACAATAAAAATAGTATCCTTAAATTTATTTTGCTGAAGCGTAAAACTCACCCCGCCCGATTTAGATTTTTTAGGAAAATAAATACGTTTATGAATTGTATAAGCTGGTTTCCCCGAATAATTACTAATAACTTTTGCCGCTCGACCTGTTGGTGCTAACAAAACACATTTCATATTTATAGCTTCCAAATGATTGATTACCGTTGAGATTATCGTTGTTTTTCCAGTACCTGCATATCCTTTTAATACAAAAATTTCATCGTTTGAAGTAGCGATAAGAAAATCGGCTATTTTTTGAAAAAATAAATTTTGTTTTACGGTAGGCTGAAACAAAAAATTTTGATGCAGTAACTTATAAAACAACGATGAAGTAATCATTTACAGAAAGGGCTTTAATTAATTATCAAATATAGTGTTGATTTTTGAAAGAAAAGAGATATGATTGGAAAAAAATTGTAGCTTTGCCAATAGTATTAACCCCTATTGTTTATAAATAAGGTTAGGAAAATATGATAGTTTCATCTGTTGACATCACTCAAAAAACGTATAAAAAATTAGTTCTTCAAGTTTCTTTGAATGAATTATCTTTTTGTGTTATAGATTTAATTACGCATAAAGTGATTCATACACAAGAAATACTTTTTGAAAAAAACAAAGTAATTGAAGAACAATTATGGCGTGCATTTGTAGATTTTTCAATCCTTACAAATTCTTATGATGAAGTAGTTGTTTTACACAATAATAATTTAAATGCATTTGTTCCAACATCGCTTTTTGACGCCTCATTTTTAGCAAGTTATTTACAATACAACACCAAAGTTTTTGAAACCGATTTCTTTGCTTTTGATGCTATTGCTCCTTTCGAAATCAACAATGTGTTCGTTCCATTCATGAATATTAATAATTTCTTATCGGATCAATTTGATAGTTTTGATTATAAAAATAGTAACTCTGTTTTGGTAAAAAAAATTATCGAAATTTCTAAAAATGTAGAGGAAAAGCAAGTATTTGTGCACATTCAAAAAGAGCATTTTGAAATGATTGTTGTAAAAAATCAAGAACTGCTATTATACAACTCATTTCAGTATGCAACCCCTGAAGACTTTATTTATTATTTGTTATTTACTTGCGAACAATTACAATTAAACCCAGAAACCATTAATATTCAATTGTTAGGTAATTGTATAGAAAGTGACGAATTATTCAAAATTACTTATAAATATATCAGAAATTGTTCGTTGTATAAAGCAGCACATCTTTCTGAAGGTTTTGATGTTTCAGAAGCTGAAATTCGAAAAAACTTTATACTATATCATTCATGAGAATTATTTCAGGAAAACACAAAGGTCGTCGATTAGTTGCTCCAAAAAACTTACCAGTTCGACCTACAACAGATATGTGTAAAGAATCGTTATTCAATATTTTAAATAATCATTTTAATTTTCATGGCTTAAAAGTTTTAGATTTATTTGCTGGAACTGGTAATATAAGTTATGAATTTGCTTCGCGAGGCGCCGGTTCTATTACCAGTGTTGATGCTGATTTAGGTTGTATTAATTTCATAAAAAAGACTACTTCTGAATTAGATTTAGATATTTCTACAATTAAAAGTGATGTTTTTTCTTTTATAGAAAGAAATAAAGCTACTTACGATATAATTTTTGCCGATCCTCCTTATGATTTAAGTCAGGAAAATTTTGAAAAAATCATACAACTAATCTTTGAAAACGAACTTTTAGATGAAGATGGAATGTTGATTGTTGAACATTCAAAACACACCAAATTAGAACACATGACTAATTTTTCGTTCTCAAAAAATTATGGTGGTTCTGTTTTTTCCTTTTATGAATTTGAAAGCGATGAAGAAGTGGATTTTGAAGACGAAGAGGACGAAGGTTAATCTCCATTAAAAAAAAAGCAGACCTATAAGCCGGATTCTGTCTCCAATAAATTGAAGCCTTATCATTTATCTAGATCATGCATTACTACATGACTCAAGCTGCCTACCCTTCAACATCGGACGAGTCGCCCTAATTCTGATTACTCAGAAACTGCTGATATACTTGACATTTCACCGCATAGAGTTTACCTGGTTTCACTACAGCATTATCTGTACATACTTTCTGTTGCACTGGTCCTCACCTTTCGATGGACGGGTGTTATCCGCTATGCTACTCTTTGGTGTCCGGACTTTCCTCTCCCGATTAATCGGGAACGATAAGGCGGTCTGCGTTGCAAATTTAGAATTTAGAATTTAGAATACAGAACTTAATGTAATTTATTTTTATAGTTAAGAATTCTATTGTGAATAACTTGTACACAACTTCTAGTTATTTTGGAAATTGTAACTTGTTTTTTGGCGCTTTGCTACTTATATTTGTAATTCAATATAGCAGCATGGAACAATTCATCGTATCAGCCCGAAAATACCGTCCGCAAACATTTAAAGATGTTGTGGGACAACAGGCTATTACCAATACCTTGCTAAATGCTATTGAAACCAATCACTTGGCGCAAGCTTTATTGTTTACGGGTCCAAGAGGTGTTGGAAAAACGACTTGTGCGCGCATCTTAGCCCGAAAAATTAATCAAGAAGGTTATGATGATCCATACGAAGATTTTTCATTTAATGTATTTGAATTAGACGCTGCTTCAAACAATGGCGTAGATGATATTAGAAGTATTATCGACCAAGTAAGAATACCTCCACAAACCGGAAAATATAAGGTTTATATTATCGATGAGGTGCATATGCTTTCCCAAGCTGCATTCAATGCTTTTCTGAAAACATTAGAAGAGCCACCAAAACATGCCATTTTTATTTTAGCCACTACTGAGAAACATAAAATTATTCCAACTATCTTATCGCGTTGTCAAATATTTGATTTCAAACGTATTACAGTTAAAGATGCGAAAGATCATTTAGCAGAAATTGCTAAGGAACAAGGTGTTGAATATGAAGACGATGCTTTACATATTATTGCCCAAAAGGCCGATGGTGCTATGCGTGATGCACTATCTATTTTTGACAGAGTAGTTTCATATTGTGGTAAAAACCTAACTAGACAAGCGGTTACCGAAAATTTAAATGTATTGGATTTCGAATATTACATTCGTATAACCGATTTAATTTTAGAAAACAAAATTCCAGATTTATTAGTAGCTTATAATGATATTTTAGCAAAAGGATTTGACGGCCATCATTTTATTGCCGGACTAGCATCACATTTTAGAGATTTATTAGTTTGTAAAAATCCAGCTACTTTACCATTATTAGAAGCTGGAGAACAAGCTCAAGCATTATATGCAGCACAATCGCATAAAGCTATGCATGAATTTTTAATCAAAGGCATTGAACTAGCCAATGAATGTGATTTAAAATTCAAAATCAGTCAAAATCAGCGACTACTCGTTGAGCTTTGTTTGATGCAATTAGCCTCTATCAGTTTTGATGGAGAAAAAAAAAAGTAGCTAAATTTATAATTCCGGCAACTTACTTTAAAAATAATTCCTACTCTATTGTTGAAGTTCAAAAAATTGAAGCGCAACCTCAAGAAGAAACTACTCTTGAAATTTCAGAACCTGCTGAAATTATGCCAATACAAATTGAAGTTGTTCCAATAGAAAAAGTAGCAGTCCCAGAAATTCCAAAACCTGTTACTCCTGATTTAAATCCTACAGGAACTAAAGTTTCCGCGCTTTCATTGGCAAGTATTAAAGCTAAAAAGGAGCTCGAAGCACAAAATCATTACCAGCAAAAACACAGAGAGGAATTACCATCTGAAGCGTTTAATGAAACTGACATGCTATTGCAATGGAATAAGTTTGCTCAAAAAATGACTGATTCTGGCAAACGTTTATTAGCTACTTACATGCAAATGAATGATCCAATGTTAAACGGAACCATAATTACTTTGGAATTACCTAATCAAAGTACGAGAGAAGAGTTTTTAACGGGTTGTAATGAATTATTAGGCTATTTACGTGGTAAATTACACAATCATGATATTACAATTGAAGTAGTTGTTAATGAAACAATTGAAAATAAATATGCGTTTACTCCGCAAGAAAAATTTGAGCGATTAAAACAAATAAATCCAAATTTAGAATTGCTACGAAAAACGTTTGATTTGGATGTTTAATTAAATTTTTCCATAATACATTGCCTTTACAATACCATCTGCTAATCCAATTTTAGGCACATAGATATTGTGTGCACCACTCCATTTCATTGCATTTAAGTAAATTTGTGTTGCTGGTATGATTACATCGGCACGGTCTGGATTCAACCCTAAATCGGCAACACGCTGTTCATACGTCATGCTGTTTAATTTGTGATATTGCGCTTGAATATACATGTAAGAAAGCGGTTTATCTTGATGTTTTTCGGAAAGTTTAAATAATTTATTAATATTTCCACCAGAACCAACTAAAATAATATTATCAAACGATTGAGTATTATTTTTGATCCATTTTTCAATTTCTTCCCAAACAATGTCAGAGACCATATTATTTAATAACCGAACAGTTCCAATTTTGAATGATTTTGAAGCGATTATTTTTCCTTCATAGAATAGTGAAAATTCGGTACTTCCACCACCTACATCAACATATAAAAATGCCTTATCCAAATTAATAAATCGAGTTAAATCTGAAGAGGCAATGATTGCGGCTTCTTTTTTTCCATCAATAATATCAATATCTATGTCGGCTCTATTTTTAATGATCTCAACAACCTCATTTCCGTTATACGCTTCACGTAAAGCTGAAGTTGCGCAAGCTTGATATTTTTCTACTTTATGAACCTTCATTAATAATTTAAAGGCTTTCATAGCATCGACCATTCGTTCAATATTTTCGGGTGTAATTTCGCCAACCGTAAACGCATCTTGACCCAAACGAATTGGAACGCGAACTAATGAACTTTTGTTAAATTGAGGGGCGCAACCATTTTGCTCTACAATATTAGTTACCAACAATCGCATGGCATTGGAACCAATATCAATTGCGGCATATTTTTTTATGGTGATCATTCCTTGTTTTGGGTTATTTAACAGTTTCTGCAATTACGTCCAATTTATTTTGGTAATAATTATACATTTCTAATTGTGCTCTAAACGGCTTTTCATCGCCGCGTCTTCTGTATTTATTGGCTAAATCAATAGAATGAATTCGGGCTTTAACGTTAGCTTTCCATCCAATTTCAAAGGTTTCAATCAATTCTTTTTTAATATCTTTATCATAAATAGGACAAGTTACTTCCACACGAGCATCTAAATTTCGGGTCATAAAATCGGCAGAAGAAATAAATACATCAGGATTTCCGTCATTAGCAAAAATATAAACTCGAGAATGTTCAAGATAATTATCTACAATACTTATAGCTTCAATATTTTCACTCAATCCTTTAATTCCGGGAATCAAGCAACAAATACCTCTAATTATTAATTGAATTTTAACACCCGCATTACTTGCTTCATAGAGTTTATCGGTCATTTTAAAATCCGAAATACTATTCATCTTTAATTTTATAAACGCTTCTTTACCTAAAAGTGCGTTTGAAATTTCTCTTTCAATTAATTTATTAAACTTTCCTCTGGTATAATGTGGAGATACGATTAAATGTTTGTAACGATGTACACGATAATTTACATCAAAAAAATCAAAAACTTTAGAAGCATCTTTTAAGATTTCATTGTTACTTGTAAAAACCGTAACATCGGTATAAATTTTAGCGGAATTTTCATTGAAATTACCAGTTGAAATTAAGCCGTATCGTTTAATTTTAATATCTTCAATTCGTTCAATAACACATATTTTACTGTGTACTTTTAACCCTTTTACTCCAAAAATAAGTTCAATACCTTCAGTTTGCATTTGTTCCGAATAGGAAATATTACTTTCTTCATCGAAACGCGCCTGTAATTCAATTTGAACGGTAACTTTTTTACCATTTTTAGCAGCGTTTATTAATGAACTTACAATTTGAGAATTCTTGGCTAAACGATATAACGTAATTTTAATAGAAACCACTTTTGGATCTAGAGCCGCTTCACGCAAAAACTTAATAATGTAGGAAAACGACTGATAAGGCGCGTATAATAAATAATCTTTCTTTTTAATTTTTTCTAAAATACTCCCTTCTATAGACAAACCTGATATTGGCAAAGGAACATTTTCTTTGTACAATAAATCATATCTTCCTAAATTAGGGAAACTCATGTAATCTCTACGATTATGATATCTCCCGCCGGGGATAATACTATCGGAACTGTCAATATGCATTCCACGCAAGAAGAAATCTAAAGTATCTTTTCCAATAGCTTGATCATAAACAAATCGAACGGGTTCGCCCACTCTTCTATCTTTAACAGATGATGAAATTTTTTCAATCAAACTTTTACTCAAGTCGCTATCAAATTCCAGCTGTGCATCTCGGGTTATTTTAATCATGTGCGCCGAAATACTTTCGTAATCAAAAATATTAAATATATTGTTTAAGTTATAACGTATAACATCATCTAATAGAATAATATACTGTTTTTCTGAACTTGATGGAAGCACTAGAAATCGATTAATTGTGTTAGGAATTTCTACTACCGCATATCGAATTTCTTTAGCTTTGTCATTAAAAAGTTGACTTCCATTCATCACTAATTTAACAGCCAAATATCCTGAAGTATCTTTAAGTAATGGAAATTCTTCCAAATCATTCAACATAATAGTAACTAATGCCGGACTAACTTTTTGGATGAAATAATCGTGAATAAATTTTTCTTGTTCTTTTGAAATATCATTCTCATTAATCATGAATATGTTCTGAAGTTCAAGTTTCTTTTCAATCTCATTTAAAATTCGCAAACTATCAGATTGTTGTTCAATAACGATTTCTGTAATTTCTTTTAATAACTCTTCAGCTTTAACGCCTAATATCTTTTCTGATTCAGTACTTTCGTGACTCATTCTGCGAATAGCAGCATAACGAACTCTAAAAAATTCATCTAAATTATTAGAAAAAATTCCTAAGAAACGTAATCGATCCAAAAGTGGTACATCCTCATCGTTTGCTTCTTGTAAGACCCTAGCGTTGAATGTAAGCCAACTCTTTTCTCGATCTATATAACTAGTATAATTATTGTTCATCTTCATGCATTAATTGTAAAATTAGAGAAATTGAACTTCAAAAGCTGCAATTTATCAACAAATGTTGTAATAAGTTTAATTTTGGGTGACCAAATAAATATTGTAACGTTATAATATAGTTAATTTAAAATTAAGGAGCTAATCGGTCAATTTTCCAATCAAAATCAGTTTGTAATTGGTATCTAATACGATCATGTAGACGATTTGGTCTTCCTTGCCAAAACTCAACTTCTACTGGTCGTACAAGAAAACCACCCCAATGACTTGGACGTTCAATTTCCCTACCTTCCCATTCCTTCTCAAGTTCTATTAAACTGTGCTCTAAAAAATCCCTGTTTAATATCACCTCACTTTGAGGAGAAACAAGTGCACCGAGTTTACTCCCATCAGGTCGAGAAGCAAAATAATTATCTGAGATAATATCAGCAGTCTTTTCAGCTCTTCCTTTAATAATAATTTGACGCTCAACTGTGGGCCAAAAGAAAGACAAGCAAACATTTGGATTTTCAATGATCGCCTTGCCTTTTTCAGAATTATAATTGGTGTAAAACACAAACCCTTCTTCATCAAACTTTTTAAGCAAGACAACTCTAGATTTAGGAAAACCATCCAAACCTATAGTTGCAACAGTCATTGCGTTAACTTCGTCAGCTGCATTTAAATCTTCCGCTTCATAAAACCATTTATGAAATAAGTTAATAGGATCTTCAGGAATTTGATTTTCTAATAACGCACTCTTATCATATGATTTTCTATAATTGCTTAAATCTTCCATTTTATCATAATCAATTTAAAGTACAAAGTTACAAACTCAAAAGCATTATTTTGCTAAACAAAAACATTATTTAAACCTTTTTGAATATCTTTAGTCTTATAAAATATACCAAAGTTTCATTTTGCAAGACGAAAAAATATTTATTACCGAATTATTAAATCCTAATACGCAAAACGAAGCGTTCAAAAAGCTCTTGCATTTATATCAAAAACCATTATACAACCATGTTAGAGGAATTGTACTAGATCATGAGGATGCCAACGATGTTTTACAAAATACATTTATTAAAGTTCATTCCCATTTAAAAACATTTAAAGGCGATAGTAAGCTCTTCTCGTGGATATATCGAATTGCCACAAACGAATCCATTACTTTTATACAACAGCGTGCCAAAAAACAGGGGATATCAAACGAAGAAGTTAAAGAAAAAGCGCTCAATAAATTAGAAAGTGATGTTTATTTTGATGGAGATGAAATTCAATTAAAACTACAAAAAGCCTTAGCATTACTTCCAGAAAAACAGCAACTTGTCTTTAAAATGAAATATTTTGAAGAATTGAAATATGAAGAAATATCAGAAATTCTAGGAACTTCGGTTGGGGCTTTAAAAGCAAGTTATCATATTGCGGTTAAAAAGATTGAAGATTTTTTAAAAACGAATTAAACCTTTTAGCATTAATTTTGTCCAATGAATATGAAGAATTTTGATTTAGATAATAATTATAAAATTACCTCGGGTTTTATTACCCCAGAAAACTATTTTGAGCAATTTGAAGCAAAAATGATGCAACAAATTTCTACTCAAAAAACAGCAGTAAAAGAAGTAAAAGTAGTTTCATTATTTTACAGAAAACAAGTTTGGATAAGCAGTATAGCTGCCCTTATCTTATTAGCTATTGCTATTCCAGTTTATTTTAACATGGCAAAAGAAAATAACATTGAATCGCATAGTATTGAAAATTATCTTGCAGATCAGCAACATGTGAATGAAAACGAAATCATTGAGCATTTATCAGAAGAAGATATAAATGCATTGGAAAATTCACTTAGCGCTTCTACAAATGAAAATGATGCTATTGAAAATTATTTATCCGAATCAGAACATTTAGATTATATATTAAACGAATAAGATTATGAAAACAAAATTCATGTTACCTATTGTATTGGTATTACTAAGCTTTACTGCTTTTTCTCAAGGTTTTAAAGGAAAGAAAGACAAAGTAAAAGCTTTAAAAGTGGCTTATATCACCGAAGAATTAAATTTAACAACTGAAGAAGCGCAACGATTTTGGCCTATTTATAATGCATTTGATGACAAACAAGCCGAATTGCGTCATGAAAAAATGAGAGCCATTTTGGATCGATTTGAGCCAGTAAGTGTTGAAAAACTTTCAGAAAAGGAAGCTAATTCGCTTTTAGCGCAAATGGAAACAATTGAAGAAAATTTATTTGCCCTTCGTAAAAAATTCATTAAAGATTTAAACGGTGTTATAAGTGCAAAAAAAATAATCAAACTCAAAAAAGCTGAAGACGATTTTAATCGTCAATTGTTAAAGCAAATGCGAGATAAAAAAAGAGATTAGTTAGAAAACGCTCCTATTATTTGAGCGTTTTTTTATTTTATTTCAAACCGTACCAATTTATTTTTTCCCGTGGCATAAAATACTTTTTTGGATTCAAATCGAAAGGTGTAAAAATTTTTATCATCTGATATTTTAGTCCAATTTTCTCCAAAATCATCCGAATAAAACAATCCAGTTCTACCCACAGAAATCAGCTTTTTACCTTTTGATTTAGGCACAAATTGAACACAAGAAGCATACCCAAAAGCGGCTTTATCAGCAGTCAATTTCCACGTTTTACCACCATCTAAAGTAATCGCTTTATTTGACCAATTTTGTAGCTGCTTTAAATAATTTCCGCCGGCAATAATTCCTATTTTATCATTATAAAAATCGGCAGTAAAAATACCGGTCATTTCTTCCCCTTGGACTATTGGAGTATCATAAACTTGCCAAGATTTGCCAAAATCATGTGAAACAAATACTCTCGATTTTTTTCCGCCAGAAACCATAAAAATCGATTTTCCGTTTACAATTAAATTGGTATTACTCGTAGCAAAAGCCGCTTCGCCTTCATACACTTTAGGCAAATTGTCACACGAGATTTTTGTCCAAGTAGTGCCTCCATCGGTTGTTTTTATAAATGACAAACAATTTTCAGTAGGATCTCCCATTGCAAAACCATTCAAATCATCTACAAAATGCATACTATCGTAAAAAACCTTCTCGTTTTCTTCAATATATGCAATGGTTTCTTGCAGCGATTTTTTATCAATTTTTATCAATTTAGCTGGATTTCCAACAGACAAAATAAAAACAGCTTCTTTGGTTGCAGCTATACTTCTAAAATCGGTTGTTGAGTTGACTGATTGAATAGTGTGAATGTGTAAAGAATCCTTTTTCTTGTCATAAAAACCATATCTTCCTTTATCCATTCCCATCCAAATCTTGTCACTATCCACAAAAATAGCTCTACAACTTAATTTTGATTCCGATAAAACTTTAGATTCAAAAACTACAGGTTTATTTTGAGCAGTTGATGCAATTACAAATAGAAATGCGATAATTTGTTTCATCTTTTTAAATTTATTTTTTAGCGTAACATTGTTTATCGCCTTTTATTCATTAGTTTACGTTTACAAACTTTTTATTAATAGCGATTTTATATAAAAGAATTATAACCAAAGTTAATCAATTCATTACAATAAATTATATTATTGGTAAGCGCTTTATTATAATGAAAATAAAACCAATTAATTTGTATCTTTGCCTCCCGAATTATCGGAATGATTTAAACTATAAAATGAGATTACACAGAAATTTAGTGTTCACCACAATAGATTCGCTAATGGCGATTTTTAATGAAGGAGAATATGCCGATAAAGTTGTTGCGAGAGCTTTAAAAAAAGACAAGCGTTGGGGAAGTCACGATCGAAAATTTGTGGCAGAAACCATATACGAAATTGTGCGTTGGAAAAGACTTTATGTTGAAATTGCCGAAGTAAAAGAACCATTTGACAGAGATAAAATTTGGCGCATATTTGCTGTATGGGCTGTTCTAAGAGGCTATAACCTACCCGATTGGAAATATTTTGAAGAAACACCCGTAAGAAGAATCAAAGGTAAATTTGACGAATTAACAAAAACCAGAAAATTCAAAGAGTCAATTCCAGACTGGATGGATGAATTAGGAGTTAAAGAGTTAGGTGAGGAAATTTGGACCAAAGAATTGGCTGCTCAAAACGAACAAGCAAAAGTTATATTAAGAGTTAACAAACTTAAAACGACAAAGGAAAAATTAAGAGCGCTTTTAATGGATTTGAATATTGAAACCGAGTTTCATAACGATTATCCAGATGCTTTAATTTTAACCGAAAGAGCCAATGTTTTTTTAACGGATGCGTTCAAAGACGGTTTTTTTGAAGTGCAAGATGCTTCTTCTCAGTTAGTCGCCTACTTTTTAGATGTAAAACCAGGAATGCGAGTGGTTGATACTTGTGCTGGAGCTGGCGGAAAGACGCTGCATTTGGCTTCGTTAATGGAAAATAAAGGACAATTAATTGCAATGGATTTATATGAAAGTAAATTAAAGCAATTAAAAATTAGAGCGAAACGAAATGGTGCATTTAATATTGAACCCAGAGTCATTGAAAGCACTAAAACGATAAAAAAACTACACGAAAAAGCAGATCGTGTTTTGATTGATGCTCCTTGTAGTGGATTAGGTGTTTTAAAACGAAATCCAGATAGCAAATGGAAATTACAACCAGAATTTATTGAGAATATTAAAAAAATTCAAGCCGAAGTTTTAGAAAATTATTCCAAAATAGTAAAACCTGGCGGAAAATTAGTGTATGCCACATGTTCTGTATTACCTTCAGAAAATCAAGAACAAATTAAGCATTTCTTAAGCACAGAAATAGGAAAAGAGTTTACATTTGTTCAAGACAAAAAAGTTTTGGCTCACGAAAGTGGCTTTGACGGATTTTACATGGCTTTATTAGAAAGAAAAAATAAATAATATGAAGAAAAACATTACCCTATTAACATTTTTATTGTGTTCATTAACTAGTTGGGCACAAATTCCTGCAGGATATTATAACACAGCAATTGGAACTGGTTTAACACTTAAGACCCAATTAAAAAAAATTATAGATGATGTAAATGACGGATTAGCTTCTGAACATTTACATGCTGATCAAGGCTATCCTGCACTTTGGACACTTTTCACCCATTCAGCGTTTAGAGATAACTATTATGAAAATGATGGTAGCTTATTAGATATGTATTCTGAAAATCCATCGGGGACAGATCCTTACAACTACAATTTAACTTCACAACAATGTGGAAATTATAGTGGTGAAGGTGATTGCTACAACAGAGAACATCTAATACCTCAGTCTTATTTTAATGGTTACGCTGATGATCCCATGAAAAACGATCCATTTTTTGTGGTTCCGTCAGATGGGAATGTTAATAATGAACGAAATAATTTCCCTTTTGGAAAAGTAGGTACAGCTTCCTATACTTCGCAGAATGGATCCAAAAGAGGAAATGGAATTAATTCAGGGTATGCACAAGGTTATTCAGGTACTGTATTTGAACCTCTAGATGAATTTAAAGGTGATATAGCTAGAGCTTTTTTTTATTTTGCAACCCGTTATGAAGATTCTATGGATAATTTTTTTAGTACATCAAATGCATCGACCTGTCAAGCAAAAAATATGTTTGATGGTTCAATAGGTCGCGTGTTTACTAACCCTTTTATTGATATTCTTGTAAAATGGCATACAGATGATCCGGTTAGTGCAAAAGAAACTGCTATTAATAATGATATTTATTATAATCATCAAACAAACAGAAATCCATACATAGATCATCCTGAATATGTAGGTATTATTTGGAATAGTTTTTTATCAAATAATTCATTTACATTAGAAAATTCAGTTTCTATTTATCCAAATCCTGTTAGCAATAATGAGGTTTTTATTTCAACCTTAAGTGAATTAAAATCAATTGTTTTATACAACATTAACGGACAAATTATTCAAGAAATTAAGAATCCATCTAAAATAAATGATGCTTACAAAGTAGCTAACTTACCAAAAGGGTTCTATTTAATGCAATTAGCTTCTGAAAACGAATCGATTACTAGAAAAATTTTGGTCGATTAATTTTAGTTTACAACTACAAAAAAGCCTTTTCAATTGAAGAGGCTTTTTTGTTTTCGATACTACTCTATTAATGAAATTTAGTCTCAGATTGTAAAAAAATTAATATAAGTAGTTAATAAAATCAAATTAAAATGAAATGTTTAAATTATACCGTAAGTATTCCTAAAATAAAGTAAATTATTTTATTTTTGCAACTTGAACCTTGACTATAGGCAAAGCCGAACAGAGCAAAGTTAAACTTAAAAACAAAAAGAAATGGGAAGAGCGTTTGAATTTAGAAAAGCCCGTAAAATGAAACGTTGGTCAGCAATGGCAAAAACGTTTACCAGAATAGGAAAAGATATTGTAATGGCCGTTAAGGAAGGCGGACCAAATCCTGAAACCAACTCACGTTTAAGAGCTGTAATACAAAATGCAAAGGCAGCAAACATGCCTAAAGATAATGTAGAACGCGCTATTAAAAAAGCTTCTGACAAAGACACCGCTAACTTCAAAGAAGTGTTGTTTGAAGGTTATGCACCACACGGGATTGCTGTTTTAATTGAAACCGCTACCGATAACAATAATAGAACTGTTGCTAATATTAGAAGTTATTTCAACAAATGTAATGGTACTTTTGGAACACAAGGTTCGGTTGAATTTATGTTTGATCATACTTGTAATTTTAGAATTCCTGCTGAAGGACAAGATGTTGAGGAATTAGAATTAGAAATGATTGATTTTGGCGTAGAAGAAATCTTTGCTGACGAAGACGGAATTTTAATGTACGCTCCTTTTGAAAGCTTTGGAACCATCCAAAAAGAATTAGAAACACGTGGTTTAGAAATATTATCTTCAGGATTTGAAAGAATTCCTCAAATAACCAAAGAATTAACACCAGATCAAGTAGCTGATGTTGAAAAACTATTAGAAAAAATTGAAGAAGATGATGACGTAATGAACGTATATCATACGATGCAAGAAAGTGCTGAGTAATTCTTTTTCGAATTATATAAAAAATCCTGAGCTTTCACTCAGGATTTTTTTTATATATATTCAAATTACTTGATAATTTCAATTTTCAATGCTTCTTCACTGTTTACACTATCAAAGAAACCTTGCTCGTTCATCCAGTCATCACTAAATACTTTACTCATATAACGAGAGCCGTGATCTGGAAAAATAATAACCACTTTACTATTTTCATCAAATTCTCCTTCTTCCGCAAATTGTTTTACTGCTTGAAAAGCAGCTCCTGATGTATAACCAACAAACAATCCTTCTTTCTTAACAATTTCTCTTGCGGTGTGTGCACTATCTTCATCAGAAACTTTGATAAATTTATCAATAATATCAAAATCGGTAGCCGTTGGAATTAAATTTTTTCCTAACCCTTCAATGCGGTATGGATAAATCTCATCGTTGTCAAATTCTTTAGTTTCGTGATATTTCTTCAAAACTGAACCAAAAGCATCAACACCTAAAATTCTAATATTTGGATTTTTTTCTTTTAAAAAACGTGCCGTTCCAGAAATTGTTCCGCCAGTTCCACTACAAGCTACAAGATGTGTAATTTGCCCTCCTGTTTGCTCCCAAATTTCAGGACCAGTAGAATTATAATGGGCGTCTACATTCAACTCGTTAAAATATTGATTAATGTATACAGAACCTTTTGTTTCCTCATGTAAACGCTTCGCAACATTATAATAAGAACGCTCATCATCTGCCGAAACATTTGCAGGACAAACATATACTTTAGCGCCCATAGAACGCAACATGTCAATTTTATCTTTTGAAGATTTAGAACTTACTGCTAAAATACAGTCATACCCTTTAATGATACTTACCATTGCTAAACTAAAACCAGTATTACCAGAAGTAGTTTCAATAATAGTGTCTCCAGGTTTTAAAATACCTTTTTTTTCAGCTTCTTCAATAATATATAATGCAATTCGATCTTTTGTAGAATGTCCTGGATTAAATGCCTCAACCTTTGCATAAAAGTCGCCTGAAAGTTCTGCAGCTACTTTGCTTAATTTAATTAATGGTGTATTACCAATTAATTCCAATACATTATTATAGGCTTTTATTTCTTGTTTCATAAAAAATAAATTATTTGAGGTGGGTAATTATTAGTTACCTCAAATCCCTGCAAATTTAACAAAAAAAGTTTAATTACTTCTTAATTTTTTCTAAATCTAATAAAAAAGCAAATTCCTTTGCTAATTCTTTTAATGCCTCAAATCGTCCAGAAGCACCACCGTGTCCGGCATCCATGTTGGTGTCTAGAAATAATTGTTTATCATTTGTTTTAAATACTCTCAATTTAGCAACCCATTTTGCAGGTTCCCAATATTGCACTTGAGAATCATGTAAGCCAGTTGATACATACATATTTGGATATGCTTGCGCCTTCACTTGATCATAGGGTGAATACGACAACATATAATCGTAATATTTCTTTTCATTTGGATTACCCCACTCATCATATTCTCCAGTTGTTAATGGAATGGTATCGTCTAACATGGTTGTAATAACATCTACAAACGGAACTTGCGCTATAACTCCGTTATATAATTCGGGTGCCATATTTACAATTGCACCCATTAATAATCCACCAGCTGAACCACCTTCGGCATACAAATGTTCTGATGAAGTATATTTTTCAGCGATGACAAATTTTGAACAATCCACAAAATCAGTGAAAGTATTTTTCTTTTTTAATAATTTTCCGTCTTCATACCATTCTCTTCCTAAGTCCTCTCCTCCTCTAATATGTGCAATAGCATAGATAAATCCTCTATCTAACAAACTTAAACGAGTAGATGAAAAATAAGGATCCATAGTGGCGCCATAAGAACCATAAGCATATAATAAGAATGGATTTTTACCATCTTTTTGAATTCCTTTTCGGTAAACGATTGAAATTGGCACTTTTGTTCCATCAGTAGCGGTTGCCCAAATTCTTTCTTCAATATAATTATTTTTATCAAATTTACCCCCTAAAACTTCTTGCTCTTTCAATACTTTTTTCTCTTGAGTGCGCATGTTGAAATCAATAATAGAAGAAGGTGTTGCCATAGATTGGTATCCATAACGTAAAATTTCAGTATCAAAATCTACATTTGTGGTGGTGTAAGCGGTATACGTTTCAATAGCAAAAGGCAGATAATAGGCTCCGCTGCCGGTCCAAGGTCTAATTTGAATTTTATTCAATCCATTCGAACGCTCTTCAACCACTAAATAATCTTTAAAAATATCGATACCTTCCAATAAAACATCTTTTCTATGTCCAATTAAATCCGTCCAATTTTCAGCAGAAGTAGCTGTTTCCGGGGTCTTCATTAGTTTAAAATTGGTTGCTTTATCCTTATTGGTAACGATATAAAAACTATCACCATAATGCGAAATCGAATATTCTAATCCTCGGGTTCTTTTTTGGAAAATTCTAAATGCTCCATTTGGATTATTGGCTTCTAAAATTTGATATTCAGAAGTTAATGTGCTTGACGAACCAATTACCAAATATTTCTTAGATTTTTCTTTGTATACAAACGTGCTAAAAGTATCGTCTTTTTCATGAAAAATTACGACATCAGAACTTGCATCAGTGCCTAAAGTGTGCTTGTAAATTTTATCCGAACGTAATGTTTGTAAATCTTTACGTGTATAAAATAATGTTTTGTTATCGCCAGCCCAAGTAGAACCTCCAGTAGTATTCTCTAACTTAACCGGAAGTATTTCACCTGTTTCTAAGTTTTTAATTTGTATCGTATATTGTCTTCTAGAAAGTAAGTCGACTCCAAACGCAACCCATTTATTATCTTCACTAATACTAATTCCCGATAGATTAAAATAAGATTGCCCTTTTGCCATTTCGTTGCAATCAAACATAATTTCTTCTTTCGCTTCTAAACTTCCTTTCTTACGAGAATAAATCGGATAATCTTTACCTGTTTCATAACGTGTTATGTAATAATAGCCGTTATATAAATACGGTACCGAACTATCATCTTCTTTAATACGCGATTTCATTTCTAGAAACAAATCGTCTTGCAACGGTTTGGTATGTGCAGTTGACTTTTGGTAATATTCGTTTTCTTTATTTAAGTAATCAATAACCTCTGGGTTTTCTCTTTCGTTTAACCAATAATAATTATCAATTCTTTTATCCCCGTGCTTTTCAAGAGTTTTAGTAACAATTTTAGCAACTGGAAGTTGTATTTTATCAGACATTTTATTTGTTTTAATTTGACTATAAACAGGAGCAAAAATAACACAACCGAAAAGGAAATACGCGATTTTTTTCATGAATTTTACATTAATTATTAACTGCTAATTTACTATTTTTGTTCGAATAAAAAAATTAAAATATGTTTGGAGATATTATGGGAATGATGGGTAAATTAAAAGAAACCCAACAAAAAGTTGAAGAAACAAAGAAACGCTTAGACTTTGTTTTAATTGATGAAAAAAGCAATGATGGCTTACTCGAAGTGACACTGAATGCTAATAGAAAAATTAAAAGTATTACTATAAGTGATGATTTACTTAATGACAAGGAAATGCTTGAAAATTATTTAGTTACTACATTAAATAAAGCTATCGAAAAAGCAACAAACATTCATGAAACCGAATTAGCAGCAGTAGCTAAAGAAGGCATGCCAAATATTCCTGGAATGGATCTTTTTAAATAATTTTTGCATGAATTTTAGAGCTAAAAACCGATTTTCTTTACTTGTTATTTTTCTTTTTCTAAGTTTCGTTTCCTTTGCACAAGTTTCGGTTTGCAGCTGGAACATCATGAATTTAGGGAAGTCCAAATCGAATAGTGAATTAGAAGTTATGGCAAATGCAATAAAAAGCTTTGACATTATTGCAATTCAAGAAGTAGTAGCAGGTTATGGAGGTTCTCAAGCAGTGAGTCGATTGGTTTCAATTTTAAATACCAAAGGTTCAAAATGGGATTATGCAATAAGTGATCCTACTACAAGCGCAAATCTTTCTAGTCAAGAACGTTATGCTTTTATCTGGAAAACAGCTCAAGTCAAAAAAATTGGAAAATGTTGGCTTGATCAAAACTATGAAAATGAAATAGATCGAGAGCCTTTCATGGGAACATTTGATTACCAAGGAAATACCTTTACATTGGTTTCTTTTCATGCAGTTCCCAAGAAGAAAAAACCGGAAACGGAACTGAAATATTTTAAGTTTTTTCCAAAACTTTATCCAAAATTCAACTTAATATTTTTGGGTGATTTCAATTGTCCGCAAAGTCATACTGTTTTTAATCCGATAAAAAACAATGGCTTCGCTCCTACTTTAGTCAATCAAAAAACCAGCTTACGCCAGAAATGCATTCAAAACGATTGTTTAGCTTCTGAATATGATAATTTGTTTTATGACAAACAGAAAATAAAAATTTCACAGAAAGGAATTGTTCCTTTTTATGAAAGCTTTACTTCTGTTAAAGAAGCACGAAAAATATCAGACCACGTGCCTATTTGGTGTGTAATGGACTTTAAATAATTCCCATTCCTAAACCAATTGCAACTAAAAGCAATAAAACGGCAACAAAAGCTTGAATAAATTTTAGTGTAACTTTCTTTAAAAGTTGGTTGCCCAAATACGCTCCAGTAATAGCACAAAGTGTTGCTGAAATCAACAAGTCTTTATTTTCATACAATGTATAAGTTGTAATTTTTGATGCATAAACACTCAAACGAGTAAAATCAATAAACATCGAAACTACAATTCCTGTAGCGATAAAACTTTCTTTGGACAAACCTGCTTTGATCAAAAAAGCACTTCGCAAAGCGCCTTGATGGCCTGAAAGTCCGCCAAAAAATCCGCTTAAAACTCCGCCCAAAGGCAATTTATCTTTTCCAAATTCCATTTTACTTAAAAACGGAATCAAATCTAATAGTGCAAAAATTACCAATAAAATAGCAATAATAAATTTCACTGGAAAAACGTCTAATTGTTTTCCAAAAAGCGAATAACTAAACAAAGGCGCTAAATCAGAAATTTGCAACAACAACCACGAACCCACAAAAGCGGCAATAATTGCAGGAACTCCGAATTTCAGCAAGACTTCTTTATTAGCATGCTTCCCTACCAAGAAAAACTTAAATAAATTATTCGCAAAATGCACAATACCACACAATCCAATGGCAATATCAATCGGAAAGAAAAGCATAAAAACAGGTGTCAATAAAGTTCCCAATCCAAACCCAGAAAAAAAGGTTAAAATGGCGGTTAAAAACGCTACTATTGATATGATTATGATTTCCAAAATTAAAATGTTAACTTGGTAAACACTTCCATTACATATTCATGCATGACTTCTTTATAATCTAAATGTGTTACAATACGTAGCTTTCCATGCCCCATCGAACTAATTAAAATTCCTTTTTGTTTCAATTTTTCCATGAATAACTTTTCATCAACTGATGGTTGCAATCCAAAAATCAAAATATTGGTTTCCACTGGTTCTACATTGGCTACCCATGACATTTTTTCTAACAAACTGCCTAATTCTTTAGCTCTTCTGTGGTCAATTTCTAATCGGTTTATATTATTTTGTAAGGCATATAAGCCAGCCGCCGCTAAATAGCCAGACTGACGCATTCCGCCACCAAATATTTTTCTAATACGTAAGGCTCTTTTCATATCTTCCTTAGTTCCCAATAAAACAGAACCCACAGGAGCACCCAATCCTTTCGACAAACAAACAGAAATCGTATCAAATAATTCGCCAAACTGCTTCGGATGTTGTTTTTTGGCTACCAAAGCATTCCATAAACGCGCACCGTCTAAATGATATTTCAAATTGTTTTCGATACAAACTTGCTTAATTGCTTGCAACGTTTCAATATCATAACACGCACCACCGCCTTTATTCGTTGTGTTTTCAATACTCACTAATGATGTTAATGGAGCATGATAAAATTCAGGATCGTTAATAGCATTTTTAACTAAATCAGCAGTAATCATTCCACGTTTTCCATCAACCAAACAACACGAAACACCGCTATTAAAAGAAGCACCGCCGCCTTCATAATGATAAATGTGCGAATATTTATCACAAATTACTTGTTCACCAGGCTGCGTATGCAATTTAATCGCCGTTTGATTGGCCATCGTTCCCGAAGGAAAAAACAAAGAAGCTTCCATCCCAAATAAATCAGCCAACGTTTCCTCTAATTCATTGACTGTTGGGTCTTGCTTATATACATCATCGCCTACTTTAGCATTAAACATTACATTCAACATCTCTACAGAAGGTCGTGTTACCGTATCACTTACTAAATTTATTTCCATATATCAATCAGATACCTTATTTTTGATAAAATTTTTAGGAGCTAATTCCCGCTATACGTTTCAATCTTTTCATTTTTTTGTTGCCTGAGGTACTCGAAGGAAACAAAAAAATAAAAAGGATTTCCACTATTATCGGGGCTATGGCATTCCTTTTCAAAACAAAACTACAATATTTATGATTAATACAGAACATGTCAGAGATATTATTGATCGCCTCGGTGCGTTAAGGAGGTATCTTTGACATTGATGCCAAAACGATTGAGATAACTAACGAGGAAGAAAAAACCTTTGCCCCTGATTTTTGGAATAACGCACGTGAAGCCGAAATCATAGTCAGAAACCTGCGTTCTAAAAAGAAATGGGTAGAAGATTACAATAAAGGAATGGAGCAAGTAGAAGAACTTCAAATCATGTTAGATTTCTTTAAAGAAGATGCTATTTCAGAAGAAGAAGTTGAAGCGCATTATGACATTACCATCAATCACATTGAAGATTTAGAATTTAGAAACATGCTTTCCGATGAAGGAGATAGCATGAGTGCTGTACTTCAAATTACTGCTGGCGCTGGTGGAACCGAAAGTTGTGATTGGGCTTCTATGCTCATGCGAATGTATTTGATGTGGGGCGAAAAACAAGGCTACAAAATCAAAGAATTAAACTTTCAAGAAGGAGATGTTGCGGGAATAAAAACCGTGACTTTAGAATTTGAAGGTGATTTTGCTTTTGGTTATTTAAAAGGTGAAAACGGGGTTCATCGTTTGGTCCGAATTTCTCCTTTTGATAGTAATGCAAAACGCCATACTTCTTTTGCATCTGTATACGTTTATCCATTGGTTGATGATACTATCGAAATTGAAATCAACCCTGCCGATATTGAAATTACAACCGCACGCTCAAGTGGCGCAGGAGGTCAAAATGTAAATAAAGTAGAAACCAAAGTTCAATTGGTTCACAAACCTACCGGAATTCAAATTCAATGTTCAGAAACGCGTTCGCAACACGATAATAGACAACGGGCTATGCAAATGTTGAAATCACAGTTATACGAAATTGAATTAAAAAAACAACAAGCACAACGCAGTGATATCGAAGCTGGTAAAATGAAAATTGAATGGGGTTCACAAATTAGAAACTATGTTATGCAACCTTATAAATTGGTTAAAGATGTTCGATCTGGGGTTGAAACAAGCGATGTGGATGGCGTAATGAACGGTGAAATCGATAAATTCTTGAAAGGATATTTAATGATGATGGGGCAGAAAGAAACATAAAAAAAGAGGATATGAAAATATCCTCTTTTTTATTAATATTAATAGATCATTAAATAAACATTTTCAATAAAAAGTAAATTAAGGCTGCCAATACCGCCGAAACAGGAATAGTTAAAATCCAAGCCCACAATAACTTAACAGTAACGCCCCATCGTACTGCAGAAACCCTTTTGGTTACTCCTACTCCAATAATTGAACCAGTAATAGTATGTGTTGTTGATACTGGAATTTTAAAATGCTCAGTTGTAAATAAGGTTAAAGCACCTGCCGATTCTGCAACAACACCTTCAAATGCAGTTACTTTTGTAATTTTAGAACCCATCGTTTTTACAATTTTCCATCCACCACTTAAAGTTCCTAAAGCGATTACTGTATAACACGTTAATGGAATCCATCCTGGCATAACACCATCAATTTTAATACCATCTTTTTCTGAAGGCAAAACAACGTTTAAGTCTAGCCATCCAGCTGATAAATCAATATTTGGATTAGATTTTATGTAAACAGCAACAGCTGCTGCAATAATACCCATTACTTTTTGAGAATCGTTACCTCCATGACCTAAACTAAATGCTGCCGACGAAAGTAATTGCATTTTCTTTAAAACAGCTTCCGCTTTTGCAGTGGATAAACTACTAAAAAACAAATTAAAAATAGCTAAACTATAAAATATAAAGGCAACTAAAAACCATTTTATGTTGTGAGGCTCTGTAATAACACTCCAAAATTCACTTTCAAATCTAGGTTTTTTAATTTCCTCAAATGGAATCATTACTGAATATAAAAACCAAGATACTAAAGCCATTAATAATAATGTAAATAACTTAGGATAAATATTCTTTTTAGAAGAATACATTAACCATAACGAAATACAATAGGAAATTATCATTCCTAATAAAGGCGCAAAAATGATAAATAAGATAACAATAACAACACCCGAAGGAAGTAATTCGCCATCTTTAGCTGCTTTAAACCAGTTTACAATTTTAAAACCAGCATGTTCAGGATCCGTTACACTTGATAAACCATGTGCAATTGCAGCACCGGCAAATCCGCCAATCAATGTATGAGAAGAAGATGAAGGAATTCCTTTTAACCAAGTAATGATATTCCAAATAATAGCAGCTATTACACCAGCTAAAATAGTAGTCAAATCAATACTACTCGTGTGAGCAGTTTTTGCAACAGTGTCAGCAACTCCAAAACCAAATACCCAATAGGCTAAAAAATTAAAAAAAGCTGCCCAAAGCACCGCTTGAAAAGGAGTTAAAACCTTTGTAGCAACAATTGTAGCGATTGAATTTGCTGCATCATGGAAACCATTAATGTAATCAAAAACTAATGCTAAAAATATAATGACGAGTAATAAAGTAAAATCCATAATAAGTTGTATTAAACAATTATGAATGTTTTACAGAAATTTGCTCCATAATATTGGAAACACTTTTACATTTATCAGAAGCAGACTCTAATGCAGACAAAACTTCTTTATATTTAATAATGTTTTTTGCATTATTTT
>ERZ887849.684-NODE-684-length-35071-cov-24.920493_pt1 | contig 35071 bp, 35 predicted proteins | sample MGYA00521267_ERZ887849 | MGnify/ENA primary metagenome ERZ887849 (study PRJEB32303, sample SAMEA104408601) | aquatic metagenome | biome: Brackish water; feature: Pelagic; material: water | place: Baltic Sea | collected 2014-06-06T16:11:00 | depth 2,863 m ... | reverse complement strand
AAGGACCTGGACCAGAAGGACCTGGGCCAGAAGGACCTGGGCCAAAAGGGGCGGCTGGCCCTGGAAGGCCGGCTTGATCGCCTTGGCCTGCGCCTCGATGACCGCGAGGTGGTGGCCCACCGGGTCGAGGACCTGACAGAGGCCCTGACGCGGGCCGGGGCCGAGGTGATCTTTGTCCTGACCGGATCTGCGACCTCGGACCCCGAGGATGTGGGGCCAGCGGCCCTTCGCGCAGCGGGGGGACATGTCGAACGGTTCGGGATGCCGGTCGATCCGGGCAACTTGCTGTTTCTTGGCCATCTGGGGGAGCGGCCGGTCATCGGCCTTCCCGGCTGCGCCCGCTCTCCGGCGCTGAATGGGGCGGACTGGGTTTTGGAAAGGGTCCTCTGCGGTGTGCCGGTGACCCATGATGACATCGCCGCGATGGGGGTTGGGGGCCTTTTGAAAGAGATCCCGACACGACCAAGGCCGCGGGGCGAGATCGGGTGATCTGTTTTTGTGACGCTGCTCCATCGCAAAAGCTTGCGGCCCGGACTTATTCGGATGGACTGGCGGGATGCTCGGGACGGGCTACCTGAAGTGGCATCCGCGCGGATCGCCCGCCATGGCGTTGCGCGATAAATTGCACGGCGCAACCGCCCAGACCTCTTCTCTTGGGCAGGACGTCGTGGTCTAAGGTTGGTGATTTTGGAAGAACGCGAAAGGAACACCATGGCTGAGGTGACGATGACCGTGAACGGAAAATCCGTTTCGGGCACAATCGAGGGCCGCACATTGCTGGCCGACTTTCTGCGCACGGACCTGCGGCTGACCGGCACCCATATCGGCTGTGACACCAGCCAGTGCGGGGCCTGCCTCGTTCATGTCAACGGTATGGCGGTCAAGTCCTGCACCATGTTCGCCGTCGAGGCGGATGGGGCCGAGGTTGTTACCATCGAAGGCATGGCCAACACAGACGGATCGCTTGGTGTCATCCAGCAAGCGTTTCAGGATCACCACGGCCTGCAATGCGGCTTTTGCACCCCCGGCATGGTGATGTCGGCGGCGGCGCTGCTGAAGGAAAACCCAAAGCCCACCGAAGCGGAGGTGCGGGAATACCTTGAAGGCAATATCTGCCGCTGCACGGGCTATCATAACATCGTCAAGGCGATCCTCGCCGCCAGTGGCCAGGACGTTGTCCTTGCCGCAGAATGACCGATCATCCGAACGCGTGAAGGAGGGGTAGCACATGTATGCCTTTGATATCGAACGGCCCCGTACCATTGCCGAAGCAGTCGCCGCCCTCGCCTCGGACGAGGCGCAGGCGCTGGGCGGCGGGCAAACCCTGATCCCGACGCTCAAGCAGCGGCTGGCCAGCCCCGAAACACTGATAAGCCTGACTGGCATTTCCGAGATGCAGGGCGTCTGCCTGAGTGATCGGGGCGAGCTTTGCGTTGGCGGGGCCACCACGCATGCCGAAGTGGCACGGATGGCCGCCAAAAGCTTTCCGGGCCTCTCCGGGCTGGCCGGCCATATCGGAGACCCTGCCGTGCGCAACCGGGGCACGGTTGGCGGATCGCTGGCCAACAACGACCCGTCCGCCTGTTATCCCGCAGCCGCCCTTGGCACCGGGGCCACCATTAAGACCGACCGGCGCGAGATTGCGGCGGATGACTATTTTCAAGGGATGTTCGCGACCGACCTTCAGGAAGGCGAAATCATCACCGAGGTCCGCTTTCCCATCCCCGAGGTGTCGAACTATCAAAAGTTCCTGCAGCCGGCGTCCCGCTTTGCCCTCGTCGGGGTTTTTGTCGCCAAATACCCCGATGGCGTGCGGGTAGCAGTGACCGGAGCGTCGGAAGACGGGGTCTTTCGCTGGACCGAGGCGGAAAGGGCGCTGTCGGCGTCCTTTGAGCCCGCCTCGCTTGAGGGGCTGAGCGTCCCGGCAGATGGCATGATCGGTGACATCCACGGCACGCCCGAATACCGGGCGCATCTAATCGGGGTGATGACCCGGCGGGCCGTTGCTGCCGCCTCCTGAAAGGGCACCCTCACCTAAGGAGAAACGTCTTATTTACGGCCCCCCAGCACCTGCTGCGGGGCCGTTTTCCTTCAGGCCCTTTGCCGCAACTTGATAGCATCCAGGGCCACATTGAAGGCCTCTGCCTCCATCCCCTCCGCCAGCGCCCGGCGGAACAAGGCAGCCATGCTTTCCGGGGCTAGCCCGCCGATGGGCGGATCGGTGTCGAGGTTGGTGGGAAAAGGATAACCCTCGGCGCAGGCGCTGATCGCGGCGTCAACTTCGGCCTTTGTCATGCCGTCAAGCTCGGCTAGCAGAACCGGATAAAGCACCCGGCTCATCGCGTCGCGGTCCAGGTTTTCCAGCGTGCGGCCCATGGCAGATCCGACCTGAAGCAGGTTCACAAAGCGCTGCACATCTGCTGTCCGGTTCTCACCGCCCGCGTGAAAGAGGGCCGGATTGAAGAAGATCGCGTCTCCCTTGAACAGGGGCAACTGGACGAAATGCTCCTCGAAATAGTCCCGAAACGCGGGCAGGCGGTAGGCGGCGTAGCCCGGACGGTAGGATTGCGAAAACGGCAAAAGCTTGGTCGGCCCGGCCTCGACGCTCATGTCGCAATGGGCGATGCCGCCTTGCAAGGTCATCACGGGGGACAGGTCGTGAACATGGGCCGGGTAGCGGGCGCAGTCCTCGGCGGTCTGAAAGCCCAGGTGGTAGTCGCGGTGCGCCTTTTGCGCGGCTCCGCCCGGACGGACGAGGTTGACCTGCGCTGTCATCTGGAAGTTGGGGCCAAGCCAGGCTTCGCAGGCCGCCTCGATCAGCGGGTTGCCAAAGTAGCGGGCAAAGACCTCCGGGTCGGCCATGCACAGCTTTTGCAGGCTGTTCCAGACCCGGTCATTGGCACCGGCGGCGGCAAAGTGGTCGGCGGCAGTGCCTAACGCCTTTTCGGCGGCGATGATGTCCGAATAAAGTGCGGTCGCGGCGTCGATGGGTCCGGTATCCGCATAGGCCGCCCGGATGACAAAGGCCCCCGATCCGTGCAGCAACAGGTGGGCCCATTCGGCCATCAGGCCCCGCCGCTGATCCGGATCGGCCATCATCGGGCGCAGGGTGGCGCCGTCATAGACCGCGACGTTGCTGATGACCTCGGTCGCCAGCGGCACGCTTTGTGGGTCAAGGCTTTGGGCGCAGTGGGCGGCGAACTCTGTAATGTCGCAGCTTTCGGCGGTGAAATAGGCCGGGGCCTTTTGATCCATGTCTTTCATCGCATCCTCCCTCGATGATCCTGCCGCCACGTTAGTCCGGGGGATGGCCTTGCCGGCAGGGCCAAAGACATCAATAATCCATCAATGACCCATCGCTTTCCCGTCAAAGAGATCGCCGCCCAATCCGGCCTGTCGACCGCCACAGTCGACCGGGTTCTGAACGGGCGCGCCCATGTCAGCCCCCAGACCCGGGCGCGGGTGGCCGCCGCCCTGACCGAGCTGGAGGGGCAGGAGGCGCAGCTGGCCGCGCGGGGCAGGCGGGTGTTTGTCGATGTGGTGGTCGAGGCGCCGACGCGGTTCAGCCGCGAGATACGGCTGGCGGCCGAGGCGGTGCTGCCCCAGTTGGGCGGTGCGGTGCTGCGACCGCGTTTTACCTTTCACGAGCGGCTGACAGGGGATCAGACAGCTGCCATTCTCGACCGGATCGGGGGACGGGGGACGCAAGGCGTTTGCCTCAAGGCGCGTGATCTGCCGCAGATACGGCAAGCGGTTGCACGGCTTGCCGCGCGCGGCATCCCGGTCGTCACCTTGTTCACCGATCTGCCGGATACAGAGCGGCTGGCCTATGTTGGTCTAGACAACGCAATGGCCGGGCGAACGGCAGCCTGGCTGATCGGACGCATGGCGGGCGACCGGCCCGGCACCATCCTCACCACGATGAGCGACCGAAGCTTTACCGGAGAAGAGGCCCGCTTTGCCGCCTTTTCGGCCGAGATCGCCAGAACCGCCCCCCAGCTTGAGATCCGCGACGCCAGCGGTGGTGGCGGTTTGAACCCTGAGACGGCGAAACGGTTTTCAGAGGTGGCCGCAGGGGCGGGTGAGCTTGCGGCGGTCTATTCCATGGGGGGCGGCAACCGGGCCATCGTCGCGGTTCTGTCCCAGCTGGTGCTAGCGCCACGTGTCTATGTGGCCCATGACCTTGACGCCGACAACCGGGCCCTACTGACGCGCGGGGCCATCTCGGTGGTGCTCGATCATGATCTGAAGGCCGATTTGCGTCAGGCCTTTGCCCATGTGCTGCGGCATCTGAGGTTATGGCCAGAGGGGCAGCCGATGGGGGCAAGCGACATTCGGATCATCACCCCGGCCAACCTGCCGGATGCGGGATAAGTCACCGCCAACGAAAGCCGCAAAAGCAAAAGGCCGCCGGAGCATCCGACGGCCTTGAAAAAACGGGGGTCTGGCCCGGCGTTATTTGGTCGGTCCAACCATCATGACCATCTGGCGACCTTCGAGACGGGGAAAGCTTTCGACTTTGCCGACCTCTTTGGTGTCCTCTGCCACACGCTCCAGCAGTTGGCGGCCCAGATCCTGGTGCGCCATCTCGCGTCCGCGGAAGCGCAGGGTGACCTTCACCTTGTCGCCGTTCTCAAGAAACTTGAACACCGACCGCATCTTGACTTCGTAGTCGTGGGTATCGGTGTTGGGGCGGAATTTGACTTCCTTGATCTCGATGATCTTCTGGTTCTTCCGCGCTTCGGCTTCTTTCTTCTGGGTTTCGTACTTGTACTTGCCGAAATCCATGATCTTGCAAACCGGAGGCACTGCGTTCGGCGAAATTTCGACCAGGTCGAGGCCAGCCTCTTCTGCCAGCGCAAGCGCTCGTTCCGGGGAAACGACGCCGATGTTTTCGCCCTCTGCGCCAATCAGTCGAATGTCGGACCCACGAATGCGTTCATTGATGCGGGGGCCTGTGTCACGCACCGGTGGTGCGTTATGTGGTCTGCGGGCTATGGCCTTTTTCCTTTCGGCTGTTCAAGAAATGGTGGCGGCAAGGTAGTCCCCACGGGGCGCGGATTCAAGCCGGAAAACAAGGGAGTTTGTGTTGTCCCTTTTCAGTGCAGTTCGTATCTGACATAGCGTCCGCAGTTGCCCGTATGCCGGGTAAGTGTAGGACTCGTTCGGAAGGATTTCGAGATGAAACGCCTAGCCATAATCGTGATCGTGCTGGCCATTGGGGCTGGTGGGTACTTTTATTACAACCAACAGCAGATGCAGATTCAGGCTTCAGCGGCCGCCGCAGCTGCCGCTGAAGCAGAAGCTGCCGCAGCCGCCGCCGCCGCCGCTGCCGCTGAATTGGCCGCTGCTGCAGAGGCAGAGGCCGCTGCCGCTGAATTGGCCGCTGCTGCAGAGGCAGAGGCCGCTGCCGCTGAATTGGCCGCCGCCGAAGCTGCCGCTGCCGAAGAAGCTGCAGCGCTTGAAGCAGAAGCCGCCGCTGCTGCAGAAGAGGCCGCCGCAGCCCTTGCCGCCGCCGAAGCAGAAGCTGCCGCTGCTGTTGAAGCTGCAAGCGATGTCGTGGACGAAGCCGTGGCCGATGCTGTCGCGGCAATTGAACCGCCTGCCATGTCGCTGGACGAGCTTCTGGATCCGGCGAATCTGGACATTGAAGCGGTCACGACCGCGATCCAGGGGGCTGCGATTGATGACGCCACCAAGGAAATGCTTGTGACTGCTGTGACCGCCGCCCAGAACCGGCCAACCCTGCTGCCCCTTGTTCTGCAGCAGATCAGGACTGCCCTCGGCCAATAGCTTTGGCCGATACCTTACCTCCGGTAAGGGCAACGCAAAAACGACAAACGCCGCGCGATCCCTCGCGCGGCGTTTTCATTTCAGGATCAGGCGCTTATCGCACCAGGACAAGTTAGCCGACAAAGGCCTTTTCGATGACGAATTCAGCCGGATCGGAATTGGCCCCTTCGCGCAGGCCTGCCGCCTCGAGCGCGGCCTTCATGTCGAGGTTGAAGGCAAGGCTGCCACAGACCATCGCCCGGTCCGTTTCCGGGTTCAGGGGCGGCACGCCGAGGTCGGCGAACAGCTCTCCATTCTCGATCAATGTCGTGATCCGGCCCATCTTGGGGCTCTGTTCGCGCGTGGTTGTGGGGTAGTAGCGCAGCTTGGCCAGATGCTCTTCGCCAAGCAACTCCTGCATCAGCTCATCCGTGCGCAGCCCCGCTATCAGCTCGCGGCCATAGGTCAGTTCGGCTACGTCGCGGCAGGTATGGGTCACGATGACCTCGTCGTAGTCCTCGTAGGTCTGCGGTTCGCGCAAGAGCGAGGCGAAGGGCGCAAAACCGGTCCCGGTGGAAAAGAAGTACAGCCGCTTGCCCGGTATCAAGGCGTCGTGGACGAGCGTTCCCACCGGCTTGGGCCGCAGGATGATTTCGTCGCCCGGCTGGATGTGCTGCAGCCGCGAGGTGAGCGGGCCATCTGGGACCTTGATTGAATAGAATTCAAGCTCTTCGTCCCATGCGGGCGAGGCGATGGAATAGGCACGTAGCAAAGGCCGGCCATTGTCGCCCATCAGGCCGATCATCACAAACTCGCCCGAGCGGAAGCGCAGGGACATCGGCCGGGTCACCCGGAACGAGAACAGCCTGTCGGTGTAATGGCGGACAGAGGTGACCACCTGAGCGTCTGGAAGGGCGGCGACTTTGGTGGCTTGGGCTTGGGTCACTGGTTTGTGCTCTGTCATCTGTTTCACGGCGATGCTGTAGCATCACCCTCCGTCATAGTGATTGATCTGTGTCAGATAAAGGGGCCTGATCCGTGCTCAGGCGCTGGCTTTGGCCTTGGCGCGTAGCCGGGACTGATAGTCATGGGCCTGCCAGTTTGCGCGGGTCTGCCATTGGGCGGCGGGTTGGCGGGTGGCGAGATCATCAGAAATCGCCACCTCGTCAAAGCCCGAGCGTCGGGCCATGGCGTATTGATCGGCGATCACATGCCCCTCGGCCCGCAGCCTGCCGGTATAGCCCATGGCCCGCAGGGTGCGGGCATGGGTAAAGCCGCGACCATCGGCAAAGGACGGAAACTGGACCGCAATCAGCGGGATCTGCGCCAGCCTGTCGGCCAGCACAGATGGGTCATCGCCCGGCACAAGGCGGATGGCGGCTGGGGCGGCGTCGTTGGCTGCCACCTCAGCCAGCGCCACGATGGGGGCGGTCCAGTCATCTGGGGCAAAGCCTGCGTCGGTCACAAGTACGGTCATTGGGGGCCTTTCCGGGCGCTGCGGCCCGTCGAAGTGTTCGAGATTGGACGAGGGTCGGCTCAGGCGGAGGCCCGGATCGGGCCGCGCACGGCCTTGCCGTCGACAAAGTGGATGCCGCATTCTTCCTTGGCCTGATCGCGCCAGCGGCCAGCCCTTCGATCCTCGCCATCATTCACGCGGGTGGTGCAGGGGGCACAGCCGATTGAAGGGTAGCCCTTGGCGACAAGGGGATGCCGGGGCAACCGGTTCTCGGTGATATAGTCCTGCAGGTCGGCACTGGTCCAATGGGCCAGAGGGTTCACCTTGATGCGGATGTCGCCCTCGTTCTCAAAGAAGTCGAGGCTGGCGCGGGTGCTGCCCTGATAGCGCTTGCGCCCGGTGATCCAGCTGTCAAAGCCCGACAGCGCCTGTTGCAAAGGCTCGGTCTTGCGCAGGGCGCAGCAGGCGTCGGGGTCGTGCAGGTGCAACAGCCCTTCGTTGTCCCGCTCGAACAACTGGGTGCGATCGGCGCGGATGGTCCGGACACCGGTCAGGCGCAGCCGCTCGGCCAGGTCCATCTGGTAGGTCAGCGTTTCGGCAAACAGCATTTCGGTGTCGATAAAGATCACCGGCAGGTCGCGCTGCATGACCGAGACAAGGTGCAAAAGCACAACCGATTCCGCCCCGAAAGAGCTTACCAGCCCGATCTGACCAAGATCGGCGTCGGACAAAGCGCGTTCCATCACGGCGGTGGCGCCGTGATGCTTGTACTTTGTGTTCAGCGCGGCCACGCGGGCCGCGACGGGGGCATCAAGCGGCATTGGCCTTTTCCTCCGCTGCGCTCGTCGGGTAGAGCAGCGCCTTGAACGGCTCCATCCCCAGACGGCGGTAGGTTTGCAGGAACGTCTCGTCCGGTGCTGCGCGCAGATCGAGATAGCCCAGAACCAGCCGTTCTATCGCTGGCACGATTTCGTCCGCCGAAAAGCCGGGACCGGCCCGTTCGCCGATGGTGGCATCTTCAGAGCCGTCGCCGCCTAGCGTGATCTGGTAATTCTCGACCCCGGCCCGGTCGAGGCCAAGGATACCGATATGGCCCACATGGTGATGCCCGCAGGCATTGATGCAGCCCGAAATCTTGATCTTCAGCGGGCCGACCTCATGCTCGAGCTTCAGCTCTTCGAAGCGGGTCGCAATCTCTTGCGCGACCGGGATCGAGCGGGCGGTGGCAAGGGCGCAGTAGTCCATGCCGGGGCAGGCGATGATGTCAGAGACGAGCCCGATGTTGGCGGTTGCCAGATCCGCCTCGCGCAATGCGGCGTAAACGGCGGCAAGGTCGGATTTGTGCACATGGGGCAGGATCACGTTCTGCTCATGGCTGATCCGCAGCTCACCATGGCCAAAACGCTCGGCCAGATCGGCCATGACGCGCATCTGGTCGGCGGTGGCATCCCCCGGCGTGGCGCCATGCTTTTTGATCGAGATGGACACGATGGCATAGCCTTCGGCCTTGTGGGCAGAAAGGTTCGTATCGCTCCACGACCGGAAGGCGGGATTGGCGAGGCGGGCGGCCTCATAGCTGTCAGTCGGTGCGCTGCGAAAGGCGGGCGGGGCAAAGTGCCCTTCGATCTGGGTCAAAAGCTGCTGGTCGAACCCGGCGAAGGCGGGCCGAAGCTCTGCAAACTTTGCCTCCACAAGGTTGCGGATGGTGTCGATGCCGTTCTCATGCACCGTGATCTTGATCCGGGCCTTGTACTTGTTATCGCGGCGGCCCAGCAGGTTGTAGACGCTGACGATGGCCTCGCAATAGGGCAGCAGGTCGGCCTTGGGCAGAAACGCCCGCAGGACCTTGCCCACCATCGGTGTACGGCCAAGACCGCCACCGACGATGACCTCGAACCCCGGCGCGCCAGAGGCGTCGCGCACCATGCGCAGGCCGATGTCATGGGCCTTGGTCACGGCGCGGTCGGTGGGCGATCCGGTCACGGCGATCTTGAACTTGCGGGGCAGGAACTGAAACTCGGGGTGGTCAGTGGACCATTGGCGCAGCAATTCTGCGACCGGGCGGGGGTCTTCGATCTCATCCGCGGCGGCCCCGGCAAAATGGTCGGCCGTCACGTTGCGGATGGTGTTGCCGCTGGTCTGAATGGCGTGCATGCCCACATCGGCCAGCGCCTCCAGCATATCGGGCACATCGGCCAGCTTGGGCCAGTTGTACTGGATGTTCTGGCGGGTGGTGAAATGGCCGTAGCCCTTGTCGTAAGTTTCGGCCAGATAGGCGAGCTGGCGCATCTGCACGGGGTTGAGGGTGCCGTAAGGTACGGCCACCCGCAGCATGTAGGCGTGCAGTTGCAGATAAAGGCCATTCATCAGGCGCAGAGGCTTGAACTCATCCTCGGTGAGCGCACCCGACACCCGCCGCTCGACCTGGCCGCGGAACTGGGCGACCCGCTCGCGCACGAAAGCCTCGTCAAAGTCATTGTAAACATACATCGGATCAGACCTCTACCTGCTTGCCGTGGGCGTAGTTCGATGGGCCGCGGGTGCGGAATGCCTCGCGGAAATGGATGGGTTGAGGGCCTGTGGCCCCCGGTTTGGCATCGGCCAGATAAGGGCCAACGGCGATCTCGGGCTGGGCTTGGGCAAACAAGAGGCGGATGGTGGCATGGGCCTCATCCTCGATCAGCTCTGCCTGGGCGATGTCACGGGTCCAGCGGTCGTCCTCGGTCAGCCAGATGGCGTCGCCCAGCATCAGGTCGTTGGCTGTGATGACCTTGGGGGTGAAATGGCGGCTCATGTGGCATGTCCTTCGGTGGGCTGGAACAGCGGGGCAAGTTCCAGCGAGCAGAGGGTTTCGGCCTGCCGGGGGGCAAGGCCGTAAAAGGTCAGGGCGGGGCCGGTCAGGCGGGCCTCTGTCAGGGTCGGCTCCAGCTGGGCCAGCGTGGTGGCAAGGATGCGCTGGTCGGGGCGTGAGACGTTTTCGATCACGGTCACCGGGGTGGCCGGGTCTGCGCCATGCATCAAGAGGCGGCCCTGAATAAAGCGAGCGGTCTTCTTGCCCATGTAGATGGCGGCAACCTCGCCGGGACGGGCTAACGCCTTCCAGTCGTGTTCGGCAAATCCCTTGGTGTCATGCCCGGTCAGAAAGCGGACCGAGGCGTTGCGATGCCGCCGGGTGAGGCTTTGCCCGATGCTGGCCACCGCGGCGGAGGCGGCGGTGATGCCGGGAATAATGCGATAGGAGATGCCTGCAGCCAGGATCGCCTCGATCTCTTCATCCAGACGGCCAAAGACGGTGGGATCGCCTGATTTCAGCCGCACCACCTGCGCGCCGGTCCGGGCGTGTTCGACGATGAGGGTATTGATGTCGCGCTGGGCTATCGAGGTGCCGAAGCCTTCTTTGCCCGCGTCGATCATGATCGCCTCACGGCGGGCAAGCTCCAGAATGGCCGGGGTGACCAGCCGGTCGTAGATGACGACATCGGCCGCATCGAGGGCCTTGCGGGCCTTGAGCGTTAGCAGGTCGGGGTCACCGGGGCCGGCGCCAACGAGATCGACATGACCTTCCTTTGCGTCCGAGGCCAGATGGGCGTCCAGCAGCTGGTGCAGGGCAGGGGTCACACCCTCTGCGCCCTTGGCCCCGAGCGCCTCGGGACCGGTCTTGAAGTAATAGTCCGCCCAGAAATCGCGCCGCTTGCGGCCCATCGGCAGGCTTTCGGCAACATGGCGAAAGGATTTGCCAATCCGGGCCAGAAGGCCCAGCGACGCGGGCAGGCGTTCCTCAAGATCGGCCTTGATCTTGCGGGCCAGGACTGGGGCCGCGCCCTCGGTGCCGATGGCGATCGTCACGGGATCGCGATCAACGATGGCAGGCGTGATGAACTGGCTGTCGGTGAGATTGTCGACAATATTGACCAGCGCCCCGTCCGCATGGGCGAGGCGGGCGGTGCGGCGATCTTCGGCTGCGTCATCATGGGCGGCATAGAACAGGGCGGCGCACAGGGCATCGCCGGGTTCCATGGCGCGGGACAGCAACCGGATCCGCCCTTCGGCGGCCAGTCTTACGACATCTGCCTCCGGCTCAGCAGCGATGACGGTCAGATGCGCCTCGGTCTTGAGAAGCAGGCGCATCTTGGCCAGGGCGGTCTCACCCCCACCGGCGACCACGATGCGGCGGCCTGCGACGGCCAGAAAGATCGGGAAATGCTGCATTGCGCCCTCGGGTTTCAGTTCCCGTCCAACATAGAACATTATTCCGTATTTTGACCACAGGATGGGATAGATAAGGACAAGTGTTCCTGCTAGCTTCGAATTTTGGCGGATCGTTCCGTTTGAGGGAGAAAAGACGAATGGCGTTTCGGGTTGACGAGATGGATCGGAAAATTCTGACAGAGCTTCAGCGCGATGCCAGCCGCTCTTTGGACGATCTGGCGCGGGCGGTAGGCTCATCCAAGACGCCGGTCTGGAACCGCATTCGCAAGATGCGCGAGGCTGGCATCATCGGCCAGCAGACGGTGATCCTTGATGCCGAGGCCTTGGGGTTCGAGGCGACCTTCTTTGTCCTGATCCGCACGTCGGAACATGAGGCAGACTGGCAAAACCGCTTTCTGGCCGCCCTCAAGGCCCGGCCCGAAGTGCAGGAGGCCCACCGCCTGGCGGGCGACATCGACTATATCCTGAAGGTCAGGGTCAAGAACGCCCGCGCCTATGACGCCTTCTACCAGGCCCTGATCGCAGAGGTCCGCGTCTATAATGTGACCGCCCTACTGTCGATGGAAGAGATCAAGTCGACGGTGGCCCTGCCGCTGTAAACGGTTTCAGATTGTGCGCTTCCGCGCGTTCCTTTTCCGCGCCTGTCTTGGTGACGCCACCGCCCGCCGTCGCGCCTTTGGGGGCTTCGGATGCCTCCGGCGGGGATATTTATGATCCAAAGAAGATCAGCAGGTGACGATGAGATGTTCGAGGCCGTGGAAGTGATAGACGTCGCCGTATAGGGGGGGCTGTGCGAGGGCCAGTCTGGGACATCTCGCAAACAGGGTCTTGAGGGCGATCAGCAGCTCGAGCCGGGCCAGCGGGGCGCCGACGCAGAAATGGATGCCGCCCCCGAACGCGGTGTTGGCTGGCCCGCTACGGGAGGCCTCGAAGCTGTTGGGGTCGGGGTAGGCCAGCGGGTCCCGGTTGCCGGCTGCCAGCAGGCAGGCGACCTGATCGCCGCGCTGGAAGGTATGCCCGAAGAGCGTCACCTCTTCGTAGACCCAGCGGGTGAACATATGCAGCGGCGGATCGAAGCGCAGGATTTCCTCGACGCATGCTGCGTCGAGGGGGGGACGACTGCTCTGGCCAAGGAGTGTGGCCACTCCGTTCCCCAGCGTGTGCACGGTGGCCTCGTGCCCGGCGTTCAGCAAAAGGATGCAGGTTGTGATCAGCTCATCCGTCGACAGCTTGCTTCCGTCCTCTTCGGCGGCGATGAGCTGGGTGATGAGGTCGTCAGCCGGTTCGTGCCGCTTTTGCGCAATATAACCACGCAGGAAGTCGGAGAAGGCGAGGGTGGCGTCGACCGCCGCCGCCTCGATCGTTTCGGTCCGCCGCGCCTGGTACATGGCAACCATGGCGTTGGACCAATTGAGCAGATCCTCTGCCCGGTCCTCTGGCACGCCAAGCAGGCGGCAGATGATGATGACGGGTACCAGCCTGGCGTAGTGGTCCAACAGATCGAAGGGCTCGTCGGGGAAGGTGTCGATGAGGTGGTGACATAACCTTTCGATTTCGGGACCAAGCGCTGCGATCCGCCGTGTGGTGAAGGCCCTGAGAACCAGGCTGCGCAGCCGTGTGTGCTGCGGCGGTTCCAGTTCGAGCATCGAATGCGCTTCGATGGCGTAGAAGGGGGCCAGTGTCTCTGGGATCGTGGGGGCGCATTCGGCGGGGGCTTCACGCCCCAGTCGCCGGTCCCGCAGCAAAGCGCTGACCGCCTTGTGCGAGGTGGCGCAGGCCATGTCGTAGTCCTCCCACCAGAACAGGTCGCCCGTCGCCCGCGCCCGGTCATAGAAAGGGTAGGGGTCTTGCACGAAGGCGGGATCGGTGGGGGACTGGTGCAGGTGCTTCATGCCCCAAGGCTTGCCCGCAGCCTCTGGTCTTTGCAAGGCCGTGCTTGCTAAAGTCGATGTCATGAAACCATCGGGTATCAGGCGCGCGGCGGCCATCGTGCTGTTCTTGGCGGTCGTTGCGGGTTTTGCAGCGGCGGTGTGGAGCTTTGGCTATCGCGCGGCCCTTGATCCCCTTGCCCGGCGAGGACAGGCGGACCTTGCCCTGGCGGCGGACCGTCTTACCGGCGAATTGCAGCGCTTTCGCGAGTTGGCGGTGCTGATGGCGGATCATCCCACCTTGACGGCCCTGGTGGACGGAAAGGTGCCTGTGCCCGAGGCGGTGGCCCTGTTGCGCCAGGTTGCGGACAAGACCGGGTCGCTCGATATTCTGCTGGTGGATGCAACCGGTCAGGAACTGGCCCGCGCCGCGGATGAGGAGGGTGTGGCCTACGCCATGAGCCACGCCCAGACCCCCTATTTCGAACGGGCGATGGATGGCGCCCTGGGTGTCTATCATCTGCTGAGCGCAAGGTATGACCGCCGCGCCTTTGTCTTTGCCGCACCGATCTTTGCCCCGGACGGTCCTGTTGTGGGGGCGGTGATCGTGGTGACCGATGTGGAAGAGGTGGAGGCCGGTTGGCGCGGCGACCGGCCAACGGTGTTCTTTACAGACGCGCTTGGGGTGATCTTTGTGTCCAACCGGTCCGAGTTGCTGTTTCGCGCCCGGTCGGGTGATCCGGTGACGGCGAGCCTGAGCGCGGAGTATCCGGCGGGCCGGGTGACGGCCTTTGTCGGCTATCATCCCCGCTATGTCAGCGGCCACGAGATCTGGCAGGTGGATGGCGGGCCCTATGTTCCCGCCCGTGCCCTGCATCTGACGCTGGACCTGCCGGTGGTGGGCATGCAGGGCGCGGCGCTTTTGGATGTGTCCCCGGCCCGACAGTTGGCCTCCTTGCAGGCGGCGGTGACGGCGGCCCTGTGCCTGGCTTTTGGCGCCATGTTGTTCCTGGCGACAGAGCGCAGGCGCACCCTGGCCCAGGCCAATGCCCGCCTTGAGGCCCGGGTGGCGGACCGGACGGCAGAGCTGTCGGCGCTCAACGCCGATCTGCGCCGCGAAGTGGCCGAGCGTATCGCGGCCGAGGCCCGTCTGACCCGGGCGCAGGCTGATCTGGTGCAGGCGGGCAAACTGTCCGCTCTGGGTCAGATGTCTGCAGGCATCAGCCACGAATTGAACCAGCCGCTGATGGCGATCCGGTCCTTTGCGGAGAATGCCGAGGCATTTCTCGAACGCGGCCAGCCCGAGGTCGCCGCCCAGAACCTTGGCCGGATCAGCGAGCTGGCCCGCCGCATGGGCCGCATCATCCGAAATCTGCGCGCCTTTGCCCGTCAGGAGAGCGAGCCTTTGACCGATGTCGACCTTGTCCCGGTCGTCGAGGCTGTTCTTGAGATGGCAGGGCCCAAGGCCCGGCAGGCCGAAACCCGGCTGGTTTGGGATCGCCCGTCAGTGCCCGTGGTGGTCCGTGGCGGCGAGGTGCGCCTGCAGCAGGTGATCCTCAATCTGGTGAACAATGCCATCGACGCCATGGCCCAAAGCCCTGAACGACGCGTCGAGATCGCCATTCTGTCCGGCCCCCGGGTGACCCTGTCGGTTCGCGATACCGGGCCGGGGCTGACCGAGCCCGAGCGCATCTTTGATCCGTTCTACACCACCAAGGCGGCGAGCGAGGGGGAGGGGATGGGCCTTGGCCTGTCGATCTCCTACGGTTTGGTCCAGTCGTTTGGCGGCGCGATCCGGGGCCGCAACCATCCCGAGGGCGGGGCGATCTTTACGGTAGAGCTTGATCCTCCGCAGCAAGGGGAAGACAAGGCAGCATGACACGACGGGTCCTATTGATCGATGATGAGCGTGAGGTGCGCGAGGCGCTGGGCCAGACGTTGGAGCTGGCCGATCTCGATCCCTTGCTTGCCGGATCGTTCGTCGAGGCCAAGGATCATATCGATGCCCGCTTTGACGGGGTGATCGTTACCGACATCCGGATGCCGGGGCGGGACGGGTTTCACCTGTTGTCCCACGTTCGCAGCCTTGATGCGGACCTGCCGGTCATCCTGCTGACCGGAGAGGGGGATGTTCCCATGGCCGTTCGGGCAATGGCCGAGGGGGCACATGGGTTCCTGGAAAAGCCCTGCGCCCCCAGCGATTTTCTGGCCGTGGTGGAAAAGGCGCTCAAGGCCCGTGCGCTTGTGCTGGAAAACCGCCGCCTGCGCCTTGAGGTTGAGGCGGGCGATGCTGCGGCCCGGATGCTTTTGGGGCAATCCCGCCAGGCTCAGGAGATGCGGGGCCAGATCAGGGCGGTTGCCCGCGGCAGTTCCGAAGTTTTGGTAACGGGTGAGGCGGGGTCCGGAACCTCCAAGGTGGCAGAGGTGATCCACTTGCTGTCTGCCGCTGCCAGCCATCCTTTTGTCAAACGGGGCGCCGCAGGTCTGGCCGTGGAGGCGCTCGATGACAATATCGCGGCCGCAAAGGCCGGGTCGCTCTACCTAGATGAGGTAGGCATGCTGCCGGTGGCGGCCCAATATGCCTTGCTTGACCGTCTGGAAGGGGGCCTTCCTGTCCGGGTGCTGGCAGGCACGACCCGTGATCTGGCAACCGAGGTGTCCGAAGGCCGCTTCAACGCCGACCTCTATTACCGCCTCGACCTGATGCGCGTCCGCATTCCCAGTCTGCGCGAGCGGAAAGAAGATATCCCGCTGCTGTTCCGTCACTACGTCGCGCAGGCCTGCGAACAGGCCAACCTCCCCGAACCGCCGATCCCGGCTGACGTCCTCGGTCGCCTGATGGCTCAGGACTGGCCGGGTAATGCCCGGTCCCTGATGAACGCGGCCATGCGCTTTGCCATGGGGCTGGGCGAGGCGCAGGAGGCCGAGGGCCTTGGTCTTGCAGAACAGATGGCCCAGGTCGAACGGTCGCTACTGATCGAGGCGCTCCGCCGCCAAGGTGGGCATGCGACCGAAACCGCCAAGGCGCTGAAGCTGCCGCGCAAGACGTTTTATGACAAACTGGCGCGCCATGGGCTTCGGCCCGAGGACTATCGCTAGGCACGCCATCGCAAACGGACCTCCCGACGATCACAAAGTGGCAAAAGGGGAAAGCCATGACACACCATGTTGCCACCTGTTCCTGCGGTCAACTTTCAGCCCGTTGCGAGGGCCCCCCGATCCGGGTCACGGTGTGTCACTGCCGTGCCTGCCAGCGCCGGACGGGAAGCGCATTTAGCGCCAATGCCCGATATGATCGGACAAGGGTCACGATTGTGGGTTCGGCGCAAACCTTTACCCGGATCGGGGATGAAGGCAGCCGGATCGTCCAGAGCTTTTGCCCGGTTTGCGGAGCAACTGTGCACTACGGGATTGAAGGCATGCCCGAAATGATCGCAATCCCAGTTGGTGGTTTCGCGGACCAGACGTTCCCGGCGCCGACTGTCTCAGTGTATTGTTTGCGCCAGATGCCTTGGGTTGAGATTACCGCCGACCCGTTGGTACGGGACGATTGATCCCATCGCGATGTGTGAAAAGTCGCACATAGGGCGCAAACATATGTGCGGAAATTCGCCACAGAGTGGGGTGCAATCTGCGGGCTCACTCAAATTTCCGTCATAATGCATTGAAAATCGGTAGTTTATACATCGCCCGTTTTAGAGGCGGTTTTTTGCTTGCGACCAACGGTCCCTAAGCGTCCTGTGTCACCGTGCATCCCGGGAGGGGATGGACCGAGTATATCTCATCAAGGGGGAGACCCATGAAGTTTCTGTCATTCGCCGCTGCTGCGGCCGCCGCCACCATTTCCGCCTCCGCCGCCCTGGCTGACCCCATGGGCTGTGACGATGGCGAAATCGTCGTCAAGTTCAGCCATGTGACCAACACTGACCGTCACCCCAAGGGTATCGCTGCCACTCTGCTGGCCGAGCGGGTCAATGCCGAGATGGACGGCACCATGTGCATGGAGGTCTTCCCGAACTCCACGCTTTACACCGACGAGCAGGTTATCGAAGCACTGCTGCGCGGCGACGTCCAGCTGGCCGCCCCGTCGCTGTCGCTGTTTGAATCGATCACCAAAGCCTACCGTCTGTTCGACCTTCCCTTCATGTTCAACAACATCGAAGCGGTTGACATGTTCCAGGCTTCCGAGACCGGCCAAGCCATGCTCGACGCCATGCAGCGTCGTGGTCTGCAGGGCCTTGGCTACTGGCACAATGGCATGAAGCAGATTTCGGCCAACGTCCCGCTTGAGACGCCTTCCGACGCCAACGGTCTCAAGTTCCGGGTTCAGCCGTCCGACGTGCTGGTCGCCCAGATGTCCGCCCTGGGCGCTTCGCCCCAGCCGATGGCATTCGCTGAGGTCTACGGTGCGCTGCAGACCGGCGTTGTGGACGGTCAGGAGAACACCTGGTCGAACATCTACGGCCAGAAGTTCTTTGAAGTTCAGGACGGCACCACCGAAACCAACCACGGCATCATCGACTACATGGTCGTGACCTCGGTTGATTTCCTTGACAGCCTTGACGCCGACACCCGTGATCAGTTCCTGACGATCCTCGACGAGGTGACCACATCGCGCAACGCCGCGGTGAAAGAAGTTGACCTTGCCGCACGTCAGGCCATCCTCGACGCCGGTGGCACCATCCGTGAACTGACACCCGAGCAGCGTCAGGCATGGGTTGATGTCATGCTGCCCGTCTGGGCACAATTCGCTGAAGAAGTCGGTCAAGAGAACATCGACGCGGCGCAAGCCATCAACGACAGCATGTAAGTTAGCGATCAAGGGCCTGCGGAAGCGAGTTTCCGCAGGCTCGAATCGCGATTGGCCGCGGCCCTTGGGAGGGGGCCGCGGCCACCTGTCCATTCTTTCCGGGGGGCTTGCCATGGCGGGCAGCAAATACGTACCAAAGACGGGGCTGGCCCGCTTTGTGCATGGGTTCGAGGAAACGGCTATCGCCGTCCTGCTTGGCCTTATGACGCTTCTGACCTTCGTCAACGTGGTCCTGCGCTACGCTTTCAACTCGAGCATCATCTGGAGCCTCGAGGTCACGCTGGTGCTGTTTTCCTGGCTGGTCCTGTTTGGCATTTCCTACGGGTTCAAGGTGACCGCCCACCTGGGCGTCGACGCTGTGACCAACCTGTTTTCACCTGAAACTCGCCGCATCATGGGGCTTCTCTCGGGCGTGATCTGCATCTTTTACGCTTTGCTGATCCTCAAGGGGGCCTGGGATTACTGGGCACCTTTTGCCGATTTGCCAAAGACGACTGGTCGCTGGATCCCGACCGGGCTGGACTGGGATGCCCGCCGCTATGGTTTTACCGAGACGGGGCAGATCCCGATCCCCTTTGACTGGCTCAAGACTTGGCTGGAACAGACCTTCAATTCTTACGTCGAGGGGGGCGAGCTGAAGTTTGACGAGTATCGCAAGCTGCCTGTCCTCGTGCCCTATGCCATTCTGCCGGTCGCCTGCTTTCTCATTCTGTTCCGGGTCGTTCAGGCGACCCTGCATATCTGGCGCGGAGAGCAGGAAAGCCTGATCGTCAGCCACGAAGCCGAAGATGCGGTTGAAGAAGCCGCCGCCTTGAACCGGGGAAACTAGAACCATGGAAGTCGCTCTTCTTTTTACCCTGATCGTTGGCCTTTTGCTGATTGGGGTCCCAATTGCGGTGAGCCTTGGCCTGTCCTCGATCATCTTCCTGCTGGCGTTTTCGGACACCTCGCTGGCTTCGGTGGCCCAGTCGCTCTACCAGGCGATGGCGGGTCACTATACCCTGCTGGCGATCCCGTTCTTTGTCCTGGCGTCGTCCTTCATGTCGACGGGCGGGGTGGCCAAACGGATCATCCGCTTTGCAATCGCCTGCGTTGGCCATTTGCAAGGTGGTCTGGCCATTGCGGGCGTCATGGCCTGTATGATGTTCGCTGCCCTCTCTGGGTCCAGCCCGGCGACCGTTGTTGCCATCGGTTCGATCGTGATCGCGGCGATGCGTCAGGTGGGCTACACCAAGGATTTTGCCGCTGGCGTCATCTGTAACGCTGGCACGCTGGGCATCCTGATCCCCCCCTCCATCGTCATGGTGGTCTATGCTAGTGCCACGGACGTCTCGGTCGGCCGGATGTTCCTTGCCGGGGTCTTTCCGGGCCTCTTGGCCGGTCTGATGCTGATGGTCACGATCTATGTGATCGCCCGCATCCGCAACATGCCAAGGGGCGAGTGGCAGGGTTGGGGCGAAATCTTCGACTCGTTCCGGGATGCCGCATGGGGCCTTTTGCTGATCCTGATCATCATGGGGGGCATCTACGGCTTTCCAGGAATCCGCTTTCAGGAAGGGCTGAGCCTGATCTACTGGCAGGGCGGTATCTTTACCCCGACCGAGGCGGCGGCCGTTGCGGCGATCTACGCCTTTGTCGTGGCGACCTATATCTATCGCGACATGGGGCCGCTGGCCGCCGGTCCCGATGGCAAGCCGATCTCGCTGCTGCGCAAGCCGCAGGCGCTGATCACCGGGTTCTTTCATGCCGATACCCGCGCCACCCTTTTCGAGGGCGGCAAGCTGACCGTGACCCTGATGTTCATCATTGCCAATGCGCTGATCCTCAAGCACGTTCTGACCGATGAGCAGATCCCGCAGCACATCGCCGAGGCCATGCTGGGGGCGGGCCTTGGCCCGGTGACCTTCTTGATCATGGTCAACGTGATCCTGCTGATCGGTGGCCAGTTCATGGAACCGTCGGGTCTGATCGTCATTGTGGCGCCTCTGGTGTTTCCGATTGCCATTTCGCTTGGCATCGATCCCATTCACCTTGGCATCATCATGGTCGTGAACATGGAGATCGGGATGATCACCCCGCCGGTTGGTCTGAACCTGTTCGTCACCAGCGGCGTGGCGGGCATGTCGATGATGGCGGTTGTTCGCGCGGCTCTGCCGTTCCTGGCCGTTCTCTTTGTCTTCCTGATCCTGATCACCTATGTCCCACAGATCTCGATCTGGCTGCCGACCCTTGTGATGGGGCCGGAGATCATCATCAATTAGCGCGGTTCAGCGGAGCGCTACCGCGCAAGCTGTTTGCATCCCGTGGCGCGGCGATACCCTGATCGGGTCGCCGCGCCATTGATTTTGGGCAGGAGCCTCCGGCGGGGATATTTGGAGCGAGATGAGGATCAGGCGTTTTCGAGGGCCGTCACGATCGGGGAGAAGTCGCTGGCCTTGAGGCTTGCGCCACCGACCAAAGCCCCGTCTACGTCGTCGATGCCGAAGATCTCGGCGGCATTGCCGGCCTTGACCGACCCGCCGTAGAGGATCCGCATGTCTCCACCCTGTGCAAAGCGGTCCACGAGCGCGGCCCGAAGGTGGGCATGAACCTCGCCGATCTGCTCTGCGGTGGCTGTGAGACCGGTGCCGATGGCCCAGACCGGTTCATAGGCGACGACCGTATTGTCGCCAGTGCAGCCGTCGGGCAGGGAGCCTGCGAGTTGGTCCGCCAGCACCGTCAGTGTGTCGCCCGCTTCGCGCTGGGCCAGCGTTTCGCCGATGCAGATCACCGCGATGAGCCCGGCTGCCTGAGCGGCGACAGCCTTGTCGTGGACGATGGCGCTGGTTTCAAAGTGGTCCTGCCGCCGTTCGGAATGTCCCAGTATGACGTGGCTGGCGCCTGCGTCCAGAAGCATGGCGGCGGAGATGTCGCCCGTGTGGGCGCCGTTTGCGGCGCTATGGCAATCCTGTCCACCCAATGCCAAGGCGTGCCCTTTGCCCGCCTGGCTGGCCCGGGCCAGCAACGTGGCGGGCGGGCAGATCAGCAGATCGACCGATGGCGCAGGGTGGGCTTGAATCAGGGCGGTCAATTCGTCCAGAGCCGCGGCGGTGCCGTTCATTTTCCAGTTTCCGGCGGCAAGTTTGCGACGCATGCTTATCTCGTTTCAGTAGGAACTTGGGGGACCGCAAAAGCGTCCGGTTTAACCTTGGGCGGTCAGGTTTTCGTCGAACTTGATCGACTCGCCGCAGCCGCAGGCATCGACCACGTTCGGATTGCGGAACTTGAAGCCAGATTCCAGAAGCGAGGTTTCGTAGTCGATCTCTGTTCCAAAAAGGAACATCTGGGCCATGGGTGCGATCATCACCCGTGCCCCTTCCTGTTCGACGATCTCGTCCATGCCATTGACCTCGGTCACATATTCCATGGTGTATTCCATGCCCGCACATCCACCCTTCTTGACGCCGATGCGCAGCCCTTCGTGGCTGTCGCGTGCCATGAGCTTTGCGATCTGGGCGGCGGCCCTTGGCGTGATGGTCACGGCCTGTTTGCCTGGAATGCCGAACATGAGAAGTCTCCTTTGCGTAGCAAGGTAGGCCCGATGGCGTGTCCGCTCAAGAGGGCGAGGCGGGTTACATGAACCCCAATTCCAATCGAGCCTCGTCGGACATCATGTCCATGCCCCATTGGGGTTCCCAGACCAGATCCACATCCACCTGTTTCACCCCGGCGACCGGTTCGATGGCCGAGGCAACCCAGCCGGGCATCTCGCCCGCTACGGGGCAGCCGGGGGCTGTCAGCGTCATGGCCACGTTGACGGCGTTCTCATCCGAAATCTCGATCGTGTAGACCAGTCCGAGGTCGTAGATATTGACCGGAATTTCCGGGTCATAGACCGTGCGGCAGGCCTCGACGACGGCGTCGTAGAGCGGATGGTCTGTGCTGGACGGCGCGATCAGGGGCGTGCCTTCGAGTTGGGTGTCGGCCATGAGATGGTGGTTCCTGTTCGAGAAATCCTGACAGAAGATATAGGGTTTAGGCGTCGCAGGGTAAAGGGGGGCGTTTGCCCGGTAACCTATACGTGCCCGTTTCTGGCTGTTTCACCCTGGCGCGCCCCTTATGGCGTGGTACCTGGCGCTAGCTTTCGTCCTCCGAAAAGAGCCAGTCGGCCAGTGCTGCGGCGATCAGGGCGCCGGCGATCTGGGCCAGCAGAAAGCCAGGCAGGTCGTTGGGGCGGATGCCTGTGAATGTGTCACTGAAGCTGCGCGCAATCGCGACTGCTGGATTGGCGAAGGAGGTCGATGCTGTGAACCAGTATGCGGCTGAAATGTAGAGCCCAACCATCCATGGCACGGCCTGGGGGGCATGCCGCACCCCTGCAAAGATGGCAAAGACCAGTCCGAAGGTTGCTACCCCTTCGGACAGCCATTGTGCAGGCCCGGTCCGGACTGTCATGGAGGCCTGCAGGATTTCCTGTTCGAACATCGCATGCGCCAGCAGCGCGCCGACGATGCCGCCTACGATCTGCACCAGGACATAGGGCGCCACATCGCTGACCTGGGCCTTGCGCCTCAGGGCCAGCGCGATGGTGACGGCCGGGTTGAAATGGGCCCCTGAAACCGGACCGAGCGCGGTGATCAGCACCACGAGGATCGCCCCGGTGGCGAGTGTGTTGCCCAGCAGGATCAGGGCCACGTCATCTGTCAGTTGCGCAGCCATGATCCCGGATCCGACGACGGTGCAGACCAGAAGCATTGTGCCAAGGGCTTCTGCGACAAGGCGTTGAGGGGGCGAGGATGTCATCGTCTTTCATGTCCTTCTGGCCAGCCCCGGATTCTCCGGCGGCTCAACATAATGTTGTTCTTGCGAGGACGTGTCGGACGCGCCCTCAATCACCAAACAAGGACCCAGGATGCCGCAGGGTCTGCGAAACCGGAAAAGAACCGACGAAATCCACTTTGGCCCTAGGGGTCAACAAACCGACATCTAAGGCTTTGGTAGAGCGGCGAAATGCGGTTGGTCAACGATTGCAACACCTGTCCCCAAGAAAACTTGACACTGTGCCTTCAAAGTATTGGCCTATGACGGTGTTGTGGTCCGGTGCGTCGATTTACGAGGTCGGCCGGACAAGAATGTCACAAGGGGTGCCTTATCGATGCGTTATCTTCATCTGATACTCGAAGTCCGGTTCCTGCCCCTGACCCTTGCTGCGGTGGCCGTGCTGGCAGGCGCTTTGCTGGTGCTGGCCTATCCGTCCCTTGCCGGTCTGGGCTGGTTTGGGGTCCTCCTGGGCCTTGCTGTGCTGGCCCTTGGTCTGCGCGATCTGACGCAGACCCGTCATGCCATCCTGCGCAACTATCCCGTCGCCGCCCATCTGCGGTTTCTGCTGGAGGGCATCCGTCCCGAGATGCGCCAGTACTTTTTCGAAGGCGACAAGGATGGTGCCCCCTTTACCCGCGACAAGCGGGCCATCGTCTATCAACGGGCCAAGCGCGAATTGGACAAGCGTCCCTTTGGCACCCAATTCGACGTTTATGAGGAGCAGTACGAGTGGCTGCAACATTCCCTTGTTCCTGCCCGGCCGGTGACGGAAGGGGCGCTGCGTGTCACTGTTGGGGACCCCGGCGTCTGTTTGCTGCCCTATTCGGCCTCGGTCCTGAACATCTCGGCGATGAGTTATGGGGCCTTGTCCCCCAATGCGGTTCTGGCGATGAACCACGGGGCCCGGATGGCGGGCTTTGCCCATGATACCGGCGAGGGCGGCGTGTCGCCCTATCACCGCGAGCATGGCGGCGACCTGATCTGGGAGATCGGGTCAGGCTACTTTGGCTGCCGCACACCCGAAGGCGCCTTTGATCCCGAGATGTTTGCCACGACGGCGCGGGACCCGCAGATCAAGATGATCGAACTGAAGCTAAGCCAGGGGGCCAAGCCTGGTCATGGCGGCGTCCTGCCCGCGGCCAAGATCACGCCCGAGATTTCGCGCATCCGCGGCGTTCCGATGGGGGTGGATTGCGTGTCGCCGGCCAGTCATTCCGTCTTTTCGACGCCTTTGGAGCTGATCGCCTTTCTGGGCGAACTGCGCGAGCTGTCGGGGGGCAAGCCCGTCGGCTTCAAGCTGTGTGTGGGCCACCCGTGGGAGTTTCTGGCGATCTGCAAGGCGATGGTCGAAACCGGGAGCGTTCCTGACTTTATCGTCGTCGATGGCAAGGAAGGCGGCACCGGGGCGGCCCCGCTTGAGTTCATGGACCACGTCGGGATGCCGCTGCGCGACGGGCTGACGCTGGTGCACAACGCCCTTGTCGGCTGCAACCTGCGCGACCGTATCCGCATCGGTGCCTCGGGCAAGATCATCTCGGCCTTTGACATGGCCCGGGTCATGGCGCTTGGGGCGGATTTGTGCAACTCGGCCCGGGGGTTCATGTTCGCGGTGGGCTGCATTCAGGCGCAGGCCTGTCATACCGGGCATTGCCCCACCGGTGTCACTTCGGCTGATCCCTTTCGTCAACGCGCGCTTGTGGTCACGGACAAATCCCAGCGGGTCGCCAACTTTCATCGCAACACGGTGCTTGCGCTGGGGGAACTGGTGGCGGCGGCTGGTCTTGACCATCCGGGCGCATTGCGGCCGCATCACTTTCAGCGGCGCGGGGCGTCGGACCGGGTGGTGACCTATGCCGATCAGTACGAGATGCTGGTGCCGGGGCAGTTGCTAAGCGATCCGGACAGCTCTCCCCGCTTTGGCGGGGCCTGGGCGATGGCGCAGTCGGCCAGTTTCGCGCCCTATCACAACGCCAAAGAGGCGGTGGTCTAGGCGCGGCCTATTCGGCGGCGGCCAGATCACGGACTGGGTCTGACGGCCTTAACCGCGCCTCGCCCAATCGCGGGTGCAACCGGCTGGCGATGCCCCAGGCCACAAGACAGGCCGTTCCTGCTGCAACAAAGATGCCGGCGATGGGAGCGGCAAGCAGGATCAGCCAGGCGATGCCCGGCGTCGCAATCCCGGACACATCCCGGAACGAGGAATAGACCGCCGACATCTCGGTCCGTTCCGAGGGTTTGACGGCCATGAGGAAGGGCAAGCCAGCGCAGATGTCCAATAGGATGAGAAAGAAACTGCCCGCGAACAGCAAAACGACCGTCGCCCAGGGGGCCGCTGCCCCTACGCCCGCACCGGCAAAAAGGATCGCGCAGGCCATGAAACCGGTGCGAACCGAATAGCGCACCGACCGCGCCTGCATCCAGCGTAGCATGAAGGGCGACAGGAACAGGGCGGCGTTGGTGACCGACAACAGGATACCGCCCAACTGGTCACCGAGATTATTCTCGACGGCAAAGATCGGAAGGTACACCACATAGGCCCACCATCCGCAGGACCGGATCACGGCGAACAGCCAGCCTGCCACAAGCCGGGGCTGTTGAAAGAACCGGCCAAGAAAGGCGAGCGGATTTGGCGGCGGTTTGCGCGCCCGGGTGATCAGCTTGCCGTTGCCCATCCGCATGTAGGCAAAGGCCGCCAGCATGAAGGCCGCAGATAGGCCGGATATCAGGAAAGGGGCAGGTCGCCACCAGCCCCAAAGGACCACGCCCAGCACAGGCCCGACCGTCCAGCCCGCCGCCGAATAGAACATCCGCGTCGTTTCGCATTTGCCCAGTTCGATCCGCGAAATGTAGTCCAGCACATAGGCGTTGAAGCAGACAAAGGTGATCACGGTGGCAACTGAATTGGTGGCAAGGGCCAGCACGATCGCCTCGGGCGTGCCGACGATGGCAAGGGCAGAGCCGAGGATATATCCCGATGCGCCGATCCCATACATCCAGCGTCGCGGGATGTAGCGGTTCAGATACGGGACAAGCAGGCCCGCCGTCAGCGAGATGATCCCAATGGCAAAGTAGATGGAACTGACCAGCGCCGCGTCCCGAAGCGCGTCATACATTGCCACCGGATAGACCGAGATGAGCATGCCGCGCGTCGCCGCTTCGAACCCCGCAAGGGTGGCAAACCCCCGCACCGAGGGCGCGGGCGCGTGGCGCAGCCATTCAGGTATTCGGCGTTCAAACATGTTTGGGGCAGCTCAACAGAGTTGGCCCAGGCATTGCGCGTTTGCCTTTCCCGGTCTGGTCGCCCCGCGACATCAAGGCAAGAACGCGACACGGTCTGGCGGAAGTGACCTCTACCTGACGCGATAGGCCATCCCAAGCGATCTTGGCGCGGTCAGTGCAAATCCGAACTTCTGTTAAAACCGGTCAACCAAACCGCTCTTTCCTTTTGCGGGGCAAAGCGGCACAAGGCGGGCTGGCAAAGACAAGGTAAGGCAGATCAATGAGCACAGCTTTCGGGTTCACCTTGAACGCCGTGGACGGCATGGCCCGCACTGGCGTGATTTCGACCCCACGGGGCGAGATCCGGACACCGGCCTTTATGCCCGTTGGTACGGCGGCCACGGTCAAGGCGATGATGCCCGAAAGCGTCAAGGCGACCGGCGCTGATATCCTGCTGGGCAATACATACCACCTCATGCTGCGCCCGACCGCCGAACGGATCGACCGGCTGGGCGGGCTTCACAAGTTCATGAACTGGGAGGGGCCGATCCTGACGGACTCGGGCGGGTTCCAGGTGATGAGCCTGGCGGATCTGCGCAAGCTGACTGAACATGGCGTCACCTTCCGGTCCCACGTCGATGGCTCCAAGCACGAGTTGACCCCAGAACGGTCGATGGAGATCCAGCGCCTTCTGGGGTCGGACATCGTCATGTGCTTTGACGAATGCCCCGCCCTGCCTGCCACCGACGACCGCGTGGCCGAAAGCATGCGCCTGTCGATGCGCTGGGCGGCGCGGTCGAAAGAGGCCTTTGGCGACCGGCCCGGACATGCCCTTTTTGGCATCCAGCAGGGCGGGGTGACCCAGCACCTGCGCGCCGAAAGCGCCGAGGCGCTGACAGCGATCGGTTTTGACGGTTATGCCGTCGGCGGCCTTGCGGTCGGCGAAGGGCAGGAGGCGATGTTCGGAGTGTTGGACTATGCCCCCGGCATGCTGCCGCACGACAAGCCGCGTTACCTGATGGGGGTGGGCAAGCCAGACGACATCGTGGGCGCGGTCAAGCGCGGCATCGACATGATGGACTGCGTTCTGCCCTCCCGCTCGGGCCGGACGGGGCAGGCCTGGACCCGGCGCGGGCAGGTGAACATCAAGAACGCCCGCCATCAGGACGATCCCCGGCCGCTGGACGAAGATTGCACCTGTCCTGCCTGCCGGTCCTATTCGCGGGCCTACCTGCACCATGTGTTCCGGACGGGTGAGATGATTTCGGGCATGCTGCTGACCTGGCACAATCTGCACTATTATCAGGAATTGATGTCCGGCATGCGCACAGCGATCGCCCATAACCGCTTTGCCGAGTTCGAGACTGCCTTCCACGCCCTCCGCGCCGAAGGGGATATTGAGCCGATTTGAGGCCAGGATCCCTCAGTTCCTCAGGGTCAGGGCAGATTTTCATGACATCGCGCTTGCGGCAGGGAGAATGCGGATGCATGCTTTGCCGAAAGCGGGGCTGCTTGAAACTGCGTCGTTCTTGCACCAGATAGAGTGATCTGGACAGGAGACGGCCCAAGGGTTGCCGATAATCGGGACCGCAGCTGTCTTGCCAAGAATAAGGATACGAGCATGCAAACTCCCCTCAGTGCCTCTTACCCGGTCTTGCCCCTGCGCGATATCGTGGTGTTCCCGCACATGATCGTGCCGCTCTTTGTAGGGCGCGAGAAATCCGTGCGTGCCTTGGAAGAGGTGATGGCCGACGACAAGCAGATCCTGCTGTCGAGCCAGATAGACCCCGGCGTCGATGACCCGGAGTCCGATGGCATCTACAACGCCGGCGTGCTGGCCAATGTGCTGCAACTGCTGAAATTGCCCGACGGCACCGTAAAGGTGCTTGTTGAGGGCAAAAGCCGTGTGCGCATCACCGACTACGTTGAGAACGACCGCTTCTTTGAAGCGCGCGCCGAATATCTGACCGAGGTGATGGGCGATGAAGAGGTCGTATCGGCCCTCGTCCGGTCTGTTGCCCAGGAGTTCGAGCGCTACGCCAAGATCCGCAAGAACATCCCCGAAGAGGCGCTTGCCGCCGTCTTGGAGGCGTCAGAGCCTGCCAAGCTGGCTGACCTTGTCGCCGGACATCTGGGGATCGAAGTGCGTCAAAAGCAGGAATTGCTTGAAACCCTCTCGGTCGCAGAGCGGCTTGAAAAGGTCTACGGCCTGATGCAGGGCGAAATGTCCGTCCTGCAGGTCGAGAAAAAGATCAAGACCCGGGTCAAGAGCCAGATGGAGCGGACCCAGCGCGAATACTATCTGAACGAACAGATGAAGGCGATCCAGCGCGAGCTGGGCGACGGTGAAGAGGGTCAGAACGAGGTTGCGGAAATCGAAAACCGCATCCTTCAGACAAAACTGTCCAAGGAAGCCCGCGAAAAGGCCGATGCAGAGCTGAAAAAGCTCAAGAGCATGAGCCCGATGAGCGCCGAGGCGACTGTCGTGCGCAACTACCTCGACTGGATTCTGGGCCTGCCTTGGGGGGTGAAGTCGCGCACCAAGAAGGACCTGAAACTGGCCCAGAAGGTGCTGGATGACGACCATTACGGCCTCGACAAGGTCAAGGAACGTATCGTGGAGTATCTGGCCGTGCAGCAACGCTCGGCCAAGCTGAAGGGGCCGATCATGTGCCTCGTTGGTCCTCCGGGTGTGGGCAAAACCTCGCTTGGCAAATCGGTTGCCAAGGCCACAGGGCGCGAATTTATCCGCATCAGCCTTGGCGGCGTGCGCGACGAGTCCGAGATCCGGGGCCACCGTCGGACCTATATCGGCTCTATGCCCGGCAAGATCATCCAGGCGTTGAAAAAGGCGAAGACGACGAACCCGCTTATCCTGCTCGATGAGATCGACAAGATGGGGCAGGATTTCCGTGGCGACCCGGCGTCTGCCATGCTCGAGGTGCTTGACCCCGAACAGAACTCGACCTTCGTCGACCACTATCTTGAGGTCGAATACGATCTGTCCAACGTCATGTTCCTGACCACGGCGAACTCCTACAACATGCCCGGCCCTTTGCTGGACCGGATGGAGATCATCAGCCTGGCCGGCTACACCGAGGACGAAAAGCGCGAGATCGCCCGCCAGCACCTGCTGCCCAAGGTCATGAAGAACCATGGCCTGAAGGCGAAGGAATTCGAGGTTGACGATACCGCTCTGACCGAGATGGTCCGCACCTACACCCGCGAAGCGGGCGTGCGGAACCTGGAGCGTGAATTGGCCAAGATCGCCCGCAAGGCTGTCACCAAGATTGTGCGTAAAGAGCTTGAGAAGGTCGAAGTGACCGAGGCCAACCTTGAGGACTACCTGGGCGTCAAGAAGTATCGCTACGGGCTGGCCGAAAAGGAGGATCAGATCGGGGTCGTCACGGGCCTGGCCTGGACGTCGGTCGGGGGCGAGCTTTTGAACATCGAAGCGCTGCGCCTGCCGGGCAAGGGCCGGATGAAGACGACGGGCAAACTGGGCGATGTGATGAAAGAATCCATCGACGCAGCAAGCTCTTACGTCCGGTCCATCAGCCCGCAGATCGGGGTGAAACCGCCGAAGTTCGACAAGATCGACATCCACGTTCACGTCCCCGATGGCGCCACCCCAAAGGATGGTCCATCGGCTGGTCTGGCCATGGTGACATCGATCGTGTCGGTGCTGACGCAGATCCCCGTTCGCAAGGATATTGCCATGACGGGCGAAGTGTCGTTGCGGGGAAATGCGATGCCCATCGGCGGCCTCAAGGAGAAACTGCTGGCGGCCCTTCGCGGTGGCATTACCACGGTGCTGATCCCGGTCGAGAATGAGCGGGACCTTCCCGAGATCCCGGATAATGTGAAGGCCGGTCTGACGATTATTCCCGTCAGTCACGTGTCCGAGGTTCTGGAGCACGCCCTTGTGCGCAAGCCTGAACCGATCGAATGGGACGAAGCGGCCGAGGAAGCTGCCGCGCTTGCGGCCGCCAAACCGGCTGACGATGGTGCTGCGGCGACCGCCCATTAATCCGGGCCGCTTTGCAGAATGATGATTTCGGCGCGCCCCAAAGCCGGGGCGCGCCGTTCTTGTGTGGACACGCCCCCGCAATCTTGGCCAGTAGCCGTGGCCTCAAGAGGGGTATAGGCTTGCCCGAACGGTTCAAACCGAAAAGGGGCAGAGCATGACCAAGACAAATATACCGTCGACCACCATTGTTGAGCCGATGCCATCGGCAATCGACACGACGGTCCGCGTGCAGGTCAAGATGAAGGAATTCCTTGAGCGGGTCGTGGCCCGGTCTGGCCTCAAGCGGAACGAGGCCAAGTCGGCTGCGGAAGCAACATTGGCTGTTTTGGGGGAGGCCATCGCAAATGGCGAAGAGGTAAACTTGCCCGGCCTTGGCAAACTGAAGGTGAACCGGGAAAAGGCAACAGACCGGGGCACAGTCTACGTTATCCGCGTGGTGCAGAACCGCCCGAACGAAGGTGGCAACGAGCCTCTTGCAGATCAGGTCTAGGACAGCTAAACGACCCATCGGATTGGGTGATTAGCTCAGTGGTAGAGCGCTTCGTTCACATCGAAGATGTCAGGGGTTCAAATCCCTTATCACCCACCATTCCCCCTCTTGTGGCCCGCTGGGCGAAATGATCCGGCCGCCTTCGTTGGCCGCCTTCACCAGTAAATGATCCTCGGACGCGATTAACCATGCCATCACTTTCTCCCCGTCGCATGGTGACAAGGTCAATGGAGGACCGATAGTAAAGGAACTGTAAATCGGTCTGGCAAGTGCCGACCGACAGCCGGTGTCCTGATCTGTCATTCTCAAGGAATAGCATCTCCGGCTTACCAGGAGATTAATGCTTGCGGCCATTCTCATTTGAAATCGACTTTGGCCCATCGATGAGCGCTTCGTTGAGCGCATCATTCGGCCCGATGGCCAAAAAGGTAGCATCGTCGCCTGCCGTCAACCACCTTGGCACGATGCAGGATCAACCGGACCGGGGCAGCACGATCGACCCCATGCTGGATGTGGACTTGGCCAAAGATGATCCTCGAACGCCCGCAACTGTCCTGCCCAAGCCAACCGCTTTCGCGGTGTCAAAGCCCGACAAATGGCCCGACCGATTGCCAGAGCACGGCTCCATTGTCCCACATGACGACACCCCGTCCGCCAATAGCGCGGCCGCATCACAGCTGATAGGCGATCCCTTCCAAGCAATGGAAGCGTTTCAGCCGCCATCGCCCCGGACCGTGAAATCAAACCCGCTTGCCGCACTAGATTGGGGAGGAGCCGCCTTGCCGCACGCCATCTCGGTCTATTTCGCGCCTGCAGGCGCAAGGCTGGACGGCTATACATCAGAAGGGTTCAACGCCTATGAAATCGGCCAGTTCCAAGCGGCCTTCAATCTTCTGGAGGCGGTTTGCAATGTGACGTTCCGGATTACAGACGCCCCCAGCGCGACCCTGTCGATCCTTCTGGATACCAACGAAATGGGGATCAGCGGCTATCTGGGCTACTTTAACCCGCCCGGCACTCACAACCAGCGGATCGGGGTCCTGAACGGTGCAGCCTGGGACAGGGAAGCGGGGCAGGGCCTTGAGGTTGGTGGCTTTCACTTTGTGACGATTACGCACGAATTGCTTCACGCCCTTGGGTTGGCGCATCCGCATGACAGGGGCGGGCACTCAGAGGTGATGGTCGGTGTCGAACATGCGCATGACGATTTTGGCGACTACCTTCTGAACCAGGGTGTCTTTACCACCATGTCCTACAACAGCGGCCATGCTGCGGGCCGGTATGCTGGCGGCCAAGACATCCGTTTTGGCTTCGAAGTGGGGCCGATGGCCCTCGATATCGCGGTCTTGCAGGGCAAGTACGGGGCAAACATGAAGACGGCGATGGGGGACACGTTGTACCAATTGCCAGACTGGAACGGTCCGGGGACCTATTGGCGCAGCATCTGGGATGTTGGCGGCACGGACACACTGCGCCATGATGGGGCAGGGGACGCGGTCATAGACCTTCGACCGGCGACTTTGCGGACCGAGACGGGCGGCGGCGGGTTCCTCTCCTCGGTCCAGGGTATCTCGGGCGGCTACACCATCGCCGCCGGGGTGATCATCGAAAACGCCCTGGGTGGCGCTGGATTTGACCGCCTGATGGGCAATGCGGCCGACAATCACCTGTCTGGACGCGGTGGTGCCGACCGGATCTTTGGCGGGGACGGAGCGGACAAGCTCTTTGGCGGGGATGATGGTGACTTTCTTGTAGGGGATGAAGGGGATGACGTTCTTTTCGGTGGTGTCGGGAACGACATCCTCGTCGGAGGGCGTGGGCGCGACTGGCTTTTTGGGGGGGCTGGAGCGGATACTTTCGTCTTTGGTACCGACGACAGCAGGGTACTTTACGGCCACCGCGACGTCATCGGCAGTTTTGAAGGTGGCATCGACAAAATTCATCTGCGCGGCATCGACGGCGATCCGGCGGTGCAGGGCCATCAGGCGTTGCATTTTGCCGGTGCCAACAACACGTTGATGGCTGGCAGGGGCCAGGTCTTCACTTCGCGTATCGATGATACACGCAGCCTTTTGACGGTCGACTACGACACTGATGGCGTTGCCGATCTGCAGGTCGTCATCAATAGTGCCATCAGTCTTACGGTCGACGATTTCATACTGTAGTGGGTAGGCCGTTGGTCAAAGGAGATTGTGGGATGACCCTGCCCGAGCTGTTCGTGATGCGTCATGGTGAGACCGAGTGGAACCTGGCCGGGCGCTGGCAAGGTGATCGAGATTCGCCACTCACGACCAAGGGCGAGGCTCAGGCACGCGAAATGGGCGCCATGCTGCGGCGATTGGGGGTCACAGCCCAAAGTCATAGGCTTTATTCAAGCCCGATGACCCGCGCGCGGCGCACAGCTCTTTTGGCGGCCGGGGACGACTGGCCCATCATTGAGGATGCGCGCCTGCGCGAGATTTCGGTTGGTGGCTGGACCGGTCGCAGCCGAGACGAGATCCGGCTTGAGACCGATCTGCCCGAGGATGCCCACTTTATGGATTTCTACGCTCGTGCCCCCGAAGGTGAGCCGTTCGAAGAGGTCATGTCCCGCGTCCAGCGCTTTCTGCGGAGCCTCGATGGCCCCAGCGTGATCGTAACCCACGGCATCACCTCCCGCTTTTTGCGGACGGCGGCAATGGGTTGGGGACTGGATCGCGTGCTGGAACTGCCCGGCGGTCAGGGGGTCATCCACCACGTCGCCAACAATCAGCACGCCGAATTGCAGCCAGAGTGAGCTTCGGTCTTGCTTGCATGGAACAGCCCGGCTAAACCGCGCCAATCGGGTGATTAGCTCAGTTGGTAGAGCGCTTCGTTTACACCGAAGATGTCGGGGGTTCGAGTCCCTCATCACCCACCATTCCAATCTTTACTGACAGTAAGTGACTGTTTTTGTTTAATTAAAAATAGGGTGCGGGGTTGGAAAATTTGGGTGCGGGGTTACTACGTGCCCGTTTTGTTCAGTTTTTGCTCCACCCACGTAGGGCGAGTCGACGGCGATCAGCCGTTCTGGTGTACAACGACGCCATGCGGCCACCGCTCCAACCGAACATGGCTTCCAATTCAGCGACCGTGGCTCCGGCCTCTGCTGCGCGCGTGGCAGCAATCTTGCGGATGCCGTGCGCTGATTTCTTCACACCCGCAGCGTTGCAAGCGTCGCGGAACATGTTGCCGAAACTTTCCTTGACCAGCGGCTTGCCGTTTTTGCCAACCACGAAGTGCATGTCGCCGGTAGGTCCGGCCTCTAGTGTACGCTGGAGTGGCGGGAGTATTGGAATGCTCACCTCTGTGCCGGTCTTGGCTGTCCGTATCGTGGCGATCCCGTCGCGTACGTGCTGCATGCCAATGGTCACAGCGTCCCCACGGCGCAGCCCTGTGTAGAGCAGGACGTCGATCCAGACGCGCTCGTGTGTGCCGAGCGGCCACTTGGCGTAGTACTGTTCAACGTCCTCGTCGACCCAAGCCACGAAACCGGATGTCTTCGGTTTCTTTGGCGGCTTCACGCCTGTGGTTGGGTCGGCCGTAAGGAGGGAGACGTCCACTGCCCAAACGAACATCCCACGCATCGTGGCGATAAAGTGCCCTGCCTGCGACGGAGTTTTTGCACGCCGCTCTCGTCCGTCTACGATGTGCTTGCGCGTGATTGCGGCGAAGGGTGCTTCGCCTGAGGTTTCGACGACTTGCTTGAAGATGTTGTCGCGTTGCTTGCGCGTGGCCGGTGACAGAGAAGTGTAGCTGCTGGACTGCCGGTACTGCTGCACAAGCCAGCGAAGTGACTTTGGGTTTGGTTTGTTTTTGTCTGCTGGTTTCTCACCGGCGAGGGCCGCGCGGTATGCGGCCATGAACTCCTCGGAGCCGTACTCGCCTGGCAACCTAGTGCGTGGGCCGTTTTGCACTCGGAAGTACCAGACTGTCTTCCCGTGGCGTGTTTTTTCGCGGAGGATGTAGGGCAAGCGTTTTGTCATGGCCTGTTATAGTCTGATGTCGAAATCTGTGTTCACCTGCGGACTCGTGCGCACATCTGAAGGGGCTATACGATTGCGGCCGTCAGGTTCCAGGATGACCTCAGCGTAGATATCGCACTGGTTGACCGCGCGAAGCGCCCTTGAGATGTCGGCCTGGGTGAATTTTGCTGGTGTTCGTGACATAGGATCATCCTCCTTCCAGAATGACTGAAGCGTAGTGAGGTATCAGACAGGCGCGGATCGCGCGGGCCAGCTCTTGGTGTTCCGACTGGGTGCCGTTGCCCTCCCGGACCGACAGGTAGTGGAACCAGTTGCCCATGTTCCCTTTCATGTAGAAGCAGCTCATGGTCAGTCCCTCTGGGGGAGTGTCTGATCCTCTGTGTATCTGATCTGGCCCATGCGGTTTTCAGATA
>ERZ887849.681-NODE-681-length-35134-cov-32.510647_pt1 | contig 35134 bp, 40 predicted proteins | sample MGYA00521267_ERZ887849 | MGnify/ENA primary metagenome ERZ887849 (study PRJEB32303, sample SAMEA104408601) | aquatic metagenome | biome: Brackish water; feature: Pelagic; material: water | place: Baltic Sea | collected 2014-06-06T16:11:00 | depth 2,863 m ... | reverse complement strand
ATTTTAAAAGATATATAAAAAAAATAAAATAATATTAAAATGGCAAAAGTTACACAAAACATTATCTCGCCAATTCATGTTAATGAAGACGGTTCAACTTACATCTCTTTAGATGGAAAGGCGTTTTTAGTAAGAGAAAACGAGATTACAGAAGCAGAAATCACAAAGGCACCAAACGAGTTTAAAAACTTAGTTATAGCCCTTGATAAATTTAAAGTTACAAACGAAGGAGTTGCATGGTACCATGGAATTTCTAGATTTAGATTCCAAAAAGAAGACAATAAGTTCTTTATCTCTAATTCAGAAGTTTTAGGTGAAAGTTTTAAAAATCACTTATTAGCAACAGGACTTGTAAGTTACTCTTTAAATCCAATGATTGACTTATTTGAAAATGCAGCTAAAAACCACGATAAATTTGTATCACTGGAATTTGCTACAAAAATTTCAACAGGTTCGATTCAATGTTATGTTATGGAACAAAATGAAAATTTCTTCGTATATAAAATTAACCAAGCAAATAAAATCTATAAATTCGAAAAGATGACAGCTGGTGAATGTTTTGATTATGTTAAAGAACAAACAGGTCATCAATTAATAATGGCTTCAGAATTACTTGAAGGCGAAAGAGCTCAGGTAGCTGAAACTCATAAGAAAGTAGATATTTTAGAACAAATGATTGCATTCTTAAAAGACCAAAGAGGAGTTATCGCAGAGGCTGATAAATCTATTGAAGAAATAAAAGAAGCTGATACTTTAATTAATTCAGAAATCAAAAGATTAGAAGAAGAAATTTCTACAATAAAAGAAGGAAATGAAGGTGAAGGAAACGAACCAGAAGAATTAGAAGACGAAACTAAAGAAGTTGATTCTGACGAGTCTAGAGAAGAAGAAAGTGAAGAAGCAGACAAAGAAGTACCTGAAGACGAAGGAGAAGAAGGTGCAAAAGAGGTAGCTGAAAAAGAAGAAGTTGAAGAGACTGAAGAAGTTGAAGAGACTGCTGAAAAAAAAACTAACGAGGCAGAATTAGAAGAAGACCACGTTGACAGAGCCGACGGTTATGTACCAGGAACTCTTAAATACGGAACTGAAAACCATGCCGAAGGAACTAAAATTAAAGTAGACGCAGAAGGTTACACAACTTCAGGACAAGACGAATCTATTACAGTCTTTATTGGAGATTCTCCGATAAAAGTTACTAAAAGAGAAATAGTTTTAGCAGATACCGAAACAATATAGAAAGATTATGAAAAATGTAAACAATTTCGAGGATTTTTTAAATGAGAAATTTGATCAAGCATTCAATACTAAAGCACTAAAAGGTATTAAATTTTTGCTACCGCCATGGGAACATGTAGACGGTATGTTTAAAGATGGAGATGAATTTGAAATATCCTTTAATAACAGGGCTGACACTGAAAAAATTTGGAAGGACATTGAGAAAGCTAGAAAAGAAAATAAATCTGTCGACGCAATGGATATCGGCTGGATGTCAGATGAATATCACGATGCTATCATTTCAGTTAAAGATGGAAATTATTCAGGTTTAACATATCTATTTAAAGCACTAGATAAACATTATGGTAAATACGGTGCATCGATGGGTTGGAGATAAACACCGTATAAACTTACTACAGAGGGCTAAATGAAACATTTGGCCCTTTTTTCATATAACAGATTAAATACACTAAAATGACACAATGCCCAGAAAAAAGAATTACTTAAACAACAAAGACCTTAGAGAGCAAATTATGATTTCTCTAGAGAATGATGAATTAACAAGAGAAGCACAAAAGATGCTACAATTATTAGCAGAAAAAGCTATTAATAAACTAAGGTATGCCAATGAAGATGACAGAAAGGATTGTCTGCAATTTGCGTTATTAGACCTTTTAAAATATTGGAGAGGTTATAAACCACAATATCCAAATGCCTTTGCATATTATACCGAGATAGCAAAAAGAGGTTATGCAAAAGGGTGGAATAAATTACACCCACAAAAATATAAAGGAACCCTTTCAATGGATAGAATCAATTCAAGTGATGGTGATTCCGGAAATTCTGGAATGTTTAACATCTAAAATGTCTATTAAAAACAATAAGCCTTCTGGCAATTCTAACTGGAACCAGGGTTACTATAACCCTGTTTATCCAAATAAATATGTTGGAAAGGGCCCTATTATCTACAGAAGTTCATGGGAACTAAAATTCATGAAAATGTGCGATAATAGAGAAGATATTGTATTTTGGTCAAGTGAACCTGTAGAAATAAAATATTGGAGTTCACTTGATAATAAAGAACATTCATATTTTCCAGACTTTTATATTAAAGTTAAAAAGAACGAAAGCTTCGAAGAAACTTTAATAGAAATAAAGCCAGAAGAACAAATAAAAAAACCAAAACCTCCTACAAAAAATAGCCAACAGGCACTTAAGAACTATAAGTTTTTAGCTGAGCAGTTTATAAAAAATAGAGATAAATATAAATATGCAAAGGAATGGGCCAAATCAAGAGGTTGGAGATTTGTAGTCATGACAGAAAAAAGTCTTAAATAATGGGTCAAGTTAAAAGCGACATACAGAAATTAATTAAAGAGCAGGGAAGCCTATCAGCGGCAAGAAGTTTTTCTAAGAACTGGTTTGAAAAAGGTAGAAACGCAGTTAATGAAAAAGGTGCAAGTTTTACCTCTAAAAGATTCTTTCCTGGAAAGTTGTATGTTTTTAGGTATTCGCCAATTTCTAAAACACTTCCTTGGTATGATAAAAATCCAGTAGTTTTAGCACTTGATCCTGCTGGGCAAAATGACGTTGGAATTAATTTAAACCTTTTACCAAATACAGTTAAAGAAGATTTGTTAGATAAAGTGTACAGCATGTTTTCTGCAGAGATAACAAATAACTCAATGGGAGGTGCTGCTAATAATGTTAAAAGACAGGGACATTTATCAATGACTTGGGAAAATATGAAAGGATTCATGAAAGGACCTGGTTATGATTTTGCATTAAGACAATATAAAGTAGGAGGTAAATCAGCCCAGGCTTTTGTTAGTTATGAAAATTGGGCAAAAATAGCATTATGTGATTTTGCGGATTTACAGGGAACCTCATATGCTGAGTTAGAAAGATTATTTAAAAAGAGATAGAATAAAAAGAATATATAAACTGAAAAAGTATTAAAAATTATGGCAGGTTTTGCAGATAAGGACCCAAGAAATGGACCTTGGAGTTCCAACACTAGACCTTTTAGTCTAAGTAACACATTAAAAAGATTATCCTCATTTGGAATGAGATATGATGATCTGATTCTTAGACAATCACAGGCAATTGGTCCTCTTGAAGATAAATTCGGATATGGTGATATCAACCCTATGGGGCTTGATAATGATGACATGTACGCAGCATTCGCTGCTTTATCTATGGCCGATACTACAATGCGAAAGAACATTCCTTTTTTCGATCAGCAGTATGAAGTAAAAAGAGAAGAACTTAGAAGATTTTCAGTAAATGATGAAATAGAAGATATTTTAGATATTTTATGCGACGAAACAGTCGTTTATGATAATAAGAATTTCTTTGCTTCACCTGAAATATTAGGAGTTGAAGTTTCAGATGATATTCAAAAAGACCTTAATAGATATTTTAGACAAATATACCATGCCTTTGGTTTTAATTCAGATCAATCTGCCTGGTATTATTTTAGAAAATGGCTAATTGATGGTTATTTAGCATTTGAAATTATTTATTCTCCGGATCAGACTGAAATTATAGGTTTTAAAGAAATAGACCCTATAACTTTGGTTCCAGCATATAATAAAGAAGATGGTAAAAAAGTATGGGTTCAGTTTAAAGATGATCCTGTAAAAGAAAGAACCCTCTACGATTCTCAGATAATTTATCTTTCTTATTCTTCGATCACAACAGCATCGAGGGTAAGTTATGTTGAAAGACTAACAAGGTCATTTAACTTATTAAGAATTATGGAACACACCAGGGTAATTTGGGCAGTAACTAATAGTTCTTTTAGAATGAAGTTTGTAATACCAGTAGGTGGTAAGTCTAAAACGAGAGCTAAACAGTCTCTTGCACAGCTTATGAATTCATATAAAGAGGTAGTTGATTTCGATTGGGAATCAGCTTCAATGCAGACAAACGGACAACCAATGTTACAATTTAATAAAGAGTACTGGTTGCCAAGTAAAGATGGTGATAGTCCAGAAATTGAAACACTTGATAGTTCAGGACCAGATCTTTCAGATACTGAAGCATTAAAATATTTCTCAGATAAACTGAAACATGTATCTAAAATACCTTATTCAAGATTCTTATATGAAGATGGAGGAGGAGACTTTAACATGGCAGCAGATGGTATGATTAGAGATGAAATTAAATTCTCTAAATTTGTTAAAAGATTAAGAGCGACATTCCAAGAAATTCTTGTTAAGCCACTCTATCTTCAGATGTGTATTAAATATAAAGACCTTTCTGAAGACCCTCAATTTAAGACACAAGTCGCTCTTAGGTATTTTAAAGATAATGATTTTGCAGCATTGAAAGACATGGAAATCATGGAACGCAGACTTGATTTCGTTTCAACAATGAGAGATAGTTTAATGACAACAAACCAAGAAACTATGGAAGAAGAATACTACTTCAATATGGAATTCCTAGTTGATAGATATTTACAATTAAGCCCAGATGATATTGCAGCAAATGCGGCAGCAAAAGCAAAAGAAGCAAGAGAAGATGAGGAAGCTCCAGAACCGGAGGACCCAATGGCGATGTAAAAAAGATATATAAAATATGAAACTACAAAGAATAACATCATACGAACAATTTTCAAAAGTTTTCAGTTCTTTAGACGAAGAAGAAAAACAATCTTTGTCTTCTATTAAGGCAGGAGATGAGAGTAAAGTAGAAATAAATGACCAGAAAACTGCGGATGGTAAAATCATTTCAGCTCAAGAAATTTTAGGTCAAATAATAGCATCTGACACTGAAGGTGATTTTAAGAAGTATTTTTATGATAAATACGGTACTACTAAATTTGACACTGAAACAATGAGTCAAATGGTAAAGGACTATCAAGAATACATGACTGAAGTTGCAGTTGATGATAAAGAGAAAGAAGAAGAAGAAGAAAAGGGAGGAGATGAAGAAGGAAGCAGCGAAGGAGGAGATGAAGGAGGAGATGATGAAGATCCACTAGCAGGCTTAGATATTTAAAAAATAGAAATTTATTAAAGATATATACAAAAAATAAGAAACAAAAATGGATAAACTTATCGACAAGACAAGCAAGTTTGATTTGTTAATAGTAGAAAAATCCTCATCAATTTTAACTAAATCTGGTGAAGATAAAGACTATGTTTTAGAAGGTACTTTTGGGGAGATTGATGTTAAGAATAAAAACAACAGGATTTATACAGAAGGAGAATATTTACCACAAATCGAATCATTGCAACAAAAAATTAATTCATCTAAGCTTTTAGGAGAATTAGACCACCCACAACAATTTGATATATCTTTAAAGAACGTATCTCACGTTATTGAAGAATTAAGATATGACAAAGAAAACAAACAAGTAAAGGGTAAAATCAGATTATTAGATACTGATGCAGGTCGACAGGCAAAAGCCCTTGTAGATGCAGGAGTTCCATTACATATTAGCTCTAGAGCTGCTGGAGAAGTCTCAGAAGGAGGTAAAGTAAAGATAAAGCAATTATTTACTTATGACCTTGTAGCAGATCCAGGTTTTCAAAATGCCGAATTAACAAGAGTAAATGAATCTTATGGTTATTCAAACGACGAAAATTTATTTATTTACGAGGTATTTAAAAGAAAAGAAGAAACAAAAAACCAAAACATAATAGAAAATAAAAACGAAAAAACAATGGAAGAATTTGTAAAAACAGATGATTTCAACAACTACACAAAGTATCTTGCTGAGCAGATTAAAGGTTTAAAATCGGTTATTTCTGAAATGACAGAAAAATCAAACGATGGTTCTAACGAAACTAATGAAACTATCGAAACTGTAACAGCGCATAACGACAGTATTGTTGAACAATTAAACAATTTAACTGAATATGTTAAATATGTTGCAGAAAAAACAGACCAAAACATCTCTTATACAGAGCATGTAGCTGAAAAGGCAGACCAAGGAATTCAGTATTCTGAATATGTTGCAGAAAAAGTAGACCAAGGAATTGGTTACACTGAACATGTTGCAGAATCTTTAACTTCTTTAAAAGAATATGCTAACTACGTTGCAGAATCTTATAACGAAGGAGCTGAAACTACTGAAAAATTATTAGAGTATGTTGAGTACTTGAGAGGTAATGTACAGAACGTAAGCGAATATGCTAATTATATCGCAGAATCTATCAACGAAAATTTAGTAGTTGAAGGTGATGATGTTACAGCAAAAGAATACGATGAGTCTGATGAAGATAACGAATTAGAAAAAGTTGGAGACAACTCTGGAGAAGCTAATAGAGCTGATGGTGGAGCTGGACAAGAAAAAGAAGATTTAGATAATGAGTTAAAAGATGTTACTGAACCGGAAGAGAAAGAAGAAGCTGACAAAGAAGTTCCTAAAAACTCAGGTGCAGACGGCGCAGATGACCCATTAGAATCATATAAAAATGAAATTTCAAGTAAATTAACAAATTTATTAGAAAAAGCATCGGCTAAAGAAAACGTAGACCCACATTTCTTTAAATTAGTTGGTTCAGCAACTGCTGAAAAATACAACAAGTTAGATGAAAATGCTAAGACTGAAGCTAGAAAATCAATTGAAAATTCAGGATTTTTAACTGAATCTCAAATAACTAGAATTATTGAAAACGTTAATGAAGTATCAGGAAACGTTTCAAATGAACCTTTATTTATTACTGCAATGCCAGTAGAATATAAAGATAAGTGGAATTCACTTTCAGAATCTAAGAAAAGACAAATCACTGCTCAATCTAAGACTCGTAAATTAGAAACAGAATATCAAGTAAGAAACTTCTGGCAAACTAGAGACCTTAGAGAAATTGCCCCAGTAATGGAAAAAGTAGAGATGATTAATGAAAGTAAAAAAGAAGAACCAAAATTACCTTATAGTTTAGATGGCATACAAGAAGCGTTATCAAAAAGATTCAATAAGTAATAAAATTCTATTTTTGTTTTTTAAAGCCCAGAATTTTCTGGGCTTTTTTATGTTTCTAGAAAGATATATAATAAAAAACAATCATTATGATTAAGCATATATTTCATTTATTACCAGTAATTTTATGTTTTGGTTTTTCTATTCTTTGGCCTTTTTGGCTAATAGAAGGATATCTAGATACAACATACCTTAAAGTGGCAACATTTATCGCGGCATATGGTGGCCTAATAGGAAATACTATATGGTATATCAAATGGGCAAAGAACAATAAAAGATAATCCTATAATCAAATACTCTACTTTTATTCTAAAAATGTACCATTTTATTATATGAATCTAGTTATATAATATTAACGTAGTATTTTAACAAAAAATAAAAAGATATATAATACCTATTCGACGATTTGGCTAAAGAAGCAGAAAGCCATGAAAAATGTCGAAAATTAAACGCAAAAAATAAATTTAACAAAATGGCAAATTTAATTAACGAAGCGGAAATTAGAGATACATGGTCACCGATTATTGAATCGGCAACTGGTATCAAAGACGCTGAAAAATTATCATGGATGTCTGAGTATTGTCATAATCACAAACTTTACGAAGACGCAAACATCATGTCCCTTAACCCAGGAATGAACTTAACAGGTATGGGTGCAGTAGCATTCCCATCAAACTTTAACGGTGCAGCTGACGGTTCAGGAGACAAAGCTCCAACTTTACTTCCTTTAGCGATGCAAGTTGCAGCACAAACAATCGGATTAGACTTAGTACCAGTTGTACCAATGGCTGGACCTATGGGTCTTTTATCTTACCTAGACTTCGTATACGAAGGTGGTGCTATCGGTGGCGGTGGCGGTGCTGACGGTACTGTATTACCTACTTACATCAAAACTGCAGATGCTGCAGCTTCTGGTGATACTTTAGTAGGAACATCTAGAATTGATGGAAAAAACATCATCAAAATCGGAGCTACTACAACAGCTGCTGGTATTGTAACTGTAACTTATGCTGATGCTGAGTTAGTTGCTGCATTAGACGACCATATCCCAGGATTCGTTGGAAATGATGATGGAACTCCATTCACAAGAGAAGTTGGTGAATCAACTCCGGACAAAGTAATGGGTCTTTCATTGTTCAGTAAATCAGTAGACGCTAGAACTTATCAAGTTGCTGCTGCAGTTACTAGAGAGCAAGTACAAGATTTAAAACAATTCGGTGTAGATGCAGTTGCTCAAGTTGAGGCTGTATTAACTAACGAACTTACTCAAACAATCAATGATTTAATTATCAACAACATCGATACTCTTGCTGCAGCAAACATGACTGCTTCAGGTGTATCATTAGATGTATCTTTAGTACCTGTTGCATCTGCAGCTGGTGGTGCTACTGAAGGTTCACAACACAGAAAAGTACTAACAGGTATTCTTGCTGCTGCTAACTTAATTGCTAACAGAGGTAGAAGAGGTGCTGGTAACTTCGCTGTAGTTGGACCACAAGTTGCTACATTAATTCAAGCGGTTTCAGGATTTGTTCCTAACCCATTCGCTAACACAGCAAACCAATCAGCAGGTGCTATTTATCCTGTAGGTTCTGTAGCTGGTGTACAAGTTTATACTAACCCAAAATGGGCTTGGTCATACAACGAAGTATTAGTTGGTAGAAAAGGAGACGGTAACGGACCTGGATTAGTATTCATGCCTTACTTAATGGCAGAATCAGTACAAACAATTGCTGAAGGAACTATGGCTCCTAAAGTAGCTGTTAAATCTAGATTCAGAATCGTTGAAGCTGGTTTCCATCCAGAAACACAATACGCTAAATTTGCGTGTACAGTATCTGGTGGTGGTACAGATTTAATTAACATCGCTTAATAAACTTTAAATAGTTTTAAGATATAAAAGGGAAACGCAAGTTTCCCTTTTTTTGTGCCCAAAACTTGGATATATAAACAAATAAAGCAATATAGGTCATATGAAATTAAGAAATAAATTAAACCTTTTAGAAGAATATTTTAATAGTGATGTTATTTTAGAAGAATCCGGTAATATTGTACCAATAAACGAAGAAACAGAAGCATATGCAGCAGGTGAAAAAGCAGGAAAAGCATTTCAAGTTGCAGTCGTATTAGCAATTGTTGTTGCTATTGCAGTATCAAGAGCTAGAGCAAGATTAAAAACCAAACAAGCTTATTATTCTAAAGCCAAGCCTAAAAGACAAATGATGGAAGCCGATAAAAGAGTATTAAGCAAGAAATATGCAGCAGAGCAACCGGAGGCTATAAAAAAAATAGCAGGAAAGCTTCAAGATAAAGTAAAATCGGAAGTTAAAAAGAAAAAAGCAGCATATGCTGCTAAAAGTGGAAAAAGCCAGTCTGAGCTGAGTGGTGACAAAACACTTACAAATCTTGATAAAGTAAAAGATGAAAAACTTAGAAAAATAGAAGATGCTGTTAAAGAAAAATTAAAACAGAAACAAGATAAAGAACAACTAGACTTAGACCGTAAAATAGAAGATTGGGATGCAAAGTGGAAAAAAGTAGAAGAGAAACTAGATCCATCGAGCCTATTTAATAAAATTGCTGGCAGAAAAGGACTGGGTGGTGTTGTAGCTGCTTGGGATAAATGGAAAATCGACGAAGACAGAAAAATATATGATAAAACCTTAAAATACGAACTTAAACAACTTCGAGAATATGTAGAAAAAGATGAAGATATTAAAGCCATTATGTCTAATAAGAAAGAACAGAAAGCTAAAATGGAAGAAGAGTGGAAGAAGCAAGGTTTATCAATAGAAGAAAGAATTAAAAAAGGCGAAGCCTTAGATAAAGAAATAGAGAAAGAAGAAGCAGAATTAAAGAATGAATTTCCAGATCTTCCAGATGCAAAAGCAGCAAAATCTACTCTAGATGAGGCATTAAGCGATTGGGGCTTTACATATGAGGCAATATCTAGCAAAAAAGAAATATCAGCTTCTCAAAAAGAAGAATTACTAGAACTTAGAAAAAAAGCAGGAACTGCTATCGCAGCAATGACAGATGGATATTACGAAGCACTTACGGCTGGTAAAGATATTTCAAAACTAAAAAATGCAGATCAAGAATACAGATCATCTCTAGATAAAGGACAAAAAGAATTTTTAGGAAAAGTTAAAATTAAAAAAGAAGACAAAGAGGATAAAAAAGATAATAACTCTTATAATATACCAATATCTAAACATTTAATGTCTTTAAATGAGTGGAATCTTTTAAAAGAAAATCAACAACAGTCCCCAGATTCTTCAAATCAAAACCCAGCAAATACTGCCGATATAGATATGAAAGATTCGCCTGTTGACCTTTCTACTGAAATAGACACCATTTTAGATAAATTAAAAGAATTAGAAAATGGTATAGAAGAAGAGCTAGAGTCTATTAAAAGTCAAGAATTAAATGAAGTAGGAGGAGCTCTTGCTGCTGCTGGAGGAAAAACAGTAGATTTTATAAAAGATTTTATGAGGTCTAGAAAAGTCAAAAGTACTCAGGTAAAAGCAAATGCAATTAAAATGCAAAAAGCAAAAGCAGACCTTCAGAAAAAAGAAGTAGAGCCAGAACAAAAAGAAAAAATCACTAAAAAAATAGACAAATTCAAAGAGACTATCGATAAAATAGAGGGCCAAATAGACCAAATGGCTGAAGGACCCATGAGTAAAAGAGTAAAAAGTACTTATAGGATTCAAGGTGATATGGAAGTTGCTAAAGTTTTAGCAAAAGGCGGCGCAAAAAATTCAAAGCAAATAGCAAAATTACAAAAACAACTTAAAGATGAGGTTGCAGCTACTAAACAGTTAGCGGCAGATAATAAAGGTGCTATTGATAAAATGAAAAAAGATCAGGCTGCTAAGAAAGACGGTGAAGCACCGAAAGAAGAGACTCCGAAAAAAGGACCAGAATCTAAAGAAGAGGCTCCTAAGAAAGAAGCCCCTAAAAAGGAAGAACCTATAAAAAAAGCCGATCCTATAAAAAAAGCCGATCCTATAAAAAAAGCCGATCCTATAAAAAAAGCCGATCCTATAAAGAAAGATAAAGAAGAAGGAACTTCTGATTCAAAGGAACTTGAAGCTGCAAATAAAAAGGTAGAAGCCGCAGATGCAGAGCTAGCTAAAGAAAACGACATGCAAAAGAACAGCGATGTTAATACATACAAATTGTCTGGTAAAATGTCCGCTCAAATCAAAAAAGCCGAGGCATTAAAAAATAAAGCTGAACTAGAAGGTGATAGTGAAGAAGCAACAGCTCAACAATCTACAGCAGATACTTTAAGAGGTGATTTAAAAGCTCAATTAAAGAAAGAAGAAGAGAAATAAAGGCTATTTCTTACCTTTTTTAACAATACGTATAAACTCTTGTTGGTCTTCCAGTAGGAGTTTTTTGCAATATTTCCGAAATTCAATACTACTTTTAAGAATACGACTATCTACCATACTCTGTTTCAGGATATCAGAATACTCAGGGTGAATAAAATTCTCAAGCTGAAAGTTATTAAATTTAGCTTTAATGGGTTTACGGCTTATTGCGCAGAACCAATCTATGGTATCATAGGAATCAATTAGTTCCTCCATCTTAACAGGGGTTTGATTTGTCCAATCATAATAAAACTTATCTCTTAAAACAGTGTTTTTTAGTTTTAACTCTTTTTGCTTAATTCTAAGAATTTGCTCCATAAAAACCATATCGTTTTTCCATCTATTTAAGTTGCGATGTTCTATCATAAATTTACGAAGAGTTCTAGGAAGACCATCAAGTCTTACACCATGTCGGTGGGCCTGTTTAGGATTGTTTGAGCGTTTTATTTGCATTTATTTATATATTTGTTGAAAATAATTGCCACCAGATTTTTTTATGTCGTTTTTTATTCTTATATTTATACTATATTAATCAAAACAAATAAATTATGGAATTTTTGCAGTATTTAGGAAAAGGATTAGGATGGTTACTAATGTATGGTGCCATTGCAGCAGCAATAATATACGGCACATTGCTACTATTCGGTTTAATAATATATTCTACTAGATATGTTATTTGGAAATTAATCTTAAGAAAAGAAACTTCAGCCGAGTTTCTTGATAGACTTGCTATAGAAAAAGGATATAAGTCATATCAGGAGATGCGTGATATATGGGAGAACCAGATTGGCTCACATTTTGAGTGGTCGTACTACACATCATCTGAAGAGTCACTTGAACCCTGTCTTGAAGAAGAAGACAGGACTGATCGAGAATATAGCAAAATGTATGACAACCTGTATGACATTTATAGAAAACACAATGAAACTTATAATAATCCACGGAAGAAAAGATGGTATATCTTATTCAATTACAAATTTACAGCTAATAAAGAATGGAAAGGCGAGGCTTTTGTAGTTGCTGGAATTACTTTCATAATTTTGCTGTCATCGTATATGATAGCAGCAGTCACATATCATGTAGAGCATGGACAAAAGATGCCTCCACTATTTTAAAAAAAGTGAAAAATAAATCACTTCAGATTTTTTTATGTCGTTTATAATGATTATATTTATACTATAACAAATCAATAATAAAAATGAATTTAGAAAACTTAAATCACACAACACCAGAACAGCATATCCCAGCTGTTACTATCCCAGCAAAAACTTATATTTTTGCAGAAGAACTAGAAAAAGCAGTACTTAAGTACATGGAAGATAGATATCATTATCTTGCAGAAGGAAGACATATCTTTGATGACTTAAGTCCATCATCTTATATTAAGAACCTCGCAAATATTTTCACAAAAGTATCATATGATGATATTGAAAAGCACTTTAATGCTCTTGGTGAAAAAATCACGGCTGAAAGATTAAAAAAAGAAAGAGAAGAGTATTTTGAACATCATGGCATTGATGTTAAAATAGACCCAGAAATGTTACTTCAATCATGTAAGTTTTTAAGAGAAAGGTTTCTTAAAAATAGACCTACGAAAGGATGGAATACAAATAAAATGGATAAATGGAGACTTCAAAATGAAGAACTACTCTATGAAGAACTAGGTTTAAAAACATATACAAAATCTGATAAAAATTGTTTAGACCTTAGAGGCTATGAAGACATAGACATCCTAATTCACACTGATGGAATATTCCCAAGAAATGAGTGGGAGGCTGATAGAGGAATGGAATCTTTCTACATTAAAGCCCATTTTCCTAACGAATTTAGATGGGCAGAGCAGAAAAAACACGGTTCGGTAGGTATCTTAGAGATATATTACAGCAATCGCAAAAATGAAATAAGAAATAATACAAACACAATAAAAATTAAATAAAATGAGAAAAAGAAGAACAGATTGGTTTAAAGTAACAATGGTAGGAATAGTTGTATTGGTAACGGCAATGATATTAACATTTATAGGCTTAGAAGTAGCATACTATCAAACAGCTGAAACTGTTACATTTACAGTAACGGATAAAGAAACAAAAGTAACATCAGATGGAGAAAACGTATCTTCGAAGTATATTGTCTTTACAGAAAACGAAACTTTTGAAAATACAGACCTTTTATTTGGAGGTAAATTTAACTCTTCAGATATCCAAGGAAAACTTAAAAGAGGAGAAACTTACACAGCTGATGTTTATGGATGGAGAGTTCCTTTCTTTTCAATGTACAGAAATATAGTAGTAATTAAATAAAATAATAGAAATGACTAAAGAAAAAGCGTTAAATGAAATAATGAAAGCAGTGAAATATGAGGTGCATGGATATGATAATGCAGAATTAGTAAAAGCTATTTTAGGAGTTTTCGAAAAACAGGTAAGAATAGATCAGCTAGAAAAGGATCGTGAATTTTCAAAGAAAATCTTAAAGCTTACTAAAATTAAATAAACAAATCAAAGATTTTTTCTATAAAATAAAAATAAAATATGCAAGCAGTTCAACAACTTTTCACAGAAAAATACAGACCACAAAACTTAGAAGAACTTATTCTACCAGAAAGAGTAATGAATAAATTTAAAGACGGTCTAGTCCAAAACATGTTATTAGCAGGCAGTCCAGGTACTGGCAAAACATCAACTGCTAAAGCAATTGTTAAACAATTCAAGATGCCTTATCTTTATATAAATGCATCAACAGATACTTCAGTAGATGTTATTAGAACAAGAATTACAGACTTTTGTTCTACAGTATCTATTATGGATGGTCCTAGTTCTATGAAAGTTGTAATATTAGATGAGGTTGATGGTGTATCAGATCAATTCTTTAAAGCCCTTCGTGCTACAATGGAAACATTTGCATCAAACAGCAGATTTATAGCAACCTGTAATTATATTAATAAACTGCCAGATCCAATCTTATCTAGATTCGAAGTTATTAATTTTGACTTTGATAAAGAAGATGAAGCAGAACTGACTAAGAAATATATTAGAAGAGTTTATGAAATATGTCAAAAAGAAGGACTTCAAATCGAAAAGCCAGCTTTGTTAGAATTTGTAAGACGTAATTTTCCAGATCTAAGAGATACTCTTAACAAACTACAGGGCTTTAAATCTCAAGGAACTTTAGATATTAAAGTAGAAGACGTAAAAAGATTTAACTCAGTCTATAAAGATATATTTGAACTCATATTTAATGAAACAAATCCAGTAGTTAATTATAAAACATTAGTAAGCAATTACTCAAATAGAGTTGAAGACGTATTACAAAGTCTAGGTGGCGACTTTATTGATTACATAAATCAAGAAAAAAGTCAATATGTAAAGCATATTCCAGAAATAACTGTAGAAGTTGCACAGCACCAAGCACAGAGACTTTCTGTAATAGACCCAGTAATTACAATGCTTTCACTAGTATTTAAAATACAGACAATTATTAAAAAATAAAATTATGATGAAGAAAGGCGGACATACACTTCTTATAGATGGTAACTATTTTCTACATAGTCGCCTCTTCGTCCTTCCAAGACCTTCGAATGGTAAGATGATGGAAGATGAAGAATCAAGAGCTAATCTTATGCGTAAATTGGCAATAGATTTGGCATCAGAAGTAAGAAAGATGAGAGACTTTATAGATAAAGTTGTAGTAACAGTAGACGCTAGAAGTTGGCGTAAAGACTTATTTCCACAGGCAGAATATAAAGGCACTAGAAAACCAGATTCTAAAATAGATTGGTCTGGTGTATACGGTATCTATGAAGAATTCCAAGCTATTTTACAAAAACATGGCGTAATTGTTCATAGAATCGATGGTGCAGAAGCAGATGATGTTCTTTTCGGATGGTCTTCATACTTAAATAATAAAGGTAAAAATTGCATAATATGGACAGGCGACAGAGACCTTATTCAATTAGTAAACTATTCTATTCCAAATGATGCATATACTCTATGGTACTCAAGCGCTCACAAAAGCCTTTATGCCTTTGAATCATTTGAAGAAGTTATTAATAAGAAAGAAGAAGTAAATAATGATGATATGTTATTCAACATGAGTTCTTATAAAGGTCTTTCACAAGAATCTAGACATGCTCTTAAAACATGGATGATTAATAATAAAGTAAAATTAACAGAAGTTAATTGTGATGAATTCTTATTTAAAAAGATACTAGTAGGTGACAGTGGCGATAATATCCCATCAGTTATTACTTGGCAAAAAGCAATGAAGAATGGCAAATTAAGAACTTATTCTATCACGGACAGAATGGCAGATAAAATATTTGCGCAGTTTACAAAAGAAAACGATGCATTTGTTGTAGATTCATTATTCGTAAGAAGTGAATTAGAAAGAATGGCAGAAATTGTTTACCGGGTTGTAGGTAAAGAATCTGTAGAGATTATAACAAATAAAATATTTAATAATATGTCTTTGATGATGCTCCACACCAGAATAATACCTGAACCTATTCAAAATGAAATATATAAAGCAGTAGAAAAAGAATTTACTTTATTAGATAGAATGGATGTTTCTAAGTTAACTAATAAAGATAAAATACTTGAAAACACAAAATGGTTAGATATTCAGAAATCTAGAAAAGCAGACATATTTTCTAACTTAGATACTGAAGATAATAAACCAAAAAAATTAAAATTAATAGATAAGAATAACAACAACAAATTATTTTAATGCTAGACGACACTAAACTTTTCGACTTTATCAAGATAATGTTCACGAAGCCAGATCATTACAATAAATTAAAAAACTTTTCGAAGAAAAGACATCATTTTATGGTAAATAGATTTATGGCTATTAAGTTTCCTGAAAATGCACAGTCATTTAACTTTAATGGAATCAATGGAGCTTCAGTTATAGATTGCTGGCACATGGTAACATCTAGATTTAGTAGAGTACCTGGCTGGATATACACAAAAACAAAAAGTTCTAAAAAGAATGTTAAAGATAAATATCAGCCAAGTGAAGCTGCTTTAAATATCTATATGCAGAAGAATGAAATAGGAACAAGAGAAATTGAAGAACTTAAAATGTTTTGTAAAGAAGAGCTTTATCAAGATTTAAAAACTTTAGAAAAACAAATAAAAGTATATGGCTAGAGGTTATCATTTTCCAGAAATAGTCGGTATAACTTTACAAAAATATAATTCTATAGACAATAGAATTTATACTTTAATAAAGAATAAAGGTTGCTACACGAATCATGAAAGAGGTGATTTTATTTTAGTAAAAAGTTCAGACCTTTATTCAATCGTCAAAGAAGCTTTTCCTCTAGAAATTGAAAAATTAGAAATGCTTCCTAATAAAAATTTATATAAAGGAGCAACCACAATTTATTTTATAAATAAATTTATGGGTGAAATGAAAAATCTTAGATGGTTTAAAATCAGCCTTTGTAAAAATTTATCATATACCAGAATAAGCAGTAATTTTCATGAAAATGAAGAAAAAACTTTAAATTTCGACTTTAAAGTAATTCGCGGTAGTTTTAAAACTTTTGAATTTTTTAATGAAGAGTCAATACCCCTTGTTAATAAAATTCTTAAATCTGTCGGCTGTATTACTGATAAGCATTACAGCGTAGTTAAATTAAAACATCTAGAAAATAGACTTTCAAATTTAAGCGAAACTCCTGGAGAATTGACAGAAGAAGAAAGTAGAATATGCGCAACTATGCTACTTCATTTTTCTGAATGGTCTGAAGATAACCCACAAGCACTTATAATCACGGATTTCTTAGATATATAGTAGAAACAGTTCTATTATATTATGAGTAAAGTAAAGACTTTTTTCGAAAAGGTACTATGCGATGTTGATGGTCAACCATCTTCAAAAAGATTAGTAACTTTAACAGCATTTGTATTAATATCAGGTGCGTTTATCACAAATATTTTTATTGAAATACCATTAAACAAATACATGTTTGAAGGAATGCTCTGGTTAACAGGAGCCGGAATAGGTTCTGCTACTGTTGAGAAATTTAGTAGAAAAGGGTTTAAAGATGACTCTGAATAAACTAGATAGATAAACCATGGTTACAAGTTATACAGCTTCAGAAATAGGCGATATTATTATTGCTAAATTAGTAGACCCTTATAAAGGGGCAGAACAGATTCTTGATTGGAATATTCAAGCAGGATTTTCTAATGAATTTACAGTTGGTAAGATTTCATTCACACAAGGAAGTACTACGGTTACAGGAATAGGAACAAATCTAGACCTTAATCCCGGTGATATTGTTTTAGCAGCAGGATATGAATTTGAAATTGCGTCAACACCAGACTTAAATACTATCGAGTTGGCACAGCCCTCTCTTTATGATTTAGAAAATGTAGAATTCCATGTTAAAGAAAATGAATGGAATTATTTTAAATATGATTTTAGATGGTCTCAAAACGATATAATTGAAAAAGGTGGAGAGCTTAGTGAATGGCATCCATTAAATAAAACAAACGTATTAGGAGATATATTTACATTAGACATAAATCCAAGTGAACCTTTTTGGGTTGAAATAAAAGCAACAGTTCAAGATTTACAACCACTACATACTATTTCATTTTTAAAAGTAACTTATACTATTCAATATGAAAATGGAACAATAGAAGAATGCCCTCAAATATGTACAGAATGCGAGCCTTATGACGTTATTGGATGCGCAAATATTTTAGTTGAATGTGATTCAGAAAATCTTTACAATCCATACGGCCTTACAAGGCCCGTAAAACTATACAACAGTCTTTCTAATTTGGCAAATCAAGTTTATGGACATCCCGTAACTTATTATAGAGTAGAGCCGAATGTCAGAAGCAAAGACGTTATTTTAAAAGAGTACTCTTTATATGATGTTATTGAAAAAGCCACTATCAAAATAATGGTTCCAGATAATGAATTTCCACCAGAAACTCCATCTTTTGATATATTTGGAATGGGCTTTGAAGACTTTGAAATACACTTATTAGGCTCAGAATTTAGAAAATATTTCGGAGAAGGAAAAAGCCCAATAGCTAGAGATTATTTGTTTTTTCCTTATAAAAATAGAATGTATGAAGTAAGTTCGGTTTCTTTAGCTGATGAATTTAATGAAGAGTTAACTTATTTTAGGTTACATTTAAAAAAGTATGAAAATAGAACTTCAACAAACAAAGGAGATTTTGCTGAAGATTTAACAGATTTGGTGGTAGGAATAGAAGATGTTTTTGGAGAAGAAATTCAAGAAGAATTCACAAAAGTTACAAAACCACTTCAATACCAGTCAACACATCATGTGTCTCAAGATGGTGTTAGAAAATATGTACATAAAGATTTAGAAATAAAAGACGTTGATTTAAAGAATAAATGGACAGTAGTTTCTAGAAATTATTATGACATGTCAACTATTTTAGGAGATGAAACTCAAAGTCCCGGTGTTGTATATAATGAAATATCAAAAAATGGAGTAGATGATAATTTATCACTTCAACACTGGTTCCAACCTACTCTTAGGTTTGATTCCCAAACAGCAACTCAGTATACAACAATCGACGGCACGGATATTGAAGGTAACGGACTTGCTATTAAAATATCATCAAATGAAATATTAGTTAGAATAAACAATCAAGATTATTTATTCAATCATACAGTAATATTCGGTATTGATAATTGGTATTCGATAGTTGTCAACATGAGTAATACTTATAATGAAATTTCAGTTAATATATTTAAACTAGACGGACAGAATAACTTTGTCAATCCAACAGGTCCTATGGAGCTTGAAGAAATGTTCTTTGGAAAATTAGACATGCTTTCAACTCAAGTTTGGCAAACTGAAGTCAATTGGACTTTAAAAGCCAGTGAACTGCATCTTACTAATGTTAGAATCTTTAAAAGAACTATTGAAGACGAGCAGAAAGTTGCTGTACTTCATCAATATGTCGTTAGAGATGCTCAGCATCTTTTACTCGCAGATAATGCAATTCCTTCTTTGCAGCTACAGACCTACGGTCAAACTCGATAAAAGGGATATATAACTTAAATTAATAAGAATGTCAGAAGATAAAAAGAAAACTATTTCAGAACAGGCTGAATTCATTAGAAAAGACTTAGAAGAACTTTTAGGACCAAATGAATCTATTGATGTAGAGCAAGATCCGGGTGATTTACCAGTTCCAAAATTCCACAATTCAAAACCAGCAGCAAATTATGGAGAGATGAAAGGTCTTTCAGAAAAGCAGGCTAAGAAGACAATCACAAGTTTAATGGAATTTTATTTAGATTCAGAAATTATCGAAAGAGACGAATATTTACAGGCTAAAAAGAAAATGGATGAGATGACAATGGGCTCTCTCGTTTATCAGTTAAAAGCAGGTGAAAGAGCACTTACTACATTATTGGAAACTATTGAAGGAGGAGAACTAGCTCCTAGAATGTTTGAGGTACTTGCCACATTACAAAAATCAATGCTTGATATAATTAAAAGTCAGACAATGTATTTAATGGCAACAGAAGAAAGTGCTAAAAGAATTGCTAGAGATATTGAACTTTATAAAAAGAGAGATAGGGATGATGCTGTTCAAGATGCTGGTGGTTCTAATTCAAATGCCAATATTCAAAGAGGAACTAAAGACTTGATGAATCAAATACAGGCAGGTATTAATCAGGCAGATATAGAAGATATAAAACCAGAAGAAGATGAGTGATAATGTTTGGATTCCAAAAGAAACAGGCCAGGCAACTTCAGAAAGACTTGTTTGGTCAACTAAAAAAATCAATGATTTAGAGATTGCACTAGACCAAGGTTACAAGCCGCAGGTTAAAATGCCTTTTTACGAAGGAAAGCAATTTCTAAGAAGGGGTAATATTGTATTTGAGTATACTGATGATGAGATTCAAGAACTTGCAAGATGTGCAAGTGATATCGTATATTTTGCTGAAAAATATGCAGTAGTTCTTACTGACGAAGGAATTCAACAGGTAAAATTAAGAGACTATCAAAAGGACATGTTAAGAGCCTTTCAAAATAATAGGTTTAATATATGTTTAGCAGCCCGACAAATGGGTAAAACGGTTATGGCATCTATATTTAATGCCTGGTTTTTAACATTTAACACAGATAAAAATACGCTTCTATTAGCAAATAAATCCGATACTACAAAAGAAATTATAGATAAAGCAAAGGTAGTTATAGAGAACCTTCCATTTTTTATGAAGCCGGGAATTACAAAATACGATGTAATGAATGTTAAGTGTGATAATGGGTGTAGACTTGTAGGTCAAAGTACAACTGCTAAAGCAGGTATTGGTTTTACGATCCATTTATTGTTCCTAGATGAGTTTGCCCATATACACCCCTCTATTGTTGATGCTTTTTATGAAAATGTTTACCCAACACTTTCTGCTTCTAAGGTGTCTAGAATTATCATTACAAGTACACCAAATGGGTTTAATAAGTTTTATAAGATATACAGTGCGGCTGAAAGAGGTGATAACGAATACAACCCTATGCGAATAGATTGGTGGCAACACCCTGATAGAGACGATGCTTGGTATAAAAGAGAGCTTGGAAACTTAGGAACTGTTGAAGCCTTTAATAGACAGTATGGTAATGAATTTGTAAGTTCGTCAAATCTTCTTTTAGACCCAGGTTCTATGAAAAAGATGAGAAGTTCAATGAAAGAATATGTTCATCATGAGTTTGATTGTTTTACAGACAGTCATATAGACATAAAAGGATTTTTAAGCTGGCATCCAGGATTTGACATTGAAACTTTAGGTGATAAAGACAAATATTGGCTCTTAACTGTAGATATTGCTGAAGGCAATGGAGGAGACTATTCTATCATTAACATATTTAGAGTAGACCCAATGTCTAAAAAACAAATAGAAAATGTTATAACTCCAGGAGCGATGTATGATTTCTTTAAATTAAATCAAGTTGGAGTTTTTAGAAGCAATGAACATATTATAGAAGATTTTTCAAAAATACTTTATTTGATAGGAGTAGACTTGTTATATAATGAAAATACAAAGATGATTATAGAATTTAACACTTATGGTTCTGTTCTTTTAAAATATCTACAAACTGTATTTCCTAGAATAAATGATTTCGATGAAGAGATGATTTTAAGATTTAAACATAGACATGATAGTAAAGGTTTAAAACATGGAATAAAGATAAAAAATGATAATAAGCCGATATTTTGTCAGAATTTTAAATCTTTATATGAGAATAACAAAATCAATATTACTGAATTTGAAACAACTAACGAGATAAGTCTTTTTGGTACTTTACCTTCAGGAAACTACGGTGCTCAAATGGGACATGATGATTTGGCAATGTCAAGTATTATAGCAACTGAGTTCTTCAACACAACAGCATATGCAGATTCAATAGAAGAAATGCTTGATATAATAGATCCCGAGATTCATGATTTTATGGAATATACTCTTTTCAAAGATAACGACGACCAAGGAGACTTAAATTTTGATATTTATGACTTATTGTAGAATAATCTCCATAACACTAAGATATATACTTTAACAAACTAAAAAAAAATAATTTCAATTATGGCACTAAGTCCTCAATTATTGCAATTCAAATCAAGCGGTGTTTACCGTTTAGAATTTGATAAGTCTCAAGTATCTAACGTTACTGCAGAGACTATTAGGTTGGTTGCTGGTCACTCTAGAAAAGGACCTTACAACACACCAGTATATTGCGAAGATACAGAATCTTTTATTCTTATCTTTGGTAATATCGACAAAAAATTAGAAAAGAAGGGAATGTTCTTTCATAGAAGCTGTTTAGAAGCTCTTAAAAGAGGTCCTATTCTAGCTATGAATTTAGCAGATTTTGATTCAGCTGACAAAGCTGATTATGCTGCAATCACAACAGACGCTTCAGACCCTACTGCTGCAGCTACACTTGCTGACGCAGATTATGAAGATTTTCATAACACTGATAAATTCATGTACCCATCAGATGAAGAAGTTTTAGCTACTATCGGTGGTACTATAAATTCAACTGAAGCATTAAACCTTGTAAATCTTGGACAAGACAATTTATCAATTATCGTAAGACAGGCACAGGATGTTAAAGCGTTTGAAGTAACTGCTAGAGAATGGTACGGAGAAGGAAATCTTCCAGATGGAGTTTCTGAATTTGACTATATTTCAGATTACATGGTAGACGTATTCGTATTTAAAGGTAAATTCGATGCAGCTGCAATGGATACAGATCCAGTATACGGAGATTACTTCACATCAACTGGTTTATTAAAAGACAAATTAAATGATTTCGCAGATGAAAGATCTGTTTCTTTATTGGCACAATATACTGGTTCAATTTTACCAGGATTCCAAGATTTAGAAGGAAACGGTCTATATTTAGAGCAAGCTATTAACGCAGAAACTAGAAGAACTGGTTTATTCTGTGCTATTAATGAAGAAGCCGTAGAAGAAGGAAACTCAAATTTAAAAGGTATTGTAGATAATGCTTCTGATTACGAATTATTATCTTATAAGACTTTAGCAGGAGATAGAGGTATTGACTTTTCAGCAACTGACTTTGTATACGCTTCAACAGGAGCTACATTTACATTTACTTCAGCATCTGACGATGCATTAGATTTAGAAGTAGGAGATTATATGCCTACTGCTGCTGGCACATTAGCGAGAGTAAATAGAATTTCTCAAGCAGGTACTGCACCAACAATTTATACTGTAACTTGTTCAGAAGCACCAGATTCAGGATTCGACCCAGCTACTGAGGTTGCATTTAAGTCTTTCCATAAAGCAGCAGCAGAATATAGCCTATTTAATCTTGATAAGATAACAATTTCTGAACAAACTATCGTAGATTGTTTAACTGCGTTTTCATCAGGAGGTTTATATTCAGCTTTAACTGATAGAGATGTTATCGATTTAAGATATATCGTAGATACATTTGGTTCATTTGAAGGTGGAGAACTTTTAAATAAAAACGAATTCACAAGAGTTGCTAAAGCTAGAAAGAACGTATCATGTATCTTAAATGCACCAACTGTTGCAGAATTTAAAAAATCATCAAACCCATCTTTTAAAGATGCGTTAACTGGAAAATTCAACACTAGATTTATAAAAGACGGTGGAGATTTATCACAAAATCCAACAGGAATCTATGCTCTACCTACAATTGCAGAAGGAGCTAATTATGGTTTCTATTATGGACCAGGTTTAGAAGTAAGAGAAGCAGGTAAAATTAAAACAGTTGTACCAGCTGCTTACGTATCTAATAACTACATTGATAAATTTACAAATGCACTTCCTTGGTCTATCGTATCAGGACCTAGAAGAGGAGTTATCACTGGAACTAACGTTATCGGTGCTGAATATCCATTCGATAAAGATGATAGAGATAATTTAGAACCATTTGGAATCAACCCAATCGTATTCGAAAGAGGAGTTGGATTGAACATCAAAGGTAATAAAACTGCACAACAAACTGTAAAATCAGCTTTAAGTTCTGCTCACGTAAGAGAAGTATTAATCTTCATCGAAAACGGTTTAGCAGATATTCTTAAAGATTACTTGTTTGAGTTTAACACAGCTCAAACAAGATTAGAAATTAAAACTCTTGCAGATGCATTCATGGAAGGAGTTTTAGCTGACTCAGGAGTTTATGCATACGATAACGTAATAGACCAAACTAATAACACGAACGACATTATTGATAATAATATCGGTATCCTTGATACATTCGTAGAACCAGTTAAAGGTTTAGAAATTATTGTACATAGAACTACTGTACTTAACACTGGAGATATAGCTTCAGGTAATTTCTAAAAATATTTAAAATAATCAGGAAAGGCTTCGGTCTTTCCTGATAAATTTTAGAAAAGAATTAGATATATAAAACATAAATAAAAATAAAAATAAAGAAATGGCATTACCACATTATTCAAACGACCAAACTAGCAAGAAAGGTAAGAATTTTGAACCAGTATTAGCGAATATGTTCGAGGTAACTATTCTTCCACCAGCAGGAGTTGGAGGTCAAGAATTATTGATTCAACATATTAACAGTATTTCAGGTTTAGAACTTCATAAAGATTTGGGAACAGTAACTCAAAAATTTAAGTGGTCTACAAGGTCTTTCACAGGTGTTCCTGGAGATTCCTTCTTAGACGTTACCGTTAACTTCTCATTAAACTTAAATGATGCAAATCAAATGTATCTTTACAAAACAATGAGAGACTGGTACAGACTGGCATATAACCCAGAAACTGGAGAAACAGGTCTTAAAAAAGACTACGTAGGACAGATGGTTATTGTTCAATTTAACAGAAAGGGTGATATTTTTAGAAAAATCACATTAGATGATTGCTTCGTATTCTCACCAATAAATCCTTTGGCTGAAAATAACTACGAAACAGGAGACGCACAAGCAATTGACGTTGTTTGGAGAGCTGACAACTGGTCAGAAGAGTTAGCATAATAACAAACCTATAAGAGAGAAGGCAATATTAGTGTCTTCTCTTTTTTTACACTGAAAACATAATATAATAATATTTTAATATGTCCAATAAAAAAGATTATTTAGTAGATAAGTTAATTAAAAAGATACAAGTTTTATTAACAGAGCCGGAGTTTGAGGAGTTAAATAACATAATCTTAAGCGAGGCCCTAAAAAATAAACAAAGGCCTAGATCTGTTAGTGCTTTTGTTAGAGAGCTTGTTCAAAAAGAAATAAAAAGATTCGAAAATACAAACGATTCTGAAACAAAATAAATTAAATTTATATAAACCTTAAAAATTCATTAAAGATGACTGAAGAAAACAACAATGAAGAATTTGATAAATTCTTAAACAAAAAAGAAGAAGGCAACAGTTTTGATGACCCGCAATACCAACCGGCAAGCGAAACAGAAGGAACTGAAGAAGTAGATCCTATTGAGGAGGCTATTGAGAAAAAAGGACTAGGTTCTGTAGATATGGCTAATTATGGCCGTCAACGAGCAGATTCTACAGATACTGTTTTAGGTTACGTACCTTTAGCAATGGAGCAGCTTTTTTCTAAAGGTAGATTTTACCCACAAGACGCGACTATGCATGTTAGGTCAGCAAAAGTAGCAGAAATTAGACATTTTTCAACGATGAACGAAGAGAATATCTTGGACATTGAAGAAAAACTAAACAACATCGTAAAATCATGTATGCGATTTGAATCTAAGTCTAAAAAGCTGTCTTATAAAGACATTATGGAAGAAGATAGGATTGCTGTACTTTTAGCAATTAGAGACCTTACTTTTCCAGAGCCAGAAAACAAAATTATTGTAAAGGCTGAGAATAGTTATGGTGAAACTAGAGATGTCGAAGTAGCAACACAGAACTTTACTGCGAATGAAATTCCAGAAGAGATTGAAAAATACTATGATGTTGTAGCAAGATGTTTTAGAATTCAAACCCGTTCTTCTGGAGAAATCCTAATGAGACCACCTTCTATTGGAGTTATGGAAGAAGTTACTAAGTATATTAGAACTCAACAAGAAACCAAGAAAAGATGGGACCAGGCATTTATTCAAATTTTACCTTATATTCAATTAGATTGGAGAGGATTTAGTTCAAAAGAAATCTTTAACAGTGAAATTGAATTCCAAGGTTGGAATGAGAAGAAGTACATGGTAGTATATAGATTAGCAGAAAAAATGAGAATTGGTGCTCAACCTGAGATGGAAGTAGATATCGACGGGGAGGACGTTATGGTCCCTCTTGATTTCCCAGGTGGAGTCAAAGGCCTTTTCATTATTTCAGATCTCGCTGGAGAACTTCTTTAAGGCTAAATTCTATCTGGGTTTCCATTTGCATCTCCAGCCTAGTGAAATCGATGCTCTTGATTATTATGAATATCAGTACTACGTACAGAATCTTTCAGAACATCTTAAGAAGCAGAATAAAGAAGAGCAGGAGCAAAATGAACAAATGCAGGAACAGTACAGTACACAAACTCCTAAAATGCCGAAAATGGGCGACATGAAAATGCCTAGCATGAAAATGCCTAAGTTTTAGAGATATATAATAAAAATACTTAAGAACATTGGCAAAACCATTCGCGTCTCCATTCGAAAAATTATCAGGAGATAATCAAAAAGTAATAATTGAACAGCTTTCCCCTGGAGGAGAGCTGTTCAATTTATTTGAGCAGATGCTTGAACAGTTGCAAAAAACTGAAGAAAGAGAAGTAAAAGATGAAGCTCAAACAAAAGTCAGTTTATTTTCAGGTTTAACAGTTAAAGAGGCCATTGCATGGAAGATACTTGGTGAAAAAGGTCTTCAAGCAGTGGGTAGAGGTTTAGGCGCAATTGCTGAAGTTATAGATAAAATGACAACTTCTGGTAAAGAAGTTAAGGAAAGAATCGAAGGGATATCTATGGGTATCGAAGCTGTAATGGGAGTATCAGGTAAAATTCTTAAGTTTGCTGTTCAAATGACACTTGCGTTACCCTTTCTTATGATATCGATATTAACAATTCCTCTTGTTGCACTTTTATTATTAGGAGTATTAACAATGATGGCTATACTTAACAAAGTAGCTAAAAACGGAAAAAAGACTTATGAAGCTCTAGCCCTTTTAGGATCTATAGGAGAAGGAATTCTAAAATTCGGTGCGTATTTAGCACTTTCATTACTTGTATATCCATTTGCTTTATTAGCCATGATAGTAGTTATACCAACTCTATTAATAATGATGGCAGCTCTTACTCTAATAGGATTTTTAGTAAATAAGAAGTCTTTAGAGAAATTTAATGCTTTGCAAGAAGTGGGAAAATCAATACTTATATTTGGTGCCGCTATAGCCCTAAGTGGTTTAATATATCCTTTCGCTCTTATAGCAGCGCCTATGGTGATCGGAGTAATACTAGGCTTTGCATTGGTATTCTTTTTATTAGATAAAATGGGTTTTGTAAAATCAGTAGGTAAAGCTGCTAAAGCATTAAAACAGACAGGTATAGCCATATTGGTATTAGGTGCTGCTTTATTTATTTTTGGACTTCTTTTTCCACCAACAAAAGAAACCTTTATGACTTTAGGTTTTACAATGCTGGTACTTGTAGGTATTGCATTTGCAATGTGGTTGGTTGGAAAATTGAATAAAGGCATAAAAAAGGGAGCAATAGGCTTAGCACTGACAGGGATAGCAATTATCATATTAGCATTCGCTATTAAAAAATTCGAAGCAGCATTACCTGCAAATCCATGGGAGTTTATGCTTCAACTAGGAGTAGCCCTTACAGGTTTAGGACTTGTGATGTACGGATACGGAAAACAATGGAAGACTATAGGACAAGGTGCATTGGTGCTTGCAGGTTCAGGAATTGCACTTGCAATTATGGGATATGGTGTTGCTGAAATGGGAGAAGCATTAAACTCAACTGGAAACCCTTGGATGTTTATGGCAGAACTTGGAGTATTCCTTGTTGGTATGGGAGTTATGGCAGCCGGTTGGGGTTTTGCAGCTACCTTAATAGTTCCTGGGCTTTTAGCAATGGGCGGTGCTGGAGTAGCATTGAAAGCAGTATCTTGGGGATTAATGGGATTCGTACCAATATTTAAAGGTAAAGAATGGAAGTCAATGATAGCAACTCATCATCAGTCCGATGGTGTTTTTGGCTTTGGAGGAGGACCTGTAAGTAATTTCCAAACTTTAATGGAATCAGTAGGTTATAGTTTTATTTGGAACCCGCTTAGTGCTGGTATGATTGTTGCAGGATCTGCAGCTCTATCATTAGCAGGACTTGCATTGAGTCCTATCGCAAAAGGTGTAAAAGCAATGATGCCTGTATTTAAAGGAAGCGGTTGGAGAGATATGATTTCCACTAAAGGAAACCCAAAATCAGGAGGTTTCATGGGGATAGGAGCAACTGCTCAAACAAATATTCAACTTTTAATTAGTTCATTGGGCGACGCATTTAAACTAGGCTTTGGTTCAATTAATGTTGGTGCAGGTGCAACAGCAATGATTATTGTAGGTAATTCTTTAATAAAGATAGGTAAGGGTGTTGCTGATTTTATGAAACATAAAATCGATAAAAAAGTAGCCAAGAATATTGCTACAATGGTTTCATCTATAGCAGGTGCATTTGGTAAAATTGGTAAACAATATGGAGGAGCTGGATTCTTTGGTTTAGGAGCAGGACCTCTTTATGATGGTATTCAATCAACAATGGGAATGGGAGATGCTTTAACAAGTATTGCAAAGGGTATGAAAGCAGTTTCAGTACTTAGATTCCCAACTTATGGAGACCCTAATGACCCTGGAAAAATAACAGAGTATATAACCCTTGATAAAAGTGCAATGAATACTATTTCAGCAAATGTTGCTATGATGGTAGAAAGTCTAGCAGGCGCATTTGGTAGAGTAGGTAGAATGTTTCCTAATAAACCTAAATCAGGTTTATGGGGTTTCTTAGGAGGAACTGACAATCCAGTAAAAACAGGTATTCAATCTGTTTCAGGTATGGGTTCTGCACTTGGAGGAATTGCAGAAGGTATGAAATCCTTTTCAACTCTTAAATTCCATAAATATGATGACCCAACAAAACCTGAAAAAATAACAGAGACTATTGACTTAACTAAAGGAAATGTACTTAAAGGAGTAACTGATAATATAGTTATGATGATTACTTCATTAGCAGGTGGTTTCGCAACAATTGGTAGAAGATATCCAAAGAAAAAGCATAAGGGTTGGTTCGGTATAACTTATTCAACTAACGGACCTGTCGGTGTTGGTATCGAGCAATCGTCTGGTATGGGTGCAGTTGTAGCGCAAATTGGTGCTGGGTTAAAAGACTTCTCGACCCTTAAATTTCCAGTATACGAAGGAACTAAAATAAAGGAATATATTGACTTAACAAAAGGAAACGTACTTAAGAAAGTAACTGCAAATATAGTAGATATGATTTTATCACTTGCTACTGGTTTTGGTAATGTCGCTAGAAGGTTCCCTAGAAAGGCATATAAAACATGGTGGGGCGCTACTAGATACGCACCAGATGGAGCAGTTGGAGAAGGTGTTAAGCAATCTTCAGGGATGGGTGGAGTAATATCAGAACTTGGAAAGGGTCTAAAAGATTTTTCAACTCTTAGATTTCCTGAATATAAAGGTAAAAAACTAGTAGGATATACTAGTTTAACTAGTGGTGGAATGAAAAAAGTAACTGCAAATATTGTTAACATGATTGTTTCTCTTATGGATGGTTTTGGTAGAATAGGTAAAAAATATCCTTTCAAAAAAGCCTCCGGTTTGTTAGGAGACTTGGGTATTATGAACACTGGTGATGTAGGTGCTGGTATAGGCCAGGCTAAATATTTAGGTAGAGTACTTGCAAACACTGCAAAAGGTCTTAGTTGGTTTGCAGTATTAAAATTCCCAATATATAAAGGCAAAAGAGTTGTAGGCTATGAAACAATGTCCGGTGATGCTCCTAAGAAAATAGCTAAGAATATATTCCAGATGATTTATTACCCAATGGATGCGTTTGGTAGAATAGGTAAGAAATACCCAATGAAACCAAGAGGCGGTATTTTAGGAGAATTAGGTATCATGATGCCAGGTGATGCAGGCGCTGGTATTGGTGCTGCTAAATATTTAGGGAGAAGATTGGCCACTTTGGCAATAGGATATTCATATATGGCTAAATTGAAATTTCCAGAATACGAGGACCCCTCAAATCCAGAAAAAGTAACAGGTTATAAAACTCTAGCAGGAGATAATTTAAAGAAATTAGGTAAAAATATCTATAGCATGATATTCTATCCAATGGACGCATTTGGTAAAATCGGTAAAAAGTACGGCGGAGACAATACAATGTTTGGTCGCAGTTTTGGACCTCCTAAAAGCGATGTTTCAAAAGGTATGCAGCTGGCGAAAGGTTTACCAGTCGCATTGGCTTATGTCTTTGCAGGTATTAAAGGAATAGTAAAAGACCCTTCTGTAGTTAAACTTGGTAGAATTGCAGCGCACACTATGAAAGAAATGGCACAGGCTCTTTTAGGTTTCGATAAAATAGGATCATTTAACATAATGTTTTTAGGAAAAGCAGTATCATCGTTCCTAGGTTCCTGGCAAAATGGTGTTAAAGGTTTAGGAGCTCTTTTAAAATTTCAAAGATTAGGAAGAACAGCGCATGCATTCCAAAGAGTGGCAGACGCATATACTCAAATAGGTGAAGTAAGCCCTTTTGCTCATTTTGGAATTAATAAAATGATAAAAACAATGCATGCCGCTAAAATAACAGATACCGCAAAAGATTTTAGATCGATTGCAATATCTTATGGTAAAATACAGGAGACTTCTCAAAGCATGAATATAGAAGCTCTTGAAAAATCAACAGAAATGTTCAAAGCACTTGCATATCTTACTGAACAAGGAGGAGAAGATGCAATGGCAACACTTGGTGATAGTTTGATTGAAGCAGTTAAAGAACTTGCATCTATGATAGCCAACTTTGAAAAGACCGTAGAAGATGCTAAAGAATCAAATCAAGAGTTAGGTACTGCAGTTACAGAAGCAGGTACTGCAATGACAGAGATGCCACCATGGATGAAAAACCAAGCAACTCCTATAGGTCAACCGACTCCTCCAACAGAACCACCAGTTCAGCCTACTGGAGATATACAAGAATTGATAGATATATTAACAAGTGGAGAGGCGATCGTTCAATTAAAAGAAGCCTTTGGATAAACTTTCTTAGAATTTCGTATATAACATATAAATAAAAATAAAAAATATGTCAAAATTATCCGAAACAGTAAAGTACAAATCAAGTACGGTAAAATCATCTCATTATAATTTTAAAGATTACACCTTAGAGGTTATGTTTAATAGCGGTTCAGTATATGAATATAAAAAGGTGCCTATTACAAATTACGAATTTTTTAGAGATGGACTATCAACTGGAAAGTCGTTCAATGAATATATTAAAAATTTAGAAAACACTAAAATATTCCAGGAAGAATGTCTTTAATTAGAGAAACTGCGTTTTATAACGATAACAAAATCACAGGTTCAGCCTACAACGTTTCCAATAAAAAACTATCAATAATATTCAAAGATGGTCATATAGATGAAGTTCAGCTAAATGATAAAAAAGAATATGATTTTTTTAAAAAACATGAAAACCAATCAAAGGCATTAGAATATATAAAGAAAAAATAGTAAAATGGCAAGATCTATTTCATCTAAAGAAAAAGTACAAAAAACAAAAAGACCAGGTGTTCACTCTAAAAACAACACATCTAGGTCTAAAGAATCTAAAAACTATAAAAAGAAGTACAGAGGCCAGGGTAAATAACCCGGTTACATGGACTTACCTACTAAAATGGCAACATTAATAGCAGTTATTGCATTTTTCATAATAGGCTTTGTACTAAACCACGTCGATAAGCATTGGCCAAATAAATAAAACTTTTTTAAAAAAAAGTCACTCCAGATTTTTTTATGTCGTTTATTATTGTTATATTTATACTATAATTAATTAATCAAAACAATGACAGAAATGACAAATTTAGAAAACGTAAAAGATTTTATTAGAACCGCTAACCGAGAGGAGCTAAATGAAATTAGACTTATTTTTAACAGAGCAACAACTCTTATTCAAGAAGAAGAAAAAAGCCAATTTAAAATTGGAGACAAAGTTACAATTGTTCACGAAAGCAGAGACCCAGAAGAGGTTTTTGTAATTGAAAGAATCAATAAGAAAACTATTTCAATAGTTTCACGGTCAACAAACCCTTTCAGAGTAGAATCGCTCAAAGCATCACCTAACCTTTTAAAACTAATATAAGATGACAAACTCAAAGAAAAAAGCATTTCCAGTATTCACAATTTTATTCCTAATATTTTTAACTTTAAAGCTTGCCGAAGTAGGGCAAGTAGCAACCTGGTCATGGTGGTGGGTAACTGCTCCACTATGGATACCTTTTACGGTAGGAATAGCAATGGTAGGAATAGCAGTCACAGTAGGCGTAATTATAGCCTACATAAATAGTAAATTATAAACCCTTAAAAACCAAAAATTATGCCATGTTCAGACGCAGGAGCTTACGATTATTTAGATGATCACAGGACTCAAAGACAAATGGATGAAAACGAAGCTCTTAGAAAAGAAGTTTTAAGACTTGAAAAACGATTAGAAGAATCCAAAACTGAAAAAGAATCAAAGCTTGAAGCAGAACTTCAAACTGCAAAAATAGCAGCTAAAGATTTTGCACAAAGATTAAATAAGACAACAGAGCTCTTATGCAATGCAACCTTCGCATTATTTCAAGAAAGAGATTTGCAAGATTACCCACATCTTCAAGAGTGGTTTAACAATCATACTGAAGAAGACGCTAAAAGAATGAAAACTGATTTAGATAAAATAATGAAGCGTAAAAACGGTACTATTCAAAGTCTTATTAAGTGGTACGAAACATTAGATGATAAAGAGCTTTGGGTATTACAAACCCATAAAGATTTTAAAGGAATTAAATTAAATTAAATAAAGAATTAAAATGCAGATAACTTTAAACAGAAAACATACAATAAGCCAGATAGAATGGGTAACAACTGAATTTGAATGGCCAGAAGTAATGAGAAAGGAATGGGTTTCTTTTTTAAAAAGTAAGAAAATTCATGAATTGAAAGATTTAGAAAGTTTACCCATGAAAGAATTAAACGAAATATACGGAGAAGCATATTCTCTATTAACATAAAACAAAATAAAATGAAAAATATTTTAAAATACAAATTATCTGTATTAGTACAAATAATCGCTTTATTCACTCTTCCAGTAATTATATACGGCGAATGGATCGAACCTTACAGCTTTGAAAATAACTTTTGGATAGGAATTGATGGAGCAGTATGGTTACACTTTTTAGACCGAGCACGAAATGGTCTACCATCGAAAAAAGTTTAAAAATAATTGAAAATAAATCACTCCAGATTTTTTTATGTCGTTTAAAATGATTATATTTAACTATATTAATTAATCAAAACAATAACACTTATGCTAAATAGATTACAACAATTCGTAGACAGAAGCAACGCTTCAAACTCAAACACTGATAAACTAAACGTCTTAAGAGACTACACAACAGACCAGGAGGTACTGGCAGCTCTTAGGTACACTTACGACCCGTTTAAACAATATCATGTTACTTCAAAAAATCTTAAAAAGAGAAGTGACCTGGTTAGCCCAATCGGAAACCAATACGGTAGCATCCTTACACTATTAGATACTTTGAATGATAGAGTTATCACAGGACATGATGCTATTGCAGCCGTAAACAGATTTATTCTCGAGAACAGACAATATGAAGAACTCATCTATAATATTATAGACCGAAATCTTAAGACCCGTTCTACAGCCTCAATGATTAATAAAGTTGTACCCGGTCTCATACCAGGATTTGATGTTGCATTAGCCGCAACTTATGATGAGAAAACCAAAAAGAAAGTCGATCTTGATACAGATGATTGGTACCTTTCTAGAAAATTAGACGGAGTTAGATGTTTAGCATTCTTCGACAATTTCGGAACTGTTACTTTCAAAAGTAGAAGTGGCAAACCATTTGACACACTTGGAAATGTAGCCAAAGAACTTGAAGAACTTAAACTCTACAACACAGTGATGGATGGAGAGATTTGCATTGTTGATGAAAATGGTGATGAAGATTTTCAATCAATCATCAAAGAAATCAAAAGAAAAGACCACACTATCAAAAACCCATTATTTCAAATTTTCGATATGATATCGTTAGAAGACTTTGAGAATAAGACATCTAGGGAAAAATTAAGTGAGAGACTTGATAACCTTCAAATGTCAGTCGACCACGTTTATACTCCAATGGTCCCACCAACATACTTCAGAGTACTTGAACAGGACCTCTTAACCAGTTGGGATATGTTTGAGTCTAAGATGGATAACGCCGTAAAATCTGGATGGGAAGGTCTAATGCTACGAAAAGACGATAAGTACCAAGGAAAACGAAGTACTGATATTTTAAAAGTAAAGAAATTTTATGATGAAGAATATATTGTCGTAGACGTAGAGAACTCCCTCAATCGTGTAATTGTCGATGGACTTGAAGTGGAAGAGATGATGCTAAAGAACGTCATCATAGAACACAAAGGAAACAGAGTACAGGTTGGAAGTGGTTTCACAATCGATGAGAGAAGAAACTATTTTGAAAATCCTAATAAAATATTAGGTAAGACCATAACTGTTCAATACTTTGAGACTACAAAAAATAATCAAGGTACAGAATCACTTAGGTTCCCAGTGATTAAAGCAGTCTACCAAAACGGAAGAGTTGATTACGTATAAACCAAAACAAAAATGAGTAAAGAAGAAAGATTTGAGTTATGGGTAAATAAATTCAGAAATGAATTAGCAGAAGGACAAATAGAAGTTTTACAAGATAGTTTATCTAATTTCGAATGGCCAGATGAATATAAAGAATTGATACAAGATAGAATAGAAGAACTTAAACCAAAACAAAGATGAGAAAAAGACAATATAAACAATGGGAAGACATTTATCCGCTGACACTCATA